>ERZ1034873.248-NODE-248-length-33209-cov-17.611389_pt1 | contig 33209 bp, 48 predicted proteins | sample MGYA00520689_ERZ1034873 | MGnify/ENA primary metagenome ERZ1034873 (study PRJEB33766, sample SAMN09781722) | gut metagenome | biome: gut microbiome | host: Homo sapiens | place: Madagascar | study: EMG produced TPA metagenomics assembly of the PRJNA485056 data...
GGTATTGGTATTGGTATCCTTTTGTATAGAATTGTATTCATTTGTATTCGTTTGTATATTTGACTTCCTCCAACGCTTCTGAATGTTCGCCTTTAGTTTTTCACACTTCAGGCGGTATTGCTTCCAATCCATATCGTCGCTCATTTTCAGAATCGAGAAAGCCAATGCCAATACTTTATCGCCACCAAAGCACGCTTCGCTCTCGCCTCTCGCATAGGCAATGGCTGCACGGAGCAGTATGCCGACCTGCTCATCACTCATCGTCGCCGTCAGCGTTAGCCATGTGTCAAAGTGCACGAGCATCGTTTTGCGGTCAGCCTTTTCCATTGTTCTTTGCCATTTTTTCGTTTCGTGAAAAAGCACGCAACAGCACTTTCGCCTTACGGATAGTGTTGGCACTCCGTAGGTCTTTCGGGTCGCCGCAGTCCCTCAACTGCGCCACCCAAGTCAACACCGCTTGCAAATCCCTAAAGTTTCTGTCACTGATTGCGTGCATAATTACAACTATCTGATTATTACTATAACTAATTCACTTTTATTCACTTTTTCGCCTACGGAGTGTATTCCGTTTCCGCTCCCTACTGCTTTATCAGCAGTCGGCGTGAGCCTTGCTTGCGCACCATATAGTCGATGATGGCTTCGGGTCGCTCTTTCTCGAATCGCTTCCAGTCGAAAGCCTCGGTCGCCTTTGGTGCTCGGTATGTAGCCAGCCGATGACCGCCGTATGCGATAGCCTCGGCATCGCCGAATGCGAGTTTGATTTCGTCCTCCAATTTCTTCTTCTCGGCATCAAGTTTCTGGATTTCGCTTTTAAGTGTGACCAACGCTTTCCATACGTTGTATGTCTGCTCGTCCACATCTACGGTCTTTCCGTCAATCTGCGATGGATACTTGATGTCGATGTCCTCGGCATTTGCAAGTTCGGGTTCCTCTCCGCCCATGATGTTGTGCTCCCAAAACCGTGTCACTCTCTGCTCTATCATTTCGCCGATGGTGTCGTTTCGCTCGAAGTGGTGGAAGCCGAACTCACGCCCTTGTGTGAGCCATGCCAATGCGCCGTAATCATAGCCAGTCACGTGCAGTTGGTATTGCAGTTGTATATACCAGTGGCGTGGCACGTTGTCCTCGTCTATCGGCATCTGCGTTGTCTTGCACTCAACAATCATTTTGTTAGCCTCGTTGTGCAGTTGGTCTTTTCCCCAAGCCGTGCGGTCTGGCGATACCTGCATATATGGCTTTTTGCGATCTTGCGCTATCCAGTCTATTGCGCTGCGCTTAATCACCGTTGCGCCTGTTGCGTCGGCGTAGAACTTGCTCACGGCATCTTCGAGGTAATGCCCTGCACGCATGGCGAAGTTTTCCTCTTTCGGTGCATCGTAGCCCATTTTTCTACGCCACAACTGGTATGGCGTTTCGAATGGGTTCAGAAACATAATTGTAGCGGCTTCACTCGATCCGATACCGCTTTTTCGGATTTCCAGCCATTGCTCACGGTTGGCTGGGCGTATCATTTTTGCGTTCATTTTCGTTGCGTTTTTATGTGTTGGTTAATTGTGTTACTTCCTCATCCCTTGGTCGACGATGGCACACACGCCATCTGCACCAGCGTTAGCGTCCACTTCCTCGCAATCCACATCTTTCACTTGCTTGGCTTGCTGTTCGAGTGCCGTTGTTTCTTCTTTTGCGTACATCGCTCCGAGTTGTGATGGGAACGCCTCACGCAAAGCCTGAACCTTGGCGATTTTGCTTATCATTGTCGCTTTCTTTTCGTTCCAAATACTGTTGCCCTTGTCGTATTCCGAAAGGTTTACCTTGCTCACGGTTGGCACTCGTCTATCCTTGCGGTACACCTTTGCCCAGCCACCGAGTAGCACGTCTTTCGCTTGGCGGAAGCAGCCCTCCAATTCTACCACGTTATCGCCACGGAGTACGATGATACCAGCCTCGATGCCGTCGTATTGCTCGCACGCTTCGGCACGCTTAAACAATGCCTCTTTGCTCACAATCATTTGGGCGTTGCCGTCGCCTCTTGCCGACTTGAACTTGATTAGGTAGGCTTCGTTCAAGAATGGGTTAAGTTTGTTGAACTTGCACACGCTGATGAACTGCACAAGTTCTTGGTCGGTAACATCGGCGTTGCCTTTGGTTAGGTATTTGCGAACGATGCTGTAACTCAACTTCACCTCTTGACCTGCCACTTCGTAGGTGACAATATCCTTGTCGGTAACTTGCAATTTCGCCTGCTGTTGTGGCTGCACTGCTGGCTGTGGCTTTACCTCAACCTTTGGCTGTGGTTTCGCTTCCACCTTTGGCTGTGGCTTTGGTTGTGGCTCTGCCACTTGCGCCTGTGGCTGTGGCTGTTGGACTGCCGATTGCTGGCTGAAATCCATTTGCTGTTGCTGTTGGGTGTTTACGCCCATCTTTGTTGCTGTTGTAGTTTCGTTTTTTGTAGTCATTTTTTTTGTAGTTTTTATTTAGTTGATTAATCGTTTTTAGTAGCATTGGCTCGTTCGCCAAAATTTCTTCAATTCCGCTCCTGTGAAAAACATCTGCTTTGTGTTCCTCCAGTAGCCAGCCTTGACCAAGCCCATCATCGCATATTTGCGCAGTGTCGGGCGGCTGATGCCGAGTATTCGGCTTGCGTCGGTCACGGTGTAGCGTGTGGTCACGCTCACGCATGGTTCGTTCATCGTTACTGCCATTACTGCTCGTCCTCCTTTCCGCTACCGCCGAGCCGAAGCGTTGTTACCATCATCGCCGTGAGCACTCCAAAGAACGCCACGCCAGCGAAGTTGCCTTTACACAGGTTTGCCACCAGTTCAACAGCCATTAACGCCGTGATTAGGTAGGCAAGTCCATTTTCTAAAAATCTCATTACTGCAAGCATTATCTTATCCATAACTATCTCGTTTTTCGTGTTACAATTCCGCTAATTGTTGTTTCGCTTCGCTGATTAACAGCATCAGCACTTTTTGGATTATTTCTTTGTTGCCGATACCGCCTTTTGTGCCGTTGTAACGTACCAACTCTATCACCTTGCATTCATCATTTTTCATCATGATTTCGTACTCATGGAGGCAATGCTCCAGCATTTCCTTTTTGTTTCTGTAGTTCATAAATTTTCGTTTTTTAATTCGTTATCGTTTGTTTTAATTTCTTTCTCACATGGCTTCGTCTGCTGGTGCTCAACGTAGCATTTCAGCCGTGTGCAGTATAAGCCGTTTAATGATTTTCGTGCCAGTTCACAGCCTTGGCACGCACTCGGATTGCGATGCGTCAGCATATAATGATTGTTCGCTCGTCGGCTACGCACATCGTTATCCGCTCGTTAGTAACCATCGACATCACCTTTACCATTGCCAAGAGGCACTCGCACCATCTGCCGTTCAGCATTCGCACAATTTTCAGGCGGTATCGCACGCAACCGTCGCTTTGCATTTCGTAGTAGATTTTTGCTTCTTCGAGTTTAATCCACATTCGGTTATGGTTGGCGAGTTCCACCATTCGCTGAAATTCCTTTGCTGTCTTTTCCGTCATCGTTCCTGTTGTTACTTTATCACTCGTGGTTGGTAGAGGTCGTTTTGCACAAGTATCACTCGCACGTTGTTGGTGGTATAACCGAATTGCTCGGCAATCTTTCGCATTACTCTGTGTGGTGCAAACTCAGGGCTTTCCTCTCGCACTCGCTTGTACATGTCGCACACCTTGCGATGCACCTCCTGCACTTTCTTTTCCTTTTCGGTTCGCATGTCAATTTCTTTCATTTTTTACCTTTTTGTTTTTACAATTATTTATATATATATTTGTGTAGTTTTTTAATTACACGTTGCAAATTTATATCAAAAAATGATATAAACAAAATATTTTTTGATTTTTTTATATCATTTTTGCGTTTAATTTTATAACTAATTGAAACTCAAACAATAACGATGGATAAAAAATTTTACACCGATTTGAAATTTTTTTTCAAAAAAAATGGGATAACGCAAGAATATTTGGCGAACATATTAAACATGTCGCAACCCAACTTGAATGCAATGCTTAATGGTCGCAGAAGCATATCAAAACCGACAGCCGTAAAACTCCACGAACTATACGGCTTATCCGTGTCGTGGCTCTTGACTGGCGAAGGCAATATGATAGACGAGAGCACCACGAACACCGTAAACATCAGTCGTGACAGCGTGAAAGTCGGTGGCAACGTGAGCGGTGGAATACAGCAGGGAGGAAGCCTATCAGAAGTCGTTGAGAAGTTGGTCAATGAACTCGCCGAGCAACGCAGAGCCAGCAACAAGCAACAGGAACTAATCAACACATTAATAGAACAATTAATTACCGACAAAAAAACTTGAAATTATGATTACCGAAAGAGAAATCTGCTTGGAGTTGATGACGCTCATTGAGAAGTCAGAACTCCGCATCGACAGAACGAACAAAATGGTGGCAATGCTTGCCGATGTGTCAAAAAAAATCAGCGAAAGTTATATGCAGCACATTAACACGCTTTGCATCAACCGAGACAAAATGCTCGAACAAATCAACCGCCTCACGGTGATGCTTGCCGAGGAACGCCGACGCAACGATGCGCTGTGGCAACACCTGCTGACTAAGCACTCGCCAGCGACAAACAATATAAATGTGAATCAATAACGAATGGAAGAGAGAATAAAACGAATAATCAGCCACTACTGCGGTGGCTCACAAGCGGCTTTCGCCTCTGCCGTGGGGATCACTCCACAGTACGCCAACAGAATTGCGTCAGGTCATGGCTGTGGGCTTCGCACCGTGGAAGCGATACTTACGGCATTCCCCGATGTGAACGCCCGATGGCTTATCTGCGGAACTGGAGCAATGAGCATCAACGACAGCATCGAGGGCGAATGCCTTGCCGACAGTATCGAACGCATCACCGAGAAAATCAACAGCGCACGCCGCGACCTCGCACGCCTAACGGCAAAAGTTGGCGTACTAAAAACAAACTGAACGCCAACCCTACAATAGCCCATTGTGGGATAATATAAAATAGCGCAACACCCACATCTCGGCAGATCCGAAATGTGAAAAAGTTAAGAAAAAGTTAAAGAAGAAATATCACGTTTTGTAATTCGTTGTGTATCAGAGTGGTTATATGTCATACGCACCTGCTTTGGGAGCAGGGGGTCCCCAGTTCGAGTCCGGGTACCCCGACACCACAAAATAACGGCGAAATTAGGCTTTAAGACCTTTTTTCGCCGTTATTGGCATTATATCGATGCTATATAATGCGGTGGAAAATTTCGGCAAAACGTGGAAAATCTTGGCAAAATAGTTACAAAAAAGTTAAAAATTGAATAGCATGAAAGTGTCAATCTACATTTCTTCGCAATCGGGAGCGGACGGCAAATATCCGCTGAAAATTTCACTCCGCCACCGTGGCGAAGCGGCATACATTCCGCTCGGCATTCGGGTGCAGAAAAAGCAATGGCGCAAAGTTAGCGCAGATGGCAACCATATTATCGACAGCCCGAACGCACGCCAATATAACGCATTCATCAAGCGAAAACTAATCGAAGCAGAAAACATAATCATGCAGTTTCAGTTATCATCGGATGTGGCTACACGAAAAATGAGCGTGAAGCAAATAAGAGATTATGTGCAAGAGCGACTATCGCCAGCATTGGCAATAAATGACGATACAGCACAGCAGAATTGCGTTATTTTTTACGGAAATCGTCTGTGCGCCACGAAGCGGAAGCAGAGTACCAAAGATACATACCAGCACACATTAAGCCGTGTGTGCGCATTTCTCGGCGAAGTTGAAGCAAGCAAAATAACATTCGACGATATTAATGTGCATTGGCTATCTCGCTTTGATGCGTGGTTGGAAGCAAACGGCAACGCCATCAACACACGAAGCATACATTTCCGCAACTTACGAGCAATCTTCAACGATGCAATAGATAACGATGTAACAACCAACTATCCGTTTCGCAAGTTCAAGATTAGAAGCGAGCCAACAACGAAGCGAAGCCTAACGCTCGGCGAGTTGCGCACGCTGTGGAATGCGCCGACTGATGAACGCACATCAATAGCCCTTGACATGTTTAAGTTGTCGTTCTACCTTCTTGGCATTAACATGGTAGATATGTACAATTTAACACAGGCGAATATCGTAAACGGTCGCCTCGTTTATCGCCGATCAAAGACTGGAAAACTTTACGATATAGCCATTCAGCCCGAAGCAATGGAAATAATAGGCAAATGGAGAGGTGATGGCGACACGTTGCTTTGTCTTCGACAACGCTGGCGAAGCCATAAAGACGCAACACATAGAATTAATGAATTACTGCAAATGGTTGGCACGTATCACACCGAGGCGTATAACGCTCGAATATATGAGCCAATATTCCCACACTTGACAATGTATTGGGCAAGGCATTCGTGGGCTACACTCGCATCTCGGCTTGATATACCTATCGACACGATAGCGCACGCCCTCGGTCATTCCTACGGCAATGCCACAACGGCTATATATATAGATGCGTCACTCGACAAGGTGGACAAAGCAAACCGCCGAGTGATTGACGCTGTATTAGCACTAAAACCCGACGGTGAAATTTTATGATGCGATGTGGTGATATCACCAATCGTCGCTTGCTGTTGGAATGGCGACCAGCGAATTTATTAATTCGTTGAAACGTTCCTCGATCTTCTCAATGTCTTTCATTTTCTTCTTTTTCGGTTTCCCTTTTTTGTCGAAAAATTTCTTTGAAATGACGGTTGATGCTGAATAATCATCGTATGTCATGCGGTCTATTGCGCTTTTTTGCCATACCATTTCGCCAAGTTTCGGCGCACCAACTCTTATTTTACCATCTTTGAAATCGAACTGTAGATTGTAGTCGCATTCATAGCTTACTTTCGCAACGAAATTACCCTCGATAATAATGTCTTGCACGTATGCGAAAATTGCAATTGATTTATCTTCGACCACACTCATAACCATTTTGGGGCTGTTGTAAGTTTTGCCAACATTGATGCGAACGATGTCGTACAACTCATGCGCTGTTTTACCCTCGCAGTTAACGACAATATAATCTTTACCGTCTTGCGTCTCAAAACAGCCGCTTCCGTTCAGTTTGAAGTCAATTTGCCCGAAGCAAATGAATGGCATCAAAGCCATTAATAATAAAAGTGATTTTGCCATATTATTCGAATATTTTAGGTTGTTTGTCTATAATTACAACTTTGCAACCAAGCGCATCAATCATCGCCAGCACCTTTTCCATTCTCGCTCCGCTGCCGTTCTCGAAGTTGACGATGGTGGTGGAACTTAAACCAGTAAGTTCCGCCAAACGGCGAATGCTTATACCCTTTGCGATTCGCCGTTTGCGTATTTCTTGATTTAGTGTCATTTGTAAACTTGTATAAAAATATCAAAGTTCTCGGCATTGTAACCATTGTCGTGTGTTACTTTTGCAAAAAAATCAGTATCTGCAAAATCATCTTTCGGCATTGAATTAAACGCCATCTCAATACTTGTATCATCGGAAATGCTTCCATTTTTGTCAACAATCTCAATATCATTTAGATATTCGTCTGACGATATGGATTGTATTAGCGCACTAATTTCGTCCCAGTCGCTTGCAATAGAAATACCTGCTCCATTCTGGTAATACCATGCGCCTTGACCATTGCGCTGAATGCGATTTAACCAGTTAATTAAGTCTTGCTTTGTTTTCATAATTGTTTTATTTTAAAGTTAAATATATTTCAATCATCATCTTCCCACCAGCCGATGTAGCAAATGGTGTTTAAGTCGCTGTCACGCACTTCTACGCACTCCATTTCTCCATCGCAGCCATAATCTTCCATGCCGTCTGGGAATGTCTTGCGAGTACTCATTGCGTATCTGCATTTAACTACTTCTCCACCGTGTTCGCTGGCTATTTTTTCTGCACACTTAATAGCATCGCTCTTGAATCTAAATGCCTTGTCTTGTAACTTTTTCATAATATATAAATGTTTTTAAAATCCTTTTTCAATACACATTGGGTATCCGTGAAATGCGTTGCTTTGTTCTGTTTTTGCGATGAACCAGTCTTTGACTTCTGCGGTGCTGTCGTTGATGCTCTCGATTACACTTTTGGGAAACCAAATGCTGCGAGGCTTTGGCGTGTTAGCGTTGTATGATACATTTACATTAAGTAACATTGCTTTCTCTGATTCATGCTCTACCGAGTTAATGAAAATTGTTGTCATAATGCTTGTTTTTTAAATTGTTGTTCGTTTTTGTTGGTACAAATATACACACATTATTTGGGATGTGCAAGTATTTTGTAACATCCATACTATTATTTAACAAGTTTTAATAAAAAAGCACCCAACCTCACGGTTAGATGCCAAAACAAAAACGTAACGGTTTTTAAAAAAACGCATTAGTTGATACAAAGATAGTCATTTTCCACTAATTTAAAAACACCCGAATGAAATTAGCCAGTGCATTATTATTTTGTCGGCAATGCTCACAGAGGAAAGACTTCGCCACACTGAACATCTGCTGGCTGATATAGCCAGCGATATACTGCTCTTGCTCTCCGTATGGCTCTAACCCCAAGTGTTGTGATATATGCCTCACCAAATGCCCTTTTTCATGGTCATAGGTATTGGCGAACTCATCGGCACTTGTGGTTAGACCTATCACAACCACGCTCGCTCGGTTGGCTGTGTTTGTGTAGGTTACTCCGCTGTTAGGCTCGCCTATTCCTCGGCAAACCCTTTCCGTGTCATTGCAGCCGATAGCCCTCAACTGACGCTCTATAACGCCAGTATCGAGGGCATCAACGGCATAGAACACATATACACGCCAGCCGATACGAGGTATCGAGAATCGCTGGCGAATCATAGCAATTCCTCCCAGTCAATAGCTATTCCCTTTGTGTCGCAGTCGGCTAACCAACGATTAAATATCATTCCGCTAACGGCATCGGCATCGTCAACAACGCATTTGGTGTATAACGCCATGTGTCGCTCATCTTCAATGGCTGTTCCATAGAAGTCCGCCTTGCACATATTGGCGACATACACATAGTCGTAGCCTCTTGTATCGTCAAGTGTGATTCCGTTGTTCTTTAGCAACTCATCAACGGTGGTTTTATCTATTGGTTCAATACATTCCAGCCGCCTTGTGGACTCGTTGTATTTCCGCATATTGCTAACTGCCCATTCACAGGCTTTTTTGTTAAAATGCCTGCCGTTGTTACGCAGGTATGCCCTCATTTCACGAGGTATAATATCGTATTCTTGTAACATAATAATCTAAATTTAAAAGCACCGCCACGCACGAAACGGCATAGCGGTGCAAAGATTAAACACTAATAGTATCTTCCTCTCCTGCGGTCACCGTACATTTCGCCAGCGTAACGACCACGTTCTTCCTCTCGGTCGTAGTCACGCTCATAGTCACGGCGTTCGCCCATCATCTCGCCGCCACGCAAATCCTCGATGCACTGCATCGACTTGCCAGCGTATCGGAGCATCTTCTCAACATTTTCCGCTAACGAGTGAAGCCTATCCTCTCTGATTTCAATTACTCTCATATCACTTTGTTTTAGGTGGCTTTTCATTCTTTAGGTCAAGTAACAACTTCCGCATTTCGGCAAGTTCCTTCCGTAGAGCCTCATTTTCCGCATTGATGTTAACATCTATCGGCTTGATGATTGCCAAAGCATCATCACATTGCTTGATAATCGCCTTGTGTCGGTCAACGCCAGCGATGGCATCTTCGCTCTTGCGCTTGATGTTGCAGATTTCGGTGGCGATGGTGTCTGCATTGGTGCTAATCACCACATTGCCGTTGTTGCCATAGTCGGCGATGTCGAGTTGTGCTGGAACCTGTGGAAAGTTGTAGGTAGCATCGCCAACCTTGGTGACAATATCCACCACATAGAGCGGTGTTTGGTTCATACCTTGTGGCATAAATCGCATAGTCGGCATGGTGATGTTCGTTACTTCCGCTTCCTCGATGCGTATGTTGTTGTCTTTGTGGAGTATATAAAGTTTTCCTCCAACCCTCAAATTTTGAAAAGCCATGATTAAATAATTTAGTTAATTACACAATGTTAAGCACTTGCAAGGTGTTCTCGCTACTCTCCCACCAGCATAGCAATACGCCTACGCCAGTGATGTCGCTTGCGGTGATTGCGTTTCCGCCAAGTCCTGTCAATGGCTGATTATTGATTTGCACTGGTAGCGTGCCAGTCGTGCCAGTAGGAACGGCTTGCGACACCTTGATAGCCACCAATCCGTTCCATGGTCTGCCGAAGTAAGCATTACGAAGCGAGTAGGTGACTGCCGTTGTGCTGACTGCCACGCCGCTTGTTTCGATGCGTGGAATACCTTGCTTGTTCGCTGTGGTAAAAGGATTCAATATAGCCATATAGCCCTCCTTTCATTTTATGCCCAGCCGTTGAAGTTGGGGTAGAGATAGTTCACGCTACCAGTGGCACACAATGGGGTTTCTTGGAAAGCCTTGATTTGCGGCCATTGCACAGGTACTGTGTTAGGCTGCTTGCCCTGAATGTCTGCCAAAGCCTTATAGATAGGCTGCAATTCCGATTGGCGTTCTGCACGGGATTGTGAAGCCGTGAGTTGCGCTGTAAGCGAAGCGATTTCTCTATCCTTTCGGCTGTCCTCGATTTGGTCGAGTTTCCCAAGGATAGCACGAGTGTTGTCATTTGCGCTGGTCTTGAGGTCGCAAGCGAGTGTCTGCATACGGAATGCGTTGTCACTGAACCCTCTCTCCATAGCATTGCCGACACCATTGATGGTGTTTTGCAGTGTATTTGTCTGCTGGCAAATAGCCATTTTGTTGTCGCAGCAACATTGTGCCAACTGGCTTGCGAGTTGTGCGTTACCGCTTTGAATGGCGTTGATGACCTGCATGCCGCTCATTCCAACTTGATTGCCCACGCCTTGGAGTTGTGTTGCGAGTGCTTGCAATGCCGAATTAACTTGGTTGATGTCGCAGTTCAATGTGGTAGCCAACTGACCGATAGCATTTCCGTTTCCTTGGATTGCGTTCATAAGTAATTCACGCCCAGCATCGTTGTTGATTAAGTTAGGCAAGTTTCCGTTTTGGTTTCCGAAGCCGAAGCCGTTGTTGTTGAAAAGCATGAACAGGAACAGGAGCACGATAATGTCAATGCCGTTGCCGCCCCAGCCGTTGCCGCCCCTCATAGCGAGAAGCACGTTGGGGTCTACGCCCTGCTTTTGGCAAAGCGATGCGAGCAGTGGCATCATAGAGCCGCCACCTTGCCCATCAGGTAAAATAAAAGTCTTAGATTCGCTCATTTTTGTAAGTCTTTAATTCTGTTAAACAATAGGTTCAAGTTGCAACTTTGCCACGAATTTAACAACAATAAAATGTACGCCCTAACAAGTGACACAACAAATGTAAGCACGAATGATTATCAGTGAGTTACGCAAATGCGCTGTCCCGAATATGGGACAAAAAAGCCCCACGAAACAAAATCGCGGGGCTGAAATAGTTCTTTGTGTGTTGGTTTTAGAACTCTGGAATGCTATACAAAAATACAAAAAACAGCCGACTTTCACAAGCCGACTGCTCAACCAATTAATTAACTCTAACTTAAACTTAAACTTATGAAAAAGATTTCAGCGCATTTATATCTTCCTCGGTGTAGTAAATGTTTTTGAAGCCGTCACGGTGTGGAGTGATACCACTTTTAGCCACTATCCTTGACAACTGCCGAACACTCACACCAAGTTCCCTCGCTGCCATTTCTCGGCTGTATCGCTTCGGCACTTTGCTCCTGTAAAGTGTCCGTAGAGCCGAAGCCATGGCACGCATCGCCATGTCACCCATATTGCAAGGGTTAGCCATTACCTCGCTTTTTATCTCGTCAAGCACAGCCATCATTTCCTCCGCACCGCTTCCCATAATACTTGCTCGTTAATGTAACACTAATAATCACAATTCCAACCGACAATATCACCACACGCAAGGGTGTGAGGAAGCCATCAAGTATGCCGTAATCTCGAAGCCAACAAAAGCACCACACGGCAAGGTCGTAGTGAAGAGCAAGCCTGTGAAAACAGCAGAAATCCAACTTGTACGAGAGCACAAGCATCACAACATATAACAGCGGTGATACGCCATTATGTGCTAAAAAATTGGAGTATATTCCGCACAACAACAATAGGCAATGCAGAACCATCAATACCACCAATGCGAACGGAAGCCATTTAATTAGATATATCAATCGTTTCATATCTTATATATATTTATGTGTACCCATTTCCACATTTTCGGGTACATATCACCCATAATGTGTACCCGATTTGCCGTTTTCGGGTACATTTATTTTGCTTTTACGGATTTTTTAAACCAAATTATAAGATTTATAATCCAAAAACAACCGAATAAAATTAAACACTCCTGCCACCAATGCAAACGGTTCACCTCTTTTGTTTCAGTCTTGACCGAATTGCGAACGACTTCCACAGGCTTTTCCACGACTTTGTTAATCGTGTCGTGAGCGACTTTTATACGCCACTTGGTGTTGTATCTTTCCTTGAAGATAGTGTCGCCCTTAATGGCAAAATAAACGCTATCCTTGACGATTGTGGTGTCTATTCGCCAAATGTTTTGTGCCACCGTATCGTGCATCACCACTGGCACTTCCTTGTACTCGGTTTCGGTGATGTACTTCGTTCGGCACGAGCAAAGCACAACAGCCAGCATCACAAGCGCAATTATCACCGCCACCGCAGAGGCACACCCCTCGTATCTTGTATATTCCTTATCTTCCATAATGTTAAATATATTTAAGTTATTAATTTTATAACGAAATTGTTATGTTATTTAAAACATTCTTGCTATCTTTGCAATGGTTTCAAGAGTGAAGCTAATTAAAAACTTTAAATTTTTTAATTACATTTTCATTATGAAAATTAGACAATTTGTTGCGTTATTGAAACGCAATGGTTGCTTACTTCGCAGACATGGAGGAAATCATGATTGGTGGTACAGTCAAAAGACTAATCAGTGTTACGCAATACCACGACACCAGTCACAGGAGATGCCACCACGAATTGAAGCCAAAGCAAGGGAGGTCTTAGGATTGGATAAAGAGTAATCCTAAATGGTGGCGTAACAACCACCAACCTCTTTTGTTTTTTTACAATTATTAAAAAAACGCAATCTTATGAAGAAAGCCGTATTAACAACTACTGCAATGGTTGGAAAATCAAGCAAAAGCAGTTATTACTGCCACACCACCGACACGATTGAAAATTGCTCTCTCGCTGGATATGGAAGTACCCCAAAAGAGGCAATGGACGATATGCTTGTCAGTTACGAGGAAATCAAGGAAATCAACACGGAGAATGGACTTGAAACTCCATCACTGAAATTCTCCTACAAGTTTGACTTGCCATCTTTCTTCGCCCACTTCAAATGGATTAATGTTTCCAAGTTTGCAGAAATTGCTGGCATCAACGCTTCGTTGCTTCGTCAATATGTATCGGGAAGTGCGAAAGCAAGCGACACGCAATTAATCAAAATAAATAACGCTATCAATAAACTCTCAAAAGAACTTAACACAAGCATAGAATAAAAGAACTCTCTTATCCAATCCTCCTATATAGCTCCTTGTAGCTCTGCGCCTGTCATTTGTCCGATAGGCGTTTTTTTATTTGCCCACAATTTGCTTTTCACTTTAACCTCTTGCTTTTCACTTTAACCTCGCTTTGAATTTTTCCCATTCTCGTGAGTTATTTTTCGCCCCGACAATGCGCTTTCCAGTTGTCTTGTCGTACACCTCGTTGGCATCGTTCCAGCCCATAACGCCTGGACAAAGTTTGCCAGTTATATCGTAATGCCGAACAACCCTATCAAGAGGAATGTTATATTTAGCCATCAGAATTTTAGCCAACCTTACGGCATTGTCAAGTTCCTTATCGGTAAAACTCCACCCATCGTGGTTGCTTCGGCTCAATGCCGTGTTAGTGCGTGGTGAGCAGTTTGAGCAGATTTCAATACTGATTGTGTTGCTGTTCCTCGCCTTGCCGTACAGACTACCGCCACCGCTATTCAGGAGTTCGCCACCAACAGCCCAGCAATAGTAATTGCGTAGGTCGGGGTTAAATTGCACCATTTCGGCATCATCAACGGCAAAGTCGGCACTCGCTTCACGATTCAAGAAAACATTACGCACATTCCTTGCGCTGCCAACTTTTGAGGTGCTACCAGCCGTGAAATGAATAGCGAGATACTTGATTTCTCGATTAGGTAGCATCTTGATATGCTTGTTGAGTGGCAAATAAACCACACCATCAGCCACCGCCTTGCTCGGCATATCCTCACCGAACATCGCCACCCAAGTCTTGTAACCAACGATGCCGTCTGCCGTCAAGCCGTGCGCCCTCTGCCATACAGCCACGGCTTCCTTTGTCCTTGCGCCATACACGCCGTCAGCACTCACGCCAACGGCTTTCTGAATTTTCACAACCTCGTCACCTCGGCTTCCTATCTTGTATAACATATCGCTATAATTTTTAAAAAGGTCGGTCGGAATGAACACAACTAACTAAAATAACCTCAATCATTTTTAAAAAATTACTATTAAATGGATTGCCGACCGACCTAAATTGTTAATGATTATTTTTCCTTTTTAAGTGCGGATAAATTTATGTCGAAGTGCCGTTCTGTTTTATCCACCATGATTTCCTGGAGCAATTTAGCCCATTTCTTGCCGTTGCAACTGCTCTCGTTTTCCAAGCAACTCCAAATCTCCCAGCCGATTATAAGACCAGCGGAAACCTTTAGGGCGTTGAAAGGAAGCGAGTCGGTAACATACATATTCAGGAAGAAAGCGAAAATCAGTACGGCATACACAACCATCAATGTCTGTATAACATCACCAAAGTGTTTGCTGTTGAACTTGGGCGTGTTCTTGCTCGTCTTGTGTGGGTGAGTTTTTCTCACACGCCTACCCAGTCGCCAAGCAGTTATGCAATCCATCAGCACTATTGCCGTGCAAAGCAAAATATACGGCAACGTTGGAGATAGTGCCGTCGCCACTGCACTAATTGCGGAAAATACCATCTGTAAAAATCTATCTTGGTTCATATTTCATAATTTAAAAATTAACACTCGTTGTCTAACCACCCCGCACGGCATCACTATTCTTGAACATCTCCCACCTCCTCTCTTTTTAGTCGCATTTCTGCCTCCATCTTCTCCTCTATCACTTTCATGTATTCTCCGTGTTGTTGCTCGGTGATGGCGACCAGTCCGCTTACCTCACGCTCGGAAGGCAGTACCATTGTTTTTGTGCCGATGTAGTTGTCTGCGTCAAACCCATGCAACACATTTGCTATGATATAACCATCATCGGCAGTCAATGTTCGAAACTTGTAGTCGCTGTTTAATTTTTCCTTTATATGTTCCATAATTCTTTTAAATTAAAGTCCAACCTTTGTCTGTCGCAATCGCCTTTTGTTCATCGCTTAATTTCGCAATATTATTGCTACCAATTTGGAATGAATACCCTTTGTCACTTTGTGGTAGTGCGTTGAGCAATCCAACGATGCTGTCAACCGTTAATTCAGTTGAATAGTGTAATCCAATCTTGCTCATATCTATGTCAGGAAATCTCAATCCATCGCAACGAATTACTTTGAAATTAGAACCCAAAAATGTATTGTTTATTGACGTAACATTTGACAAATTTAACCCACTTATATTTAGTTCTTCGCATACGCCAAAATATGCAAACACACGTCCGAAATCCAGCACATTACTTGTGTCAAAGTTACTAATATCAAGTTGAGTTAAAGACTTACAACCTGAAAACATTGCAAACATGTAAGTAACCTTGCTTGTATTAAAATTGCTAACGTCTAAATGTGTTAAATTATTCCTGTTAAACATCCACCCCATAATTATGGCAGAACTCGTATTCCATTTACTCACATCAATAGTTTTGAGATTTGTACAAGCATCAAACAACGCATAAAAGTCAGTCACTTTACTCACATCCCAATCTGCACATTCCACAGTTTCAAGAGCAGTGCAATCGCCAAACATGCTGCGGAGAGATGTTACTTTGCTTGTGTCCCAATTGGAGGCATCAATATGTATTAGATTAGTGTTTTTGTAAAATAATTCTCTAAGACTCGTTTCATTTTTCGGACTAATCATTGTAAGGTCAACATTCTTTGCATCGCTTTTGTTCACGATGTCGATTGCCGTGCGGAAACTCACATCGCCCAACGCCATAACCGACTTTGCGTAGGTGTCAATAGTTCCGCTCACGCTTCCGCCCTTACGCACAATGGCATCGCCGATGTCTTTCTTTGCCTGTTGAAGACGCTCTATCTCTTTGCTTATACTCATATCAGATACTATTTAATAATTGCTCTATATTTCCGATAATATCCGTCACCGCCTTTTGGCTCATCACCGCCGTAGTGCTGGTGCCTGTGGATTGGACTACTTCCACACTCTCGCCGTCATTCACCGTGGCTTTGTGTACACCATCGGCATCGGTTATTTCAATCGTGGTCACCTTGCCAGTCTTGGAGGTGCTAACAGTCGGCGAAACGCCATCGTCGCCTTTTTCGCCTTTCGTGCCACGCCAGTAGTCGGCTTCACGCTTCGCTTCTAAGTCGGCTGAAATGTCGTTCGCACGCTTGGTGGCAGTCGTTGCTTGCGTGGTGGCAGTCGTTGCGTTGGAAGTAGCCACATCGGCATTGTCGGCGGCTGTGTTCGCACGCTCGGCTGATTGTTCAGCGGCTATTGTGGCAGTTTTTGCCTTTTCGGTCGCATCGTTGGCACTCTTTGTGGCTTCATTCGCTTCCGTGGCGGCGTTGCCAGCGTTCACGGCGGAATTGTTTGCGTTAGCCGTAGCCTTGTTGGCGAGTTCGGTAGCCGTATTGGTCTTTTCCATCGCTTGCGTAGCCTGTGCCGCCGCTGCGTTCGCTCCGTTGGCGGCAAGGGTGGCTTGAACCCTCGCTTGCGATGCCGCTGTTGCCGAATTGTCCGCCCTTTTGCTTGCTTCCTCGGCTTTAGTTGTGGCTGTGTTGGCTTTAGTTGTTGCTGTCGTGAGCGCACTCTTCATCGCAACAAAATCTTTCACACGCTGTCGTTCTGCACTCACACGGTTGGCTTCCGCTTCCACTCTCTCGGCTTCCTTTTTGTTGATGTCAACAATATGGTTGAGTGCGTCGTAGAACTCCTCCGCCGTACCAGTATAGCCGTTTGCCTTGGCTGTCATATATGCGTCATACACCACATAAGCAGGAACTACCGAACTTTGAATGTTCACATCGTTGTCGCTTTCCTGCTCCCATAGTTCAATCGGGAGAGCCTTGGGGGTAATAAGGTTTTGAAAGCCGTCCAAATAGTTAAGGTCGGGAATGGCTTGCACGAACTTGTAGCCAACCTCCCCACAGCAGAACTTGTGATTGTCGAGGTAGCACATAATCGTGTTGCCCACCACTTTGGCATTGCCTTTTTCCACCGAGCAGATGTACTTCCGTCTGCCGTCGGTGAACTCGATGTGCCATTGCCAGTCGGGTGGCGAAACCACATCTCCGCTGGCGTTGAGCAGTGTTATTTCCACTGCGAAATCATTTTTGTAATAGATATGTTTCATTTCTTTGCCGTCTTTTCAATGCCTTCTATTTTGATTTTCATCAACTCGCATTCCTTTTGCAAGTCCTTAAACTCTTTTCCATAATCGTTCGCAATAGCCTTGTACCGCTCGGCTATCTTGCGCTCCGTGCAGTACATATAAGCCAGCACTACGATGATAAAAACTAAAAATAGATAAATAACCATAACTCTTATATTTTATATTTCACTATTCGTAGATTTCGATGCTCGCAGAAGTCTGCCACACTCGCTGTTCGCCATCGGTCGTGACTGTCACCCTCACGCCTATCTTTTCGGGCATTTCCACCATCACCACGTGCTTATCGTCGCTGTCGGTGTATGCGAAACTGTCGGTTACTATTCCGTTGGGGTTGATGTCATTCTCCACCACTCCGAGCGTAACATCACCCTTTTCCGTCTGCACCGTCATTTCCACCTTGGTATGCACGCCATACGGATAGTCGCCAAGCGTCTGCTCAATGTCCATATCCAAGGAGTTCAGCAGATAGCCTCGTGGGTCGGTGGTGGTGGAGATAGTCACATTATTGAATGTGATGCCATACTGCTTCCATACATCGGGAGTGATATACTGCACCTTTTCAAACGACACGGCGTTGCAAGGTATGCCCACCCACTCCGAATAATAATCTTGCTTGTCGCTCAATTCCTCGAACTTCGCCCCTGCGTAACTGGTGAACACCACAATAGCCCGATAACTGCCGTCTGCAATCTCATTAGGTACGGTAAAACTGATTTTCTCGGTGTCGTAGTCAATTATGCTCGATACCGAGCAGTAATACACCTTGTTCATTCCGACCTTGAAAATCGGGCAGAACATCACGCCCACATACCACAAGTCGTAAGCGATGCCCTCAAACACTTTGTATGTTCCCACGATACTCTGAATATCCTCTTGTGTGGTCGCTATCCTCACGGTGTCGCCAGCCTTCACTTTCTCCGAGCCTAACAACTCAATAAGGAAAGGGTTCACAGCATCGGGGTCATAACCACGGAAGTCCGATATGCGCAGATTCCCACTCGGTATGGTGTACGCCCAAAAGTCGCCACACCAAGCGTCTATCATTCTGAACGGATTGGCATAACTTTCCGCTTTCCAACCCCAGTTCACCGATGCGAAATCCTCGTCCGTGAGTTTAAACATCTTTTGATGCTCAACTGGCTTCCGCTTGCTCCACTTGTTGATGTTCGCACGCTCCGAGAAAAAGTCCGAGTGCCTACTGCCCACATTTCCACCGTGGGCGTTCAGCACATTCCTTATTTCCTTATATGATATGTCACTCTGTCCTATCATTTGATAACCTCCAGTTGTCCTTTATCGTTAATCTTGATAGTCTTGCCGTCAACCAATATGCCGTCCATAATGGTATCGACAATCGCCTTTTGCCGTGAGTAAGCCGTTATGCCATATTGCACGGCAAAATCAAGCGTGCAGTACAAGTAAGGGTTCCCCAACTGGTCGTATTTCACTTTTAGGTAGTTGTTGCTTCCATTGTCGGTCACATAACCAGTTGTTTTGTTTGTTTCGGCATTCTTGTTTACAGCGTCGATGTCTTTTTGTAGTTCGGAAAATTTCGAATATTTTCCGCTCTCGGCAACTGTATATATACAACTGCGACCATTCAGATTTCGCTCGACGGCGTAAATCCTTGACTTCACACTCTCGGAAAAAAATGCGCTATTGATTAGTTCGACTCTTGTACCGATGTCGAATACCAGTTCTGTGCCAGCAATGTGTTTCAAACCGTCAGCCGAATCTTGAAAGCCGTAATATCGAATCATATTCATTGGGCATTTATACTGCTTGCTGTCGGTTAGTAGTTTTTTTGCTTCCGATTGTGCGGTGTCGTAAAGTTCTTTTTCCGCCGCTTCGACAATGCCCATCATCACGCCATTATAACTGACCTGAATGCTTGCCAACTTGTCGCTGTCAAAGTTATAAAGCACATACTTATCGCCAACGGCTGGAGCAAAATTGTCGCTCGGCAGTTTAACGCCATAATCGTCATTGCGGACAATCTCCCACACCTGTGCGTCGGCGTTCCAAGATCCGTCTGCGTTTTTCTCTCGGTAGCCGTCGGGATTGAAATTAACATCGAATATCATGCCATTTAGCACTCCGCTTTGAAAAACGATTTTAAGTTTTTCGCCAGCCAAAATGTAATCTTCGCTGAACACGATGCCAGTGTCGGTGAAGCGGAATGCATTCCATTTGCTCACTTCTGCCGTCTGCTCGTTGGTGTCGGTGTACTCCTTTGTTGTGACACTTGTAATTTCGCCCACACGCCTCGGATATATATCGTCGAACACATACACCTTTTCTACTATTTGCGAGCCGCTTACGCCGTCTATCACGTCAATATACGGTGTTTTGCTTGGCAACATCAGGCGTTTTTTTGCGATATGATTAGTTATCGCCGTAGTATCTTCGCCATTGCTTCTGTACTTCGATGATAGGTTGCGCTCCCCACCAAATGCGATGATGCGTGTGCAGTAGTCTTGTGCGCTATCTGTTGCTGTCATGCCGTTGACTTCTTTGCCCTCACGCAACTTTACATACCCAATACCGCCAGCGTGTCCGCTCTCGCATCTACCGAAATGCAACACACTTTCGCTGAACCACCATTCACACTCGAACGCCTCGGCGATTGACGATATAGCGTCAATTATTGATTGGTTGGTGTATGTGATAGCCTTTAATAGCGTTTTGTTGACACTATCATCAATATTGATGCTAATTGATTTGAAGTCGTATGTGAACATCAGCGCATCGATGTTGCTTTGGACGATAGCCGTGTGGTGTGCGATGTCGTGCGTTAGCGAGAATGAGCATTCGCTTCCATTTTGCCTGTCGTAGCAAAATAGCCTATTGCCAAGACTGTAATACGATGCGTTGAATTGCAACGTATATGCCCATGCGCCAGTTTTCGAGTTGTATGTCGGTCGCTGAACGCTTGTTAACTCAAAACGACCATATCCATAACCGTCAAGTGTTATTTTATCGCCAACACCAAAGATAACTGGCGAACGCAAGTTGAACGACAACTTGATGTATTCTGCGCTCATTAATTCGCAGTAATACACACTGCTATCATTCGGTATAACAACGGCTTTAACCACGGAACGATTTGCGTTGTATATTTTTACTTCCTCTACTCCCATACGCCTATACATCTCTGTTAGTTGGATCGGGTTCGGTGAAGCGCAGTAGCAACTTCGCCATACGACCATTATACTCGCTGAACTGTGTACACGACTTGAAGATTAGGCGATATACAACATAAGTATCGGTATCGTCTGCGCCATCTTCATACACCGTTTCCGCGATAGTTACAACACCAGCATTAAGCAGGTTGCAGAGCCTATCGTAAGCCGTCCAATAACTCTCTTTGCTCGCTGCTTCGAGATACACAACGATGCTAACATCACGTGAAGCGAACTTCGGCATATAGTCTTTATCGGTCAAATACTGCACGCCATTAATGCTTGCATTCTCGTTGGTTATATAGTCTTTCCGCTGCACAGGTGTGTGTAGTGCGTCAACCGAGCCACGACCAATTGTAACGCCTAATTGTTCGCACGGAATATCATTGATTGTAAATTCGTATATCATAGTCTTGCCGTGTTTTGTTCAATTTTTCCTAAACGCTCGTTTATTTCGTACAGTTGGAAAGTGTTCTTTGCTATATCTTCGAGGTAGCCCATATTATTGAGCGATATACCTTGTAACTCCGCCATCATTTGGCGCACAGACGAAACGTCCATTTGAATTGATGTAAATCGTCCGTTCAGTTCGTTTGCCGTGTCTTGGCTCATCGTCTGGAAACCGCCACTCGTAGAGTTCTGCTCGGTAGCAGATTTTTTGAAGCCGAGTGCGTCGGCGATTTGGTTGCGTTCGTTGATGGCATCGTTAACGATGTTCATATACTCCGTGCGCAATGTTTCCAGTTCGCCAGCGTTCAAGTCGCCTTTCATCGCATCTGCCCAACGATTGTAAAAAGCCTTTAACTGCGCCTGATACTTGCTGTAAACGAATGTTCGGATAATGGCATTTTGGAAGTTATCCTCTATGTCCTCGGAAAAGTCCTTTGCATCTTTCCCCATGTCCGTGAGCATTTCACTGAAACTACCCTTTACATCATCGAACGAACGGAATGTGAGCCGCTCATTCAACGTGTCGGCAACCGATTCGAGGTTCTCTTGCTCGTTCACGATGCGCATAATGATGTCATAAAAGTCGCCACCATACTGCTTCAATTCCGCCCAAAATTGAGCCATTGACGAATCTTCGTACAACTTGCGTAACTGCTCGCTACTCATTTGCAGTATGTTGCGTTGCCAGTCGCTACCGAATGCGCCGATGGCTTGACCTTTAGCCGTGTCACTCATATTGCGGTTCAGTAGGTAGCCTTGCGAGTGTGACCGCCAACTGCGCCCAGCGTCTATCCATGCGTTGCCCATACGCCTCGCCGCCTCGGTCTGCTCTTGTATCAGACGCTCGGTGTCTTTGCGTATGTTTTCCGCCTCGAAGCCGTAACCCTCGCTGATATATTCCTTTTTCTTATCTATCAGCCTATCCCACGTTTCCTCGAGGCTCTTATACCTATCCATCATATCGTTGTACGCTTCCCAGTCGTAACCGCCGATGCTGAATATGCCTTTTAGCAGCGACTTTGTCACGCCAACTGCACCGCCAATCGCCGCTCCAACTGGTCCGCCAACTGGACCGCCAACTACACCGCCAACCAGCAAACCAGTAAGCATATCGGTCGCAATACCTTTCACTTCTTCTGTAACGGCAGAAATACCACCGCCGATTTTTTTCATAGTTTCCGACCCAGTCAACTCGCCTATCTCCTGGAACTCTTTGCCGAACGTGCCAAAAGCGTTAGACAAAGCAGTTAATTCAGAGCAAAACTTCTGTATGTTTTTAGGGTTGAAGCCATCTTTGCTGAATAGGTTTTTTACCGCCTCACCAAACTTGCTGAGCGATGGCTCTGCATTGTCAGCCGCTTCGCCGATGCCAGCGATGCCGTCGGTGATTTCCTTTTGCAGTTCCTTGTCATCTTTCAGCGATGCGAACTGGTCGGCTGTGATGCCGAATAGTTTTCCTTTCGCCTCATCAAATTTGCCGCTCTGCAACCATGCCAGCAATTCGGCTGCCTCTTTCTTTATTTTCCGAAGTTGTGCAACCGTCTTGTTAGCCGTGTCCTCGTATAGTGTGACAATGACATTTGCGTTTTTCTTGACAAAATCCGCATCAAGTTCGCCTAACGCCTCATCACCTTTCGCCTTTGCCATTTTGCGATCGCCCTCGTTCTGTGCGTTGGCGATTTCTCGCTGCATCTGATTGACGATGGCGATGCGCTTTTGTGTGTAGTCGCCATATTCTCGGTTGAACGCATCAAGCGAAGCCTGTGCGCTCTCCTTTTCCTGCTTATCGATTAATTGGCGTTCGTAGTTATATCGCTTCTGAATTGCCTCTCTGACGGCATTCATAGCGTTTTGCTGTTCTGTAGTCAAGCCGACATTCAACACATCGGCGTTTTTATCTTTAGCGAGAGCCTCCGACTTGTTCTTTTCTGCCATTTCTCGCATCTGCTTGTTAAGTTCTGAAATTTCTCGCTGATAGTTTAACTCGAGCGTTTTTCTGCGTTTTTCGCTCTCGTCAGCCATTGTGGCTGTCAATTCCTCGTCCTTGCGATACAGCAAATCACGCTGTTCATCGGCTTGCGCAATCCTTGCCTTCCAGTTGGCGAACCATTGCTCTGCATCTGTTTTTTTGATTTGCTGTGTTTTATTTGTTGTCACCTTGTTGGGTGTACCAGTTTTTTTGCTTGCATCACCAGCATACGCATAGCCTGTTTGCTTTAGGTATCTTCTGGCTTGTTTTTCCTGCTCTACTTGTTGCTTGATGAACGAATCGCCTTGCTTCAAATAGGCATCTGCACGCTGTTTGTTTTTTCTTCGTTGCTCGTCAAATGCCTTTTGCTGCGCCACATCGTCAATGACGTAGTATTTCGTTGCGTCAACGACATCAATTCCGCTATATATAGTTTTTTCAGACTTTCTCCTCTTCCAAGCAGGCGTTGCATCGTATGTGCTTCTGCTTGCTTCTTTCCATTGCTTCGGTGCTTTTACTTGGCTTTCTTCCTCGAACGCCTGTTTGTATTTTTCGGCGGCTGCGGCAGCGGCTCCCATTGCCCTTGCCCTCGCTATCATTGCGTTTTGAAATGCTTGCAGTCTGTCGGGCGAATTAAACATTAATTCGGCTTCGGCTGTGCTTGTGATTTCCAACCCAAGCGAGCGGAAAGCATCTTTATTGTCGACAATGAATTTGCGTTTAGCCGCCATATCATTGCCGAGCGCATTATACATCGTGCGCAGTCGCTGGAACGAGTTATAACTATCCGTTGCGCTATCAACGAATGCACCAGTATAAGCCTCCTGCACTTTCTTTCCACGCTCGATTTCCTTGTTTAATTCCTCTTGCTTCTGCTTCGCATCATCGCTTCGCTTCGCAAAGAGAAACAATGCGCCAACCACCGTAACAATAGCAGTCGCCAACAGCACGTAAGGGTTAGCCTTTGCCACCAAATTGAACGCACGCTGTGCCACCGTAGCCTTGATTGTGGCGACGGTTCCAGCGTTTTTCGCCACGTTGGCAGCCGCCTCGGCTTTCACTTGAGCCCACCGCTGAATGTTGCCAATCTGAATCATCAGGTTGCTTTCCTTTTGCAACACGTTTTGCGCTTGCATCAGTCCGTTGCTGATTGCGAGCCCTGCTTGTATCTGCGCTTGAACCTTTTCCGCATCTTCCTCGCTAACACCAAGCAACTCCATTGCGCCAGTCAACGCCGTTGCGCTCGACACAGCCAAGTTGATGCCCTCGGACAATGCCGAGAATTTACCTGTATCGTTCGCCTCGGATTGAATGGCACGTTGCACATCGCCCATGATGTCGGCAAGGTCGCCACCCTCTTTCTTCGCACTTTCCAGTTGCTTTCGGAGCGCAACACCGAAGTCGCTTTTGCGCTGCTCATCGCTCATCGTGCGCCATTCGATTTCCAAGTTGTAAATCGTCTCTCGCAGTTCACGCAACCGAGAGCGCATACTTTCAGCCTTGCCACCAGTCGCTATCTGCTGTTCACCGACCTCCGCCAGCAACTGCTTCATCTTCGTAAGTTCCTGCTGTTCGGCAGTGAGTTCCTTTTTGAGTGATGCGACATTGTTCTTTTGTCGCTCACTCACCATCACCGAATTAGACATTGCCGATGATGCCTCTTTGTATCGCTGGCTCAACGATTGAACGGCAGCCGCCTGTGATTTGATTTTCGCTTTTAATTCGTCTGCAATGCCCTTGAACGCACGTTGTGCGTCATTGCTGTTGCGCAACCCACCTCCGATATATTTGTCAATGTCAATGCCGTAGCGTTCTGCGCTTTTCCCGATATTTTGGAAAATGCGCACCAGTTCGTCGGCATCTTTCTTCGCCAGCGAAGTGTCAACAGTAGCCACGAAATTCAATCGTCCGTTATCTTGATTCATCGTATAATCGTCTATCTAATTCTGTAAATAGTTTCCTCGTCATTTGCGCTTTGAAAGTTGTTAGGGTCGCTTGCGTCGCCCTCGGCTGGTGTGGAGCGGTCAAGGTAGTAAACCTTAAACCTCACTCGCTCATCGTCACCGTTGCGCCACTCATCGGCAATTTTGTAGCCCTTTTTCCTTAACACTTGAATGTAGGTGCGTATGTCGCAAAAGAATGTTTTTGCGGTCAATTCCGCCACGGAGTGTTTGCCACCGTCCGAGAGTATGGAAAGCACCTTGGTTTGTCTGTCGGTTAATTTCTCCATAAGTCAAAGTATCAACTGTTAACGTAGTTCTGTAAAAAGTCTTTCGCCTCAATGTCGTGCGCTGTCGGGTGGTAGTCCTGCGTTAGCCACTTGTTCACCTCGGACTTCTTGAAATAGGGTCGCCTCCCCTTGCGCTTGTAGTAGGGTATTTCACGCCTCGCCATTAGGTTGCGCACATACGAAACGGAATATCCTGCCAGCCGTGCCACATCTTCAACGGTTAGCACCTCCCTCGCTGTAAGCAGGGTGTTTTGGTAAATGTCCTCGAGCAACGTTTTAACATCGCTTACAAATGCCGTGTTTCGGTCGGTCTTTCTCTCCATAATTAAAAAAATTTAAAAAGTTATACGATACGTTGGTTTGCAAAAAGGTTGTTTTCCCCTTTTCGGTTGCAAATATATACAAAAAAGTTATAATATGTTGTACAAAAATGATATAAAATTATAAGCACAAATTTATAAAAAGCATATAACAAACTATGTGTTAGCCATTTAGGTGACTTATAAAAATATAACGAAATTGATAATATTATAACAAGAAACTATATATTTCGTTTTTTCTCGGTGTCGGTGTGGGCTGTCGGTGTCGGCTCTGCTGGTGTCGGGCTTCCTCGGCTCTGCTGGTGTCGGCTTCGTATGGGCAAAAGGAAAGGGGGCGTCTGTTGCGCCCCCTCTGCCCCTCGGGTTTGGTGTCTTTCGGTTATATTTCGTTGCCGTTGCCGATATTCAGCCCCTCGGTGATAGACTGCTCGGCAAAGTTCATTATATCGCCTTGCAGGGCTTGGAAATTGGCGTTGAAGGACTTTTCAAAATCGTTTTCCGCCTGGTCTTCGCCCACCATTTCGGCAAGTGCCTCGAAGCACATTTGCCACACGGTGTTTAACTGCTTGTATGTGTCGAGGAACTTTGCGGTAGTTGCGCCCACGGTGTAGGCGGTTGCGCTTTTCACTTGGTTTCTGCTCTCGGTTGGCTGGTTGTTGTTGTTTAACATATCTGTAAGTTTTTAGAAAAAAAATGCCCCTTGGTTAGGTGTCCTCGGTCTTACAGAAAACCGTGTGGGCGTTTCCGCTTCCACCACCGTGCAAAGGGCAAAAAATATCTTCTTCGGCTTGTAGCCGTCTGCAAGTTTAGGGACTGCAAATATAGCGAAAGGTTTTGAAACTCCAAAACATTTTATCACATTTCCACCACTTTTTATAACTTTCTCGCCATTTTCGGCAAAATCCGCAAAGGTCGGAGCGGTTGAGGAATGGGCGGTAAATGGTCGGTGTCGGTGCTTCTGCTTTGTCCGTACGCTCCACCATTCGGGGGGGGCGGTAATATCCGTTGGGGGCTTTTCGGTTTTCCTCGGTTGTGGGTGTGTCGGTGGCTTCAACCTCAACCGCCAACCATTCCCACGGCTTCAATACTCGCCAGTGGTGGCACTCTCGCCCCTTTGGCGGTGTTGTTGTTCATCTGCTCGGTGTCGGCTCTCTGTGGTGGCTCTTTGGCGGTTTCCTTGCCGTTCTTCGTTGTTCGCTCGTTGTTCAACCGACAAAAAGCCGACAAAGGGCGATAACTCCACATCTACGCCACTTTTCCGCCCTCGGTGGGCTGTTGCTCCGCCTCGGTCGCTTCCGTGCCGTGTCGGCTCTCTATCGGCTTCGCTCCGTTGCCACAATCTGCGCCTCGATGGTGTCGGCTTCCTTGCGGTGCGTGGCAAGGGGTCGGGGCTTGGAAGCGTCCAGCCGTTGAGGGTCGCCTCGAGGCTGTCGCCCTACTCGCTGGCGTTATCCTCGAGGGTGTCGGCTTGGGTGGTGAACTTGCCGTTAAATAGGCTTATCGCCTCCTGCTTCTTTGCGTCCACAATCTTTGCGTAAACCTGTGTTGTGGTGACGCTGGAGTGTCCGAGCAACTTGCTAACGGTGTAGATGTCCGCCCCAAAGGTTAAAAGCATCGTGGCGAACGTGTGGCGTGCCGTGTGGAATGAAACGTGCTTCTTTACCCCTGCTTCTTTCGCTATCCTTGTAGCCGTTAGTGACGCACTTTGCGCTTTCAGCCCAGCAAACACCCTCGTATCATCGGTGGCGGTGTCGGGGCGGTCGGGAAGCCACATAACCGCATCATCGCACAACGGAACGTTAACCGACCTTTTGGTCTTCTGCATTGTCATACGCACAAAAGGCGAACTGCCGTTTTCTGCGGTCTGTATGTCACGCCAGCAGAGGGCGCAAATGTCGCTCACACGCAAACCGCTAAAGCACGCAAAGAGAAAAGCACGCCTCACAAGCCGTGCGACCCTGCACCGCTTTGGCGGTTGGTAGTTTATTATTAGTTGCAGTTCCTCGAGGGTCAAAAACTCCCTATTGCTTTCGGGCATCTTTATTTTGTCGGTGGGCGGTATTAGGCGCATCGGGTTTGCCGTTATTAGCCCAGCCCTCACGGCTTCGTTTAATACCATTGTGAAGAATGTAACGTTGTTGTGCTTTGTGGTGTCCGTCCACTCCTGCGCCCTCAACTTGCCTATAACTTTCTCGCAAAACGGCTTATCCAACTGCGAGAGTTTAACGCCAGCCATACGCCAGCCGTTTAGGTGTCGCAATAGGTTCGTGAATAGCCGTAACCCTTTCGGGTGCGTCTTTCTGCGCCTCTCTATGTAGGACGTGAAGAAATCGCCCAGCGTTATTTTGTTCGCAATGTCGTTTGCGGTTATACCGCACCTTTGGTTGGTCAAGTCCACCACCCTTTTAGACTTTAGCACGTTCACCGCTTGCAGGGTCATTCGGTTGTGCTGTTTGCTGGCGGTGGTGGTTTCGGGGTATAGGTAGAGTTTCAGAAACTCGTATTTGCGCACGCCATTGGCGTAAATGTCGAAATAAATGGATTTGTTGCCGTTTTTTAGCGTCTTGAAACGTATTTTTACAGGCTCTTTCGGTCGGTCGGTGTCGTTTGCCATTTCAGTAGGTTATTAATTGAACTGCCACAAAGTTAGTGAAAATATCACTTACGCATAACAAAAGATAACAAAAGAGTAACAAAACAACCACAAAAAAAGTGATATTTTGTTACTCTCTCTTTGCCGACAGACTTTTCACAAAGTCAGCAATCGGCTATTATTCAACTAATTACTACCTTAACCACTATTTACAAATAAAAATCACAACAAACTACAAATTTACAAAAAATTTCGCACAACCCTCTTTATATCAATTTCTTACGCAACCGTTTCCCATTTCGGGTAACAAAATAGTAGCAGTTTAACAATAAAAAAGGGGGTGAAACGTTACCGCCCTTGCCCCCTCGACTTTTTATTGGAGTGCGAATTAACCACCGCAAATTTAGTGATAAAAAACCAATAAACCAAACGCCCCCTTATCATCACGACAAAGGGGCGCAAACGGAAAAATGGAAAACAATCCGAAAAGGACTGCTATTTATTTGTTCTTTCTGAAAAACACTTCATAACGCAAGGTGCTTGGCATCGTAAAAGTGTGCGTTCCGTCTTCGGCTGTGGTGAAATCGAACAACCGCCACCAATTCAAACTAAACAGCCCATCGCCCTTGTAGTCGCTAAATAGTTCGGTAAGCCCCTTGCAAACTTCCTGCGCCTTGCTCCACTTCGCTATCAATTCGGGGTCGGTCAAATACTTTTTGTTGTACTCTATTATTTCGGCTTCCATTTCGGGCGATAGCACAACCTCACCGCCCATAACATCGAGTTTCACGCACTCGGTTCGGCTTGTAGTGTCGCTGAATTTTCGGTGCAGTCGGTCGCACTCGCTTTGCCACTCGCTTTGCGCCCACCGCTCCAGCCGTCTAAAATAATAGTCCTGCCTTACCTCATCGTGTTCGCTGTCCGCCCTTTTGGTGTAGTTCCGCTTCACCTCATCGCCAGCGGTACGGATAACATCTATAACGGTGTTTCTATCGAACGGCTGGGGCAAGCGCAATTTTGCGTACAGTTGTGGCAAACGCTTGCTACACTCTTGCGCCATATAGCGTAAATTGATAATATCGGCTTCACTCTCTCGCCTGCCGTCATAGATTAAAACACGCTCCAGCGGTTGCGCATTGTCGGTGGCTGTCGCTTTTGTGTTTACTGCGCCCTTTCCTCGGGCGTTTTCTGCTGTGGCGCAACCTTGCGCCCCTTGCTTGCTATTGCTCATAGTCTTGTTTCTTTTTTTTTGTTGTTTCTTCGTTGTTAACTCGTTGCGCTCACCGCTGGAGTGCCAGCCCTCGATGCTTCGCACTCGGTCGGTGGTGTGGGTGGTGTGGCGTTATCGCCCACCCACCTTGTGCGCATCTTAAAAACAAGGGGCTTTTAAAATGGCTGTCGCCCATTTGCCACCCCTTGGCGTGCCGAAATGGCTATTACCTGCTCGGCTGTTAGTTCCGTTTCCTGCGCAACCTGCTCGGCTGTCTGTGGCTTCGTCCACGCTGTGCCGTCACGCTGTGCAATTCGGTTTTTCTGCTCGGCTGTGATTGCTTCCGCTCCGTGCGTTCCTGCTCCGCTGTCGGCACTTCCAACGCCACACGGCTTGCCGTTTTCGGGTGTCGAGTGGATAGCCTCCAACTCCGCACTTGTCGGGGTGTAGCCTCGGTTCACTCGCTCGGTGAGCAACTGGAGCAAATCAGCCTTGTTAAGCCCCATTTCCACAAACTCGGTAAGGGGCGGTAAATTCAAAATCTCTCTTGCCATAAAATCTAAAATTAACTATTTTACAAAATATTCGTTATTTGCCGTCAAATTTCGCTTCTGACGGCTTTTTATTCCAAAAATGATTAGCTACTCATTTTTGCAACAAAAATGCGTCAGCGTTGAAATTTGGGGCTTTATTGTGGTTTTTGCTCGTCCTCGGCTGGCGTGGCGTTATCCTCGGTGGTCGTTTTTCTCATTGCGTCAGCAATCAAAATGCGTTGCACTTCTTCCTCCCACTCTCTTTTCGTTGCTCTATTCCATTTTTTCCACAATTCGCAAAAAAACTCTGTTGCCTCGTCTTGTAGATTGTCAAAATTTATTTCTGCAAGCGGTTTGTTTTCCTTTTCCCAAAAATCAAGCACTTGGCAAAACAAGCCCGAAAAAAATCTATTGCAGGATAAAATCCCCTCGCTGTTCCTTTGTACAATTTTGCGTAATTTTTCGCAAAGTTCCTTGCGTGCTTTTTTCTCTTTGTTGTTCATATCGGCGTAGGTTGTTGCCTGCTGTCGGTGCTGAAAGTTAGAAACGAAAAATAACGCTTTTTCGGCTCTCACTTCCAGCAACAACAATAGGCAAATTTTTAATTTGCTTTTTTTATTGTTGTTTAGTTTAAAATCTTATTTAGTTTAAAATATTATTTAGTTTAAAATATTATTTAAGATGTACACACCTTTTCCACGCCTTATTTACACCTTTTTGCCATTAAAATGCCATTTATACAAAATATACAGATGTATAGGAACGTAAAATGTACATCTTAAATAAGGGCGTGCAAAGTTGGAGTACATCTTAAATAAGAAAACCCAATTAGTTACGGGGGTTTGCGGTCGGTTTCCTGCGCTTTTATCTCGGCTCTCACCTTATCCCTTATAACCCTAATTTCTTTTGCGTAATCTCTTGCGCTTTTCGGTTTCAGCCGTCCGCCACTCTCAACCGTTTTAATTAGTTCTTCAAGCGTCATTTTGTCGCTAATATAAAAACCTCTCTCGCCCTGTATGGAATAGGTAGCCACTCCGTAACGTTCACTTAACGCCCTGCGTATAGTCATAACCTTGCGCCGTGTGTAGTGCTTCGTTAAAGTCGGGTGGCTTTGTTCCTTTAATTCCTCATCGGTATCATACGCCTTTTGCCGTCCGTTCATTCGGGCAAACATCATTTTGTAATTTGTCTTGCAGTACGTTTTTTTGCCCAAAATCGACCTCAACGCCAAAGAGGCAAGAAAATAAACCTTTTCGGTTTCGGTGGCTTTCTCGGTGGCGTTGTACATCTTAAAAAAGTTTTCAGCCGTTATGCCAGCCGTTGCGCCCTTTGTCCGTGAATAGATTTCACCGCAAACGTTGTAGTAGTCGAACTCATTGCCGTTGTGCTTATATCCCATTTCTTCCATTGCCTTTTTTATAACCTTGTAGCCATACTCATTGCCGTCCTTAGCCCTTATACGCTTCACTGTCGCATAAGTCGCCCACGCAAGCATATCGCAAAGCCGTTGGCGTGGGCGGTCGCAAAAGCCGTCAAGCATCGCTATAGGTACGTTAAAATATTTCATTGTCGGTTAATTTTGCCACTTCAATTATTTACCGTGCTACTCGGGCTTGGCGTTTTCCCACACTTTCGCCTGCCAGCCGTAATAAACCAAATACGATATTCTTTTTGTTTCCATTCAGTCGTTTATTTCGCCATTTAACCACTTTTCGTAACTCTCTCTCCACTCGTCAAAAAGGGCTTGTGCCTTTTCATCCGTTATTGATGTAACCTCTTTACCGCTCGTGTATTGGTACATCGCATAAAGGATTGAGCCTAAATCGCGGCTTGATAGCGTTTTTACAGCCCTATCAAACCATTCAAAACCAATACGCACTTTGTTGCGCCTGTTAAATCTCACTTTGTCTTTTGTTTCCATTAGTCCGTTATTTTGTTTTTACCGTTTAACCACTTTTCGTAACTCTCACGCCATTCCACGAATAGCGCACCGCTTTCGGCTGTCAAGCCTTTAGGCTCTGTGCCTATCTGCGTGTATTCCACAAGTGCCACATATAGCCGTTTAAATTCATCGGCACTCCCTATTTGTAGGGTTTTGTTTAACCATTTGTGGCTAATACGCAATTTGTTGCGCTGGTTAAATCTCACTTTGTCGCTGTTCATTGTAGTAATCGTTTTTTGTTGTGCTTATTAATTGGTTAATAACTCGGGTGCGCTGGTTTACGCCACTTGCCCACAAGTCGTTTTGCTCGGCTGTGTGGGTCGCCTCGGGCGGTCGCTGGCATCTTACCACGTTGCGCCCCTTTCGTGCGTCCTGCGCCCTTTTAATCGTCTTTATCATCATTGTTGCCGTTGTTTTTTTATACTTCCTCTTCCAACTTGCGCAAAAACTCCCTTGCCTGCTCTTGCGTCATTGTCTTTTCGGTGGCGTTGAGTTCGGGCATTTCGTCCGTGTTTATTGCGCCAGCCATTGCCTAACGCTTGCCGTTACCTTGTTCGGTGTTCCTTTCTTGCGCCCACCGCTCTTTAAACAGCCTTTTTTGCGCCCTCTGCGCTTCGCTGTGGCGTTTTCCTCGGTCGGTGGTGGTGTTGGTTCACTCGGTCGCTTTTTGCCCCTCAAATCGGATTTGTCGAGGTCGGGGGGCATCGGGCGCAACCTTGCGCCCCTTGCTTGCTCTTTTCGTATATCATATTCTTGTATTATAGCCTTGCCGTGTTTTGTTCGATTCTGCCCAACCGCTCGTTCGTTTCGTACAGTTGGAAAGTGTTCTTTGCTATATCTTCGAGGTAACCCATATTATTGAGCGATATGCCTTGCAACTCCGCCATCATTTGTCGAACAGACGAAACGTCCATTTGAATTGCCGTAAATCGTCCGTTCAGTTCGTTTGCCGTGTCTTGGCTCATCGTCTGAAAACCGCCACTCGTGGAGTTCTGCTCGGTTGCCGATTTCTTGAATCCGAGAGCGTCGGCGATTTGGTTGCGTTCGTTGATGGCATCGTTAACGATGTTCATATACT
>ERZ1034873.250-NODE-250-length-33054-cov-5.490075_pt1 | contig 33054 bp, 29 predicted proteins | sample MGYA00520689_ERZ1034873 | MGnify/ENA primary metagenome ERZ1034873 (study PRJEB33766, sample SAMN09781722) | gut metagenome | biome: gut microbiome | host: Homo sapiens | place: Madagascar | study: EMG produced TPA metagenomics assembly of the PRJNA485056 data set...
TAATAGCCATCTTTACATTTATTTTCATAACCATCACCACATGTATAACCATCGCTGGCGCACGAAAACTTGCGTCGCCAGCAACCATTTGGATTATTTGAATCTGTGACCGACCCGTTCCAGCCCCCGCATTGCCATTCTGTCGTTTGATAACCGCAGTTTTCATACGTACACTTCGGCTTCTTCTCGCACGCAAGGGGTGTAACACTCTTGGTATTAGTGCACGCACTGGATGACAATGTTTTTTTACTTTGCGCCTTTGTTTGATACGTACTTTCACAAGACATACAAGATGTATACGTTGCATCACCAAAAACCCATAAACGTTCCCTTGAACAATTTGGAATACTTGTTGTTTTAACCTGTTGCTGTACAAGTTGTTGGTTTTGAACACTTTGCTAGGTATGCGATATTTCCGCATTCCGATATCGTATATGATGAATAATCACCAATCGCAATGGCTGTACCACCCGAGTTACCGCCAGTATCAGACCCCGCATAGCCACTTTTGTAATACCCGCTTTTACACGTATTGCATTCCGCCAAATAAAATTTAGAACCCGACGACGTCGTTACCTGATACGTAACGAATTGTGAACACGACGTACTGTCCAGCGATGATGAATTTACTGTGCCGCTTAAAATTCCCGACGTCGCATACGATATCAAACAATTACCAGATGATGCGTATTGCACCCCTGGGACAGGCGTCGCATGCGCGCCATACACCACCAGCGTCAGCACAATAAATGTGAAAATTTTTCTCATATGTTCTTTCTCCCCACCGTTGTAAAAACAAAACCACCGGTTTACACAGGTGGTCAGGAGGTTGAGAACAATCCAATGAATTGTGTCGCGTATTTGATATTTCGCAAACCCTCCTGACCCAAATGTCAGGAGTTTTTATTTTTCGCCCGAATACTAAAAAAGCGCGTACACCGCGCCACATCAACATTCAGACGCATTGGAACGGGTTCTCACACCCCATCGTTGGAATGCCCAACGACAAATTGATTTTATGATGTTTATAAAATAAAAACAAGCAGAAATATTTGTACGCGCCATCCGGCGCAATATTCTTTATGTGCGCTGCGCGCAACATTACTTACTGGATTGCCACGCTACGCTCGCAATGAATCCAAGCGAAGCGCAGGATGCGGCAAGGACGCAGTCCGCAGGCGACACACGAGCTAAAATCTCTGTCATTGCGAGGAATGAAATGACGAAGCAATCCAGTAAATAAAAAAGTGCGCCGATGGCGCACAATATCTATTATCTATGCTCTATTATCTATGCTCTAATAACAAACGGGGCTTTGCCCCGTTTGTTATTCCATATTTGCCAGACGTTCCAATTGATCCGCTGCAATCAGCGCATCAATCATTTCATCCAGACCTGCCCCGCCCGCCAAAATATCGTCCAATTTATACAACGTTAATTTGATACGATGATCGGTCACGCGTTGTTCTGGGAAATTATATGTTCTGATTTTTTCACTGCGGTCACCACTGCCCACCATGGTTTTACGTGCGGCATTGCTGGCCCCTTGTTGTTCGGCGCGCTGTTTTTCATACAGTTTCGAACGCAAGACCGCCATCGCCGACGCCTTGTTTTGAAATTGGCTGCGTTCATTCTGGCACGTGACAACAATCCCCGTTGGGAAATGAGTAATACGTATCGCACTGTCGGTTTTATTAACGTGCTGGCCACCTGCCCCAGACGCACGGAATACATCAATGCGAATATCTTTGTCATCAATTACAACGTCGATATCTTTGGCCTCTGGCATAACGGCAACAGACGCAGCACTGGTATGAATACGACCGCCGGCCTCGGTTTCAGGTACGCGTTGCACGCGATGAATCCCCGATTCGAATTTCATACGCGCATACGCACCAACGCCATCAATTTTGAATACAATTTCTTTGTACCCACGCAAGGATGTTGCGTTTTCTTCGATAACCTCTACCTGCCAGCCGTGACGCAACGCGTATGATTTATATTGATTATACAAATCGCCCGCAAACAGCGCAGATTCTTCGCCACCAACGCCCGCACGAATTTCCATAATCACGCTGTTGTCATCGGCATCGTCGCGCGGCAATAATGCGATCTGCAATTTCTTTTCAATTTCAGGCAACGCATGATTCAGTTCCGCCAACTGCTCAACCGCAATTGAACGCAATTCTGGGTCATGCTGCATTTCAATCGCATCAGCAATGCCAGCCGTCGTCTGAAAATATTCATTTATCAAAGGCAATATTTCAGATATGCGCGAATACTCTTTGGACAACTTGGTCAGTTCATCACCCGACACATTGCCAGAATTCATTTGCGCTTCTATTTCCGATGCACGTGTTTGTATGTCTTTTAATTTTTGCTCTATTATCATAAAGTTATACCATTATCTTAATAATTTAATTACGCCCGACAAATCCAACGTTTGCTGCTGGCCTGTCTGCATATCTTTGACCGCCAGCGTGCTTGATTCGCGTTCGCTGTCGCCAATAATTATGCTGTAATCGGCACGGATTTTGTCGGCGTATTCAATCTGATTTTTGAATTTTTTGTCCGTATCCAAATATGACACAGATGCAATTTCATTATCACGCAACGCATTCAATACAGATGATGCATACGCAACATTATTTGCGCCCATTACCAAAATCGCGGCACGAATTGGCGACGAAAAGCGTGTCAGATCAATTTGACCAGATTCCAGCAACGCCACAAATATGCGCGAGAACCCAATCGCAGCACCAACGCCGATAATTTTCGTCTTGGAAAACTTACCCGCCAAATCAGCATAGCGACCACCGCCCGCGGCCGTACCCAGTTCTGGATGTTCAATCAATTTGAATTCAAACACCAAACCAGTATAGTACGCCAATCCGCGCGCAATCGACAAATCGATTTCAGCATTATCAACACCCATATCACGCAATGTCGCCGTAAAGTTGGTCAGTTCGGCAATCGCCGCATCCAATGCATCTGTGCGACCGGCAAATTCGGTGTATCCACGCGCGAATACAGATTTGATTTCGTCTTCTTTGCGTGTGTCCGCCAATGCATCACGCAAACCGGCGGCAAATTCGTCATCGCCCATGGCATCTTTCTTGTCAATCAATACGAATACTGATTTTTTCTGGGCATCCGACAATTCCAAATAAGAAAACATTGCGTCCCAGAATGGACGTGACCCAACCAGCACGCGCGCCGGCCCAATAAACTCAGACACAGATTTCAACGCGCGACTGATAACAGAAATTATTTCCGCATCGTAATTCGTGGACAGTGTATTGATACCCATGATGTCCATATCCATCTGGTAAAATTCGCGATAACGCCCTTTTTGTGCGCGTTCCCCACGATAACGTTTTGAAAACTGTGATGCACGAAACGGGAACACCAAATCATTCAAGTGTCCTGCAACATAACGCGACAGTCCGACCGTCCCATCATAGCGCAAGCCCATTTTTGTGTCACCCTTTTGAAACAAAAACATCTGTGTTTCAATTTCATCCCAATTATCTTTATCGGTCAGAACCTCGGCCCGTTCGATGGCAGGCAGGTCCAACTGGGAAAATCCCGCCACACGCAACACATCCAGCATACGACGCGCGCACTCATCAAAGCAACGCTGTTGCGCCGGTAATAATTCGATAAAACCCGACAACGGTTTTGTTGGTTTTAATTCCATTTTTTTATTCCTGTGTTTTTTAGTACGAAAAACTGTGACACATCAATGTCAATTATATCATAAAAAATGCAAAACGCTAATATTCGCCCCACAGGGCGTGATGATGTGCAAAAAAGATAACTACACGTTTAATCATGATGTGATACTAGCCGAAATTTGCGGATTTTCAAGTATTTTCCTCAGAAATATTCATGCAATTCCGCGCCGTGCACTGTCAGCCACCGCTTTGCGCGACCCACCCCGTCGCCATATAGTTGTGCAACCGTTGCCCAGAATGCCGGCGAATGATTCATATGCACCCTGTGCGCCAATTCATGCATAATAACATACCGCATTACGTCCGTTGGCGCAAACGCCAACCGCCACGAAAAGGAAATTGTACCGGTTGAAGAACAACTGCCCCAACGGCTGGTCGTATCGCGCACGGCAACGCGCGTTGGCCACAATTCACGTGGCGCGGTTTTTATCATTGCGCGCGCCGCGGACAGAAATTCACCTTTTATAAAATCACGCACGCGACGTTCAAACATATCATCATCGCCACCAACAATCAGCGTGCACACGCCATCCGCGCACACAATAAATTGATTGGCGTGACGCGACGCATCGTGCACCAGTTTTACACGCCGCCCCAGAAATTCAATTGTATCACCCACACGCACATGTGATTTTTCAGGCGCAGCGGCATAAATCCGTTCGACCCACTTTCGTTTTTGTTCCAAGAATCGTAATGCCGACGACGCGGTCGCCAGCCACGGCTTTGTAATATGAATTTCGCGCACGGGTCGCGTTTTTGGACGCAGTGTTATATTGCGCACACCGCGCCGCGTATCAATTACAACGGGAATATGTTCACCCCACGATGAAATAAATTCATACTCTGACATTTTCTTTTGGATTATTTTATTTTTTCGGCAATGTCGCGCGCAATCGCATCTACATCAAAGCCCATCGCACGATATACCACCGCACCATCGCCCGACAAACCGAATCTGTCAATGCCAACAACCGCATCTGCAAATTCAAACCACGGGGCAGATGCCGCGGCCTCAATCGCGACAACATACCCGCGCAAGATTTTTTGTTTATATTTATCATCTTGGGCACGAAATTCACTGACACACGGCACACTGACAACCTGAACATCTGGCCCCAACATTTGGGCGACAGAAACCGCCAGTGGCACTTCGCTGCCGGTGGCCAACAATGTTGCACGCACGCGCCGCGTCGCCGCTGGATATATTACATAGCCACCACGTGAAATATCGGCGTTGTCTGGTGTTGGAATTTGCTGTATTTTCTGGCGCGACAAAATCAAGCACGACGGACAATTCGTATCAGACACCGCCATACGCCACGCGTACGCAACCTCGGCCCCGTTGCATGGGCGATAAACATTCAGGTGCGGTATTAAGCGCAGCGACGGCAACTGTTCAATCGGTTCGTGCGTTGGACCATCTGGGCCAACACATACACTGTCGTGTGTGAATACATAAATTACTGGCAACCCCGACATCGCCGCGATTCGAATGCTGGGACGCAAATAATCACTGAATACCAAAAACGTTGAACCATACGGACGCAGGCCAGATGCCGCCAGCCCATTCATTATCGCGCCCATTGCATGTTCACGCACACCATAATTTATAAAGTTACCGTTAAAATCCGTCGGTGTAATATCGTGGTGTGCAGATGTCTTTGCATTGGTACTGTGCGACAAATCCGCACTGCCCCCAATCAAGCGCACCCCCGCCGCAATCATAGATTGCAAATAAATTCCTGACAGTTCGCGCGTTGAAATATCTTTGTCGCAATCCAACGTTGGCATATCAGCCACACTGACATCAGGTTGATTCAAAACATATTTCGCATTGGCATTTTTCGCAACTGATTGCCACAGACGTTCGCCCATCGGCGAAATGAATCCTGCAACTAACTTTAACAATTCCGAATCAGATAACGCAAACCCATGTGCCGCCGGCTGTCCCGCCAATGACGACCCGCGCCCAATCACCGTGCGACAACGCACAAATGTCGGCACATCAGACGTTGCCGCCGCGCATAATGCCCCATCCAACGAATCAAAATCATCGCCACGCACAGATATTACACGCCAGCCCGCCGCCCGCATACGCGCAGGAACATCAACATCGGTCAACGCCGCGCCATCAATGGTGACATTATTATCGTCCCACAACAGAACCAAGTTGTTTAATTTATAACGTCCTGCAAACGCGATACTTTCGGACGCAACACCTTCGGATAAATCGCCGTCGCCACACAGACAATAAACCATTTCATCTTTCTGTTGAATTTTGGCCGCCAACGCCATACCGACCGCGTTACCAACCCCCTGTCCCAGTGGCCCAGTTGTTGCCATTACGCCATCAATGCCGTATTCTGGGTGCCCAGGTAATCCACCAATCGTACGAAAAGATTCCAGTTCACCAATATCATAGCCCGCCAATTTCAACGTGGCGTATAACAGCGCACTGCCATGACCCGCAGACAAGACAAATCTGTCCTGACCGCGCCGCAGGAAATTTGCATAAATTATTGTGATAATATCGGCGGCGTCCAGCACAATTCCCAAATGTCCCGACCGCGCGCGACGCACCGCGTCCAACGCAGATGCGCGGACACTCTTGGACATTTCTGCTAATTGTTTGGCATTAAATTTCATTTTATGCTATTATATCACAAAACAAGGTTGAATAAAATGTTAAAAATATGGACAGACGGCAGTTGTCTTGGGAATCCTGGCCCAGGTGGTTGGGCATTTGTGGCAACAAACGGGCAAAACACCGCTGAACGCAGTGGTGGCGAACGCGACACAACCAATAATCGTATGGAATTGATGGCGGTAATTCGCGCGTTGACCGCCGCACACCGGCACAGCGAAATTGAATTACACACCGACAGTCAATATGTTAAAAACGGCATGCAATCGTGGCTGAAAAATTGGAAGAAAAATAATTGGCATACCGCGAACAAAAAGCCCGTCAAGAATCAGGATTTATGGATGCAACTGGACGCACTGTCGGGGGCAATAAAAATTCATTGGCATTGGGTACGCGGTCACAACGGCGACGAAATGAATGAACGTTGTGATGAATTGGCACGCACCGCCGCCGAAAAATTAAAATAAACTGTAAAAAAACGCCCCATGCGGGCGTTTTCTTAACCATGATATCCGATTGCAACTATGAACATTTCAACGCTGTCCTTGCGCGATGCAGGCGGTTTTATATGATGCACCGCATCAAACTTTGACTTTATTTGTTTAATCAGTTCGCCGGTTGTACCACCCGTAAACGATTTAGCAACAAACACGCCACCGTGTTTCAATGCACGCTGCGCAAAATCAAACGCATATTCCAACAGTACCATTTGACGCAAATGATCGGTTTTTTTATGCCCAACCGTATTCGGGGCCATATCCGACAATACCACGTCCACCGTGCCATTTTGCGCCGCATCAGTCGGCAAATCTAATTTCTGCACCAGCCAATCCAGCGCAGCATCTGTTGTAAAATCACCCTGATAAAAATCCACACCATTGATTGGCGTAATTTCCAACAAGTCCATTGCAAACACACGCGACCGCGGGTATGTACGCATTACATATTGCGACCACGACCCTGGGGCCGCACCCAAATCGACGACAACCTGACCATTTTTCAGGAAATGAAACCGTTCGTCCATTTCAATCAGTTTGTACGCCGCACGCGCGCGATAACCATCACGATGGGCGCGCGCAACATAAGGGTCAGACGCCTGACGTTGCAGCCACGCGGCCGATGATTTATGTGCAGCAATTTTCTTGTTAAGTATTTTCATATTATAACTTAGCGCATTCTTGCGGCCTTGCGTGCACGCTGACGCATCATTGCATCAATGTACGTTTTCTGGACAGCATTGGCGGCCAAAACAGGATTACCGTACGCTGTGTACAAATGTTCATCATTACCATCAAACACAAACTTGCGCTGGCCATGATGAACATAGTTCACACAAAACGATAATGAACGAATCGAGCCCCCATGACGAACGCCATTTTTATCACACCACATTGGTTCTACGCGACAATCCATATACGAGACACTTTGAATGTCCCAGTTAAAAATTTTCTTCCAATTTATTTTCATTTTTTAGTTTCCTTGTTTTTTCATTTTTTCCATGATGGCTTCCATTCCCCCCATACGCTGTACCAACGCCATCTGTTGACGCATTTTTGTATATTGTTTGATGATGTGTTCAACATCGCGCACCGTGCAACCAGCGGTTTCAGCAATGCGCGCCTTGGCATTGGCAAAAACCTTGTCTGGTTCGCTGCGTTCGGCGGGTGTCATTGCTTCCAGAATTTTAATCTGTGCATCAACACTGCCGTCCTTTATCTTTTCTTTCATTGCACTGACTGCGCCCGACATCCCTGGCACCATTTTCAGCAGACCGCTGAAATTGCTCATCTTTTTAATCTGCTTTAATTGTGCCAACATGTCGTTCATGTCAAATTGACCCGACATCATACGCTGGGCGGTTTCTTTCATACCAGATGGGATTTTTTCTTCCATCTGCTTTAATTCTTTTTCGGTTGCAGCAACGTTTTCTGGTGTCGCCGCAGATACATCTACTTTCTTTTTTTTGCCAAACCCAAACATATATTTACTCCTTTGTAGTTTTAATATTGTATTTTACCGTACGCGATTTGTCCAGATACCGTTGCAAATATTTTCCAGTCAGCGATTCGGGCACGGCCGCCACCTGTTCTGGTGTACCAGTGGCAATTACGCGACCACCGCCCGCACCACCAGACGGCCCCAAATCAATAACCCAATCCGCGGTTTTTATTACGTCCAAGTTATGTTCAATAACGATAACCGTATTGCCTTGGTCAACCAATTCATGCAACACAGACAACAACATTTTAATATCTTCAAAATGCAATCCCGTTGTCGGTTCGTCCAATATATAAATCGTCTGACCCGTGCTGCGTGCCGCCAATTCTTTGGACAATTTGATACGCTGGGCTTCGCCCCCTGACAAATCCAATGAACTCTGTCCCAGTTTGATATAATCCAACCCAACGCGTTTCAGTAATTCCAATTTGCGCGAAATCTGGGGCACATTGATAAACAAATGATACGCTTCGTCCACCGTCATATCTAACACGTCTGCGATGGACTTTCCCTTGTATTTAACCGCCAGTGTTTCTTCGTTATATCGCGCACCGTGGCATTTATCGCACTCAACGTACACATCGGCCAAGAAATTCATTTCAATTTTTATCTGGCCATCACCTTGACAGGCCTCGCACCGACCGCCTTTGACATTGAATGAAAAACGTCCAGACGTATACCCGCGGGCTTTGGCCTCTGGCAAACCCGCAAAGAAATCACGAATATTTGAAAATACACCTGTATACGTTGCAGGATTACTGCGCGGACTGCGTCCGATTGGCGACTGGTCAATATCAACAACCTTGTCTATATTTTCCATACCACGAATAATGTCGTGCGCCCCCATTTCAATCTTGGAATTATACAGCGCGCGCATCAATGCGGGGTACAGCGTGTCCAACAACAATGTCGATTTACCAGACCCCGACACGCCCGTCAACGCAATAAATTTACCCAACGGAAATTCCACATCAATATTTTTCAGATTATTTCCACGTGCCCCAACAATGGTGATAGATTTGCCATTGCCACTGCGACGCTTTTTCGGTACTTCGATTTTACGTTTGCCGGTCAGATATTGCGCCGTCAGCGATTCTTTGCATTTCATCACCTGTGCTGGTGTGCCGGCGGCAACGACATTACCACCATTGACACCCGCCCCACGACCAATATCAACCAAATAATCTGCCGCACGCATTGCATCTTCGTCATGTTCGACAACAATTACTGTGTTGTCTTTGTCACGCAGCATCTTTAACGTTTCCAAGAGTTTATCATTGTCACTTTGGTGCAAACCAATTGACGGTTCGTCCAATACATACAACACGCCGGACAGCCCACTGCCAATCTGGGACGCTAAACGAATACGCTGCGCCTCGCCACCGGACAACGTCCCCGCCATACGCGACAGCGTCAAATACCCCAAACCAACATTTTGCAAAAATTGCAGACGTGACGTAATTTCGCGCAAGATAACGCGCGCAATATCATTTTCTTTTTGCGTTAAATGATTTGGTAAATCTGTGAACCACGCCAGCGAATCATCCACCGCCAAATCGCATGCGTCCATAATATCAAATCCATTGATTTTGACACACAACGCCTGAATATTCAGACGTTTACCGTGACACATTGGGCATGGCTTTTCTGATTGATATTTTGCCAATTCCGCACGCATTGCCTCTGATTCCGATTCGCGCCAGCGACGCTCTATATTCGGAATGACACCCTCGTACGGTTTTTCATAAACAAAACCATTCCAGTTGATTTTTATTGGTTCGTCACCACTGCCGTACAGAATCAAATTCTTTTGTTCCGCGGTCAATGTGTGCCACGGTTTAGATAATGGAATCTTGTATTTTTTGTGCAATGCGTCCAACAGATGGTCAAACTGGCTCAGCATTCCACCACGTGACCACGGCGCGATTGCACCATCCAGAATCGATTTAGATGGGTCAGGAATCACCAAATCGGGCGACATATTCAACTGTACGCCCAAACCATCGCACGACGGACATGCGCCCAATGGCGCATTAAACGAAAACAAACGTGGTTCAATTTTCGGTACGGTAAAACCACTGACCGGACACGCATAGTTCTGGGAATACAATGTATCTTCGTTTGTGTCCAAACGACGCACCAAAACCGACCCAGGAACAAGGCGCAACGCCCCTTCGAACGACGCATACATACGACTGCGAAATTCGTCCACATCACCACTGTCGGCATCCGCCACTGGCATGGACAAACGGTCAACAATTACAAATATATTATGTTTTTTATTCTTGTCCAACGCTGGCACAGACGATAAATCATACAATTCGCCATCAACAATGGCGCGCTGATACCCCTGCTTTATCAAAAATGCTATTTCTTTCTTGTATTCGCCTTTGCGCTCGCGCACCAATGGGGCCATGATATAAATTCGCGTGCCGGCGGGAATTTTCATCGTCCAATCGACCATTTCGGCAATCGTCTGGGATTTTATGGGTAAACCCGTCACCGGCGAATGTGGCACACCAATGCGTGCCCACAATAAACGCAGGTAATCGTAAATCTCAGTCACCGTACCAACAGTCGAGCGTGGATTTTTCGACGTTGTTTTCTGTTCAATGGAAATCGCGGGCGCCAACCCTTCTATCAAATCAACATCGGGCTTTTTCTGCATATCCAAGAATTGACGTGCATACGACGACAGCGATTCAACATAACGACGCTGTCCTTCGGCATAAATGGTGTTGAACGCCAGCGACGATTTTCCCGAACCAGACACGCCAGTAAAGACCACCAATTTATTTTTTGGTATGTCCAGATTGATATTTTTAAGATTATTTTCGCGCGCACCGCGAATTTTAATTATTCCACTCATAACGATAAATATAGAAAAAATATTGTGTTTTTCAATACAAAGGGCGAAATTTCTTTCGCCCTTGGGATTTGTTCTTATTCGGCTGTTGCCATCAGTTTTTCAGGACTTAAAACAATTCCACTTTTACGGGCATGATTTGCACCAACCTTTGGTGCCAATTTGCCATTTACCCAAATATCAATTCCACCAGCATTACCAAATGTCGCAGTGTATTTGCCGCCCGCAGGAACATAATAAACGTCCCCAGGCAACAAAACGCGGCTCAATTCTGTGCGCCCACGGGCATCTTTGACCTCTACCCATGCACCAGTTTCATTGGCATCGCGATTCGCCTGCAAAATAACATTGGCCTTGGCGCGATTATCCGTACCAAATCGTTCACGCACAGCGACAGTATATGCAGGTTCTGTATTAACTGCGACAACTGGCGCATCCGTGACAACAGGTGCTTCAACGTCATTTGTCCCAGAACCCGCCAAAACTGCAATCAATATTATCAACAGCACCAACGCCACAGCGCCCGCTGTGAACCATTTCCAATGCGTACGAACATATGCCCACAAAACCGCAAACTTTTCACGCAACGATGCGCGTTCTGGCTCTGTTTGTTCACACGCAGCAACCACAGGGGCATCGCCCTTGTCTTCTTTGTCAGCAGAAATCTGGCATTCATTTGACAGCCCCATTTCGTGCTTTAATTTGTTCACGATTTCGTCTGGATTTAACCCCAATTCCATCGCGTAATTACGCGCAAAACCCAAAATATAGACGGGTTCTGGAATCGCACTGTAATTACCATCTTCCAGTGCCTGCAAAAATTCCTCACGAATGCACAACTGTTTAGAAATAGTCGGTATTTCACGTTTGCGACGACCGGTTGTACGCGCGTTGCGCAGTATTTCACCAACCGTCAATTCAACCTGAACATCTGTGTTATTTTCATTCATGTCTGTCATGTTTATTTTTCCCTTGTTACATCCTATCATAAACCTATATTTCGGCAACGCAACCCCAAAATTCGCGAATGGCATCACGCAACGCATCTGCATCCGTTATCTGGTTCACACGAATGCGAAAATCAGACGAATTTGGTCGGCCCGCAGAATACCACGCTGCATGCTTGCGAAACATCGGCACCGCAACCGACGGCCCGTAATATTCAATCGCATATTGCAAGTGACGCAACACAACATCGCCAATATTTTTCGGTGCGCATTCACGCCCTGCTATTTGCCCCAAGACCCATGGCCGCCCCAGTATTGCGCGCCCAATCATCACGCCCGCATATCCCAGTTTTTCCATATCAGTGGCGTCCTGTGCGGTTGCAATATCGCCATTTGCAATAATTGGAATCGGGGCATCTGACACATCTGGGTGCACCGCCGGCCCGACATATAACTGGGCACGTGTACGCCCATGCAAAGTCGCAAATTTAACGCCACTGTCTGCCGCAATCCGTATCAAATCCGCCCAATCACGATGCTGGTCGTCCCAACCCAAACGTGTTTTCACAGACACGGGAATATTCACCGCCCGCACCACCGCAGACATAATCCGCCCCGCCAACGTATGATCGCGCATCAAGAACGCGCCCGCCCCCGCACGCGTTGCAACCTTTGGCACGGGACACCCCATATTGATATCAATCCACCGCGCGCCCGCATTTTGCAAGATTCGCGCTGCATCCGCCATCAGTGCCACGTCCGCACCAAAAATCTGTGCGCCGACAGCCCCCTCGTCATCATATCTGTCAAAATTACGTGGGCAATTTTTGTGTGCCGCCACCAATGAATGACACGAAATCATTTCCGTCACCAATGGCGCATTTGGTGCAAACGCACGCAAAACCCGACGAAACGGTTTGTCGGTAATTCCCGCCAATGGTGCAGCAAAAATTTGATTATCACTAAACATTTATGATATAATGCCATCTATGAGGGAAAAAATCAAAAATTTCTTTGGATTCATCGGGCGCGCTTGGACTGCCAGTTGGCGGGGCAAGGTCGGAATCCTGATGCTGGCGTTTGCGCTGTTTATGTTTGTACGTATATTTTGGGGCACGGTCAATGTCCAGAAATTCATTATGAACATATGGCGTCTGAATACCGAAGAAACACAACTGATGGCAGAACAAGAAAAATTAAACACATTGAATCGCCATATTGATTTATTACAACATTACAGTTCTGATTATGTCGAAGAATTGGGGTTAAAATATTTGAATGTTGGCGACCCTAAATTCAAAATTTTGAAAATATAAAATCCCACTGGTGTGGGATTTTTTATATCAGTTTAACCAAACAATCGCTATATTCAAATATGCTGCAAAACTTATCCACAGAATATACGGCCAAATCAAATACGATGCCCACTTGGAAAACGGACGGAACGCACGCATCATCATTACAGATGCAACAATCAGCGCAATCAATACCACCAATGCCCACCCTGTCATATGCGCGCCAAAGAACGTATATGACCACAACGCATTTAACACCATCTGAATCAAGAACAACAAATACGCCCGCGTTTTAGACAAACGTGTTTGTTCATTACGCATAACCAAAAACAAGGCAATCCCTAACAGCGCATACAGCGTTGTCCACGCGATACCAAACACCCAACCATCGGGCGTCACAATGGACTTGTTCAGCATATTATACCACGCGTCAGACGGCCCATTTGGCGAATATATATTACCAATCGCCCCAGGAATAAAAGAAACGATAATCGCAAATATAAATTGAAAAACGCGACGCATATGTGCTCTCCTTTGAACTCTGTACATGCACATTATACGCGTGGCGCACAGCAACCGCCACAGGAACAAATTCTATTTCCGCACCATACGCGCATGGATTTTCATAAACACGCGCACCAATGGTTTCGTAATTTCTGGCAAATGATAGAAATACATCAACACCTGTCCAACATTACGCGCCACAATATTTGCACCCATCGGCGCAAAAACATCACCTATATACCAACGCTTGGCCCATAAAAATTCAATCAAAGCCAATTCGCGAATATGTTTACGTGATATGCGCACACCGGTCAACTTTTGATACTCGCGCAAGAATTGATTATACAAACGTTTGTTGCGCGACAACGAAAACAACACTAAATCACGCCCACGTTCATAAATACCACAATTACAAAAATCAAACACACCCTTTAACCGACCATCAGGATACACAACAGAATTTGCCCCTTTCAGCCCCATATGTACCAACACCATATCAGATTTTGCAACCGGCGCATTTACAACGCGATTATACATTTCACGAAAACGACGTAATTGGCGTGCGGTCATAAACGGGCGCAAATGCGCCACAACCACATCAAAATCAATATATGGCACGCCTTCACGCAACGCAGGCACGGCACGCACCAATGCGTCTGTGTCGATCGAATGTAACTGTGCTAAAAATTGCGCCGCAGACTGTGCCAAATTACGCTGGCGCGCGGGTGAAAATTGAAACTTGTGCCATGACCAAGAATCACCCATCAGCATTTCATGCACGGCATATTGAAAACCATCGCGATGAACAATTTGAATATCAGGAACTTGGACATCAACGTACGGCTGAACGAAATGGCAGATATCAGCATCCTTGGCATAGATAGAAATATTTTTACTGGTAAAACGAAATACGCGCGTACCGACACGAAACGCATCAGAATCACTGCCCTGCCCCAAATATTTAATTTTTTCGTTCGGGTAATTTTTCTCCAAGAAAGCCAAAATATCTTGCTGTGCCATTTTCGTCCCCATTATAAAAAAATTTGCGCAACGCCGGCGCATTTAATCTTGGCGCAATGCAACAATGCTTTCGTGTCGCTACTGTGGCTGCGCATTTATCTTGGCGCGCCCTGCAGGATTGGCTGACGCCGCCCTTGCAAAATCGCCTGTCGGCGACTGGCGCGTTTCCGCCTTTTTGCGTCGGGTCGAACTGCTCCCCGTCGCAGGCTCGAATCTAAGTTCCCCGCAACGTGCAATTCCTGTGACTGCGCTACTTATCTTGGCGCGCCCTGCAGGATTCGAACCTGCGACCTGCGGATTAGAAATCCGATGCTCTATCCAGCTGGGCTAAGGGCGCACAGCCCATATTCTATACTATCTTTCGGCAAATTTCAAGTTTTGCATATTAAATACAAAAAACACCATCCAAGAGGACGGTGTTTTTTGTACCATGATCTATTCACCCCAGGTCCAACCAGATTCTGGTTCTGCTACTTGTTTGATGGCCCTTGGCTTACCATAATACACCTCCCTGGCACGCACCCCCGCTTCGGCGATAACTTCTTTTAATAAATCTATACTGAAAAAGGTAGCCACAATCCAGAAACCATACCCTATCCAATAGAAAAAGTTCAAATCGCCAACACGATTACCATCACTCGCAGCAATGCTTATACATAAACCGCCAAAGAATCCCATAGCAAAAGCAATCAAAAAATAATTGAACCAATAAATCGGTGCAATTTTAGAATCTCCTTTTTTAGAAACCGCATTCGTATTTTTTGTATCATGACTCATTTTTTTCTCCTTTTTTTATTTGTTGAAATCGCCTTCTATCACAAATGGGGATATTTGTGTTTGCATATCTTCTGCTATGTTTACGTTTCTGTACAAATGCAAATACTTTTTCGCCCTTGTTGTTGCAACATAAAACAATCGTCGTTCTGCCTCAACCTCCTCTGGCGGAACAGTGCTCGTATTACTTGGGAAACATGGCCAGATACCATCAATACAATCTAAAATAATGACCTTTCCAAACTCTTGTCCTTTCACTCTTAATGCAGTCGACAAAATTATTCTTGGTTTTTCTTCAATCAATATGTTGTCATTATCTGCCGAACATGCCGCCCGATCTATTGCCCTATTAAAATCGTCAACAAACCCATCAAAATCTTTGTCATATTTAGCAGCAAACGACAACAAGCTTGCCAACGGCGGGTCTTTGTAATACAAATCTTCCAACGAACGATTATAATTTTGTTGAAATCCCCCAAAGCAACCTAACAATACAGCCAAAGTATCATATACATTTTCTGCTTTCATAAATTTATCCAACGCAACATGAAAATCCACAACATAATCATGTAAGAAAACTTTTTCAAATCTAGGTTGTTTTTCCCCTAAAAACAACAAGATTTTGTCTATATTATCGATTGTAGCATAATTTGCATTCAGGGCTCTATAAAGTGTTTCTCTGGCTTCTTTATAAAATTCATTCTTACTAAACATACAGACCAAATCTGTCAAATCCCCCGGTCCAAGTTTCGATTTCCTTTTTATGTCCATCGCCCTATTCAAATTTGCCGCAGCTGACGTATAGAAAAAGGCCAAGTCATCACTCACAGAATATGAAATATTTTCCTTGGTCAGCAAAATCTGATACGGCAACAATGCAGATTTTTTACGCGATAGTACTGCAACTGTTTCATCAGAATTATTAGCCAATGTTACTTTTATGTCCTGAATAATGGCATCAACCATATTTTCTGCCCCATCATATTCCTTTAATTGTATTTCCGCTTGAGCAACTGATGATTTTGCCACAACATTTTTATCAACGCGATTTTGATTATTTTTAATCAATTTCATTGATTTCTCTACAATGTTTGCTGGTGAACGAAAATTTTCATCTAGTACAAACATCTTGAATTTTGCGCCAAAAATTTTTTCTGGGTGCAATATAAAATACGGACTAGCGCCCCTAAATTCATAAATAGCTTGGTCATCATCACCAACAATAATCAATGACGCACCTGTTATTTGTTGTAAATTTGATATCAACTGTAAATCTAGTGGAGACGTATCTTGAAATTCATCGATAAAAATATAATCAATCTTCGCTGCACCTGTACGCTTTTGTTTTTTTCGGATTTTTTGCGCCAAATCCACATTTGCAAAATATTTTTGATCATCAAATGTATATTGGCCTGTTCCTAACATTTGTTCGCAGCAATCACACCAAAAAGGAATCCAATGTCTGACTATATATTCATGTTTACGCTCATCAGGTTTATCCAGCTCTTTTTTACCGATCAATAACAAAACCTGACGCATAATCGCACTGTAATATCTGTACAATGAAACCTTTTTTATAAATTGCAAATGTTCATTATAAATCTCAATATTTTTAGAAAAATTTCGTGAAAAGTCGGTATGTTTGAAACCTATGTTCTTAAATTCATCTATCAGTTCCAAGATTTTTTCACTATTATGAACTCTGGCACGCTTTGTCAACAAAGGTTCATATTTGTCACTATATGCCGCCTTTGTCCATATTGGTTGTAATGTATTTAATACATACCATTTTGTATCTTTTCCAGACACGATTCGCGGGTTTCTTAATACGTTTGCTTTTATATAATTATTTCCCCAACTGTTCAATGTATGAACTATCACACAAGTATCATTATCGCAACGCGTTCTTATTTCTTCAGCGGCATTTCTTGTAAATGTAAAAATTGATATTTTTACCTTTGGATTATCACTGAACAATTTCTTTGCTTTCTCAACAATTGAAAAAGTTTTTCCACATCCAGCTGGTGCTAACAAACGAATAAACGCTTCCTTGCTATTTACAAAATTCATTTGTGCTTTTGTCATCGCCATTTTATTGTCCTTTCACATTAAAAATACCACCTGGGCAATGCAGGTGGTTGGAGGTTCAGAACTATAATGCGTTGAAAATAGCGGGCTTATTTTAATATATCGCCACCCTCCAACCTGTCATTGATTGGAGGTATTTTTTGTCCCCACGGACACAACGCATAAACGGGTTCTGACGCCCCAACACGGCATCGCCATGTCATTGTATATTCTATCATTGATGCGAATTTTTTCAAGACGATAATTGAACTATAAAAAACACCGCCCAAACGGGCGGTGTTTTATTCATAGATTTATTAATCAATCACATTGCGTTTCAGTTTCAGCAATTCTATGTACATATAGATGTCTGATGCTGCATACAGCAACAACGTTATGGCCAGATAATACACAATCGCAATTGGTGCCGCCAATGGCCAGAACAGCAATGCCACCGCCAACGCGACCAGCGCAACTGCGATAATCAAATCAATTACCCAATGACCAAAACGGGCGCGCGCCATATTGATTGCGAACACCAGCGCACGCAGTGCCTTGAACAAAAACAGCACCACAAAAATAAATGTCAGCCCGATAATCGACCCCGTTGGATACACACAGAACACAATACCCAAAACAATGTTTACCAGACCAAATATCACATCAATCCAGCCGCCACCGACATTGCGTGATACAATAAATCCAGAAATTGCGCGGTACAGACCAAATAACATCAATCCAACCCCGATAATAAATGTCAAAGCATTCAAAATCGCAACTGGTTTAATAAACATCCAAATCGCCGCGATACCAAACAGCAACCCTTCGCACACCAACAATGGCGCAGATTTATTATACATACGTTCAACCGCAGCCGCGATTGGATCAGACGGCGCGCGTTTTACACGTGACGCACGCACGCGCTTTGGCGCGGATTTTTTAGCAGATTCTTTTTTTGGCATAATCAAACTCCCTTTCCTGTTTATGACGTGATTATAGTACTTTTGAATAAAATTTTCAAGTGTATCACGCTCAGAACAGTGGGCAAATTTTCATAAACTTATGAAAAAACACCTTGACGTTTACGTCGCACATGCAGAAAATATATGCGTTAAAAAAACACAAGGAAATGGCAAAGGAGAAAAATGAACACTCTTGATATATTTGAACAAATATTGACCGAACGTGTGCGCCCATTGTACGCACACATGTCCGATTTTCACGGTATGAGCCATATCACACAGGTTACAAAATACGCTCGCGATATTGCATGTCATATGTCAAACGATACAAAATTTATAGAGAGTTGTATGCTAGCCGGCGCACTGCATGATTGCGGACGCAAAAATGACGACTGGGACACGGCGCACGCTGTCGACGGTCTGCCAATTGCGCGAAAATTTTTGACAGAATTTTATCCAGAATACGACATACCTGAAATCTTGTTAGCAATATCGGTGCATACCATTGCACATGGTACATATCCAAATCATATTGCAGAATGTTTATGCGATGCCGACCGCGTACGTCTGGCGCACTATTATGGTTATACCCCAGAATATTTTGCAACATGTCGTGGACGCACTTTGGCCCAAACTCAAGAACAATAAAAAACGCGCCAGTGGCGCGTTTTTATTAAATCTTTACCCTTAGAATGGAATTTCATCATCCAACGGTGTTGTCTGAACTTCTTCGCGCTGTGCGGCCGCCGGTGCGGACGTATCGCCACCCGCGTTCTGAGAATCCAAACTCTTGGCACCCGACAGAATAACCATCTGTCCTGCGAATGGGTTCAAAACCACTTCGGTTGTGAACACATCTGCGCCCTGCTGATTCTGCCATTTGCGGGTACGCAAAGAACCCTCCAAATACAGTTTTGTGCCCTTTTGTAACATGCGTTCTGCAACCTCTGCCAAATTTGGATTAAAGATTACAACGCGATGCCATTCGGTTTGTTCCTTTTGTTCACCAGTTGCACGGTCACGCCATCTGTCAGATGTCGCCAACGAGAAAGAGACAACCTTTTGTCCACTTTGCATTGTGCGCACCTGTGGTTCTTGACCAACATTACCAACCAATATCACTTTATTGATGCTGCCTGCCATATTCACTTCCTTTGTTTTACTTATATACTAAATGAGAGCAATTATATGTCGAAAAAGCAAGTAAAAATAACAATTCTTGACTTTTTGCCATAAAATGCGTATAATAAGTGGGTCAAAAGACAAATTGGGTCGCGGATTCCCGCATTCAGCCCACCCCCACAAAAGGATTTATTTTATGCACGTAAATGAATTAAAGGCGAAATCGCCACAGCAACTGCTGAAAATGGCGGAAGATATGGGTATTGAAAATCCATCACAGTTAAATGTGCAGCAACTGCGCTTTGCCGTGATGCGTGTTTTTGCCGCCGATAACAAAATTACATTGATTGGTGACGGCGTTTTGGAACGCATGCAAGACGGTTTTGGTTTCTTGCGCGCGCCCGAGAGCAACTATCTGGCCGGCCCAGATGACCTGTATGTGTCGCCAAATTTGATTAAAAAGTACGGTCTGAAAACTGGCGATTATATCGAGGGTCAAATCCAAGCCCCCCAGAATGAATCTGAACGCTATTTCGCATTGGAAACGATTGAACGCGTCAATGGCGACACGCCCGACAAATTACGTCACCGTGTGTCGTTTGATGATATGACACCACTGTATCCTGATGAAATGTTACGCATGGAAGTGCCCGATGACAAAGACAGGGGCCGCAACCTGTCCGCGCGCGTGATTGATTTAATTTCCCCAACGGGCAAAGGACAACGCAGTTTGATTGTTGCGCCACCACGTACTGGTAAAACCGTTATGCTGCAAAACATTGCACATTCCATCGCAACAAATTACCCAGATGTAAAACTGATTGTTTTGCTGATTGACGAACGTCCCGAAGAAGTTACTGACATGCAACGCAGCGTCAAGGGCGAGGTTATTTCATCCACATTTGATGAACCAGCCGCACGTCACATTCAGGTTGCCGAAATGGTTATTGAAAAGGCAAAACGCTTGGTAGAAGCCGGCCAAGACGTCGTAATCTTGCTGGATTCCATCACACGTTTGGGCCGCGCATACAACACCTGTGTTCCATCCAGTGGCAAGGTTTTGACCGGTGGTGTTGATGCATACGCATTGCAACGTCCAAAGCGTTTCTTTGGTGCCGCCCGTAATATCGAAGGTGGCGGTTCGCTGACCATCATTGCAACTGCGCTGGTGGATACGGGTTCAAAAATGGACGAAGTTATTTTTGAAGAGTTCAAGGGAACCGGAAACAGCGAAGTTATCTTGGACAGAAAACTGTCCGACAAACGCGTGTATCCAGCAATCGACATCACGAAATCTGGCACACGCAAAGAAGACCTGTTGGTGGGCAAAGAAACATTGTCAAAAATGTACGTTTTGCGCCGCATAATCAACCCAATGGGTACGTTGGAGGCCATGGAATTCTTGCTGGACAAATTACGTTTGACCAAAACAAACGAAGATTTCTTTAATTCCATGAATCAATAACATAAACGCGCCAATGGCGCGTTTTTTTTGGAAACAACCCGATGAAAATATATCTGATTACGGCGATGGCCGCATTTATTTTATTTGCATTTGCCGCTGGGACGCGTATCGGCACACTGCGATGCGAAAGAAATACGGCACGTACCACCACAACGCAACAAACACAAATTATTCAACACCAGGTAAAGATAAATGAGAAAACTATGCATACTGGCATGCGCGATATTCGTCGCGTCTTGCGCGAAAAATACACCATTGCCGAATAACACGTGCGTGCCATGCATACCGATATACGGACGCGCAAACGATTGGGGCCAAATCAGTGATGATTTGGCCCGCAATATTTATCAACATAATTTGATGTGCGAAAAATCAGTCCGCTAGTGCAATACCAACCAATTCACGAACGATATCTGCACTCTGCACGTCACCATCGCGTGGGGCATATTCCACAAATTCAAAACTGTACGCATCAGGTGCAAACGCGTGCGTCAACTGGCGCGCCGCAGACAGTGAAATGCCATTTGGTTCTGGAACCAATACAGACGCAAATGTATTTGGGTCAATCGCATCAAAATCAAACGATACCACATACGGGCGATCATCAATCTGGCGGAAAATTTCACCCACCACGCGGTCAATCTTTTCTGGCGTGTCTAAATCCAATGGCGTACGCATAAAGATATTATTCTGGTGCACAAAATCTATTTCTGCGGGTTCGTACGAACGGGACGCCAAATAGAACATATTTTCTGGGCGCAATGCCGGCACACGTGTCTGTAACCCCAACCAGCGTTCGTCCCCATCGCCCGCCAATGCGCGGACATTCGCGCCGTGTGGCGCGCCCGATGCCTGTGTGCGCGACGATTCCGGTGTATGCGCGTCCAAATGCGCGTCAATGTAAATCAGGCACAAATCGTCTGGTATCAATTTGTCCGCCAATGCGGCAAAGTGTCCAAAGTTCACCGAATGATCACCCCCAATCATCACGTGCGGCGCGTCGGGCGTTGCCGCATAAATCTTTTTCTGAATCAACAGATTTTCACCAAAGCGATCGCGTGCCCACAAATCTGCATCGTATGGGTCGGCCGTAATCATTGTCCATTTTGCATCAGGGTACATTTTCTGCACCGCCGCAGGGGCCAATGCCGGCCCATCTAAAACAATCTGCGCGGTCGCGCCGCGGCCATATTCTATACCAAACAAAGATTTCATTTATATGTTCCTATTATACTTTCTGCTGCATTTTTCAGTTTTTGTAACGACTTTTCATAAGACGCACAATCACGTGCAATATCAGACCGATATATATCACGCAGATTTGCCGCCATGTAAAAACAGCCCTGCAAATGCTGCATGCAATAATCATGCCCCGTTACAAACGCGTTTTGACCACGGGCGCGGCTTTCCAAGCTGGCCCAATCAATATTCAATGCATTGTCTAAATTAGTCCACGAATTTTCACCACGGTATTTGCCGACAACACTCATCCAGTATTCGTTCATTTCGGCCTCTGTCCAGCGATTCGTGCCACGCATAGTTAAAATTTTCTTTATCAAACTGTCAATTTCGGGCTGGTATTGCGCATCAATCTGGGACAACTTTGCACTGCAATAGCAACGATTGTACGCGGTATTTTCGCGCACACAGTACCTATCCATACATTCACTGTAATCCGCCAAGCACCGCGATGCCGTGACATCGGTGTGGCTGCCACTGATGCTGTTTGTAGCGGTATTTTGCGCACTTGATATTGTTTTATCGCGCGAAATTGTGCCGTTGCCACGAATATTGCGCGCACGAACGTTACGTCCAGACGCCGTTCCAACCGAACTGCGCGCCGTTGATGTTGCACCACCCGATACACTTGCACCACGCGATGCGCTGCGCGCGACAACACGCCGACTGGTGGTCGCGCCCGTCGTGGTGGTGGCCTTGGCCGTCGTGCTGGCCTTGGTCGCACTGCGCGCGGTGGTGGAACGCGAAACCACGCGACGTGCAGTGGTGGACGCGGCGTTTTCTGTCGGAATTGTACGCACCAGAACATCAATTTGATTTGCGCGCTGGCTGGGGGTTGTACCTGGATTCAGTCCCGTACGCATTGCATTGTTCATATACGGATACATGTTATTGTATGTGTTCGCGCTGACATAGTCCGACGCGCGCGTCGCCGCGCCCGCCGCGCCGACAAAGCACAACACACACAAAATTGGCAAAGAATGCAATAACTTTAACATATGATATAATGATATAAGTTTTTCCCCCACACGGGCAAGCATAAAATAAATTTTAATATTTGCATTTGAAAAAAATACTGTTATAATCGTTGTCGTTTCGGGGTGTAGCTCAGTCTGGTAGAGTGCTTGCTTTGGGAGCAAGATGTCGAAGGTTCGAATCCTTTCGCCCCGACCAGAAAAATAACAAACGACCGCTTTGGGTCGTTTTTTATTTTTTTCCGCGGGACGCGGATTCGAACTTGGTTCTCATCTTTCCCTCGTTGTGTCTTCGTCACAACTGCGGGGCATTCGTGACGGTTTGGTCGTGCTGCGCGCGCCCGCACCTACTCATTGTCGTCCTATTCTTTCCACACAACTATTTCTAACGCGTACCCGTAAAAAATCACCCCGCGGTGCGGGGTGTGTTTCTTAGAAACGATATGAACCGGAAACCTTGATATTATGTAATTGAATATCTTGGTTATACTGGTAACGATAATCCAGCCCAACCTGCAATCCATACGCCGACAGCATTTCTAAGCCGCCGCCGATGTTCGCCCACATTGGGTCGATATCTATATCGTACTTTGTGAACGAATTTGCGACCGAGAATTTATATTTCGCGTTGTCTGGCGCACCCAACACATCGTATTCAATTCCGATTGTCGCATATGGACGGATCTGAAACCATGCCGATGGATAAATACGCTTTTGCGCAGTCAACGAATACCCAGGTGTAAATATCAGATACCCGTCGGATTCCATGTCCATATAATCGTGACCACGGGCCTTTTCCGTCAGCGAGAATCCAAAGTTATACCCAACGCGCGCGTACATATTGCCCACAACATACTGGTTCAGCCAGTCATGCAGCAAGCCCCATTCACTGGTAAACGCAACGTCATAGCCCGTACCATCAATTGCACCATTCATATATGTCTGGTGACGCGTAGTATCCAACACATGGATATCCAAGAACGCATTACCATAAACGCGTGTCTTGTCGCCCAAGGTCTGCATCAAATATCCACCCAGACCGATGTTGGTATCTGCAACCTTGACATCAACATTGCCAGCGATAAATGGACGTTCAACGGTATAGCCCAAATTCATAGAATCTGAATTGTCCGCTGACATATGCGATACGCGTCCCGTCAGCCCCAGAATCAGTGTTTCAGAATGCTGCCAGTCAAATCCACCTGCAACGTTGATACGATTGCCGTCAACACGTTTGCCATCGGATACTTTCTGGTTGAACATACCAAATTCTGCATCAACCCACGCCTTTTTCAGGTTACGGTTACGATTCCAGATAAATTCGTCAAACATACGGTCTTCGAATGAACGGAAATTAGTATGTTCATTCAAGACAATACTGCCCACAACCTGTTCAATTTCACGTGGCTGAACCAAGCGACTGAACCGTGACAACGCCGTACCATCACGATATGTGGCATAGTGTTCCATACGGTTGTACAGTTCATTACCCAACTGTTCCAGATTTGTGCCACGGAATATCACAGGCAACATTTCCAAAGAATGACGTCCATAAAATCCCTTGGACGATGCAGCACCCGCCAACATATTATCCAGCGCGCCCGCAGACATATATTCGCCACTGGTGTGTCCTGGGGTACGACCAACAATTGGCTGGATTTTGAACACTTCTACTGGCCCGCCAAAACGTGGATCAAACACTAAATATATACTGTCGTTTTTGCCATCATTATCAGTATCACGCACCGTTAAATACGCGGCATCTGTATCAACCAGCGCACCACTGAAATAATCATAGCACAACGTTCCCGCGTTATTGCAAACCACAACGTTCAGATTGCGCAGTTTGTCGCCCAATTCTGTGATACCGTTATCGGCGTGTACCAACCAAATCGCATCACCCGCCGTTGCCAATTCACGCAACGCAACCCCAATTTGGTTGGTCGCGTTTGCAAACCCGTTTGACGGATTGCGCGCCAATGACAAGTCCGAAGTAAACGCACCATCAACCTGAATCAATGCGCCCGCATTGCCGTCTGTGGCGTTTGTAATGCGCCCCAGCGTGTTATCATCTGTCAAACTGATGCTGGACCAATAATTGCGTGTTGGCGCGGTCAGCACATCACGACGTCTGACATCAACGTACAAACCACTGTCATTATCAAACAGATAGTTGCCACCGATTGTCATTTCTTGCAAACCACCAAATCGTGCGCCACCAGAAACATTGCCATTAACACCAACGGTCAGCCCCGCATTTGAATACACGCGCATATTTTTAACATCAATATTACCCGCAACCGTCAGGTCAGACGTATTGATGTCCAACGCGCCTGATGTTTGCTGAATATTACCGCCCACAATCACATTAGACGCAGACAATGCATAACTGTTGTCTGTGATATTAGCATCACGTGCGGCGATTGTCCCCGCATAGTTTTGATACAGGTTGTTTACTGTGAATGCCCCCGCAGATTTCATACCCGCACCAGACAATTTCGCAGTCCCGTTATTAGCAAAGTAATCAACATTTGCCACATCTGTACCCGACGCAATCGTCAAATTGCCGTTATTATCAACCGCCCCCAGCGTCATACCGCGCGCCGAACTCAGCGTCAAAGTACCATTATTTGAAATGCCGCCAAATGCGATGCTGGAATTTTCAGATGAAATCGCCGTGGTCGCACCCGTCGCAACATTTGCCGCACCAGTAAACGCAACCGCGTTTTTAACATTGTACGCAACCGCGCCAGTATCGGCCATCAACGCGCCCGTGGCTGTCAAACTGTCCGCGGTAACGTTTGTATTGCCAACAATGCTCAGCCCAGATGCCGCCTCCCCCGCAACAGTAGACGCATGCGTTATATTACCCGCGACCGAAATCAAACCATCTGATGTGATTGTCGGCGCATTGATAACCGCACTGCCCCCCGACACGGTCAGCATTGCCATATTCAATTTGTCCGTCGCGATATTCAGTTTTTGGTTGGATTCAATCGCCCCTGCGGTAACAGAATCTGCTGCAACCAAATTCAGTGTGCCGGTATTGTCAATCTGGCCCATCGTCAGGTCAGACGTACTGTTGATATTGGTGATGCCACTGCTGACCAACGCCCCCATATCAACGGACGCACCGTTTATTGTCAATGTGCCACCGTTACTGGTCTGGCCACCTATTTTGGCGATGCCCGCCGCATCAATTTTAACAATGCCGTTGGTCGCCAACGCACCCGCCATTGTGAAATTCTGATGTGATGTCAATGTCAACGTTTTGCCATTGGCAATTGTCGCACTGTCAACAGATATGTTGCCCGTACTGGTTTCAAAGGCATATTCATCACCCGCAATCAGCATACCGGTCATACCCAATGTCGGCGTTGTATTGTTAAACAACAATTCGCCACCAACGCTGATATCACCCGCCGTTGCGGTCAATGATTTCCCAGATAACACAATCAACCCATTGGTTGTACCGCGATTCGTCAACGATGCAACATTTGCATTCGCCGCAGTAATTTCCAGTTGCGCACCATCAATTGCCGATACAGCCCCCGCCACATTCAGCGTTTGCCCCGCTGCGCGTACTGCATCAGATGCACCGAAAACAATTTTCTGATTTGCATTTTGTGCAATGACATCGCCACCAACATCCATCTGTGATGCGTCCATGCGCACCGTACGTGCGGTCGTATCTGTGACACGAACGTCACCACCGACATTGATTGTGCCATTATTTGATTTCAGCACAAACGCCGTTGTTCCGTCCGCTGCGACCGACATATCGCCCGCATTCGCCGCGGCACTGCCACTGGCGATAAAATTACCATCAATTTGTACAGAATTTTCAACAGTCAGATTTTTAACCGCACTGCGCAAACTCAATTTACCACCAGACACAATCATTTTGTCCAGAATTTGAATATTGCCAATCAATGCGTTCATTTCGACCGAACCACCCAATACGTTCAGATTCTGGGCCGAAATATTGTCGCTGGCACTGCCAGAACCAATAACCGTCATCAGGCCGGAATTGTTCGTCAAATCACCACCAATTGTGATATTGCGCGCCGTAATGTTCAAGACGCCCGTACCACCCGCAGATGCGCTGTTCACAACATTGCCGTCAACCGTCAACGCGCCACTGGACGACGCCGATGCCGCCACGCGCAAATCACCAGTGTTTGTTATACTGGACAATTTTACAGTATTACCATCAATGCGCATTCTGCTGCTGTCTGTGTTGGAAACATCGCCCCCCACAAACGCGCCCGCGGCCGCAATCGTTGCATTTGCATTTGCGCCATCGCCAGAAATCGCACCTGTTGTAATACTCAGCCCACGAATGTCCAATGTACCAGTATTGCGAATCGATGTAGATGTAAAATTACCAGCACTGTTTAATGTCAGTCCGGCAATATTCTCTTGTGGTAAAACCGATTCATTAGAAATCGCCCCAAACGACATATCACCCAGCGTCGTTTCAATATTTGCCATACCCTGTTTCAGCAAGATATCGCCCGCCATCTGCAAAGAGCCGGTTTTCAACGTGAATTTGCCGCTGTCGGTCATGTTGTTCCAATCGATATTCTGGGCAATTTTGGTCAGCCCTGAAATATTCGCCACAAATACACCACTGTTGACAATGGACGCATTGTTTGGGTTACCACCATTGATGGTCAAACTATCGCCATTGATATTCATCGTCCCAGACGTATCTTCGTTTGTGATTGCACCCGCAACAGTAATATTCTTGGCCGACACAGTAACCGTACCCGCGGCCTTGTTTTCCAAACTGCCCGTGATACCAGTATCTGTGGTCAGTTCCAAATCGCCGCCCGCCGTTATATTCAACGAACCCGCAAGATTTTGAATCGTACCCGATGTTATGTTGCCGCCCGCCTCAATCTGGCCGGTTTTGTTTGCGTTGTTGTACGAGAACTGCTTCATAGATACGGAATCAGTCGCATTCAAATTAATCTCGGCGTTTGCGGTTGTGGCAACCACCTCAATCGCGCCGGTATTGATTGTACCTGCGCTAATACGCAAAGTGTCGCTCGCGTTTATCGCACCCGACGTGAACGAATTGATACCACCACCGGCAACACCACTGTTTGCCACAACACTCAGCGCGCCCAGGGCGTTTATTGTGCCACCAATCGACACATCCATTCCCGCCGCCGTGCCGTTCTGAATCCCCAGCGTCACGCCAGATGCAATTTTCAGATTATTACCAATGGTGATATTGCCATCGGACTGAATAGTAAAAACCCCCGCTTCGCGCAAGACGGCTAAACCGCCAGTACCCCCTTGGGGGTGTTCTGTGCCACCAATATCAACCGCACCTGCGACATTCAAACCATTTGTCGTTGTACCATCACCCAAGACCAAACCGTCATATTTTGGTTTTCCCGTGATTGGGTCAATCGTTGCATCAATGGTCTGGCTGGTATCTGTACTGCCAATATTCAGCCCATCAGGATACGCCAACGACGCCGCACCCGCGCTGAACGGGGCCAAGCAGCATACAACAGATACTAATTTTTTTGAAAACATAGACATTTTTCTTTCCATTCCTTGCAATTTGTTATTCCATTATAAAAAAAAAGTTGGTATAAGGGCAAGACAAATATTACAATAAGTCCCAAAGGTAAGGAGAAGTAAATATGTATGAAATAAAATCAGTTCATGCGCGCCAAATTATGGACAGCCGTGGCAACCCAACCGTTGAATGCGACATTGTGTTATCTGGGGGTGCACGTGGTCGTGCGGCCGTACCGTCGGGTGCATCAACCGGCAGTTTCGAGGCCCTTGAACTGCGCGATGGTGGCGACGCATATATGGGCAAAGGTGTCACAACCGCCGTTCGCAACGTAAATGAAATCATCGCCCCTGCAATCATTGGTATGATGGCAAATGACCAAACCGCACTGGACGAAAAAATGCTGGCATTGGACGGCACACCAAACAAAGAAAAATTAGGTGCGAACGCGATTTTGGCCGTATCATTGGCGGCGGCACACGCATCAGCCAATCAATCGGGGACACCGTTATATAAATATATTGCGGGCGTGTATGGCAATGCAAACCCGTGCGTATTGCCGCGCCCAATGATGAACATCATCAACGGTGGCGCGCATGCCGACAACGGTCTGGACGCCCAAGAATTTATGATTATTCCAAATGGTGCGAAATCTGAATCCGACGCAATCCGTATGGGATCTGAAATATTCCACCATTTGAAAAAGATTCTGAAATCCGGCGGCAATTCGACCAACGTTGGCGACGAAGGCGGCTTTGCACCAAATTTTCATTCTTGCGCACAGGCATTGGATACAATTATCGCCGCAATTCGCGATGCGGGTTATACCCCAGGCGAACAGGTTTCGATTGGTCTGGACGTGGCATCGTCTGAATTTTATGCCGACGGCGTGTATAATTTTGAAGGGAAAAAATTATCATCAGACCAAATGATTGAATTTTACGAACAGTTGATTGCGGCATATCCAATTATCTCTATCGAAGATGCATTGGCCGAAGAAGATTGGGCGGGTTGGAAAAAACTGACCGAAACAATCGGGGGAAAGTGCCAGTTGGTTGGCGACGACCTGTTTGTGACAAACCCTGCGCGCCTGCGCCGTGGAATTGACACCGGCGTTGCGAATGCAATCTTGATTAAGGTGAACCAAATCGGAACATTGACTGAAACATTGCGCGCCATCAAAATGGCCCAAGACGCAAATTACGGCGTAATCATTTCGCACCGCAGTGGCGAAACCGAAGACACCACAATCGCGGATTTGGCCGTTGCGACAAACGCGGGTCAAATCAAGACCGGTTCTATGTCCCGTACCGACCGTATGGCAAAATATAACCAGTTGTTACGTATCCAAGAAGAACTGGACAAATCCGCAAAGTATGGTATATAATTTACCTGAAATGTAACAAACGGGGGGGGCAAAATCGCGCCCCCCTTTTTTCTGAGGCCCAATGATAACGACGCACCAGATTTTTATTATCGCAAAATACGCAATCGCGGCATTGCTGGCCATTGGTATATTCTTGGCCCCTGCATGGATTGCGCGCCAAACAGCACGTGGAAAACAAGATATGATTTTGGTTCGCTTGGGCAGTTGGGTGTTCAGTTGGACTGGCATTGGATGGCTGTGGGCATTATTCTGGGCCAGCAAGAAATAATTTTTCCTGATAAAATAAACTGGAATGCCACGCTGCACCGGATTAACAAATATGTGCGCCATTCGGCGCACATCTATTATCTATGCTCTATTATCTATTCTCTAATTAAGGTTTTTCCACATTAAAACTGCGCGAGCGTAATTTTGTTGCGCGCTCGCCCAATGTGCGTTGAATCCCACGACGACGCGCCATACGAAACGCCATCGTTTCGGCTGTTACAGGTTGCGCTGGGTGTTCGGCATAACTGGCCTTGCGATCAGCCATTAAACGTTTCAAAAATGTTTCTATAAAATCAGGTTGCATATTTTCACGACAGATTTGATAAAACATGCGACGAATTTCACGATATTGACGTTTGGCTTCGGTTCGCACCTCACGAATTTGTTCATCTGACAAACGCTCTGCGTGACGAATCCATTCATCACGCGCGATTGAATACGCACTGCCAACTTTATACATATTTGGCCCATATTTTGGGGTGGCAAATTCCACTACTTCTATGTCAATTCCGCGCCCGCACACACGCAAGCGATAGTTGCGCATCCATGCCCCCTGCATAGATTTGAGAATTGTCCTCAGTTCAATACCAGACAGTTTTTCGCGCATCAGGGATAAATCCGCCACTATACAAATATCAATGTCGCTATTTTCGTCATAGTAATAATTGGTGGTTGAACCATGAATAAATATGTCACGAATGCATTCATCTGGAATTGGCAGTCCCATGCGTTGCATAAACCGGATGTAACCCCATGCAATCAGTTGCAACGAATTAGACACCAATTTATTCATTTTACCGGCATCTGTCCAAATATTCGGTTCTAATGATTTATGATAAATAAAGCGTGGCCAATTTCTGGGACGCAACACCGGCAATGTTGTTCTTAGATCACGTTCAAACATAATTATGCCCCAGTACTGCTGCTGGATTCAGAATTTACGAGACGCTCGTACCCTGTGCCACCATCAATGGCACATTCGGCATAACAAACGTCATTAATCAACAGGTAGCCATTTTTGCAGGATGTTTTCTTGCAGTCGCCCCAAACGCCATACAAGGTGCATTCCTGCGTACCATTGTATGATGTCGTTGAACAACTGCGGGTTGTACCAATGGGGCATTGTGCTGTACACGTGCCTATTGTATGATCAAACTGCCAATACGTATACGTTGCCTCACTATCAGGGTCCGTTCTCTGTGTAAAAGTACACGTTATTTTATATTGCATCAATGTCGTCTCATCACAATAACAATTTATAGTCTCACCTGCAGATAAATTCGTGTTATCGTTTTCTGATACAATCTTGCAATTTTCGGATGTGGCATGATTATAAGTGTCTGTAATACCACCACATGATACGCTTACAACCTGACGCGCCGCATCGGCATCATTACTGTGCGTGACGCCCAAGAACGCCAGCACCGACGCCCAAAAACGAAACCAAGAGGATTTAATTTTTTGCATTTTATATTCTCCCTAAATACTAGTAGTTACAATCACCGCCAGAATACTGCCATTTACCAGTATTGTCCTGGAATGTTTGGTAATCATGCTGTGAAATATAGCACGCAGATTGTGTCAATGGCTCACCCGGTGGCACGATCTTCATCAGTCCACTTCCAGTGGACGATACAATTAATCGCCATGTGCGCACCCTGGCCGCGGCACCATTCGCCAGCGTTTTCCCAGGACATTTGGTGCATTTTGTATACACTGTTTTCCCAGAATTATAATCATAAAAACCTTTTTCTGCGAAATAACCATCGTTGCATTGATAGACAATACACGCAGTGGTATTCTTCGCCGCCCACGATGCGCCCGAGGCACACAATACAGTCGCTATTGCGATAAAGATTTTTCTCATTTTATCCTTTCCCTCTTTTTCGTTCAGCGCAAAAAAAAACACCCTGCCAAGGCAGGTGGTTGGAGGTTAAGAACTATAATTTACAGAAAATAGCGGGCTTATTTGAATATATCGCCTCCCTCCAACCCAAATCATAGATTGGAGGTATTTTTTGTCCCCTCGGACACTGTAAATTAGAGGTTCTTACGCCCCGACACGACCATTTCGCCTTGTCATAAAAAACTCTAACACAGATAAAATTCTCACGCAACAAGAAAGTACATAAGGTAAAAAAATGATGTGAATATATGTGCATTACGCGCAACACCAATCCACTGGATTGCCGCGCTACGCTCGCAATGAATCCAAGCGAAGCGCAGGATGCGGCAAGGACGCAGTCC
>ERZ1034873.252-NODE-252-length-32952-cov-21.677113_pt1 | contig 32952 bp, 54 predicted proteins | sample MGYA00520689_ERZ1034873 | MGnify/ENA primary metagenome ERZ1034873 (study PRJEB33766, sample SAMN09781722) | gut metagenome | biome: gut microbiome | host: Homo sapiens | place: Madagascar | study: EMG produced TPA metagenomics assembly of the PRJNA485056 data...
TTTTATTTTTCCTTTTTTCTTTAACCTTCTGGTTCTGTCTTCGCCTTTACTGTATCCGGCGTCTGGATTTCGTCGAACCACTTGCTGAAATCTACCTTATCGTATCTTTCATCAAGCACAAATCCCTTTACCGCCGCCGGTGTCCAAGATCCATCTTCTTCCAGTTTTCCTTTTGCAAATACATGCGTTGTTTTAATTGCTGTATAGACATATGCGCGGTTTGTTGTGTCCGTTCCGGCGTCCTCGGTCTTGTGATCGTCTTCCGGGATTGAAAAGCTACCTTTGTTTTTAACAACGTATCTATAGCTGCCGTCTACGCACTTTGTTCTATACATGATTGCAAAGTAATCATCACGGCGTGTTCCTTCTACCATCATGCCGGTGTCTTTGTCGAATGACCGACCGGTGAGTAACGCATCCATTTCGAGCGGTGGCACAGCTACGGTATATGTGAGGGAATCTGAACCCTCGGTGTTGATAACAAACATCGGCTGGTTATCATAGTAATGTGTGTCTGTTGATGTTTCTGTCGTCTTACTTACTTCTGCGACCGGTGCAAGTTTTACCGGCTTTTCGCAGATATATCCGTGACCTTCTCCGGTTTCGTTGTCGTCACAAATAATTCTAGCGACATGTAAGTTGTCGACGCCGCGGTACTCTGTGTATTTTTCTGCATCCATCTTTTTTATTCCTCCGTTTCATCTACTATTATGACCGCATCCAGTCCGCGCCCGGTGTGGCTTGGTTCGTCGCTTATGACATCCCGCCCCCGCGTGGTGATGATGTAGCCATTTTTTTTCAATAATTTTCTAATGTCTCTCAACAGTGAAAAGGTTACGTCCGGATCATCCGAGTACACATTGACGTTATATAAATATGCAACTCTCTTTGTTGCATTATCATATGCGGCCGCTTCTGATTCGCTCGCATTCCAAAATGTTATGAACGTATCTGGATATGCTTCATCTTCTAAAAAGCTGCCTTGCCGTCGCACCTTATAGCCGATTGTCTCTAATAGTTCGATCAAGTTGTCTTCCATTATTTCATAGCCCTTTCTAACATTTTATTTAACGCTTCCTGCTGAATTTTTTTGATCTCTTTTTTTGTCTTGCTGCCGTATATATCGTCATATAGCCTTTGTGCCGGTTTCATCCTCGGCGTGCCGTACATCAGTACGATGCTTTCCAGCCCTGTCTTGTCGAAGTCATATCCTATATTGATCTTCGCCGTCGTTCCTTCCCACTCGACGCTGTAATCTGTATCTATACTTTGCGCGAGCCTGCCGGTCGAATATTTACCTTGCGCCGGGTAATTGCCCGGAACGGTGTCACTGATTAATTTATCAGTTATTACCTTTTTTGATGCTTTCAGCATACTTTCCGTTGCTTTTTTCGCGTTAGCCACGGCGCGTTCAAGGTTTGCATATGTGTCTTCCATGTCGATAAATAACTGTACCTTATTTTTCGCCATTATGCGCCGCCTTTCACGGCGCGAACCTTAAATTGTAGATATTTATTTGCCATGTTGATATTTTCTGGCGTTCCTAAAATATCATATTCTAAGCCGCCGATTTTTAAACGGCTTCCGGCTTTTATATCCGGCCTATACCATGTCTGCACTGTCGCCGTGTTCTCAACGACAAGAATGTCGTTTTTCACAGTTTCAGTACCGCCGAATGTTCGAAAGCTGATATAAATATCATCAATCTTGATATATGACTTTTTTACACTTCCTTTTTCCGTCTTTTCCTGCGGATTTAATAACTCCGCGAACACGGAATAAGGCAGATCTGGTATGAACTGTTTCATTTCGTTTCACCTCGCATTGCAAGCTGTATAACTCTGTGCATAAAATATGAGCTTAACTGTTTATAGTTGTATAAATCGTCAGTGCCTTTGTAAATGACGCCGATTGTTTTTTCTGCATTCACAACTTTTTCCGGCACACCCGCAGCGATCATATACTCTTTTACATCGTTTAAAATCGTTTCAAGCTGTCCGTCTTGCGCCGTTCCTGTGATGCCCATTGTCTTTTTTATATTTGCGAGCTGTTCTTCCTGCGTCATTTACCAGCACCTCCTTCTTTATGATCCGCTTACTGCCGCGCTTGCCGCGTCTTCGCCCTTCTTGATGATGAGAACGCCGTTTGCATCCACAAGTTTACCATCGACGATCATGATACATTTGTTTTTAACCTCGTTTGTATCATTGTCTGTCCACTTAACCGCTGTCATCTGCATGTTAGAATTGATAGCGTAATCCTGAAGGTTTGCGAATACCGCGACTACATCGCCCTTTTTCGCATCATCCCACGATGTAATCAGATCATCTTCTACTGTTTCAACAGTCTTACCAAGGAAGCGATATGTCTCCTCGCCGTTGATTCCGTAATTCGTTCGACCGATTGGCTGACCGTTCTTATCAACCATTCCGTCGATGTATCCGTCAAATGTTGCCTGATTCATAATGAAATCGCCATTTCTGTATGCCTTTTTCATCTTTGCTTTTACCTTCTTGTGCCAGCCTTCCCATGAAGCAAATTCTGACGGTGTGATCGTGATTACATTTGCCGCCGGTACCCTTGAATCTTTTAAGATTCCGAGCGGCTGTGTCGTTCCGTCTCCGTTCATGATCGCGATTTCTAACGCCTTTACAATCGCTTCTGCTGCAAGCGGAACAAATAACGCCTGAAATGCTTCGATCGTCGCTACATTCACAAGTAATGTCTGCGCAATCTTGCACTCAACTCCGAAGTATGAGAATGTGATCTTGCTTTTTGCTTCGATCTTCTGTGCATCAGAGCTGTTCTCTCCAATCCATTTCGCTTCTGGTTTTAATGATACGATAGGGATTGCAACTCCACCCTGTACGTTTAACTTGCGCACTTTTGCGTAAATGTTTCCATAAGTGTCCAGCTTCATGATGATCTCGTTCATGATCGTGGTCGGGATCACTGCTCCGGCATCTGTCGCCGCTGTTGTTGCTGCTGCTCGCATTTCTGCCGGAATTGGCACGTTGCGACAAACGTAATTCATGAATGCCGCCCGGTACTCTGCCGTGTCGTGCAGATCTGCTTTCTCTCTTTTCTGTGCTGTCTGTGCTGTCTGAAATGCTGCAAGTGTAGTAACACCTGCGTTTCTAACCTGTGCTCCGGTCGGAATCACTGATCTTCCTTCGTCTCCGTTTCCGTCTCCATCTCCGTTTCCGTCTCCGCTGTCTTCTCCATCTTCGTCCAGCTTGTCCAGCTGCTCCTTTGCGTCCTGTAATTCTTCCAGTACGGCGTTTAATGTTTCGCCGAGTGATCTTACTTCGTCAGCTGTTGATGCTGCCTGAATAAGCTTTCTTAACTCTTTCGCTCTTTCTTCCTTCTTTTTGATAAGCTTCTTTAAATAATCTTTCATTCTTAATTTCCTCCATATAAATATTTTGCTTTTAATTTTTCCAGCTCCAATTCTGCGTTATCAGCGTCCGCTGATCGAGCTTTCGCATTCTCCAATGCGCCTTTTGCGTTCTCCAACGCTTCTTTTGCTCTTGCTGTTACTTCTGTGTCTTCGTAAGCCGGAAATGTTACTATTGATACCTCCAAGACACTACTTATTTTTTCGATATGTCTTTTCGGGTAATCGCTGTCTAAATCTTCCCATCTGTCTTTTTCTACCACGAACAGAAAAGACATTCCGTCCATATCTCCGCGTTCTACTGCGGAGTATGCGTTCTTTGCATCGCTGTTTTTTTCTGTGTCGATATTCGCCCGGATCTTTAAGCCTTTATCGTCTACGGTCAACTGCATTGTTGAATTTTTATTATTACGCCGTGATCTTGCGAGCGGGATCATCGTAGTATCATGATTTACTAACAATCTGACGTCTCGCAGGTCTGCGCCGTCAAGTGCTCCCGGTTCAATCACTTCTTCAAACATGCCGCCGATATCCGTTTTTGATCCGTATACAATCGGGCGACCTTCGATATAGTCTCCGTGCGCTTCGTCATTTTTTGCCCGGATTTCAAAATTGTAATATCTTGTCACTGTTTTACTCTGCATCTTCTTTATCCTTTCCTGTTTGATACTTTTTTGCTTCTGCTGCATCTATATAATTTAAGCTCTGCATTCTCTTTCCCGCCAGCTCTGCAAGCGGTGTCAATCCAAACGCCGTTCTTTTTTCATTTTCGTACAGGTCGCCTGCATCACCGAGCAGGCGCACCATTTCTATCGTTTGATCCATCGTCATAAATGCCAAATTTTTTGTATAAAACTGGATCATGTTGTTTCTATCTTTCTGACCTTGTGTAAACAGCGTTCTTGTGAAAGCGTTGCTGTAATGCACTACAATCGGTTCAATCGTCTTCTGATAGAATGCTTCATACTGTTCTTTTGTATAGTCGCCGGTAAGTATCGCCAGCGGCACTCCAAAATTTCTTAGTATTTTTTCATCAACAAACTTCAAAGTATCTGCATCTACTAACTTGACTTGCGGAGAAATTGGCGTATATTCCGCTTTTAAATCAAGCGGCAAGAAGCCGCTGCTATTTGTCTTTAGCTTTGCTTCCATTTCTTTGATGTTTTTTTTAACCGTTCCGTCGTCCATTAATGTGTTATATTTGACTACACCATTTACGGCATATCCGGCTTTCATCGCTTTGCTGACACCCTCTAGCAAATCCTTGTTTAACTGTAAAGTCTGTAACAAGCTGTAGTTGTCCGGCTGTCCGGATTCGTTACCGCCCATAAATTCGTTTACAGAAAAATGGTGCTTAATATGTATCACATCGCTGTACGGTATAGTCGTTTCGAATCCGTTTGCAAAATTCATCTTTACATACAGTGTTCCAGCCGTGTCCTGCTGAAATTCTACCTGAATCGGCTGCACCGGGTATAATCCATCGTAATGCCGCACTTCTTTTCCTTTGTCATCTTTCCAAACGTGATATACCGGGATGATCCATGAATTGTAATTAAAAAAGAGATTCCATGTTATTTTTTCTATAAATTCCGAAGTTGTCATATTCGGGTTAGGCTGATTGAGTACATCCTGAATCGAACTATTGACCGGAATTACATCTGTCTCGATTTTTCTAACATGTTTCGGGATCAGTTTTAAGCATTCGGACACGATGCAGTTAAGAGCCTGCTGTACAACGTCACTTGCATAGATATCTTTTCCGAACTGTGAAAAGATCGGCGCGTATCCGCTTAACATATCCGCGTATTTAGCACTTTCTTTTCCTTTTTTTCTGAGTTTGTCAAACCATCCCATTTTTATCCTCCTGCTTTACCATTTTATTTACAATCTGTGCAAATTCATTCTTGTGCCGCCGGTACATTTCATATACACCGATTAGCGTAACCGCACCGTCTATTTTATTTTCGTTATTTGCTTTTACGCATAACGCCTGTCTTTTTTCATTCGTCTTCACGCAAGCGTTTTTAAAACAAAACCTGTCAACCGGGTTTTCGTTATAGTTAATCAGTTCAGCCTTCAGATCTGATTCTGCAAGACGTAATGCATTGTTTAACGTCTCCGCATTCTGTAGCACCATTTCAAGCTCTTTTCCTTCTCGCGTCCAGCCGTATTCTGTCATTCGTGTGATCCAATCGCGGGAAAAGCGTTGATCGTATCCGCAGTACAGCATTTTTATATCATTCTCTTTGTAAAGCTTATAAAACCAATCTGCCACGATTGCCAGATCAACCTCGTTGTCGTCGCATATCGTGATATATCCGGCGCTGGCCCATTCTTTATATTTTGCCCCGGCGTTATGATCGTCTTTGTCCGGTTCTAATTTCGATGCCGGTATGAAATATTGCGTATGAATGTACTTTATCCGTTCGCCCGGCTTCATCATTAGCACCTTCGCATTGCACAAATCTGTTGTCTCTGCAAGATCCACCATGCCAAGCGCAAACGATCCGCGAAAATCCTCTAAGTCATATGTTGCGTTATATGTATAATCTTCTTCATTTAACCAGCTTTCTGCTCCGTTTTGTTTTATATTAAAATCTTTGCTAAGTACAAAGATTCTGTCTGCCTTTGATTCTTTTGCAAGCTCTACCTGTTGCTCTAAATAATCCCACTTTTTTACTATTCCTAATGTCGGGTTGCTTTTCTGCCAGCTTTTTTTATTCGTCCATATTTCTATTTCTGAATCTTGCGTATATAGCCAGTCTAACCGCCTAACGCTTGCGAGCGTATCGTCTTCTTTATAAATCGCTTTGCGGGCTTTCTTTAATTCGCCATCCAGAAATCCTTCATAAACAAATCCTTCCGTTGTGATTATGAATAACTTCGGGTTATCTTTTAAGCTCTGCGACTGCTCGATTGATTTCACGATTACGTTATCTTTCATTTCGTGAACCTCGTCCACAATCGCATAGTCTATATTTCTTCCTTCTTTATTCCTTGTTCTGTCTGACAGCTTAAACACATGCGTATTATTTGCTTTGTTCCTTATGCCTTTTTGATTTTTCCAAGTGTCTTTGCTGTCAGGATCAATCAATAGCCGCATTGTATTTATAGCTTGATATGTAATATCTGCCTGCGCGTCGTCATTTGACGAACATACAAGATCCGCGCCCGGAGAGCCGACAATCAACTCCGCAAGAGCCAACGCCGAACATGTCTCTGATTTCGTGTTTTTTCTCGCAATCTCTAGCAAAATTCTTTGAAACCGGTCGAATCCGGTTTCCGGCATTTTAAAGCTATATGTAGCTTCGATCAGTGCCTTTTGCCAGTCCATTAAAACCATTGGCTTGTTGTAAAACGGTGATTTTGTCAATCTAACGCAATTCTGCATGAAATCCATTCTAAGATTTGCCGCATCCGTGTTATATAAATATTCGCCGCTGTTGATATCTTCGTTTAGGTTGTCAAGCTGTTGCCGCAGATCATTGCCTATGATGTATGTACCGTCTTCGCAGAGTGCCTTGTATCTTAAAAGGCAACTATTGTCCGGCGTCCATATCTTTTTTTCTTGAATTAACATATCATTTCCTTAAATTCACGGTTTCGCTCTTGCCTGCCCTCGAAGTCCTGCGTTTTCCGCCAAGCGACCTTCCCTTCTCGCTTCCTGCCTGTGCTTATGTTTTTTCGATATGTTCTTTCATCCAAATCCGGAGCGGTGAATCTTCTTCACTTTCTCCAGCGTCCGTGATTCTGGCGATTAACCGGATCTTGCTATCGTGCATCTGTGACAGATCTTTATATCTCCGTTCTGCGTCTCGGTCGGGTTTCTTCAAATCCGGATTGTTTTTATTGTATTTATAAAAGCCTCCTTCACGTTCTGCCCGCTCCTGCATTTCTTTAATCTGATTTTCGATGAATACGATTTCATCGACGACCGGAATTAGTAGTGCGTTGTCACCGATTATGTTTAAAAGCTCTTCTTTTCTTGTCATGTTAGTATCCTATCACTAATATTGTGATTTTTACGCCTGCCGCAATGTCTGCATCATTTATATTGAAAGCTTTCACCGCCACATCGCACTGTCCGTTGTCCTGATACGTCAATGTCGAATTAAATATAATCGGTGTCGTCATGAACATTTCATTGCAAATTACGAAAGTTTTGCAACTTTTTGGATTTGAAAACAATCCTTCACCCGCTCCGACGCCGAAGTATGTTATCGCGCTTCCTTTTGCCGGTATCTTCTGCGTGAATTTCTGCTCTTCACATAAAATTACCGTTCCGTCCGGTAATTTTATCGTATTGCCCGGTTTTATCTTAAAAGATGCCACGCTCGGCACTTCAACCAGATTTTTCTTTTCATCAAAACCGTATGTAGCCATTTTTTCAAACCTCCTATTCTATCATGCTATCATCAAGCTCGATTGCCCATTTCATTGGTATTCCACCATCACTTGTAATATACTTTTTCCCATTTAGATCAAACACATAATGCTCATCTGTGTATTTGTTTATGTCGCATCTATAAAGTCCGTCAACGATTGCATTTTTATCTTTTAATGTAATCGCACTCATAAGAACCATATTGTCAGCATATCCATAATAGTTATCCAAATTATAAATTATTGATGTGCTGTCCGATAATGAGAGCATATAGCTTCCACCTGAAATATATCCATATACAGCTATTTTTTTATCTGTGCCAACAACGGATGCCTCACATATACAATATTGTAAGATTGCATTTTCATCTGCGCCAAATTTAAAAAGTGATGCTCCATTCTTTCCTTTTGAATAGTGCAATGACAGATTCTTTAAGACCGCTGAATTTGTTATCATAACCCTACACTGCATATTCGTTCCGGTCGTATTCGTTGATATTGCCTGACCGTTCAGGTATCTTCTTACCTCGAAATAATTTGACACGATCTGACATAGCCAACCATTGTCCGTATTAGTACCCTTGTAAAGCAGCCACTTGCTACCACTTGTCATAATCTGCACATTACAGGATAATGCTGTAGCAATCTCCTGCATCTTCTCATCAGTTATATCAGCCTCATATTCTTCTGCACTTGATCCAAGTGCGGGTTTTACTTTATACAGTTTTATGACCTTATATCCTAAGACACTCATTAACTCGCCTCCTGTTCTTCCACGGTATACAATCCGTAAATTGCAAATATTCCACCACTTGTTTCTATTATTGCATCAATATAACCGCTCACTCCGTAACCGGCTGTCTGGATCTGTTTTATTTTTTCAGCCATGTTTGATAAAGAATCTTTGCTTGTCGTTTCTATCCCTTTCGATGTTATCGCTTCAGCGATTTCTTCTTTTCCTTTTGTAATTTCAATATTTCCAGCTTTTACCTGTTCCGATACGGCTTCTATGTTTGCATTTTCTGATATATCCGCGCCTGATTTATTAAGCGATTCGATCATATCTTTTCTATATTCGTTCAAATCCTTGTAGCATTCTTTTATCTTTCCGTCCGTGCCCTCGCTTATGATCTGCGCCAGCTTTTCAATATCTGTATTCAGATCTTTAGCAGCTACCGCTATATCGTTTACCGTTGAGTTTGTTTGCAAATTTGTACCCGCTGAATTTAATGATATGATCAGCGCATTTCTGTACTCATTCAAATCCTTGTAGCAATTCTCTGACGTGTTCTTTGTGTGATTGCTTATAATCCTAGCAAGTGCTATTTCATAATCTGTTACATGATCGTCCGCATCTCCTGTTATCTTTGCCACACATCCGGACACCTGCTCCACTATTAGATTTTTATATTCGCTTCCGTTTCCTGTTAAATGCAGAAAGCATGTAGTTACCCCATTTTCATACCTAAGATGCGTCAGCCCCGCATCCATATATGCTTGATCTGGTACTGTTATCATTCCGTTTTCATCGACCTGTATCTCTGTGTGATACAGGTCACCGTGATAAATTTCACAACGTCCTGTATTTGAATGATTTTTGAATTTGACCATTATTGAATTTGTTCCGTCGTTTACAGATTTGACTGTGAAATAGTATGCATTTTTTACATCAATCTCAATAATGTTCTTCATTTTCTTACCTTTTGCCTTTTCATCTTTCTTTCAAATTTCAATTTGAAAAATCTCAATTTTCCCGGTTCTGTGAAAAATAAGATCCCCCCAACAGTACCCTTTGAGGTGTTTAATCGCTCGAAGTGGGGAGGGTGAAGTGATCAAACCATTCTTCGATGAACCGATTCCATTCTTTTTTATCTCTGTCGTCGCACGCTTCTAATCGTCTTATGCATTCTTCTTTGTCGCATTCAACAAATATTTCTTCCGCGCCAAGCTCCCGGCACAGCCGTTCTCTGTCTGCCGCAAGCGGATAACCACCTACGATATAAGCGTTCGCCCATTTCCCGCGCCTATATTTCACGCAATCAAGTAGTGTATCTCTAACCGCGAATACTACGCTTTTAAGCCTATTCGGCTTTATGTACCGTTTGCATCCGCTCACGCATTGCCATATATCATCAATGTCAATAATAAGATCTCCGTCGCTTTTCGCGTCAAGGACATAGCTTGTCTTTCCCGCTAACGGCGATCCGTACACAAGGTAAACCTTTCGTTCTCGCGTGGATAATTTATCGTGTATAATGTTATGGCATTTATGATGCACTAACATTATATTCGCCGGATTTAAAGATATCTTATAGTCATTAACATTTTCCTCCGTTAACGCCTGTATGTGATGTCCGATACAATCATATTCCTTCGTTATCGGTTTGCCGCAATATGCGCATATCGTCTTTCCCTGACTGTCTGCTCTTTCGTCTCTTATCTGTCTTACAAGTGTCTGCCATTTTTTTGATCTGTAAAATGTAAATAAACTGTACATACCCTTACCATTCTTCAAACTGTCCTTGTGCTTTCGCTAAAAGTTCCGACGCTCGGAGCTTATCTCTATTTAACGCTCTAGGATCGCGGATCATGTCCGACCAGAATTTTTGAACTTCTTTCACGCTCATAATGCTTTTGTCAATCTCATTCAATTCCTGCACATACCGCATATATTCTTTCACGTCCTCGCGTGCCAATAATTTATAGGCTTGCTTTTCTGCGTATGTTTTTGAATATCCCGCGGATATTGCCGACTTTTTTACATTACCTTCGCATGTTCCGAGATAATTTAATACCAACAATTTTAATTGCGGTTTTAGTTTCGGCTCTGTCATTCAATCACCGTCCTAAATCTTTACACCTTCTTTGTGTATTTAAGACATATCCAGCCTTTGCCGTTGATGTAGCCCCATCCGTCTTTTTCTTTTGTCACTGTTTTCTCCGCGCCATACACCAGCGTGCCTACCTTTGCCGTGCTGGTTGATGTCCCTTTTCTAATGTATAAGCCTTTTGGCGTTGTGACTTTGATCTTATAGCCTGCTGCCTTTGCTGCTTCATCTGTCTTTGCTGTCTCTGCCTTTGCTGTGTTTGTCTTTGTTACTTTTTTGTTAAACAGCTCCTGCTCTGCTTTTCTCCGCTTCACCAAGCCCGGTAACTGTTTGCCTGCTGCCTTGTTGTATAACAGCATCTTTTTGCTGATTTCTTCTAATGATCTTGTACCTTTTGCTGTCAACTGATCTATAGATCCGATATTGTACGCAAATGACACTAGAGCCGAAAACTGATTCGCGTTGAAATGATAGATAGAATCATATGCACTAACCTTTTTCTCAAACGCTACAAGATCAGTTTTTAACAGCTTTTCTGCCTGTGCCTTTGTGATAATCATGTCTTCCTTTACGTCTGTTCCGGTGTGTCCGTATCCGATCGTAAGCACGCCAGCCGGGCATCTGTACGCCGTAAGCACACAGCCCTCATATTTCTTTATCAAATTAATTCCCGCCGTGTTTGTCTTCATATTCCAGATCCTCCAATCTGTGATTGATAACCTTTATTTGTTCTTCGACTACCGGCATTCGCCTTGCAAAGTTGTTATGCTCCCTTACCTCTCTTGTAAGCTCGTCCACCTTGCAATCTGTGACTGCCTGTGCCGTCTTGATCTTACCCTCGATTTTTTTATTGCTGTTATTGTTGCTCAAAATCACACCTACCAGCGTTAGTCCTGACGTTATCAATGCGACGATTATATCTATCATTTCTATTCCTCCGGCTTGTCTGTTGTGTCAAGCTCGCTGATGCAGCTTTCAAGTGTCGTCGAACTGTCAGCCAGTCCTTCGCCGATCACATAACCGATCACTGTCGCCCCTGCCATTATTAACGCCGCAACCTGTGTTGCTGTATTTTCTGTATATCCAAAAAAAACAAGCAGATTCATTACAAACGACGCCAGCGACATCCATAATTTTCTACTTGTTAATTTTCTAACAATATTCTTTTTCATATCAAACCCTCCGATCTTTTTAATTAGATTTTATTTCTTTTTTTATATATATGCCATAGCACACATGTGTGCATATGTGCGCCTTGCGACTGCTGCCACGAAAAAGGACTACTGCATTTATACAGTAGTCCTTGCCTTTACTCTAATATCAGATACAGTCCTAAACAGATCCTTTTTTTATTCCGCGTGATCGTCGACGTATCAACATCCATTTCGGCAGCTATATCTTCAATCGTGCGTCCATCTCTGTAATACATCCGTATAACGTCCTTGTATGCGTCGTCTTTAAATTCGTGTAGTGCATGTTCTAGCTCTGCATCTTTCCCTGTTCGATAATATGTATACAGTCTCTTTGATATCTCGCTATATACTGCATCTTTTTCATCTTTCAGCAGATTTGATTTTTTTAACTCTTTAACAACCACTTTTACTATGTCTTTAATCTCTTTTTTCTGCTGTTCGTCCACGTTCCACCTCTTTTCTGTTGCACCGGTGCAACTTTACTCGTTTTCTTCTTCGTCTTCCTTTTCTTTGAAGAAATTGCATTTTTCATTTTTACAAAATATCAGCTTTAATGCTGTACATTCGTTTCTTCTCTCATCGTAAAATCTGCATGTCTTCTTTGTATCATCCATCAGCCTACATCCTCCGTCAGATCTATTTTTGTCATTTCTTCAAGTATTCTTTCATGCTGCATATCCTGCCGGAATCTTACATATAACGCGCCTGCGTTATTCTTCCATTCCGCGCCGGATTCGTTATATAACGGCTTACCCGGAAATACTTCTCCGTCTTCCAATTCTGTTCCCTTTGTCATGTCTATAAATACATCATTTATTAAATACGTCTTACCGTTTTCGTCCTGCAAGACGCGCTGGTATATATCCCACGCTGATTTTATTGATACATTTGTTACTTCCAGTCGTTTTCCATCAAATTCTTTTTCGATTTCCAAAGCCCCGACTTCATACTGCCAGCCGTCTTTATTTGCAATCACGCGCTCGCCTGCTTCCGGAATCCAGCCGGTCAATTCTATGATCTTCGCCATGATCTCCTTCGGAAGGAAGTCTCTTTTTATGTCTATCATCCAGTACGTTCCTTCAAGGTGTATAGATTCCTCTGTTGCGGCTATCACCAGCCTGGTTTTAAATGCTTCTTTTATGAGCTTGTTTACTATTTTTGTACTTAAAAACATATCTTTATACCTCCACTGCGTTATTCTCTGGAAACTCAAATATTTTCGGTGGTGCAAAGTAAAACACCTTTTGGTACCCTTCTGCTATTATGTAATCCTCATATATTTCTCTCATGTCCTTCAATACTTTTCTTGCCTTGTATTCCGAATCATATGCCGCTATCACTATCTGCAGCCTGTCGTTTACTATGTATACAACCATTGTCCTTTTTTCTTCGTTTCTTAAAAATACAATGCCTTTTTCATATTCAACGTCTATATATCCTATACTCTTTTGACTTATCAGTCGCATGATCTTATATCTCCTTTCTTTTCTTCACTATCTCCTGCGCAGATTGGGTATCATCAGCAATGCAACGATGCAAGCTATATCTGTCGCTATTCTCACAAGTTCGCTCCTTTCAAATACTTTTTCTTTAACTGCTCTTTTACGCCTGCTGCCTTTTTTAATATCTTTCTCCTTTTTATTTGCAATCCTTTCATGCTATAGTCTGTCTGCATCGCACTGTAAAAATCATCTATAGCCTTTATCCGTGCGTCTGCTATCAATCTTTTTACTTCGTCGCTATTTGCGTCTAAATTAATTGTTATGCACCGTTTATCTTTGTAGCATTTCAATTCTTCAAGCCATTTTGCTTTTTGTTCGCATTCTTCTGCAAGCTCCATGTATATTGCTTTGTTTTCAATTTTTCCGAACTGTATTACCTTGTTTCTCCATTCTTCTGCTCTTGTTGTCTCTTTTTTTATTGCTTCATCAATCGTCATTTTGTCGTACCTCCCATTTTTATCAATCTTCTGCGTCGATTTTCTCTTTCATGTCTTCCGCTATTGTCCTTACATGGACAAATTGTATAACCTCCTGCCGCGTAGTCCATCCGACCGGTTTAACATATTCCGATGCCACGCGTAACTTTTCGCAAAAGTCGTCAATAGTCTTTTTCTTCGCTTCCCGGATCAGTTTTTTGACTTCTTCCCTTTCCTCTACATTTACCGTTTCTATTCTGTCTATTTCTTCAAGCGTTATATCCTGCGCATAATTGTTGTCTCTTTCCTCCTGCGTATCTTTAAATCCTAAGTAACCGATCAGGTCGTCTGCATCAATCAATCTTCCCATTGTTCGCCCTCCTATTCCATGCATTTATTTCTCTTTTTCCTGCATTTTCGTAAGAATTAGACCACGTTCCGCAGCTTCTTGCGTGACATTTTTTACAGATAACCTGTGCCCAGCAGCCTTTATCTTCTCCCGGTATGCGTTCGTAATTTATATATCCTTCTCCTCCACAGAACGGGCATGGTTTTAATCTTTTATACATTCATCTACACCTCCTAATTCTATTAATTTGCTTTCGTACCATTCCGCTTTTTCTATATCTTCCGCTCCGTTCTTCATCCCTGCGCGGAAACGATACTTGTAAGCGTTGCACATGCAGAAATGTTTAACAGCTTCCACTCCGAACATTGCAAGCATTACGTCTATACACTCATTTTTTCCTTGATAGTGTGCAGGGTGGTTTACATTGTCGTGTTGTTCGTCGCCGAATAGCGTTGCATAATTTCTCGCAATCGCTTCCGGGTATTCCTCCCAGCTTTCATAACATGTACTTTCATCGTTGTTATGTAGCGGGCATTTCTGGCAGTTATACCTGCTTGTGCAATACGCTTCTATTCTGTCTGCCTTTTCTTCTATTGTCATTTTATTCCTCCTTCTCGGATCAGCTTTTTTATTTCTTCTTTCGTAAAGCTCTCTTTATATCCTTTTTCGCTTCGCATCAGTACATGATGCTCATATACTTCCAGTACCGTCCACTGTTGCCATAAGATTATGAAATTTCTGTCGCCGGTGATCTCTTTCTCTCCTTTTTCCTCTTGTTCTAATTCTGCAAAATAGCACATAAAGCCGCAATCCGGTAATATTTCCGTATTCATATCTCCTCGGTTTGGGTCCAGCTCATCAAGAAAAATTCTATTTCCCTTTTTATCTTTCAGCATTGAATACCCTATTTTTCTTTCAAGCTCCGCGCGCTGTCTAAATACCTCCGGGAAGTCTTTTCTTATCTTGTTCCAATATCCCATGCCGCCTTTTACGCATCTAATGCAGTTATTATTCGGGTATCCAAGTCTGTACATTTCCGGTATATCGAAATCGTACATTCTTCTAAACAGCCCATGCACTTCCTGTTTATTTAAGCCTTTTTCTATAAGCGGGAATATATGCCTTGCCTGTGGATTTGCTTCTATCATCCGTTCCATTCTTCTTTGTTCTGTTAGATCGTATCCCCATATGTATGTTAAATTATAGTTTTCGTGTTCTTTTTCCCAATTTTTTCGCACTCGTTTCTTCAACCAGTTTGTGCATGGTGCGAAATTGTTGTTTGGGTTTTTAAACATCCCCGCCGTTTTTATGCATTCTTCAACCGACGAGTATTCTGGCGATTTTAGTATCTTTATCTTTTTTCCTATCGCTTTTTCACAATCTTTAATAAATCTAATGCTGTCTCTGTGCTGATCGTCTATATCTATGTATATCCATTCGTCTACGTCTCCGGCAAGCACGCCAGCCATAAACGAAGATACTCCTGCACTTATCCAGCACACCTTTAATTCTTTCATCTTATTCACTTCCATTTTTTATATCTTAAATCTTCCTCGTTCCAGTCCGGGTATAACCTTTGCATGTACTCTTTATAGAGTGCCAGCATTTCCTTGCGTCTACCCTCAAAGCCATTGTCCATCATGTTGTGATGCGTCAAGCATCCCAACGCGCCGTTTTCCTCGATCCCAAGCCCGCCGGCTGATCGCGGTATGTAATGCATGATCGACGTCATTTGCTGCGAAAAAGGCGTCACCTTTTCCGTGTGGTAGCCCATTTTGCAAAAAATGCAGATCTGGTCGCGCTCCTTTATCTTTTTTCTTGTCTGCGCGGAAAACTCCTTTGCTCGCGCCTGCTTACTTGCCATTTTTTGTACCTCCAAAATCGTTATTTTTGCGCTGTTGAAAATCGCGCTAGATATTGTTGACGACAGTATCTAGCCGTCTTTTCGTCTGTAGTATTTTTGAATAAGCATTCTTATCTGCGCAGCACTAGGTCTATTTATATAAGCCGGTCGCTTCATTCTCCATTCTGTTCCGTTTATCTTTATCGTTGCAAGCTCGGCGATTTCTGACGGTACTTTTGTTTTCATCTTTGATGATTCCGTCAGTATTTCAGCCAGGCATCCCTCCAAGCTCTTTGTATATATTCTTTCCGCAAGGTCTTGATCCTGTAATACTGTTCTTCTGATCTCGTCTACCCAGTCTCTGAATATCCCTTCAAGCTTTAATTCCTGCTCTTTCATTCGTAATTTACCGAAACACGCCATATTTTTTGTTGCGAACAGATCAACAATTCCGTCTATGTAGTCCTGTGCCTCGTCCTCGTCTATGCCCTGCTGTATCGCCAGATCCATGATCTCTTTTTCTTTTCCTGCCTTTCTTAAGCTTTCAGCAAGTCCGTTTAATTCTGCTACTGATCCAAATTCTTTATACATTTTTTTCCTCCTTGATTTTTAATTTTATTTGTGTTTGCATCCAGCTAGAATATTCATGCGTACAGGTAAAGTGCATCTTTACGCTATGCCCGGCCAGCAGCCTTTTAAGCTGTTCCCATTCTGCTATGTGCTTGATCTCCTTTCCTCTCGCTGATATCCAGTTGCTATGCTCCCATTTTTCTAACCAATTTTGTTTATAAGCCGTTTCGACAAATACGTCTGTCAGGTATATGTCAATGTCGCAATGTTCTGTCATATGCGATAAGGCTTCGTTGAGTGCCGCAAGCTGTGCGCCTGAATGCGTTGCATCTTTGATTTTATCTATACCTTGACACGTTCTTTTTCCTGCCGGTGTCATTACTTCGATAAGCCAGCACATCCATAGATCTTGTGCTTTCATGCCTTTTTGCTCAATCTCTGTATATATGTTCACATGCCGCATTCAACTTCCCCCTTATCTTTATTTCTGTATATTTCAGATAGCTTTTGCCGCTGTACGGATTTACACCTTGCCGGATGCTGTCTGTATCTATTTTGTAGCCCGGTCGTGCCTGTACTCCCTCGCGCAGAATCTTGCGCATTGTCCGGCGTTTGAATATTTTCTTTTCCGGCTTCGGTCTTATCAGGTTTCTGCTACTGCTGCACCGGATCAACTTTTTTTGTTCTTTCATATCAAACAATGATAGCTGCGTGTCGTCTTCGTATTCTTTTACTATGTACTTCGCGAGTGCGTCGTAATTCTCGTTCTTGTCAAGCTGCTGATAATTGACTTTATGTGTTACCCACTTCTCCCGGATCAGCTTGTCCGTTTCTGTTCCTGCTCTGATCCGGTTTATGATTATGTGTATATGTACGCCGCCGCGCTTGCCTACTTCGATTCTGTAGATATATTTGTACTCTTGTCCGTACTTTCTATATGCTCTCTGCATCTTTTTGTTAAAATTCTGTAGATCAAGCACTACTCGCTTTATTCCCGGCTTACTTCCTGCCGGATACTTCAACGTGCACCAGTAATCATCTTCGGTAAAATTCGCTTTTATCAGTCGTCGCATCCGGTTCTCTTTGTTGATCTGATTCTGTCGTTTCATCTGCTCCGGTGTATGCTTGTGTTTTTTCCTTCTTCGTTCTCCCTTTGCTCCGTTATTTCCCGAATATATATACTCATATTCGATACTTCCCCGGAACGTCCATATGTACTGTATATAAGCCACATTTTCACTCCTTCATGTCCTTATATTTAATATAATTTAGAGTGTTACAAAAGAGCTTTAAACGCTCTATTTTCTTGACTTTTTACGCTATTTTTGATATAATAAAAATATAGTAATTATTCTTTTACTCTCCAGTTTAAGAATGTTGGCGGCAGTTCCAGCTGCCGCTTTTTTATGCTCTTTTCTAACACGTCTCGCCCTACTTTCTTCTTTCTTCGATCATAGTCATTTGATCGTATATCTCACATGTCGTAAACGTCGCTATAACTGATATGATAATCATTAATATCATGATCCCCTGTGATATCTTTAATATGCTGTACAGCGTTATCCAGATCCACGGACTTACTGCACCGATCGCCATCAATAATGTGCATATGAGTTTTACTATCTTTGTGTCCTTGTTCATCTTTCTTTCCCCTTTACTGCATTTCTGGCGTCATTGCTCCCCAGCCGATGTATTTTGCCACCTTTGCCGGGTTAAATGGCGGCACAGGCTTCTTTTTTCTTAGCTTGTCTCTATATTTCAAATAATCTACAAACGCTAAGTAATTGATATATGTCACTCCGCAGCCGTCCAGAATCGTATACTCGCTATAGCGTCCTGTCATAACGTATGCATCAAGCTCTGATATCCAGTTACACACCGTTCGCACAGATACCTTGTATCTATCTGCTATATACTGCTTCGTGATGTAGGGATCTGCTGCCAGCGTGCGGATCTCTGTAATCTCCGCACGCTTCGCACTCTGCAATCTTTTCATCTTATACCTCCTGTTCTGTCTTCTTTTCCTGCTCTGCTGCCTTGATCGCCATTCCTTCGCCAAGTCCGAGAAGATAACTTTTATCTTTTTCTGACAGCTTCGGCATCACATTTGAAAATGTCTCAATGATCTGTTTTTCTTTTTCTGACATGTTGCTCACTCCTTTTCTATGTTATCTTTCTTTTTTCGTGTTATACTCTCCTTGCAGATTCCCGCCAGAATCGAGTATGTAAGGAGGTATGAACATGAACGATCTTTCTAAGATTCAACAAAAAGTTATCGTCACACTTTACAAATCTTATCTTGATCGCAAGACTTCTATGTCTGATCGTGACGCTCGTAGCTTTCCAGATCTTTCTTATATTCGCGAAAACTACTTTAATGATATTGACACAGAAGATCTTTTTTCTATCTGTTGCGCTTTAAACAGATGCGGGTATATCAGTTGTTCTTTTTACGACAACACAGCCCTTTTTATTGCGATCAGCGATAAGACTATCGACTGCATGCAGCATCGTTTTTATAACAACGCTAAAGCAGTCTTGGAATTTCTTGTAAGTCTTAAATAGCTTACTGTCCGGGATATCTGCGAATCAGCTTTACCCTGTGCCGCGGCTGTCCCGGGTTTGATAATGTTATAAAGTACATAATCATTTCTTCTGGTACAAGGATTGTCTGTGTATCCTTGTCAAAATCCATCTGCCACGGTGTTAATTCTTCTTCCTGAAACTTCCACCTGAAACCTTCATACATCATCATTCCTATATTTAATTTCCGACAGCTTCGGCATTCCTTTTTTGATGTATTCTGTGCAGTCAAGTTATCTATGATCTTTTCAAGCGTTTTCAGCTGTTTTAATGACATTCTTTTCAGTGTCTTTTCTGTGTATCCTTCGTCGTAAGGTGCTATCTTTGATAACCGTCTTGCTATGTAACTCTTTTCTATCTTCTTATCAATTAGCTTTGATTTCACTCGCTCGCTCCTTTCTATGTTAGTATTTTGTTGGTATGCATCAATTCTATGTTGTTTAATTACTTTTGTCAATATATTTTTTGTAATTTACCAACTTTTTTGTTGTTTGCCAACATTTTTAATTGACATTGTTTTTTCAATGCGTTATCATAATTGCAACGAAAGGAGTTGAATATATATGAAAGATCGAATAAAAAAAATTAGAAAAGAGCTCGATCTTACGCAGCAGAGCTTTGCGGATAGAATAGGTACATCGCGTGGTAATATAGCAGCTTACGAAGTCGGAAAGAATATTCCAAGCGGTTCTGTTATATCTCTTATATGTAAAGAATTTAATGTAAATGAAGAATGGCTTCGTAACGGAACCGGTGAGATGTTTTTGCAGTCGAATCGAAATGCTGATATTGCAAGACTTACTAAAGAGTTGTTAAGTGAAGAAAGTGACTCATTCAAAAATAGATTCATTTCAATGTTGGCAAATTTATCTGTAACAGAGTGGGAGTTTCTTGAACAGAAAGCCAAAGAGTTGGCGGGCGTTGATGATAAATCGAATGATTAGATCATAAAAAACCGAGCAGGTTTTATCCTGCCCGGTTCAAGGTTAGATGCTTTCATCTAACAGTGTCTTGATCAGATCATATATGTACTTCAGATATTTTTCTGACTGTACATCTTCCATCAAGACGATAATCTCCTTTCGGTAGTCCATTTCAATCCCTCCTTCATTTGACATTATACGCCGTACTGATTTGACAGTGTAGGGATTTAAAAATATTTCCATAATCATGGAAATTTATTTGAACTCGCTATCAAATAGATCTGTAATATGCACATTTAACGCTTTTGCGATTGCCTCCAGCTGTATGAGCGTCGGTGACACCTTTTCATTTTCGATATTGTTCAATGCACTCTTACTTATACCGGTCAGCTCCGCAAGCTTTACAAGCGTTACATTTTTATCTGATCTTGCCTGCCATGTCAATACTTTCATCTCGCACCTCCTGCAGGCTATTATGTACAAAAAATCAACAATCTATCACTATAATTTTATGTGTATTATGTGTATTTTCCTCTTGACTTTTATGTGTACTATGTGTATAATATAATCATAAGGAGGTAAGAAATGACAGTCAGAGAACTTGAAAAACTTCTTCTCCTAGATGGTTGGATCGCAGTCAAGCAGGTTGGCTCGCACAGGCAGTATAAACACCCTGACAAACCCGGCAAGGTTACAGTTCCAATACATAATGGCGATGTAAGTAAAGGCACAGCAAATTCAATATTAAAACAGGCAGGGCTCAAATAGCCCTGTCGGTTAAACATGAAAGGGGATTTTCTAATGAAATTAGTTTATGAAGCTATCTTTACTCCTTTTGAAAAAGGGGACGGATTTACAGTTGAAGTACCAGACCTGCCTGGATGTGTCACGGAAGGAGACACATTAGCAGAAGCTATTGAAATGGGACAGGATGCAGCATCTGGTTGGATTCTAACAGAACTAGAAGATGGCAATGATTATCCAAAACCAAGCGACCATGTCATTGTTCCTGAAGGATCCTTTTCTAATTATCTTGTATTAGATATTGATGATTATTCAGAACGATATGGCAGCAAGTCTGTGCGTAAGAATATTACTATTCCGGCATGGCTTAATACTTATGGTGAAAAGAACAATGTCAATTTTTCTAAAGTTCTTACAGACGCTCTACTCAAACAGGCATCTAATTAGATACATGCATCTGGCTGTTTTAATAAAAAGGTCTTGCAGAAATTATGGCAAAAACATTTCTTGAGTATGGAATCATCGCACCAGTAGTAAATGGAAATTAGATAAACAATATGAAACCGGGCAGATCTTAACTGCCCGGTTTTTATATGTCTTCTATCGTTTTCTTTTTCAGATCTATTTTATTTATTTTTTTGCATTTCCCCTTGACATTGCACCCTTTTGGGTGTAATATATATACATAAGGTAAAGGAAATAAACAATTCTTGGGAGGTACAAAGATATGACAAAATATAAAGGATATTACATAGACCACATTTATTTTAATTGCAAAGCGGATATTGATGCTTTTATCAAAGAGCTTGAAATTGCAAGATATAAAAAGCTTGCTATCATGTTCGCTAATCATCCCTCAATGGAGATTAACGCAGCAATGAGCGACCTTTCTCTTGTACTCGTTAATCAGTACGGCTTGACTTGGGAACAGGTTGAGGCGTTGGAAGTTGCTTAATACGGTATGCCGTGCCGGAGCGGTCCTCTCCGGCAGAAAGGAAGAAATAGAACGATATTTGAAGTAGACGATATGAAGCCGGTCATGGTTTAACCTGTCCGGTCTTTTTTATTCTACTATCTTCTTTTTCATATCTATTTTATTTAATTTTTTGCACTTTCCTCTTGACATTACACCCTTTCGGGTGTAATATATATGCATAAGATAAAGAAAGGAACGGCACAGCCGGAAAGGTAAAAAGATATGAAAAACATTGAGGTAACAGATTACACAGGAGTTAAATATGAAGGAAAATGGAATGAGAAAACATATAAGTCTACCGTTTCAGATCGTCCGGAGCTTTATAGAATTTATGTAAATGAGCAGCTTATCCATGTTACAGAAGAAGAATACCAGCGTATGATCGGCGGTGCAGGCGAGTACGAAAAGAAAAAGATCCGTGAAGCTGTGGATCGTAGAAGAAAAGATATCGAAACAATGTCACTGTATGAAAAAGCCGACGTTTTAATGACTATTTTCAGAACTGGTTTCGGAAATAAAAAAGATGGACTTGGAGATGCCTTTTCTAGTACCGCTCTCGGCAGTAGTTACGTCAGATCTCTTGCAAAGCAGCTTGGCAAAGATCCTGAACGTGTTTCGTCTGATATTACTAAATTTATAGAAAAGACAGTTGTAGCATTATACAAGGAAGCCGAATCAAAAGAATTGCAAGTTAAAGCTAATGAATCATTTGAAAATGTCGTCGAAAGACTTCTCAGATATCAGGATATGCCGGAAACATATTATGTTTCTTACAACGGCGTTAAGCTTAATTCTAAAGATACATTTGATCTGAACGATGCTACTAAAAAAGTATTTGGCATGAGTTACAAAGAATGGAAAAATCAGAGTGAGGAATAATTTATAGGAGGTTTTATATTATGAAAAATTATGAAGTAGGTCAAATCGTTTCAGAATTTGCAAATCATCAGGAGGGCGCGCTGTTCGACATGTCGGACAGCGGTGCAGAACTATATGTCTTTTTCAGGAAGCCGACAAGCTCCGAAGTCGAACAATTTAAAAGCGGTACCCGTTTTGAAATAAGATTCACAGAAATTCACGGCGTTATAATGTTACTGTTCAAAATCGGCAATCTAAATTGGATGGATGCGCCTTATTCTCCGCATTTAAGTAAGAATCTTACCGAAATCGTTCTCCCGGATGGCGAACAAGGCTTATCATTGACCTTGACGCTTGTCGATGCCGCTACCGGTGAGATTAAAGCTATCCGGCTTATGGGCCTTTCTAACAATTTCACAAAGAAATTTTTCGGAACGGTCATGGATCAGAAGCTTAAAGATTTTAACGCAAAAGAGTATAACATTGCTCTTAATAAGGTATACTCTCTTTATCCGACAAGCAAGCTTGTTAAAATTAGTAATTCTTATTGTAAGCTTAATTAATTTCAAGTGGAGGTATAACATGAGAACCGTTAATACTACAAGAACAAAATACAATGATCTCTCCGATGTTCTTGTCATCAAGGAAAATCTTTTGTCTGAAGGATATATCGAGATCCCGAAAAAACTTAGTAATGAAGTATTTAGACTTTCCAGCCCGGACAGTTCTGTGATATACAGTGCTGTAAATACTCTTGATTTTGATTTCCGAACCGGATTCCCTGAAATTTTTGTACTTAGGCGATATTCTACAGTAAGATATCCGATTAAAATAACCAGTTAAATTATTTTTAGAAAGGAGAAAAGGACATGATTTTTTATAAGAATATTCTTGGCAAGCTTGCATATGCTGGGTATAACACTAACCGTTTACGACAGGAGCATATCTTAAGTGAATCAGCTATTGCCCGCTTGCGGCACAACGAGCCGATCAACATTTGTACTCTTGACCTTGCTTGCAAGCTTACCGGCTTACCGGTTGAGGAATTGATTGAGTACCGGGAAGATCCGAAAAAGTAATATTTTTGTGCTTTTCCTCTTGACATTACACCCTTTCGGGTGTAATATATATACATAAGATAAAGAAAGGAACGGCACAGCCGGAAAGGTAAAAAGATATGAAAAGATTTGGTGAGGATTTCGAATTAAAACAGGACTTAATGGATGCTATTGTTGTTTATATGAATGATGATATCAGAGAAAAAATACATCGTGCGCTTGCGCCATGTACGCCAGAAGATTTTTTAAAAGCATACGTCAAAGAAGATCCAGATTTTGAAGATTTATTGTATTCTGAATTTTCTATCGAACTGTAAAAATCGCAAACCGAGCCGGAGCGGCTCTCTCCGGCAGAAAGAATTGTGAGGTATTTTTATGAAAACTATTTATGATTATGAAAAAAGAGAAATCTTAGAAAACTGTACTGACATGTGTAAAGTAGACGTCGATCATTATATGAATCCTGACAAATGCGTTATATATAGCATTGATGATTATATCACAAATCTCGACAACTGCGGTCTTCTTGATGATGAATTAGGCGGAATGTCTGTTGATGATTACAAAAAGCAGTTAATAGCCGGTGACGCTCCGGCAGATCATGACAGCGGCATCTATAACGGTGCTCCTTATGTAATTGAGTATATTGTGTAAATTTTAATTCTATAAAAAAATGATCCGAGCGTTTGCAGCACTCGGATCATTTCACAAATGGCTAATGATTTGTAACCTTAACATTTATATTATATCATAAGCCGTTCATTTTGAATAGGCTTATTTTTTACATTTTAGGAGGTGTATATAATATGTGGTGTGAGATTCGGAATAATGGCTCTGCTGTTTATTGCGAAAGGTACGTTGATCCTTTAACTGAAAAGGTTAAAAAAGTATCTGTATCAATGCCAAGCGCATCAAATCAGAGTAAGAAAAAAGCGCAGCGAATTTTAGACGCAAAAATCAATTCTATTTTTAGCAAGACGAAGCAAACTAAAGCTACTCTTTCCGATCTTTTAGATGCTTATTCTGCAAGTCAAAAAATCACTTGCAAGCTATCTACAGCAGTCAGAAACGAGCGTGTAATCAAACTCGTTATAGATCTGCTTGGAGCTGATACTATTGTTGATAATATCACTTCTCAATATTTTAACGAACAACTTTTAAGCTCCGGCAAACCTATTGTAACTTTAAATTCTTATATAACTCGTTTTCGTGCCATGTTGAATTGGGGATATAAGAATGATTATCATGATAATTACAGTCTTCTTTCCAAACTCGAATTATTTCAAAATTCAGAACAGGAAAAATCCGTTTGTGAAAGTCGTAAATATCTTGAAAAAGATGAAATCAATATTCTGCTTGAATACATGAGCAGCCGCGAGTTATGGCACTGGTATTTTTTTACAAATATGTTGCTGCTTACAGGAATGCGAATCGGTGAATTAATCGCATTAAAGGACGGATCTGTTGATATGAATAACAGAGTTATTCATATCGTTGTAACTTATGATTATCGAAACGGTGTAGTCACTACTCCGAAGACAGACAAATCTGTTCGCGATATTCACATCCAACCAGAGCTTGCTTTATTAATAAAAAAATGCAGGCTTTGGCGTAAACAGATGCTGCTTGCAAACGGATTGAAAAGTAATCTTTTTATTCCTTGCATCCATACCGGTTCTTGTACGTCTTATGATGCATACTGCAAATTTTTGCGCGAAGTTTCCGAACACGAATTAAATCAACGTATCACTCCGCACAAGCTCCGGCATACTCACGCTTCACTTCTTGCCGAGGCTGGAATGACTGACGATCAAATCGCGCGGCGGCTTGGTCATAATCGCAGCAAGGTCACGCATGATATTTATATTCATGTTACAAAAAAAATGTCCGAAGCTGACAACGCGATTATGGACACTATTTTTTTAACTTCTTAATTTTTTGCCCAATTTTTGCCCAATTTTTGTTTTTTGATATTAGGAAAAGCCTGAAAAACCTTGATTTTACTAGGTTTTCAGGCTTTTGGTTCAAAGCCGAAAAAGGGCTTTTTTCTTTTTTTCTTTAAATATGAAAATGTGTGAAAAAGCTATATTTTAAGCCATTTTTCATACTTTGAATTGTAAGGCATGTGAACATAAATGCAATGTTTTTGCCCAATTTTTGCCCAATTTTTTCGTGTTATATTGCTTCTTTTTTTCTTTTAAATAAGCCCTAAATGCTGCACAACGAAAGTGAATTTATTTCCCGCCGGCGTGCTGCTTGTAAGCTTAATTTTTGCCGCTGATCCTGTTCCGTTTATGCTATACTCTTCCGTCTCATTCAGCATTAATCCGTTTTTGTAAACATTCACGACGTCTGTAGTCGCGTTATAGTCGCTTATTCCGATGCTTACCTCTGTAGCTGCTGCCTTTAATGTTGTGCTTGATCTGTACGTTACTATCGTCGCCGATACATTCGTCAGCTTCACCCATCCGCATACGTCGCTGTCTTCTCTCTTGTCGGTGATATTCTCTGCCAGAATTTCTGTCGCATTCGCCGGTACATATATGTATGCAAGTGCCATTTCTTTAACTGTATCGTTGTCATACAGCGCCGGCGGTTCTGGTGTCGCTGCTTCTTCTCCTTTTTTTATGTAGAGATATCCTTCTCTGTCGTCAAGGCTTACGCTGATAACGACCGCATCATAGCGCGGTTGTGCGTTTCCGCTTTCGACTGTTATATCTTCCGCTGCTGTAATATGTATATATTTTTCCATGCAAATCGCTTTTCCCGGCAGTACCCGGACAGCCATTCCACCCGGAGCAGTTACTTCCATCTCTCTTTTAAACTTTCGAAAAACTCCGTCGCTTACGATTCCTTCAAAAAAATTATTCAGATCATTTGCTCCGTATACTCTGTCACCGTTTACAGAGTTAAAAAATCCGCATTTTATCATTTTCTATACCTCCTCTGTGTCGAATGTCGGAATACAGGTGTATCCTGATTCGTCCCACGATTCTATGACTTCCGTTATTCTTGCATTCGCTGACATTCCATATTCATTTATCATTTTTACAATGTCGCCTAAATCGTAATCAATTCCATATGCGTAGTTGATCTCCGGCTCAATCGTTCCGGAAAATTTTTCTTGTACAATCGTTTCAGCCAGCTTTTCCTGCCCTTTTGCCGCCAGCAGTTTGTTATATTCTGCATTTGATAATGTTCCGCTATCCGTGTCGCTTGATATATCTCTCGCGTCAACATATTCTTCAAATCTGTCATATCCTGCTGCCGATCCGACTGTATACGTCTTTCTGCTAACTCCTTCACCTTCGCCGGCGACAAGTGCTACGTTTTTATACCCTTCAACGCTTGACGAGTATTCAGATTCGATCAAGTTTTCCATATTTTGGCTAAACACTACACTACCCGACCGGTCAGCCCCTTGATATGCCGTTATTTTGATTCCTTTTTCATACGTCGCTTTATATCCGCATTTGTACGTTGTTAGCAGTTCGATAAACGCATCAAGTAAGTTGTCGCCGGTGATCTGCTTTTCTACCTTTTTGCTGTTCTTTATGCTACTTTCAAATGTCACGCCCGCAATTTTTCTTGCAGAATTTGACGGTTTTATTAAATTTTCATTTAATATTTTTTTCGCGCAATCAACAACTGGTCCCGAAAGATTCGTTTGTGTCCATATGATCCTTTGTGCAAGCAGTATATCCATCGTTTTGCCGGTTACCGTCATGTAGTTGCCTTTTTCTTCGTCTGTCTCAACCTTAACCGTCTGTATCTGCATGATATCTGTCGGTCTGTCCGCGCGCTGTAGTATATTCCTTTTTTTAAGTATCGCCAGCGTATCTGTTTCAGCCGGTAAGTATATCTCGCAATCTCCGGTTTCACAATATCGTTTTGTCCAGATTATGCTCTCTGCGTAATCAATCACTGCTATTTTGTCGTAATTTTTATTTAAAACGTATAACTCCATCACACACCCCCGTACAGTATCGGGCATTTAATTGTTATTAACATATTATCCGCTCCTGAATCTGCATTGTAGTTGATCCGGTTACTGCCCGGCACAAGCCGTATCCATTCGCTTGTATCGTCTAACGTATTTAAGACGTTTGTTTTTTCGCCGTTTCGCTCCAAAAATATGCTTTTATCACCGCGTTCTGTATTGATTGTGATATGATCGCCTTCATTTATCACTATTAGTAGCTTCATCTGCTGCCCGGTCGTCGCGTTTACTATAAGCGGATTTTTCACCTTTTTTGTTGCTTCAACGTCGATCATTACCCCTGTTTCGACATTTCCCGGATTTGTGATGTATTCCGACATTGAACCGACGTACTCACTAAACGCAATCCCTTCTGCAGGAATTGAAAAAGGAAATTCGAACAGATCTACAACCGGCGACATTTTCGTCACCTCTGCGTCTTGCGCCCGCCAGTATGGTTTCGGACACATTACGCTGATCTGACATTTTACTTTATTGCTAAAATGATCGTATTCAAACGATTCTATATACCCTTCTATGTATACATTCTTTTCTTTCGTTGCATACGATATCTTTAAGTATCGTTTCGGCAATAATAGTTTGTTAAATTCGTCTAAATTCTTTGCGACATTTTCGTTAATCACAACCGTAATTACTACATTTCTTTTATTCAGCCGGCTAGAGTTGTACCGCTCACCGTCGAATCCTGCTACAGTTGAGGTTGAGATTGTAGCACCGGGCGGGTTCAGCCCGGTGATACTGGTTACTTTATAATCTTCTTTGTGCGTCAATTCCAGTTCTTTCCGAAATTCGTTTGTCAATTTTAAAGTAAACATTTAAACTCCTTTCGCAAAATTAAGCTGATTTTTCGTCTGTCTATAGATCTCTAATCTGCTTAATGCTTTCGGCGATGTATTATACTGATTAAATGTATATGATGTGTTCTTAACATCATTAGATCCGTTTCTGTCAGATCTCATTCTGTCAGTATTTACCCTCGCCTTTGCGTCTTCAATATCTAGCGTGATCGGTTTTGTAACCGAGGTCTTCACCTGTTCCCATGCTTTGTCTATTGATTTTTTGTTTTTTAAGATTCCTTCGCTCATTCCAAGTGTTAAGTATCCACCGATTTCTTCCATCACTTTCGACGGAGAGTGTATCTTGAATTTCTTCCTTATCGTTTCCGCTACGTTTTCACAGAATTTTGAAAGCGTCTTTTCCACGTCGCTTTTACCCTTGAAAGCTTTCAAGAATCCGTTTAATGCGTCCGTTCCGGCTTTTGACACATTTTTTGTTAAATTTCCGAATAAGCTTTCCACTTTCGTAGTATACTGCTTTTTCAGAGTGTCGATCTCTGCCTGATACTTCGCTGTCGTTTCTTTCGTGTTCTTTTCATACTCTTTCTTTAATGCTGCTTTTTCGTCTTTGTAGTCTGCTTTTAATTCCGCGATATCGTCCTTGTACCATTTGTACGCTATTTTGTTGCTTGTCCGTATCTTTTTGTTGTACGCTGCGTCGTATTTTTCCAGATCGTCGTCTGACATTTTGTTCAACGCGTCCATAAATTTTGCTGCATCGTCAACATTCATCGAAAGGATCTGATCCATCAATTCACTTGATACTTTTTCGCTTAATTTGTTCAGCTTTGCGCCGTACTTTTCAATCTCTTTTGTCTGTTCCTTCAGATTTCCGAGTGTTAAATTTCCGTTGCTGTCGATCGTATACAGTGCGCTTGCTCCGCTCATCTTGTTAGCCAGTGTTTCCTGCTGCGTTTCAACCTCTTTTATAAGATTCTCATACTTATCTTTAATCTCTTTTAGATTTGATTTGTAATCTGCCGATAACTTTTTCAAAGCTTCCTTCTGCTTTTTCTCAACATTTGATATCAACGTCTTATATGTCTTTGTTACTGATGTGATCGACGTTGTAAAGCTAGAGATCTGCTCCGTGATTCCTTCATTCAGCTTTGTGACAAGCTTCGAACCGGCTGCTTTAAAATCTTCCTCGCTCATATTCCGCTTTAAGCTTGCAAGGACGTTTTCACTCAGCTCTTTTGTCGACTTCGTTACCGCATTCTTGTTCCGCGTAATTCCTTCCGCGATACCGAGCGATATATATTTACCGACCTGATCCCGCATGACTGTAGACGGTGAGTGTATTCCGAAGTGCTTTTTGATTTTGTCAACAACGTCATTCGTGAATCCTTTGATCTTGTCAAGTATCCAGCCGGTCATGTCTGATATGCCGTTCCAAAGTCCTGTTATCAGATTTTTTCCGATATCTCGGAGCGAATCCGGCTTAAATGTATCAATGATCTTTGTCAAGATATCTTTCGCGATATTCTTTATAGATTCAATTCCCGCCTTGAACGCTTCGCCAAGTTTTGATATTCCGTTTTTTCCGATGTCAAGCAGCTTTTCCGGCAGATTCTTTATAGCATTTGTTACCGCTTCCGCTACGTTTTTACCCGCCGTTTTTACAGCAGATACAGCGTTCAAGATTCCATCTTTTAAGAATGTGATCGCTTTTTTACCGAGATTCAGCCAGTTGAATGCTTCCCACACCGCTACTATTGCCTTGATGATCTTCGGTATGTTCTTTACCAGCGTCGGAATCGCTTGTACAATTCCCTTTGCAAGTGTTATTACAATATTAACTGCCGCTTTTAAAATTTTTGGCGCGTTGTCGTTTATTACATTTGCAAATTTTGTGACAATATCCGGTGCTTTTTTTATCAATGTTGGCAGGCTATCAGCTATTCCTTGCGCCAGATTTTGAATAAATGATATTCCTGCATTTACAATGATCGGCGCGTTCTGCGTCAGCATATCCGCGAATCCGTCTAACGCATCTAACGCTTTATTAATCACCGCCGGTAAATTGCTTCCGATTCCTTCGCCAAGTTTTGTTATAAGCTGCGCGGCAGCTTCTAACGCTTTGCTTGTCAATGCTGGTAAATTTGTGCTGATACCTTCAGCAATTTTTGTTATAAGCTGCGCTCCGAATGTCAAAAATTCGGGGATGCTCGTTGTTAATTCTTCAAATATTGCCGTCGCAAGGCTCTGTATCGTCTCTAATAACTGCGGTGCAGACTGCGCGATCATACTAACGATCTGTTTTATCAAGTCTTCGCCCGCCGCTAACATGTTCGGCACTTCCTGCATTAATCCGCTAATTAATGCCGTTATCATAGAGACGCCGATTGTTAAAAATCCCGGTAGTGCTGCCGTTGCTTTTCCGAGTATTGTGTTTACAATACTTCCGACTGCTGTTCCGATCTTCTTGTCTGCGCCCGACGTGCCTTTCAAAAGATCTGTAAAGCCTTTCGCAAGATCTTTTATTCCCGGAAGTGCCGACGCGATCAGTTCCGTTCCCATTTTTTTGAATGTCGTTACAACCGGCTCAGCCGTCGCGCCAACCTCTGCCATCGTTTCGTCAAGTTCCTCCTGCGCTCTGTTTGCATCTATGATTGCGCTGTTTGTTTTTTCGTACGCTCCTGCTGCGTCAGAATAAAGGCTTGTAAGTGTCGCCGTTATAAGCTGTGAGCGTTCCTGTTCTGAACTGCACGCCTGTAATGCAAGTGTGAAGGAATCCTCCGCGTTTTCGCCGTCTGCAATGCCTTTCTGAAAAGCTGCAAGTGCTGTTTCGTTGCTTGCAAGTGCTTTATTCCAAACCTCTGTATCTGTTGATACCCAGTTCAGTGCATCCGCTAACGGTCCGGTGACCTGCGCGACCTTTGCCGTTTCGTTTGCTGCTTCTGCCAGCCCTTCAACCGGTAAGCCATCGCCGAATGAACCGTATACGCCGGTCGCTATCGTCGTCCAGTCTGTCAATTCTTTTTCAGAATTGCATAATTTTGCAAGGTTTCCAGCCGCTTCTGTCGCTCTGTCCGTGTCACCGAGTACGGCATTCAACTCTTTAAACGTCTTTTTTCCCTGTTCTGCCGTGAAATTCGACGATGTGAACGCCGTCTCAACTTTTCCAAGTGCTACCCGGAACTCTCGCGTAGCTTCCGCGGATGCAATAAACGACGTAACCAGCCCAGCACCGGCTGTTACTGCTGCCTTTATGCCTTTTACTGCGAGAGACGCCAGATTTTTTGTCAACTCTTTTGTCGCTGATCCGGTTTTTTCCGACTGTTTTTCTACTTTTTCAAGTGTCTTTTCGTGATCTTCGCCTGAATCTTCTGCGTCTTTGTTTCCGCCGTTTAAATCTTCCAGCTTATCTGTATAGTCGCTGATCTCTTTCTGTACCTTTTTGATCGCCGCTTTTTCATTAGCAATTTTAATTGCCAATTCTTCCGCGCCTTTTGAATTTTCGCCTTGTTCCTCAACTACTGCTTTATACTGTTCTTCCAGATTTCCGAGTATCTTTTTCTCTGCGTCGAGCGTCTTTTCAAGGTTCTGCAGCTTTGCGCTGATTCCGTCCGCTGATTCGCTCCATTTGTCCATACCGGCGGTTGCTTCTTTAAATTCAGCGTTCGCCATGCGGATCTGTCTTTTTGCGTCCGTGATTCCTTTTTTAAAGTCGCTTATATCTATCTTTAAGCTTGATGTTGTTTCGTTCTTTTCGTTCTTTTCGCTAATTTTTACCACCACCCCGCATCATTTGATGCATAACGTCTAACTTCTTTAACTCCGTTTTTTTCTCTATCCTGTTCTTTTTTTGCCCGTATCTGCATTCGTCTCATATCGCTGTATAGATCTATCACGCTATCATATGATTCATTTTGTAACTGTATCGGATTGATCCCGGTATACTCTTTGCACAAATTATTAATGATTAAAAAAAATGTTTCGTCTAGGGGGATATCCTCCCCCTTCTCTAGTTTTTTTCGTCAACCGGAATGCCGATCAGCTTTTTCAGCTTTAACAAAAGAAAATCTTTTACCACCTGCACCATCTCGGCAAGGTCTACTGTATCCCAATCTTCTTCTGTTGCGTCCGGAAAGATTCTTCCGAGAAGCTGTACAAGATCATCCCAACTCTTTGTTACTGTCTCCATCACATAGCCTGTGTCATTTAACTTTTCTTCATTAAAAAGCCCTACAACTCTTCTTGCCAGTCCGAACGGAATTTTTGCGTCCTCCGCTTCTAACACCTTTTTAACGTCTTTCATATTATTTTCATAAACTGTAATTTTCATTTTTAACCTCCTGATTTTAAATCAGGCGGGTATGATTCCCGCCTGACCTTTTATTTTTCCTTTTTTCAATTGTTTCAAATATCTCATCCCCTTGCATATTCTGCCGCATGAAACAGAAAGTATAAACCTAATATACCATTTTTCCAAAAGTATATATACTTATTTGTTAAAAAAAGAAATCCCCCGCACACAGCGAGGGAAT
>ERZ1034873.254-NODE-254-length-32854-cov-39.171682_pt1 | contig 32854 bp, 32 predicted proteins | sample MGYA00520689_ERZ1034873 | MGnify/ENA primary metagenome ERZ1034873 (study PRJEB33766, sample SAMN09781722) | gut metagenome | biome: gut microbiome | host: Homo sapiens | place: Madagascar | study: EMG produced TPA metagenomics assembly of the PRJNA485056 data...
GAGCAGGCACTTGTCTTAAGTTGACATTAGGTTGACCACATTGGTGTCAGGCACCAATTATACATGTCGATCAGATAACTTGCAGATGTTGGTGCAGACAATCTGCGGATGCATAACAAATAAGATCTAAATCAGGTGCATCTAATCTGCATGGAGCTGGTGCATCTAATTTGAAGGACAACAATACATTTGCCGGTGCACCACCTACTTTCGGGCAGAATCCCAGGACATCTTTCATAGGTCTGCAGCTTTCCTGCGGAATAAAATCAATCAGCGCTTCTCCGATTGCATACAGTTTTTTCTCCATCTGATCCGCCTTCCTCTTTTCACCATTTTCTAACTATGTTCAATGGTAAATGTTTTCTTCACAAGGTCTGCCTTTAATAGTGCATAATCCGCTCCGCTGCTTCTTCGAATCTCAAGCAGTCCCTCTTCCGGAAGTTCTACTGCAATATCACCTTCCACATCAAATGCCGGATGGCTGTTGCGAAATTCCATTAATTCCAAAAGCTTCTTTACCACCGGACGCTCTACTTCTTTTGCAATCTCTTCCTTCAAATAATAGTGGCGGTTAATATTTCTACCTTCCTTTGTTGCTTCCAAAAGCTCCAGGTCATTGCTGCCTGCCAGCATGCCTACATAGTAGACCTGCGGAATTCCAGGCGCAAAGAACTGGATTGCACGGGCAAGAAGATACGCATCATCCTGATTTCCAAGCGCAGAATAGTAAGTCGTATTCACCTGATAAATATCAAGGTTATTGTAGGCTGCCGTATTGTAAATTTTCTTGACATTCGCTCCTTCGGAGAACATCATTTCCTTAGTGCGATCAATCTCTTCATCCGGCATCAGATCCTTCACATCCACAATTCCGATTCCATCATGGGTGTCTAACGTGGTAAATTGATGCTTCGGACTCATTTCCAGCCATTTCTTAAGATAAGTTCCCTTTCCAAAGTAAAGGGCGTTCAATACCAGCACCGGAAGTGCAAAATCGTAAATCCAGAAATTCTGATTGGCAATTTTCATCTGAATACTGTAATGCTCATGAATTTCCGGCAGAATTATCACATCATGTTTCTTTACGATTGCTTCAATTCGATGCAGGAGATTCCAGATTTCCGGTTCCACAAAGAAACAGCTTGTATTCGCTTTCTTTACGGCATAAGCAAATGCATCCAGCCGGATAATGGAAGCATTTTTACTGCACATCAGTTCCAGTGTATCTTCCATAAATTTCTGAACAGCTTTAGATTCCACATTTAAATCAATCTGCTCTTCTCCAAAGGTGCACCAGACCTTCTCGCTGCTTCCGTCAGCAAAATCTGCATCAATATAAGGTGCTCTTGGTTTTCTTTTATAAATCAAATCTACCTGTTCTTCTGTCGGTTCTCCGTTTTCCCAGAAATCCTTGTATCGGATGAAGAAATCCTTATATTCCGATGCATCCTTTTTCTCTAAGAAATCTTTAAAATACGGAGACTGTCTGGAAATGTGATTGACCATAAAATCAAACATCAGATAGTATTCTTCTCCGATTTTGCGTACATCTTCATAGGTTCCAAACTGCTCGTCTACCATGTCATAACGCATCGGTGCAAATCCCCGGTCTGCCGAGGACGGAAAGAACGGAAGAATGTGTACGCCACCTACCGCCTTATGAAAATAAGTTTCTAACATTTCTTTTAATTCAGAAAGATTTTTTCCAAGGCTGTCTGCATAAGTGATCAGCATAATTTTATTTGTCAGTTTCAAGCTTCTTCCCTCCTTTTATCGTAAATGTAAATTCATATTTTCCCGGCTGTTCCATCCGGTACTGCGGATGTGGTTTGGAAAGCCAGCTATCGTCGCCGCCAACTCCCATCTGATGGAGAGATGGACGGAGAATCGTATATTCACTATCCGGCAGCTCGTAAAGATGTCTGGCATTTTCCAGTTCATGCGGTGTATATGGCAACGCTGAAAAATCCATTTCTTCTGCACTAATCCGAAGTCCATAACCATTCTCATCTTCGATTACTGCTTCTCTGACACCACTGCGTCCGCCACTTTCCTGCGGAGCCAGATATTCTGACAGATTTTCCTTTACGGAAAAATGAAATTTTCCAAGTCTGCTGCCCTGACGGCGGTCCCAGTAATTTTCTTCCGGACCGTATCCGTAGTAAGTTACTTTATCATATTGCTCCGGGATTCGAAGCAGCATACCAAATTCCGGCATTTCATGGGTCTTGATTTTCTCATCGGCTTCATATTCCATATGAATGGTGAGTGCTCCGTCTTTTCTGATACCATAAGTCACCCTGCACTCATTTCCCGGGATGTTCTCTCCCGCATCAAAGAGACGGTATACATAAGAAATTTCTGCACCATCCTTTGTTTCTTTCAGCTCTGCCGGCATTGCTTTTGCATACATGCTGGCTGTCTTCCAGCATCCGCAACGCAGCGGCATTCCACTTCCTTTGTCATTGTCTGTCGGTGCCCGCCAGAAATTCGGTTTTGGGACGGATACAATAAATTCTTTCTCTTCTACCTGATAAGAGGTCAGTCCGCCACCTTCTTTTGCAAAAAGCATTTTTATATTCCCTGCTCTCACACCGATGTTCATAAGTCCATTAACCAGTTCAAAATCTTCTGCTTCTCTGATTACTTCTTCCGGAGCTTCCTTTTTTCCTACATACTGGCCAAAGGCAAGCTCATATCCGGCTTTCGCCCATGCAGTATCTTCTTTGGTAAGTAAGGAGGCGGTCACCGTAAATTCTCCGGCTATCTTAAGCCCCTTGGAAAGGCTGCTGATATCTATCGTCCCTTCTTCCTGTGGTGCTGCCTGAAGTTCATAAGCATTCTCTGCACATACGCCGTCTTTTGTTGCTATAACAACTTTTAATATATAGTTTTTTAAAGAAATAAACAAATTTTCGTTTTTTACAATAACCTTTGTTTCCTCCGGCAAAAGCTTTACACTCTGATACTGGAATTTTACTTCCTGCATCTTTGGAGTCACTTTGCGGTCAGCATAGAGAAGTCCGTTTCCACAGAAGGTTCCATCATTCGGACGGTCTCCAAAGTCTCCGCCATAGGCTAAATATTTCTCACCCTTTTTATTGGTAAGATAAAAGCTCTGGTCAATAAAATCCCAGATAAATCCGCCCTGATATCGCGGTTCTTCTTCCGTAAGCCGGATATATTCGTCCATTCCACCGGTGGAATTGCCCATGGAATGCATATATTCGCAACTGATTACCGGTTTTGTCTTTTCACTGACAGAGGCTTCACTCTCTCGTAAATATTTCCGCAGTTTTTCCGCCGGAGCATACATAAAGCTCTTCACATCAGAAGTATCCGGATAAGTATCATCAAAGGTAATGCCCTCATAATGCACCAGGCGTTCGGAATCATTTTTCCGGAAGAACTCTGACATTTCATATAAATTGCTTCCACCGCAGGACTCATTTCCGCAGGACCAAAGCAGGATACAGGCATGGTTCTTGTCTCTCTGATACATGGAATTGGCACGGTCTAAGACGTTTTCTCTCCACTCTGCTTTGCTGCCCGGTATCGTCTCACTCATCGGTGCCTTTCCTACTGTTGCAAGGAAACAATCCGCATGGGACTCAAGGTTTGCCTCGTCTATCACATACAGCCCCAATTCATCGCAAAGTTCATAGAAATAACTCTGATTTGGATAATGTGAAGTCCGCACTGCATTGATATTATTCTGTTTCATGATAAGAAGGTCATGAAGAATCTCTTCTTTTGTAATACTTCTTCCATGGTCACAGCTTAATTCATGGCGGTTTACACCACGAAATACAATACGTTTTCCATTCAGGCACATGATACCATTTTCCATAGCAAAATGCCGGAAACCGATGCGCTGTTTTATTACTTCTATTACAGTATCATCGTAGCCTGTTACTTCTATATATAAAGTATAAAGATTCGGTTCCTCCGCACTCCAAAGCTTCGGTGCTGTTATTTTTAACTCTGTTCCAGCTTCTGTATAAGCTGTCTCTGTCTTTGCGGCACATTTCTCTTTATCATCATATAAGGAAATATGTAGCCTGCAGCCGGTATCCTCACTGGCTTGTGCTGGCTCTTTCTCCCGCCATTTTTCCTGTGCCGGCTGGTCTTCCTGTTCCGGCACACCCTTCCACTGCAATTTCAAAACTGCCTCTGTCAGATTATCCTGAAACTGCTGTCTTACCTTCAAATCATAGATATGATGTGCCGGCATACGACGCAGTGTCACATCACGGAAGATTCCGGACATCCGGAAGAAATCCTGACTCTCTAAAATACTTCCGGTACAGAAGTGAAAGACCTCTGCCGCCAGCTTATTTTTTCCCTCGCAGACCAATTCTGTGATATCAAATTCTGCCGGTGTAAAGGAGTCTTCGCTATAGCCTGCAAATCTGCCATTTACCCAGAGTGCCATAGCACTTTCCACCCCATCAAACCGGAGGGATAACCGATCCTTTAACATTTCTCCGGTCACTGCAAAAGAATGCACATACATTGCTACCGGATTATATTTCTTTGGAATTTCTTTGCCACGAACAGCTTCTTTTCCATCCCATGGATACTGAGAATTCACATACTGCAATTCATCATAACCAAAAAGCTGGATGGAAGAAGGCACCATAATCTCATCCCAGTTGCTACTGTCATAATCCTTACGATAAAAGTCCTCTATAACTTCCTCTAAGTTATTGGCATATGCAAATTTCCAGCTGCCATTAAGACTAGTGAGGAAACTGCTTTCCCCACCATCTGCCTCTTTTCCGGTTGCATAATATCCATGGTCTGAATGTGCCGGCATCCGCCGGATTGCAAAACAGTCTGGCTCATAAAGTACATTTTCGTTAAATTCCATAGTTCTTCTCCTTTATGATTTTACAGAACCGGTAATTCCTTCTACAAAGTTCTTCTGTAATACAAAGAATATAATCAACATCGGAATTGTAGAGATCGTGACTGCAAGCATCATGCTTCCATAATCAATGGTATATCGTGCGGTCAGACCAGATACTAGAATCGGCATAGTCTTGGAATTTTCATTCTGTAATACAATCAATGGCCACATGTAGCTATTCCATGCATTCATAAAGCTTACGATTGCAGCTGCTGCGTAGGTAGATTTCATAATCGGTAAAAACATTTTAAAGTAAATGCCCCATTCACCTACTCCATCAATCCGGGCTGCTTCAATGATTTCATCCGGAAATGATTTTGCTGCCTGGCGGAACATGAATATCATAAATGCGGTAGAAACGGTCGGTAAAATACATCCAACGGTTGTATTTAAAAGTCCCATCTTTCCAAACATACGGAACAGTGGAATTACAGTTGCTGCAGTCGGTACCATCATGGAAAGTAATAAGATGGACATAATTTTATCTTTGTATTTATCATGAAATTTTTCGAATCCATAACCTGCCAGTGAGCAGACAAATACATTTAAAACCATGGAAACCACTGCGTTCCGGATAGAATTCCACATTGCCTGTGAAAGTACTGTTGTATCCAGAAGTGATTTTAAGTTTTCCAGCAGGTAATTGCCCGGAAGAATTTTACCTGCAATGACATCCACACTTTTATTGGTTCCACTGACAATCATCCAGTACATTGGGAAGATGGAAATGATTGCGACCAGAATCAGGAATACATATTTCCAGAAATATACGAATTTTCTTTTACTCATTTCTCATCACCTACTTTCATCTGAATAAAGGCAAGGATTGCCACCAGGATAAATACTACATAAGAAATTGCGGATGCATATCCGAAGTTTGGATTTCCTGCAAAGGACAAATTGTATATGTAATGGGATATTGTCATGGACGTATTTGCCGGTCCACCATTGGTAATATTCATTGATTCGTCAAAGAGCTGTAAGGTTCCATTGGTTGACATAATTGCTGTCAGCAAAATTGTCGGACGAAGCATCGGAATTGTAATTCTGGTAAATTTCTGAAATGCATTAGCTCCATCTACAACTGCTGCTTCATAAATAGAACTGTCAATATTCTGCAATGCTGCCAGGAAAAATATCATATTATAACCGGTCCATCTCCACAATAATGCCAGTACGATTACAATTCGTGCGGTCCAGGTATTTCCCAGCCAGTTGATTGGAGATGCAATCAGATGCAGATTCGTAAGAATCGTATTGATGAATCCGTCCACAGAGAAAAGGGAACGGAAAATAATGGAATACGATACCAAGGAAGTCGTACATGGCAAGAAAATTGCAAGACGGAAAAACCATTTTCCTTTTAATCTCTTATCATTCAGAAGTGATGCTAAGAACATTGCCATCACCAGCATGATTGCTACTTCTAAGATCAGATAAATAAAAGTGTTGCTTAATGTCATTTTAAAAATTTTATCCTGGAACATTCTTTTATAATTAGAAAGTCCGGTAAAAGTCATGTTCGTTCCGCTTCCGCGCTTTAAGGATAAAATAAAGGACTGTATCATCGGCACGAAATTGAATATGACAATCATTATCGATGCCGGTATTACGAATGTCCATCCCATAATCTTTCTTTTCTTCGTTTTCACTGTTGTACCTCCAATTCGTATCGACTTTACAGCTTTCCTTTCTTCTTGAAAATTCTGCCTGCACAGCAGCTGCTATGCAGGCAGTTTGTAAAGTGCTTATGCTGAATTATTCGCTCATTGCAAATGATACGGTATCATCTGCTTCTTTTAACGCTTCCTGAATATCCTGTCCCTGCTGAATCTGGGTAAGTGCTGTTCCAAGTGCGGATTTTGCTTCCTCCCAATACTGGCCTAATGTAATAGCCGGTACTTCAGCACCGTAGTTAGCAAATTTCTCATAAATCTTATCGCCACCGAAGAATTCATTTTCCTGTGAGTATGCATCACTCTCTGCTGCCGGAAGGTAGGTTGCAACTGCACCGGTAGTAGGGAGAATAGTATCATAAAGCTCTGTGCTGCTTGCAAATGTGTTCATTAAGAAATCGATAGCAAGGGCTTTGTTTGGCGAGTCATTCATAACCATCCATCCTGCACCACCATTGTTACTGTAGTTGGTTGCATTTGGAGCATTGTCCAGTCTTGGCATTGTAGTAACGCCCCAGTCACCGGACTGATCTTCCTGTGCCTGAATGGTACTTGTAATCCAGCATCCATTGATTACGCTTGCTACTGTTCCGTTGTTAATGGTTCCAATATACTGATCCCAGTCATTTACTTCTACTAAAATTCCCTTGTCAACCATGGTTTCATAATCTTCTACAGCTTCTGCAACTACATCATTTCCTGCAAAATTCGGATTGCCATCTTCATCAAACATGCTGTCGCCTGCACTTCTTAATATTGCAATCAGTAAGTCAGGTCCACCAGCCTGTGCGCTTAATAATGGTTTTCCGGTCTTTGCTAATACATCTTCACCAAGTTCAATGAATTTGGACCATGTAATATCAGTAAAGTCATCAATAGAATAACCAGCTTCACCGATTACATCAGTACGAATAAATAATGCAGTTACACCACTGTCGAATGGTACATTGTAATTCTTTCCATCTACTGTTCCAATTGCTGTTTTATAACTTGCAAATTTGGAGAAATCAATTCCGGAATCAGATAAATCTGCAAATAAATCCGGATAGTTCTTTACATTATTTAATAAAGCAGTATCATTCATAAGAATGATGTCTGGCAGTGTATCAGTCTGTCCAGAGGTTGCTGCTGTTGTAAGCTTAGTCTGAATATCCTCCCAGGATGTTTCTACTACATTTACGTTTACATCCGGATGGTCTTTCTGATAAATCTTTTCTGCCTCTTCCATTGCCGGAATATTAAAGGTTGCATCCCAGCACCAAACGGTCAGTTCATTTGAAGATGCTTCGGTATTTGAAGCGGAATTGCTTCCATTATCAGAGCTGCTGGTGGAACCACATCCAACCATTCCAATTGTCATTGCTGCAGTAAGAATTGCAGCCAAAATCTTTTTCTTCATTTGTCTTCCTCCTGTCATTGTAAAAAGTATCTCTTCCCCGTTCCTTATATTTTCTTATCGTGAACGCGTTTCACTTGATTACATTTCTAATATAATACCGCTTTTACAAAATGTCAATCGGTTAACATGCAAAATATTAGACTTTCACAAGATAGCGTCCTGTTTTTTGTTCATAATGCACTAATATCAACCAATTTATCCGTTTTTATCACAAAAAATAGTTCTTAATTCATGTCAACCGGGGAACACGAATCAGGAACTATCATTTATTCTTTTATTTACTTATTATTTCTGTCAATCTATTACTTTTCTTTTGTTGTACCGCGCTTCATCAGGCTGACCGGAAGTACCACCTTTGCCGGCATTACGCCGCCACCGCGTTTTTTTAAGATAGCATCCACTGCTAACTGTGCCATTTCCTTAATCGGCTGCCGGATGGTTGTCAGCATCGGATTTACCAATGTTGCAATATTGACATCATCAAAACCTACAATCTGCACATCCTCCGGAACCCGCTTTCCAAGAGCACTGCATGCCTGAATGGACTGGGCTGCAATAACATCACTGCTGGCAAAAATCCCATCCATTTCCGGATATTTCTGCAGTGTCTGCTTGATATTTTCCAGATATTCCATCACACTGTAGGATGCCTCGCTTGTCTCTATTTCATGATGCCGGATTCCATATTTCTCACAGACTTCCCGAAAACCTACACAACGTCTGTCTGCCGGCATCACCTGACGCTCTACTCCACTGAAATGTACAATTTCTTTACATCCGCATTTAGCAAGATGTTCTGTGGCAAGCACTCCGCCCATATAGTTGTCACACTGAATATTGCAGTCCCCTAATGCATCATCACACTCTATGGTAACAATTGGGATATTCAGGTTCAGGAATTCATTGGCACTTACCGTTCCACTGCACAATATAATTCCCGCCACCTGATTACTCTTAAACATCTCTACATATTTCCGTTCGTTGCTGCGCTCCTCCTTGGAATTGCAGACAATCATTTTATAATTCTCTGCTGCCGCCGCTGATTCAATATTGCTTAAAAGCTTTGCAAAATACGGATGAACGATATGCGGTACGATTACGCCAATCGTGCTGGTATGCTGTTTTGAAAGAGAACGGGCTACCTCATTGGGCTGATAGCCTATCTCCTTCATGACATCATATACCTTCTGCCTGGTCTTCTCACTGATATATCCACGGTTATTAATTACTCTCGAAACAGTCGTAACAGTTACTCCTGCCCGTTCTGCCACATCCTTTAATGTACTCAAAATTGTCCCCCTTCTCCTTGGTTGCTACTATAACGATAGCACTTTTATATCATTATGTCAACATGACATATCAACCCGTCACATGTTGATGAAGATATTTTTCTCTTGTTGCCAGTCCCCCACGGATATGACGCTCCGACCTATTGACGTCCAGTACTTTCCTTTTTATACTTTCAATCTCTCCGGTAATTCTTCCTATTGTCTGTACCAAACCATTTCCTGCAGATTACACCAGAAATAATCATCTGTACAGCCTGCTACATAGCATGTAAACATATCTCCAGCCTTGCTATCATCATAATAAAAGCTGAGTCTTGGGCATAGCCCCTGTTGGGAGCGGTCTGTCAGTTCCCATACATATGGTTCCTGATTACAAAATCCTATATTTTCAGATTCTAATGTATAAATATAAGCACCGTCTTCCTGAATACGGAACGCCATGCCCCAGCTCGGACAATACCATGTGCCAATGAAATTCTTTTCCATTGTCTCAGCATAATCATCAAACACATCAAAGCCTTCCACCGAAGATGCATCTGCTGTGATCTGGAAAGACGCATACTCACTGTCTGTGATCGATCCAGATTTCACTATATTGTTCTGATCCGGTTTAAGTTCCGTATCTTCTATTATTTCTGATGCCGTCTCTGTGTTTTCAGTTTCCTGATTTTTTATGTCAGCTTCTGTGGAAATCTCTGTGCCATTATGATATATTTCATCCTGGCTCTCCTGCTGCTTCCCCGTCTTCATTGCTTCCCATTGTGTATGTATATCACTTCCTGCACCCACAAAAATCACAAGACTCAATCCTACAATAAAGCACCACATCAGCACGAGGATAAAAATAGTTAAAAATCTTATTCCCTTCTTTTTTCCTAGTCCCCTCCCCTTATTTTGGGAACGTCTCAGAAGATAAGCAATCCTTACACTAACTAAAATCCACAAGCCCACTAAAAGCAGCGTTGCCCCAATAAGCATAAAATTATAATAACTATCTGAACTTCCCACAACAAATGTCCAGATTCAATAACCGATGGCAGTTGCAGCCATCAATATTCCAAACCAAAGATTCAGATATGGCTCTGTTTTTGTGTCCTGTTCTGCCATGATCTCCCACGTTTTTACAGTGTCCATCAGCCTGGTCTGATCCCCGCTTCTGAAAATCTCCTGTAATTCATCATCCGACAGCTTAACGGTCTTAGAAGGCACCGCAGCGCAATGCTCCAGTTCGATCTGCCAGTTGTCCTCCCTCGCACGAAATGATGCTGCTGCAAGCAGAAAATAATTGTTTATTGTGTCAGGCACCAATTGTTTTCTGATTTTTGCTTCATAGAAAATATTTCCGAATTCAGGTACATCACTACCTCATTTTCCGGCATCAAGCAACTTCATAATGCTCTGTGCCCGTTTCTTAAATACTTCGTTTTCCGATCCCTGGGCTATACCCGCAATGCGCACCATCTCATCCTCATACGGCATACAAAATTTAACCGCATCTGTTAAAAGTCGGTCAGACTCTAATGTGCTGTCTAATGCATGATCAAAGTCATACAACGGTGCCATGCACACATACTCTCCGGTATCCGTATTTCTAATCCAGCCAAAATCACCTGCATGCCGGTCTCCATTTCCGATTATCGCATCTATAATAAGCATTTGCGCTCCGGCTTTTCCAAACAGATCTATAATCGTCTGCTCATCAAAATCATCCGGATCAATTCTTCCCGACTGATCGGCCTGCTCAAGCATCACCTTTGGGGAAGTTATATTAGAAATTGCGATTCCTCCGTCTGTCTCATCTGCTCTTTCTACAGAAATTCCGCATTCCCTGCAAAGCTTAATACATTGCAGTTCCACGGAAATATCGCCATATTTGTAGAGCTTTCCGTCCTGTTTCCATTCCTTTGACAGTGCACCACCCACGTAGAGTGTCGGTGCCGCCTGTCCTGTAAATTCTTCGTTTCCGTCCCAGAATGGTTTGTAATACGGACTGATCTCCTCAAAACATATCGAATCATCCTCAGCTTTTGTCCAGTAACAGTCGCTGAAACTCAACGCTCTGGTCTCACGGTTAATGCGCATACGCGCTCCCTGTCCGAATGTGATGCCCTTTAATTTCCGTGCTATCGTGTTGGTACCTGAGGAATAGCGGTATTTCATCCATTTTGTGAAGGTGTGATTGTCTGCACCTTTTTGCTGCATCAGCCCCGGAAGAAGATTATAATTTAATGTTTTTTCTTTCTCTATGTCGTAAACAGGTGTGTTTTTACACATTAGCATCATGGGATCACCCCTTTTATATAAATTCGATCGGTAATGCAACAAGATTTTCTCTTAAATATGTCTTTTTATCAATCAGACATAAAATAACTCCGAGACCTCTTTTTTTATCACTTACCTTATCCAATACCTGATTCGTTGCTCCCATACTTGCCTTGGGATTGCCGGACATTTTAATCTCGACCGGATATAAGACTCCATCCTCCTCTATCACAAGATCAATTTCGTTTTCACCGGAAGCATTTCTGTCTTTCCCTCTGTAATAAAAAATGTTAAATCTGTAATCTTTGCCCTCGTTGGAATAGGATTTTAAAATTTCAGACACTACAAATGTCTCAAACATATTCCCTGCAACCGCTGAACATTTCAATGTATCGGCAGTAAGCCATCTGGTAAGATAACATGCCAGTCCGGTATCCCGGAAATAAAGTTTTGGTGTCTTTATTGCCCTTTTAAGTGCGCTCGCACTATACGGCTGGAGCAGATATACAATTCCGGTTCTTTCCAAAATAGATATCCAGTTCTTAATTGTCGGCTCACTTACCCCGACGTCTGCTGCTATGTTGGAATAATTGAGGAGTTCACCTGTTCTTGCAGCAACTGCCGTCAGAAATTTGGTAAATGTAATACCATCTGCCGCCACCAGTTCATTAATATCCCTCTCCAGATAAGTTGCAACGTAAGAAGAATAATATTCTTGCCAGTCCCTGTCTATATCATAAAGCTCGGGATAAGATCCTTTGTGGATAATTTCCCATATATTGTCATATTTTACAATCTCTTTTTCACGTTCTTTGATATATGCATCGGTTGGGATAAAATGCCGGTTAAATTTTACACCATAAATCTCCCGCATGGATAATCCGGTAAGCTCTGAGATTGACACTCTTCCTGCCAACGATTCACTCATGCCTTTCATAAGTTCAAGTTTCTGAGAACCGGAAAGAATAAACATCCCTCGCTCATCCGATTCATCGACAATCTGCTTGATATCTTCCAGAATACTGCTTTCTTTTTGAACCTCATCTATAAAAAGCGGCTGTGGATTGTTTAAAAAAAACAATTTAGGTTCTTCCTTCGCTTGCATTCTTGTCAGTCTGTCATCAAAATTTGCCCGGTTAAAATCCTTGAATTCATGCTTTATAAGTGTTGATTTCCCGACCTGTCTGGCTCCTACCAGTAACATGCACTTGCTGGTAGACACTCTTTGTTTCAATATTGGCGTTATCGCTCTTTGTATATATGGCATAACAAACCTCCGGCTAATCTTAACTCTGATTTTATTATATTCGTTAATATATACAAAATCAATAAAAAAATACCGGCTAATCTAAAGTTACATTTTAGATTAGCCGGTATTTTTCAAGACACACAAGCTGTACATCCGGAATCCCGTTAAACACGCACGGTACAATGCCAACTTCCTCATCATGAATGTGGTTGTATATCGTTTCAATCCGGGCAAAATCCATTTGTTTTGCACTTCGGATATTTATCATAAAATATACTCCATCTGCCGCTCCTTGGTTTTCAGCCCCATCTTTTCATAAAATTTCTCCGCCGAGGTATTTCCCGCCCAGACATTGAGCGTCACTTCATAGCAGCCTAAACGCTTTGCCTCCTCTTTTACATGCACAAACAACTTCTCTCCGATGTGCTGTCCTCTGGTACTTGCATCGACGCACAGATCATCGATAAAAAGTGAGGTAAACGGCACCATATTGTTTGAAAATGGCTGCTCCCGCAACTGACAGAATGCATAGCCGAGACAGTTGTCATTCTCATCTGCCGCAACATAAATCGGTTTGGTATCATCCTTTATCATCTGTGCAAGTTCTTCGTTTGTGTATTTTGTGGTTCCCGGGATAAAAATATCCGGCCGGATATCTGCATGGACCTGAAGCACCTGCTCCAGCAGTTCGATCAGTCTTGGGATATCGTTTTCGTTTGCTCTTCGAATGTTCATCTGCTTCTTCTCCTTCTGCCTGCGTTTTAAACTTTTTGCTCTTGTATAATTATAACTCACTTTTGCCATGCGAAAAAGGAGAAATCTCTTTATGTGTCTTTTCCTCGAAAATTAAAATAAAAATTAACACCAAAACAGCAGTACCATAAAGATTTTTCACCTTTCCTGATACCGCTGTTTCGAAGTTTCTTATCCGAAAACAAATATTTTTAATAATCCAGCAATCACGATAACAATTCCCACCACAACAACAATGGAATAAATTTTCTTTGATTCCGGATCGTTTTTCATCCAAAAAAAAACTTGGTTCTGCTATGCTTTTTGATGATTTTATTGTCCTGTTAAGTGATATAATAATATGGTAAATTATTACAATGCAGTTATAAAAAGGACGATAAAAATGTTTTTTGCATACGGAGAAAAAGAGATTACATACCTCAAACAGAAAGATAAACGCCTCGCAGAAATTATCGATAAAATCGGAATGATTGAACGGGAAGTTGACACTGATTTATTTTCAGCCGTGATTCATCATATCATCGGTCAGCAGATTTCAACAAAAGCACAGGCAACCATCTGGAAAAGAATGAATGATCAGTATGGTATCATTAACGTAGATACCATACTGAGTGCCGGAGTTTCCAATTTACAGTCACTGGGAATTACCTTCAAAAAGGCAGAGTATATTACCGATTTCGCCCGAAAAGTAAAAGACGGAACTTTTGATATTGACGGAATCTGGAAAAAATCGGACGAGGAAGCCATAAAAGAATTATCTTCTTTACAGGGAATTGGTGTCTGGACCGCGGAAATGATTCTGTTGTTTTGTATGCAGCGTCCAAATGTATTGAGTTTTGGTGATCTGGCAATCCAACGCGGCATGCGGATGGTTTATCACCACAGAAAAATTGACCGCAAACTGTTCGAAAAATACCGGCGGAGATTAAGTCCGTATTGCAGTGTGGCAAGCCTGTATTTCTGGGCTGTAGCCGGAGGTGCTATTCCTGGCATGAAGGATTTTGCACCTCAAAAATAAAACTCCTGACTTTATCAAAAATATTCTAATGTAAAATTACAACTGCTTCCGGCAGCATCGGACAAATCTGTACCGCTCCATTTTCCAGTGGCTCGATACCAAAGATTTTGTTTATGACAATATCTGCATAAGTGGAATGATTATAATCTTTTCCCCACTCATAACCGCCTTTATTCTGCCGTTGTCGGGTCATAAGGAGCAGCAAAACCCTTCTGGCTGTACCAGCTGTTTCCATGCAGCCTCATATCCGGCAGATTAAAATACCATGCACCGCATCCGCAATCCATGTACTGTAGGATTGCACATCGCCGCTGCCTTTCAGCCAGTCGTATGCATCCTGATTTCCGATGCTCTGTCTGATAATTTCTTCATCGTTCTGGTTGAATTTATCAACATACTGTTTTAGTTTATCCATGAATGTCATCCTTTCACAGCACCGGCAACAATACCATTAATCAGATATTTCTGCATAAACAGGAAGAATATAATCATTGGTATTGCAGATAACGTTAAAAAGGTCAATGCGTAATCCCATCTCATGGAGTATGCGCTGAAGAAGAAATATACGGTTGTAGTAATTGTTTTCTTTTCCGCGCTCTGCAGCATTGAGATCGTTTACAGATAGCGATGTATATTTCATATGTTCTTGGTAGGATTATAGGGATTTGTGTAAAAATGGAAATGAGATGGAAGTTTTTATGAAAACGTGTTCAATGCTGATTTTATCATAAAAAAAAGACCTCATAGAACGATTTTCACTCTACAAATCTTGGATCAAGGATGGACAACACTTTAAAATTATTAAGCCCCGTGAAAATACTCTCTTTTGTAGTGCGCAGGCAGCCGGTCAGAACAGCAAATGCCAGACTGTCATTGGTCTTTAACGCCATTCCAAAAATATGACAATATCTGGATACTTGAACCCAAAATATCCTCATCCATAGAAAACTTTCCATTTTGCATCCCGTTAATTGCTTTATATTGCAGCTTTTCATCGTCAGAAAGGTTGTCACTTTCCAAAAGGAAATCAAAACGCTGTGCTTCCCTTCCTATCAATTCCGTAATACGGTACTTTGCTGCTTCAAAATTCAATCCCTCCACGCTCTTGAGGGATAGAAAAATAACCGGGTATTTTCCCATATATTCGTCACAAAGTGCTTTGTTTTCTATAATGTTTGTTGTTTCCATTTCCATACCTCCCTGTGTTGTTGTTGCCTGCATTATATACGCGGTAGTATGGAAATGACAAAGGCAAAACGTGAAATCGTTTTCACCCTTTGTGTTTTATTTCCCTATATTCATACATAATTGGTATGAATATAATTTTTCTAAAAATGCCGTATTTTACAGGATTTAAGGACAAATAAATCCGGGGATTTTATTCTGAATTGTCGTTATGCTTTCATGAAATGTACAGATAGATATGCCTAATATATGAAAACGTTTACAGTTGTTTTTTATTGCCAAATAATCCCTTTTTTCCTATAATAAAGGATGCAAAGACCATATTCCTTTCCATGGTCTGACCGCATGAGAGACGGCAGTACCGGGAAAGTGTTCAAAACCGCTTCCTTATAGGAAGCAAAAAAGGGGGAAATCATGGGATTTAAAGAAATCATCAACGCAATCCGCCAGTATCCATGGCAGGTAACTGTAGCCGTTATATCGCTGATACCACTGTACATCATTGATCTGAAGTTTTTAGCCAAAAGAAAAGTTGGGCTGAGCAGAAAAATTGAAATTGCAAAAGAACGCGGACATGTCACAAAGGGAATGATTATAAAAAAAGATGCAAAAAGAATCACGGTCAACCGGTCAAATTCCGACTACAATTACTGGGCGGCAAGGTATACTTACACGGTAGCCGGAAAGGAGTACTGCAGAAAATTCTCCTGTTCTCCGCTAAGCAGTACCAGATCCCATCTGCGGACAATCATAAATGTCTACTGGATCCATGATCCTGCCAGACCTTTCTGGGATTACAGCGAGGATCCACTGGGAGACCTGTATAACATTTTTACCACACTGTTCCCATGGATCGTCGCTATTCTCCTTATTCTCTTCCTGCCTGGTGGTGCTGATGCGGTCAGACAGTATCAAATACCAACTATTTCCGGATAGTATCCACCAGTTTTCTGGTCTCTGCGGACAGTCCCCTGATTTTGCCGAAATTTCCGGCTTTTACAAGATCCCCTTTCACCATCCAGCTTCCACCGCAGCAGAGGATCTTGTCACAGGAAAGATACTCCGTTAAATTTCCTGCGTTAATTCCGCCGGTCGGCATAAACTTAAGCCCCACATACGGTGCTGCCATCGCTTTGATCATGGCAATTCCGCCAGCCTGCTCTGCCGGGAAGAATTTCACAATGGTAAGACCTCTTTTGACCGCCTGTGCGACTTCTGAAGGAGAAATGCAGCCCGGCAGAACCGGAATCTTCTTTTCCAGACAGTAATCTACGATCTCCGGATCAAATCCCGGACTTACGATAAACTTTGCACCGGCTGCTGCAGCCGCATCGACCTGCTCCTTCGTAAGCACCGTGCCGGCTCCCACCAGCATCTGTGGAAAAGCCTCCGTCATCCGGCGGATGGACTCCTCTGCTGCTGCGGTGCGGAAGGTCACTTCCGCACTCAAAAGTCCTCCTTCGACCAGTGCCTGTGCAAGCGGCACTGCATCCTCTGCATCTTCCAATACAACGACCGGAACCACTCTGGTTTCATAAAATTTTTCTTCTAATTCATTCATGTTATTACCTCACCGTTTTATCGTTTGATATCAAAATTCATTTCCATCACATGCCGGATCAAAGAAACATCATCCGTAATATTTCCGTCCCCATGAATCGTATGCTTTACAGCACTTGCCGCAACACCGAAATTCACCGTATCCTCCGGTGTATAATCATTCATCAGGCCATAAATAATGCCGCTTACAAATGCATCTCCGCCTCCGACCCGGTCGAGGATATGAAAGGTCAGACGTCTGCTTTCATAAATCTGTCCATCTTTCCACAGATATGCCAGAAGGCTGTTTTCGCTGCAGCTGTGTGCAAAACGGACATGTCTGGCAATACATTTCAGATTCGGATACTCTTTGACAAATGCGCAAAATACCTGTTCCTGCTGGTCACAATCCGGCTGGAACGGAATATCATCCTTTACATCGCCTGCGGCATGATCCTCATCCTTTTTCCAGATATGGTAAGGCTCGATGCCAAAGAGGACATCCACATACAGAACCGGTGATGATATGGATTTTGTTGCTGTAAAACCCGGAACTGCAAAGATCCGGTGCTATGTATATGGGAAAAACAAGGATCGTTACGGGGACACAATCAAGGTATCTGTAACAGAGGCAAAGAAAGATTACTCTCTCCGGAAGTCCGGTGCTTCTGTCAAGTATGAGAAGGTCTGGGACGATTTTGACTTAGAGGAACAACAAAGATCACCTGCAGCTATACTAATTCCAAGGATGAAAAAAAATCGGTTGTGTATACGGTAAAAGTAGTTGCTGATGATGATTGATTCCATCGAAGCACTATGAATCTATGTTTATATTAAATAATATGTAAAGCCACGCTGTTAAAATATTTTACTGCGTGGCTTTTTCTCTATATATTCCTCGGCTCTGGGGAACATCATCATAATCCAAAAGTAATTCTAACTTTTCCTTGTCAGAATCGTGTTCTTATGTTATGGTAAATATATCTTTTTTCAGTGGCAGTTTCTGCCAGAAATCCCATTTGTATATTTTTGTACGATAGAACCAGATAAATTTTACATGATACAGGGGCAAGCATGCCTTTTGCTCCCATATCATTTTGCGCGTTGAAAAAAATGCAAAAACTACATATAATATAAGGAGAACAGTTGGAAAAAGAACTATCGAAAAATACAACGGCTAAGACACCGGAAAAGCAACAAATAAAAAACAAAACACCGGAAAAACAAAAGAAACTCCAGTGGCACCCTGCATTCTGTTCCGCCCTGCGTCTGGAACTGCTGGAAGACTCTGAAAATCTGGAATTCACCGATGAGTTCCAGCTGACGGAAAAGCCCCTGCAGATTGACTGCACGGTCGTAAAGGTGAAGAAAAACTGCAGGATTAAAAACGAGATCGGCAAAATTTTCCGTACACACAACATTTTTGAATACAAGTCACCAAAAGACGAACTGAATATCGACACTTTTTACAAGGCAGTTGCGTATGCATGCCTGTATAAGGTGCTGCCGAAACATGTGAATGAAATCCCGGCAGATGAGCTCACGGTCACTCTGCTCCGTGACCGTAAGCCAGTAAAGTTGCTGCACGAACTGGAACAGACCGGGTATGGATGCCAGACAGAAGCCTCTGGGATTTATTACGTCAGCGGTGTCATGTTCCCGATGCAGATCATCGTGTCATCGGAGCTGGACACAAATCTGCATGTGCAGCTCAAGGCACTGACAGACCAGCTGGACAAACCTCTGATACGCCGGTATCTGGAAGAAGCCAGTGTATTCACGGAACGTGAAAAGAGCCTTGCGGATGTCGTGCTACAGGTCATTGTGGGAAGCAACATGGAGAAATTTCAGGAATGGAAAGGAAGTGAACAGACAATGTGTGAAGCATTAAGGGTATTGATGAAAGAAGAACTGAAGGCAGAACGTGCGGAAGGACAACTCTGTGCATATGCATCCCTTGTACAGGATGGCATTATTACCGTGGAAATGGGTGCTAAAAAAGCGGGATTGTCAATCGCTGATTTTACGAAAGAAATGAAACAGGCAGGATATGTAATCCCCTCCGTATAGGGATGTTCCACTGATAAATATGTAAAGCCACGCAGTCAAAATATTTTACTGCGTGGCTTTTTGTGTGGAATTCTTATATAAAGAATCTTGATTTCTTAGGAAATGCATTCGATGGTGTTCTGTTCAATTTTCTGAAATTATTTGTGTGAATCACCCATGAATCATTACCTATTTCACTTTTATTTTCGTAACGTTTGAACAGGTACCCACATACGTTTTCCCATTATAAGATTTATATGCACGGACTTTATACTGGCTGGCAGTCCCCTTTTTCAATTTGGAATCCTTATAGGAAAATGTTTTGTTATTTTTAATAACAGCAATTTTATCATACTTTTTCGTTTTACTGTTATAACGGTAAATCTGGTATCCGGTTGCATTGCTCGTTTTATCCCATTTTAATGTAACTGCACAAGATTTTGTCTGCAGCCGGAGATTTTTTACCTTCAGCGGATTTGTGCACTCTTCATGTGCGTCAGAAGCTTCTCCCCAGACGGTTTCCCCTTCTGCTTTTTTATAAGATTTCACTTTAAATTTGTACGTTGTAGCTCCGCTCAATCCTGTAACTTTATAAGAGACTTCTGCTCCGCCTGCAATCGTTGCCACACTTTCGTATTTCTTTTCTGCTGTGTTATATTTATAAACCCGGTATCCGCTGGAACCTGATATTTTGCTCCATCCAAGTGTCACATATGTACTGCTGCGCTTTTGTGTTTTTACATCGGACACTTTTGCCGGCGGAACGGTGGCCGATACCACCGAAGAATAATTTCCATAATAATTTGTCCCACCGATGGTCCAAAAGCAGCGCACCCTGTACTGATAAGTCTTTCCGCTTGTCACATCGGTATCCGTAAAGCTTTTTCCACTCGTCTGCTTCATATAAACATATTTTTTCTGTTTTTCGTCATACCGGTACACGCGGTATCCGGTTACATCATCAGCAGCTTTACTCCAGCTCAGTTTTACCGGGTCAAATGCATTCCCTACCGTGGCTTTCAGCCCTCCCGTTTTTGCACTGGTGTCTTTGTACCAGAAATTCACGTCCAGATTTCCTGTATATCCATTTACCTTTGCAACGGATGAATACTGCCAGAATTCATAGTCATATGCTGTGTCTGCATAAGGTTCCCCGCTTTTTGCATTGCTCGTTGTCGTATTATTGTACCGCGCAATCCAGATGCCGCAATCCTCCAGGGAATCTGTATCAATATAGGATTTGATCCATGCATAGGAAGCATAAACAACCGGCTGATATCCCGCATCGGAAATCGTATCTGCAAATGACTGGCAGACCGCTGTCTCTTTTGCTTTGGAGAGTTTTCCCCCTGTCAGGCGGTTGTGACTTCCTTTTTCCCTGTCTATAACAATCGGAAGGGTCACATCCCAGCCGTATTTATCTGCCAGATCCAGCACATATTCAGCTTCCTGTTTTGCCTCTTTTTCTGTCAGTGCCTGTGAAAATATGTACAGACCGACATTGATGTCGTTTTCAAGTGCCGCCTGAATATGGGAATCCGCAGCCGTATCTTCATAAATACTTCCATCGGAAGTGTCCCTTGACGCTACACGGACAAATGCAAAATCTATCCCTGCACCATGTATTTTTTCCCAGTTAAGTGCTGTTGTTTTTTTATTTTTTGCCTGCCACCAGGAGACATCTATTCCGTTCAAAAGCTGCGTATCTTCATAGTCCGATTTGTGATAATAGGTAACACTTGTATAATCCACTTTCGAAGTAAAAGAACCATCCAGAAAATCCTGTGTATATCCGGAAGATGCCTTAGATGCCCCAAGCAGCCGTGGCATGGCATATGTGGACAACAATCCGTCCCTCTGCGTATCCACATCTGAAATCTGTGTATCATCCATCTCTTCTTTGATGCTTTGTCCCATCACACCATCCATCTGTGTTTTGGGTACCTCTGCCCTCAGCTGCTGTGGTGCAATCATACACATTCCCGCCAGTATCATTCCTGCTGCTACAATTTTTGCTTTTGTAAATCTCAATTTCTATATCTCCTGTTTGTACATTTATTTCATAAAAGTCATCACCATACCTATATTCTGCAAGCAAAGCATCACCATGATTTTCATTAACAGACCACCGATGATTGGTCTGATCCATTTTCGAATAATACGAAATACCTGTAATGTGATCAGATAATCATACAGATGATATGCAAGCATAAAAATACTGCATGACGCGGCAATACTGCATCCAAAACCTGCTATAGAAAATAATAATCCAACTCCTATGTTCTGTGTCAGGTTCCATCCTGTATAATATCCGGCTGCCGCCAGGGTTTTACACAAAATAGATCCGGGCAATACATTTACCGCCGGAACAATATGATTGTAATATTGCTGGGAAGTGATCATTCCTCCTCCCACAAAAATTCCATCCGCTATGGTCATATATGCATCACCACCGCCAAAGGACATCCATGCAGACAAAATTCCCCTGCCGGAAAAACACATGATCTCATGGTTTACAAACCAGACGGGAACGACGAAAACTGCCGCAAATACAACCCATGTTCCAACATCCTTTGCAATTATACCCCAATTCTTCTCTCTTTTCCATCCGGTATCTGCTATATTACAGAAAATGCCATAACATCCAAGTATTCCCATCACAATATCAACCACAGGATGCCATCCGGACAGATCAAACGAAAACACTTGTACATGTGTCAACAGATAACTGCCAATAATGCCGATAAGAATTATCAGATTCTTTTTGCTGTAATTGCCTCTGGTGAAAAAAATGCTGAAAAATGCCAGTATCAGTACCTGCACCGAAGAAATAAAAAAAGACAGTACAAAAACCCCAAGCATTAAAAAAATCGCTTTCATCTTTCTGTGTTTTCCGTCTTCCCCGCAGTCTTTTAACATTTTTCTGATATAAGAAAACAACAGATATAAAATAAAAACAGAGACTCCTATGGAAATCATATTTACAACAGAAAGGATTTTTTCCTGAAATACAGACAACACCGCTACCAGAGCCACCGTCATCAACGCTCCCGGCAATGCCATCATGACAGCACCTGCGATCATTCCCCTGATTCCAAATTTGCGGCGCCCGATAGACGCTGCAATCTCTACCGGAAGTGCTCCCGGTGTAATACTTGCAACCACCACATCTTTGTCAATATTCTGTTTTTCATCTATTCCCTGTCGATCTGCAATCTCTTTTTCAATAACTGGAATAAGTGCGCTTCCTCCGCCAAATCCAATACATCCGATCCAAAACATTGACCGGATAAACTGTCCTGCCTGACTCACACGGATTCCCGCAACAGACTTTTCAGTTGCTCCAATATATGATTCACACATGTTTCCACATCCATCTCCGCGGTATCTACGACAACATCTGCATGTTCCGGAATTTCATAAGGGCTGGTAATTCCTGTAAACTGCGCAATTTTTCCTTCCCGCGCAGCCTTATACAATCCTTTTACATCCCTCTTTTCACACTCTTCAATGGAAGTGCTGACATAAACTTCCCGAAAACCGTCTCCGATAATCTGTTTTGCATTCTCGCGATCATGCCGGTACGGAGAAATAAATGCGGTAATCACGATCAGGCCTGCATCATTCATCAGCTTTGCAACCTCTGCTATCCGCCGGATATTTTCTACCCGGTCCTCATCGGAAAAACCAAGATTGCTGTTTAAGCCCATCCGCACATTATCTCCATCCAAAAGCATGGTTTTCTTTCCCATTGCATACAATCGTTTTTCCAGCGCATTTGCTATGGTAGATTTTCCTGCACCGGATAATCCACTCATCCAGATCGTAAAAGCTTTCTGCTTCATATGGTCTTCGCGCATTTTTCTACTGATTTCCATCGTATGCCACACGAGATTGTGTGTTACATCTTTTTTTACATTTCTTTCTGTTTCTTCCATCTTCTGTCAGCCACCCATTTCTTTTATCGAAATATTCTTTTTAAGATCGTTCGGAACGGATGTCTTACTTTGTTCTGGAACACCTTAAATTCCGTTTCAGTCTTTCGAAGCTCTGTCTTTAAATCTTTAATCTGATTTTTCTGCAAATCATTGGTTCTTTTCAAATCAATCATAAACTTTGAAAAAAACAAAATTACTTCTTCCAACATTCCTTCATTCTGTGGGGACCATTTTGGCAAATCTTTTATTTTATCGGAAAATAACGGACCTTCTTCCTTCATATATTTTTCTGCTACTCTATAATTTCCTTCTTCGTACTTTTTCAGAAATTGCTGCAATTCCTCTTTTGACAGCATTTCTGTCGTATCTTTTTCTATATAGGTCTTTGAAATTTCTTTCAGATATTTTCCCATATACGAAATTTCTTTTTCAGAGAATTCTGATTCCTGATTCAGAATTCTTTTAATTTCCGTTGTATTTTTATCCAGACGAAGATTCACATTTTCTTCCAGTTCCTGAAATTCTGATGTTACATCCATTCCGATTTCATGCATAAAATCATGAATAATAGAACCATCACGCCAGCTCTCCGGTACAAACCGCCGCACAATCAGATTTTCTTTTCCGATCACTTTTGCAATTTCATCCAGTTTTTTATCATACTGATATATCTTTTCGTTCTTTTCCTGTGTCATTTTAAAATACTGGTCACATGGCATTTCCGACACATGCGAAGTTCTCTGCTTCACACTCTGATTCCAACGGGATAATAAAAATTTATCCTGTCTGCGAAGATAAACGATCACTTTAATTTGATAATTTTGTTCATCTGCCTCCTTTTTCAAATCATAAAGCAAAGATTTTTTTCCATAACTAAGACAATACCAAATAGATTCATCTGTCAGAATTACATGATCATAGTTTTCAAACGCATCCCGAATCTGTTGTAATCCCTCTTTTAAATAAATGGTTTCTTTCTTTTTATCCCTCTCTCCCTTCTCATTTTGAACTTTCCCAACTAAAAAATGTGCATTTCTCCTTGCATTTACGCCAGGATACATATGTAAGGATTCAGGAAAAAAATATCCATGCTTTTGCAGAACATCCCAGTTTTCTTTCAGAAATTTCTGAATCGACGATGTTGCTGTTTTTGGTGTTCCTATATGTAAATATAGTGTTTTCATGTTTAAATCCTTTCCTGTTATAATCCTTTTTACACGTTTATCATATATTTTCTTCCTTGAATGAACCTTGAAAATATCATTTTTTCTTTCAATAATAGGAATTTTTTGGAAAATTAAATTTCTGATTGCAAGATTTTCCAGATTCGTTATAATAAATTTCAAATACAACAGATATGATTTACAAAATAAAGGGGATTCCAATTGAAAATTTTAGTAATTGAAGATTCTATCCGGCTTGCGGATACCATTGCAGAAGCTTTACAAAATGAAAACTACCAGGTGGATACTGCTCATGATGGATTGACAGGCTATGAGCATGCCTCCACCGGCATCTACGATATGATTATTTTAGATCTGATGCTTCCTAAAATGAATGGATATGAAGTTCTTTCTTCTTTGCGCAAAGACGGACAAAATGTACCGGTACTGATTCTCTCTGCGAAAACAGAATTGGATGATAAGATTCAGGGATTTACAACCGGTGCGGATGATTATATGACCAAACCTTTTGAAATTCGTGAACTTCTTATGCGTATTCAGGCAATCAGCAGACGAAGCAACCATCAGGATACTTCACATCCTGTAGTAGGAAACCTCTCTTACGATCCTGCTACCTGTGAAATCTGCAATACCCAGACTGGAAAATCCGTTCAGATTTCCGGAAAAGAAATGCAGCTATTGGAATTTTTTATGAACAATTGTAATCAGGTTCTCGAAAAAAATCAGATTACTACCAAAATATGGGGATTTGATTCTAACGCCGAATACAACAATGTAGAAGTATATGTTTCCTTCCTACGCCGCAAATTTCACCACTTACAAGTGAATGTAACCATTCGTGCGATCCGCGGTGTCGGTTATATTATGGAGGTTTCCGAATGATTAAATCTTTGCAAAAAAGAATTAGTACACTTTTTATTTTTCTGCTTACCATCATCTGGCTTGTTATTTTATTTCTATTAATAACTCATACCGGAATAACTTAAGTGATCTGCAGCAAACCGTTCGTGCAGCTCTCCACTATACGACATGGGATGCCTTCGTTATTTCCAATGGACAGACCTCGCCATCCGAACTTGATCATATTCCCTATTGCCTTTTTTCCATTGACGAATCCAATGAAATGGAAATCATGTTTGACACTTTTTCCGATGTATCTGATAAATTTCTTTTAAAACAGGGAAAAGCCCTTATTTCCAACAACAAAAAATATATCTTTTTCAAACGCTATGTTTCCGTAAATCATCTCCGCGCCAAAAAAGGACAATATTATGTTTTAATGCTCAGTGGAACACCGGCTCTAAAATCAACACTGCCAACCGTCTTTCTCTGTTTCATCCTCGCATTGCTTGGAATTATCGTATTTACCATTTCCTCCAGGGCACTCTCCCGCTGGATGGTAAAACCGATTGAAAATACCATTTTATCCGAGAAAAAATTTATTTCCAATGCCAGTCATGAGCTGAAAACCCCACTCTCCGTCATTAGTGCCAATGCCGAACTGTTATCTTCTGAAGTAGGCAGGGACAATAAACATCTGCTGTATATTCAGCAGGAAACTTCCCGGATGATCTCTCTTGTCCAGAAAATGCTTACGCTCACACGGCTGGATGCCCCGCAGATCCAGAATACCCATGCGGTTTTCCCTGTAGATGACGCACTGCTCGACATTATCTATCCGATGGAAAGTGTTGCTTTTGAAAAACACATTGCGCTTTCCATTGATGTTCAGGAACAAATGAAAATGGATGGAAACGAGAGTCAGATTCAAAATCTCGCTTCCATCCTGTTAAATAACGCATTAAGCTATACCCCGGAAGGCGGAAATATCGAAATTCACGCCCATATCCATAACCGTAAATTTTATTTATCCGTGGAAAATACCGGCAATCCAATTCCGGAAGAAATCCGTGACCGCCTGTTTGAACGTTTTTTCCGCGCAGACGAAGCACGCGCGGATAACGGTCATTTTGGACTCGGTCTGTCCATTGCGCACTCTATTGTCACGAACCATTCCGGCAAAATTACCGTAGAACGGCAGGGGGACAAAAATGTATTTTCCGTTATGCTGCCTGTGACTTTCCACAAATAATTCAGCGCACCTGATTGCCCACAATGCGGTAATAAATTTTTGAAGTGATCCGAAATACCACATAATAGATAACCGCAAATGCAAGTACCGTTGTAACGAGACACCAGACAAACAACTGCCCGCTGTCCATAATCAACAGGGAAAGCACTCTGCGGATCAGTGGAAATGCCGCCACGACATGCAGTGCTGCCACCACGATCGGCAGAAAAAACACCATGCGGATCTGCGTCTCGATCGCTGACTTCACCTCGACATTGCTCATGCCCACCTGTTCCATGATCCGGTATCGCTCTTTGTCCTCGTACCCCTCCGATACCTGTTTGTAGAAAATAATCATCACTGTCACTGCCAGAAAGACGATGCCAAGGAAAATCCCAAGGAAGAAAAACCCTCCGTACAGTGCCAGCAGCTCCTTCCGGTTTACTGCCCTGCCGCGCACGCGCCTCCAGACAACGCCATATTTTTCCCCAGAGGAATAATTCTCCACGTTTCCGCTGCACGCGATCTTTTCTGTCTCCGTTCCGGTAATATTGATTCCAAGTACATTTTCATAGGCATACGCACTGACATTCTCTGTATTTGCCTCAGCGATCGCCAGTTTCTGCAACTTCTGCAGCGTCTGCATATGATCCACAACAATATAATAAACCCCGTCCATGAACGAAATAGCCCCTCCATTGCAGCGATTCTTACAGTATCCATTTTGCTGTACGGTAAACGTTTCTCCAAGAATCTGTATCTGATCTCCACGCAATGTTTTCGTAGACTGGAACCGTTTTTCCCGGTAGATAAGAATTTTTCCGGCTTCTACCTTTGGCACATCCGCCTCTGTCAGCGTGTGATCCATCCGAAGGAAATTATCCCGCGTCAGAAAATACAGGCTCGCATTTGTCGGTTTCTGCCCAATCGTAAGAGAATCTTTCTCCAACGTCATCGCAAAATTCAGATACGAATAACTCTCACTGTCCGTCACGTTTGTTCCCGTATCCTCTATAAACTGTATAATATCCGAACTCTGCTCCGATACATTTTCCTTCACCTCAGAATAGCCGGTCTGCACATTGATCTCATACGGATAGAGTATGTTAATCTCATCATCAAGACCCGCAAACATACAGACCGTGGTAGACACCATGACCATCACCATCGTCGATAAAATACAGATGCTTGCCAACCCCGCCGCATTCTGCTTCATCCGGTACATCATCGTCGATACCGCGATAAAATGCTTTTTTTGGTAATAAAATCCATGGGTTTTCCGCAGCAGCTTTAACACCGCAATACTGCCCGCCGTAAACAGCAGATATGTTCCAGCGATCACCAGAAGCACTGCCACAAAAAACAGGCTGATCACTTTCATTGGCTGCTCTGTCGTAATGGCAATTGCATATCCCGCACCGAGACATACTACTCCTAAAATTGCCATAAGCCACTTCGTTTTCGGCTCCTTTTCCCCCACACTGCTGCCCCGCAAAAGTTCCACCGGATTTGTCAGTTTCATCTGCATCAGATTGTAAAAAAGCGTCATCATATACAAAATACCAAACACCAGCACGGTATTTTTCACGGCAGACGGCGGAACGGAAAATTCGATCGTCACCGGAATCCCCAGAATCCGGTAAATCAGCATAAGTGCCAGTTTGGAAAACAAAATTCCAGCAACAATGCCTCCGACGATCGAGACAAACGCGGTAAACACCGTCTCAATGGCAAGCACTTTTGCAATATGCCGCTTTTCCATCCCGAGAATATTGTAAATTCCCATCTCTTTTTTACGCCTTTTACTGATAAAGCTATTTGTATAAAAAATATAGATATACGAGAAAACGCCTACCACAATCACACCAAACGACATGATTGTTGTAATATAATAGGCTCCGCGCATTTTTTCAAGCCCGGCACTGTTGTTGATAAACATCATAATGTAAAACATAAGCACCGTGATCATTCCCGCAACCATATAAGGAACATACAGTGATTTGTTATTTTTCAGGTTGGTTTTTGCCAGCCGTACATACAGATTATTCATACTTCTCACCACCTGTCGTCAGAACGGTTAATGTTTCCGAAATCTTTGCATACAATTGTTCATTACTCATGCTTCCGCGGTACAATTGGTGGAAAACTTCCCCGTCCTTGATAAAAAGCACCCGGTTTGCATGGCTCGCCGCCTTGGTACTGTGCGTTACCATAAGAACCGTCTGCCCCTCCTTATTGATCTGCGAAAACAGCGTCAGCAGGCTGTCGGTTGCCTTGGAGTCCAAAGCTCCTGTCGGTTCATCCGCAAGGATCAGCTCCGGCTTTGTGATGATTGCCCGCGCCACCGCCGCACGCTGTTTTTGTCCACCGGACACCTCATACGGATACTTCTCCAGAATATCCACAATGCCAAGTTTCTGCGCAATTGGATAAAGCCACTCATTCATCTGCTTATAAGGCACATTTGAGAGCACCAGCGGCAGGAAAATATTGTCCTTCAGCGAAAAATTGTCAAGCAGATGAAAATCCTGAAACACAAAGCCAAGATGCTCGCGCCGAAATGCTGCAATTTCTTTTTCCCGCACCGTCACAAGGTTTTTCCCGTTCAGCAGTACTTCTCCCTCCGTCGGACGGTCAAGCGCCGCCAGAATATTCAAAAGTGTTGTCTTGCCCGATCCGGACTCGCCCATGATCGCGACATACTCGCCTTCCTCTACCGAGAACTGGATGTTTCGCAGTGCCTGCACCTGATTGCCACCAAATCTCGTCGTATAAACTTTTTTCAGATTATGCACTTCTAAAATTGTCATGATTTTTACTCCTTATAAATCTGTCCTTTTTGCTACTGTTTTTCATAAAAATAATTCTGTTCCTTTTTTACAATTTCAGAATAACAAAAAACCGAAATGCAAGCCATTGATTTGTCTTACATTTCGGCTTTGTATCTTACATTTGTGTAAGATACCTGTTTTTACGTCCCGAGTATCCATGTTATTTGTCTCCAACGTCAAAACACTTAATCCCGGACATCCAAATTATTTCTTTCAAATACAATTGTCACATCCGTACCTTTTCCAATTTCGGATGTGATCATAATCCCATGCCCAAGCTTTTTGGTAATCTCCCGGCACAGATAAAGTCCGATTCCCGTCGAAGTTTTATCTGCCCGTCCGTTATACCCGGTATAACCTTTTTCAAAAATCCTTGGCAGATCCTCCTTCCGGATGCCGATTCCCTGATCAGAGATCACAAACTCACAGGTATTGTCGGCTTCATTCCGGTTTATATGTATTGTAACCGCGTGATTTTCGCCGCTGTACTTAATCGCATTGGACAAAATCTGCTCCACAACAAATTCCAGCCACTTTTCATCCGATAGCACCATCTCCCGGCATTCCTCATAGTGAATGGCAATCTTTTTACGAATCATAATCGGCGCAAACCTCCGGATCGCAGTGCGCACCACCCGATCCGCTGAAACCATCTCAAGCACCAAATCATTCATACCGGAATTCATCCGCTGGTACTGAAGTGCCATATTGACATACTGGTTAATCCAGAATAATTCCTGCTGCATGTCATACAACACACTTTTTTCCATTCCCACTGTTTCATCCTCTGTCTGTTTTTGTTCTTCCCTCTGCAAAAGCAGACGCATCGCGGAGATCGGCGTTTTGATCTGATGCACCCACAGAGCATAATATTCTTCCATTTCCCGCTGCTGGTTCCTGTATGCTCCCTTTTCCTCCTGCCGCTTATTCTGCAGTTGTTCAAGCGCATCCATATACACTTCCTCCAGCGCATCCTCCGTATCTGAAAGTGCCTGCATGCCCTGCATATAATCCCGGATCTGCCTTTTTACTGTCCGCAGGCGATACCAGTACCGTATCCCGCAAAATACAGCGGACACCACAAGAAAAACAATTTCCAATCCCGCAAAATACCGGATATCTGCTGCGGATACGCCACAGAGGTAAAGCGTGAAAATATAGAAAATCATAATTCCTGCCACAAGTGCATAACAGCCTTTGTATCTGTTTAAATACTGTTTGATGTATACCTTCAAGGTGTTCCCCTTTTCATGATCCATTTTTAATCTGATAACCGATCCCTTTTCGTGTTAAGATAAAATCCGTCAGCCCAATTGTTTCCAGTTTCCTTCGCAGCCGGTTCACATTGACCGACAATGTGTTTTCATCCACATACACATCACTTTCCCACAATGCCATCATCAGATTCTCCCTCGTTACAATTGTCCCCGGATTTTCAAGTAGCGTCTGCAAAATCTTCCGCTCATTTTTGCTTAACTCCAGTATCTGCTCTTCGTAGGTCAGTGTCCCATCCGACAGATTCAGCCACACCCCCTGATGCTCAAGCATATGGCTTTCCCCAGCAAATTCATAAGTCCGGCGCAGCATCGCCTGAATTTTCACCGTCAACACATTCAGATCAAAAGGTTTTGTGATGAAATCATCCCCTCCCATATTGATCGCCATCACCAGATTCATATTGTCATTCATCGAAGAGACAAATATCATCGGCAGCTTTGATACTTTCCGGATCTCCGTGCACCAGTAAAATCCATTGTGAAACGGAAGCCTTATATCCATCAGTACCAGATGCGGTTTCACCCGGGCAAATTCTTCCATCACACTATTAAAATCCGCTACTGCAAAGACTTCATAATTCCAGCTCTGTAAATGCTGCCGGATTGTTTTTGCAATCACTTCATCATCTTCCACAACTAATATCCGATACATATTTTTCCTTTCCTGTAAAATATTCGTTACTGCTCACACCCACATCACAATCATACTCCCCCGGACAGGATGATATTCAGATGCTGAGTGAACAGTAACAAAATTCCACTATGTCCTCATATACTTGCACCGTCTGCCCTTTCATGCTAAAATGAGCGCGTAAAAAGGAGTATAAACACAAATAAGGAGAAATTATCTATGAAACCATTGAACTGGGCAACCCTTGGCTGTGGTGTCATTGCAAACGAACTTGCCACTGCACTTGCCAGGCAAAACCGTCATCTGTATTCCGTTGCAAACCGCACACACGAAAAAGCAGTAGCATTTGCGGAAAAATACCAGATTTCCAAGGTATATGATCACCTTGAAGATGTCTTTACCGATCCGGATGTGGATATCATCTACATCTCTACCCCACATAATACGCATATTCAATATCTGCGTCAAGCACTGGCAAACGGAAAGCATGTCCTTTGCGAGAAATCCATCACCTTAAATGCAAGCGAACTGGATGAGGCAATTTCCCTTGCAGAAAAAAATCATGTCATTCTGGCAGAAGCCATGACCATTTTCCATATGCCGATCTACCGCAAACTTGCAGAGATCGTAAACTCCGGCACCCTAGGACCACTTCGTCTGATCCAGGTCAACTTCGGCAGCTATAAAGAATATGATATGAACAATCGCTTTTTTAACCGCAATCTGGCTGGTGGAGCCATGTTAGATATCGGCGTTTATGCACTTTCCCTGATTCGCTGGTTTTTTACCGAAACTGCCGATCAGGTGCTTTCCCAGGTAAAATACGCACCAACCGGTGTGGATGAACAGGCTGGCATTCTTCTTATGAATCCAGCCGGCGAAATGGCAACGGTCACTTTATCCCTTCATGCAAAACAGCCAAAACGCGCAACCATAGCTTTTGACAAAGGTTATATTGAAATTTTCGAGTATCCACGCGCTATGGAGGCAACCATCACTTATACCGGGGATGAACATAAAGAAACCATAAAAGCAGGGGATACCTCCGATGCTTTGAGTTATGAAGTTGCTGACATGGAAGTAGCTGTCCGATCCAATGATTTATCCACAGTTGAATCCCTGATGCATATTACTTATACACAGGATGTCATGCATATCATGACCGATATCCGGAATAACTGGGGAATGAAATATCCGGAAGAAGAGTAATCTTACTCTTTAGAATGAGAAAAAGCCGACTATCCTCATAATATCTGGTAGTCGGCTTTTTGATAATAAATTATTTTCTTAAAAACAAAAAACAGATGAGAAATGTCTCATCTGTTTTTAAGGTGACTGACGGATTTGAACCGACGATCAGGGAGTTGCAGTCCCACGCCTTACCACTTGGCTAAGTCACCAAAACTCCCCGAGTAGGGCTCGAACCTACAACAACTCGGTTAACAGCCGAGTGCTCTACCATTGAGCTATCGAGGATTATTTATAAGAAAACAACGTAGACAAGTACGTTGTTCACTAACTATGTTATTGAAAAAGTTTGTACTTTCAAAACTTCATACAGATTTAACCGCTTTTTAATCAAGCCCTCGAC
>ERZ1034873.257-NODE-257-length-32757-cov-28.526298_pt1 | contig 32757 bp, 35 predicted proteins | sample MGYA00520689_ERZ1034873 | MGnify/ENA primary metagenome ERZ1034873 (study PRJEB33766, sample SAMN09781722) | gut metagenome | biome: gut microbiome | host: Homo sapiens | place: Madagascar | study: EMG produced TPA metagenomics assembly of the PRJNA485056 data...
TATATAAATATATACTATTTAACTTCTTTATTTAACGGCATTTTTTCTATTTCAAGACCCTAATTTTTAAATATGTGATTTAGTTCACACTTTTAAATTAAGAATTGTGGTATAGAGAGTGGCTCTTTTTTGGGCTGCTAGTGCTTGTGCGTGTGGAGTGGGGGTTTGAGTGTTTAGAGAGTGTATAGAGTGTGGTGTACATCGCACTTTTTAAAAATTGTAACCATAATTGCCTTGACTTTTTGAACTGTTTATGCTTCATTTCACCGCCAAAAAAAACACTTGACAAGTACTTTAAACTGTGCGCTACATTCAAGGCCAAAAAATAGCCAAAAGTGGCAAACAATTTACCGCTAAAGTCAAGTCATTTATTTTTTATCTTTTGCTTGACAAATCCAAAAAGATATGGTGCAGAGTTATAACAAAACATACTGAAATACTAGGATTTGAGCTACTGTATTACTCTTCCGCCAAACTATCTATAACTTTTTTATATCGTTGTAGAAGATTATATAAAGCTTATACAATGTATTGAATATGCTTAATTGTAGGCGTGTAGCACTTTTTAAGAGTAAAGTCAATAAAAAAAGTTTTAAAAAGTGCTTGACTTTTGTAAAGCCCCTGATTAGCTAAATTCAGGGCTTGCACGTGTAGCACAATTTAAACCCAAAAGCAATAAAAATAATTTAAATAATTGTCTTGACTTTTAGCGTTTAAAATGCTATTACGTGAGCACAAAAAAAATACTTTAAAAATACTTGACTTATTCAAAAAATAGTGCTAGTGCGAACGCCCAAAACACGCCAAAAAAAGAAGATTAAAATTTGTGATACAGCTCATAAAAATAATTAAAAAGTAGTAGACAAATGTTCAAAAAGTTTCTATAATGAAAAAGTTAGTTAAGTTTTTGGTACTTGCAGAACCTGGAGCGGTTGCTGCTGTTGGTGCTGTTGTTGGTTTATTTATAGCTTGCGTTTTTGGCGGTCGTTAATCAATAGCGGAAAAGGCGTTGACGCTTAAGCATGCACGAGGGAGGGGGTAGCACCCCAACCCCGCACATCGCCGGCAAAATACCCCTCTCCCCCTCCTCGAAGCCAAAACTTTTCGAATATTCTGTCCATATCCTGTCCTCGCATTAAAACCTTTTCGATATTCACCTCTCTTCTTGACATTCCCCTTTTCCTTGCATACAATACCACATGCGTTATATCGCTAATACTCGCATTTAGTTCGCTTTGTGGTATGATTGTAGCCTTAAAGGCTTACTATTGTATCTATAGCGTATATACGCAATCTCACTGTATGCATTCCTAACGTATCGCTATATATTGACAAAGGAGTTTATTATGGAGCGTGTATATACTTTGCCTTGTAAGGAGCCGTTATCTCGTAAGTTAATAGGCAAGGTCGTGCGGTGTTTTAATTGTGACGAGGAGTATCCACAAGGAGGCACTGTAGTTGACTTTGACGGGTATGCGTTTTTGGTTAAGTTAGCCAAGCCTTACTTTCTCAAGTCAGACTCTAGGACGTCTAACAAGGCCATTGCCTCTTCCTCTCGTACCCCACGTGAAGTTGACGTGTTGGAATGGGTTATGTGTGATAGGGTTATAGTTAGTGACTAAGTTTTTTCTTTACTTTCTCCGTTGGCATTTATCGACGCTTGTCATGATGCCTATTATGCCAACCTACCGACTTGGCTTGCGTTGACTGTATCGCAGACTGTAGGTTGTTTTATCTTTTGGTATGTAGACAAGTTTATTTTCACCAAGTAACCCACTCCTGTTCACTCATTTTTCACTGCCATTCACTCTCATTCACTTTTTCACTCATTTTTCACCCACTATTTCCTACTTATGGTATAATTCAGTTACCGCTCATTAGGTTTGTCCTTTTTACTTTTGGGCGGTGTTCCTTTCGCTTTCGTTCTACTTTCTACTCTTTTTCTTACTTTTTTACTTTTTACTTTTTACTTTTTTTACTTTTTTCTTACTTTTTAAAGCTATGGTAAAATATATGCTAGAAGATACTTATAAGATTAAATTCGAGATTATACGTATAGACGCCGACATCTGTAAGGACTTTGATGCGGTCGTGACCATGATCGCTCATGACGGTTCAGCTTGTTCCGTGTCGGCTCTATACCGCAGGTTAGACCATGTAAAGAAGCTTAAATCTCGCAAGCAGTCCTTACTTTCTACCCTTTCTACCCTTTTGCCCGTCCTACCCTCGGTTCATCTTCTACATCTATCTTAAACTTAAAGGAGTAACAATGCTTTATTTTTCAGTTATTAGTCAAGACTATATTCCTTATGCGTCCGTAATGCTTTCCACCTTTCGTAAGTATAGCTACGAGAAGTTCATCATCTTCGTAGACGGCACCCCGACTGCGCCATTTGCGGAGTTATGTAGCAAGCTAGAGGTAAAACTGTATAACATTAGGCCTTTTATTGGCACCACCTCCAGTACTGACACCTCTGCCATTCCGTCCTTGGTGTTTGATGCGTGTGGCTTATTGCCCGACTTTGCCGATGTAGACTATGCTACCTATATTCATGCGGACGGGTTCTTTTTAAGTAGACCTGCCCTGCCGTCTGATGTAAAGAACTCTTTTATTGCAGGTGTTCCTCTAGACGGTGCCTCTACCTTTATTGATACAGGGCTCTTGCATGTAAACCTAAGACAATTTAGAGGTTTGAGTACTATGTATAAGAGTTGGCTTGAATTTGAAGCCCCACCTTGTGCTTCGCCTGTATCTTACTTTATCAATGATCATTTCAGCACTAGTGTGTCCATACTTCCCTCATATCTTAACGACGTAGTAACCAATAAAGCCCCGATTACCGACGCCGAGCACCAGATTGCTTACGTTCATCTAAGAGACCTCAATTCAGCTTATACCAAGCAGTCGCCTAACTATTTCCTTGATAGATACCGCAAGGCCTTTGCTACTATTGACGATTCCGCCAAGCCGTATGTGCGTAATTGTTTGACCCGTGAGTTTATTGATAAGTTTGAGTTACCAATCAATGCGTAGAGATATAAAAGATATTTTACTAGAGGGCTATTCCACCACTGCCGATACTGATACCTTTGGTGATGTATGTATAAAGCTTTTATCCCCTCATATAAAGAACGACATGAGCAAGTTTATTTGTCCGCAGAACTCCGATCAATTCGATCAAAACTCGGTTGTTATCTGGGCTGATAACTTGTCGGACTTGTTAGACATTATTACCGATGGCGAGCTCCCGTTTTCTCTTTCTTATATCCCCGAGAACATTGCCAGGCTCTATCAGATACTTGACGCTCCCGAATGGTACGGGTATGATATAACTAAAGAGTACAATAAATTCGTTGGTGATTTACAATATATAGGTGTGCCATTTCCTTATGCAGAGAAAATATAGAGACCCCTTACATCCCCATTCCCTAGTCCTTGATACGCTTCCTAACCTGCTACGTAAGTATTCAATCCCCTATGCCACATACATTAGGCGTCGTGACAACGGTTATTCTCATTACGTATCGATGATGATGTCGATTGAAAAAGGAAAATTTTAATGCCACCCACTGAACAACCAACTAAGATATTTTCGCTTTTAGGCGTATCAAACGACCCCACCCACACGAGAGCCGTTAATGACTTTTATTCGACCAACCCCGAGGCCGTTAAGGCTATCCTAAAAGAACTGATATTCTCAAAAGAAATCCTAGAGCCTTGTTGTGGGAATGGGGCTATCTCAAAGGTTCTAACCGACAACAACCATGTAGTCACAAATCTAGACATTGAGGATTACGGCTATCATGAGAATTTCACTAAGTGCGACTTTCTCTCCTATAATCCGTCTACTCCCTTTAATGGAGACATCATTACGAACCCACCCTACTCCCTAGCGTATGAGTTTGTAGAGCATTCTCTAGACATTGTGCGTAAAGGTGCTTATGTTTGTATGCTCTTGCGTATTCAGTTCCTCGAGAGTAAAAAGAGACAGAAACTATTTAAAGTCACGCCTCCTAAATACGTATATGTTTTTAGTTCACGTATGCGTTGCTTTAAAGACGGTGACACTAATGTTAAAAATTCATCAGCTCTATGCCTGTGCTGGTTTGTATGGGAAAAGGGCTTTTGCGGAGAACCTATAGTAAGGTGGTTATAATGATTCAGAACAATAAAATAAAAGAGATATTAGCAAGCACCTTGGTTCATTTGGTAATCGCTTTTTATGGTATGCTAGTGTATGGTGTTTGTTATGGGTTTTACTACTTAGACAGCTCTTTGGCTAATATAATAGCCCTTACAATAGTTCCTATACTTGTAGAGTTACCTATTTACTTTTACCACCCGTTAAGGCGTATGATTATGCTAAGAATGAAAACAGTTATTGATTTGCGTTCTAAATAACCCGTAACCCGTAAACCCCTTACCCCGTTAATTTTGTAGCCGTAAATTGTTGTAGTATAATTATTTCAACTTAGTAAAATATAGACATATAAGTTGGTGTATTACAATGATTTACGGCAAAATTTTGACACAATCTCAACGCCTAGCGTTAAACGACTTAAGAGACGAATTAGGTTGGACGTCTAATCAGTTAGACTATCTTATTGCCTGTATGGCGTTTGAAAGCAATCTCAATCCACAAGCCGTAAACAAGACCTCAAAAGCCGTAGGGCTTATTCAGTTTATGCCGTCAATCTGTAAGGCTTACGGTACAACATCAGAAAAAATGCTATCCCTAACCTTTGAACAGCAGCTCCCATATGTAGCAAAGCATTTCCAACCCTATAAGCGTAGAGTACAGACTTTATCAGATATGTATATGGCAATCCTTATGCCTAAGTACATTGGTTACGACGAAAATTCCCGTATATTCAAAGCTCCGTCTATTCAATACGAGCAAAACAAAGCATTAGATAAAGACAACAATGGTTACGTAACCAAGAAAGAGGCCACTATCTACGTTTACGATCGTTATCAAAAAGGCTTAGAGCTACAAGCGGAGTAATTAGGTTATGTTTGACGGCGAACACATTAGAGAGCTAATCTACTCCATGCTATTTGGCTTAGTTGCTTTCGTAGGCGGTGCTATAGGCTACATGTCAAGGTCGGTAACAGCTGACACAAAAATATCTCTAATTGACTTGTTCATAAAGGCCATTTCGTCGGGCTTTGCAGGGTTAATTATAGGTTGGATAATGGTTTACTACCAGTACCCTATCACTATCATTTGTTCGGTCACAGGTTGTGCAGGTTACATTGGTGCAGAGGTTGCCATAGGAATTATTAGAAAATTTATAGAGAAAAAATTAGATATAAGGGATTAAATATGATAAACGGTTTATTGTTACGTGTATTGCCACTTGTTTTAACGGGTATTAGTTGGGTATGTTTGTATGGGTACGGCTACTACAACGGTTGTGCAGTCACTAGCGATAAATACGAAATGATTATAGAAAAAGACCGAGTACAATATACAGAAAAGACGAATGAGATATTAACGCAACTAAGGGAAAAGGAGCGTAATTTAACATTACAAATAAACTCTATAGTCAAAGAAAATATGGAACAACAGGAGCGGTTGCAAGAAAATTATGATAAAACTATATTTGATTTGCGCCTTAACAACATTAAGCTTAGTGGGGTGCTCGACAACACATGTAATAACAAAGCCACAGACAATTTGCCCTCAAAGCCAACCGATACCGCCGACATTGTCTGTTATAAAAGAACCGAGCTATACGACAAGATTGAGAAATCTATGGCTATCACCACCGAATGCGATAAAATAGCCACAGATTACAATGCCTTACTTAAGGTATGTAAAATAAACATGGAGTAGTTGTATATCATGTCGCACTGTCGTAGAACGCACCTTGATGTTGTGTGGTATAAGAAAGGCAAAAAGAAGCCTATTGGTTACACAACCAAAGATGATGCAGATTTTTATAATATATTATGTGAACAATATAATCACGACAATAAGAAAATTTTAGAGCACCTACAAGATAAAAGCAGATGTTGCATATATCACAAAGAGCTGATAGATATTGTGGTAAAATATTGTGAATAAGCAAACAAGTATTACTAAGGAAAGCTAATGATAAATTTAATGCACGGTGATTGCCTAGAGTTAATGAAAACCATTGACGATAAATCTGTTGACATGGTACTTTGCGACCTCCCTTACGGTTGTACCGCAGCTCGTGAATGGGATAATGTTATACCGTTTAAACCGTTATGGGAACAATATAACAGAATTATCAAGGACAATGGTGCGGTTGTATTGTTTGGTATCGAACCATTTTCTAGTGAATTGCGAGTATCAAATCTAAAGAACTATAGATATGATTGGATATGGAAGAAAAATAGAGGAACAGGGTTTTTGACCGCAAATAAGTTGCCTATGCGTTCGCATGAAATAATAAGCGTATTTTACAAGAAGTTGCCACAATATAATATACAAAAGCGTAGTGGTTTTAAACCATATTCGAGAGTTAGAAAATCAGCTAGAAATACTGTTTATCAAAACTATAAATGTATAACAAGCACCTATGTTGATGGTGAACGCTATCCAACATCTATACTTGAATTTCCATGTGTAAATCAAAAAGACCGAATGCACCCTACACAAAAACCTGTGGAGTTATTAGAGTACCTCGTTCGCACTTACACTAACGAAAATGATATTGTGTTAGATAACTGTATGGGAAGTGGTTCAACAGGAGTGGCTTGCAAAAACCTTAATCGTGGTTTTATTGGTATTGAAAAAGATGATAATTACTTTAATATCGCCAAAAATAGGATTGAAAACTGTAATTCCTAACAACCATAAAGAATAGTAAATTGCAAGACAGTGGGTTTTCGGGTATGATTTTTATATAATATTATTATTTTTATATATTTTGTATGATTTGGCATAACAACAGAAAGAGGTGGCATGAATAATAGTGTTACCATCGCTGATAACGATTTGACTCCCGAACAAAAACGTGAGCTATGTGATTATTTCATAGATGAGTACAAAAGGGACTACAACTCCCTAAACGCCTGCTTGCGTATGGGGATTGACCCTAGCATTGCCTTTAGGCAAGCAAGAATGTTCATGGAAAACACATACGTTTTAGATAATTTGTCAGCAGATAAGGTATTAAAGAACCCGAACAAATTAGAGAACGTAGAAGATGCTAGACAGTTTGTTACATCAACCCTTTTTTCTATTGCACAAAAGGGGTCGTACAAAGATAGAATTGAGGCATGTAAACAGATAGCACAGATTTACGGTTTAAATAAGGCGGATTCTCCTACAGTTGGTAGTGGCTTTACAAACGTAATTGAAGTTCCTATGGGAGTTGATGAGGCAGAATGGGAAAGCATGGCCACGACGAGAATGAAAGATAATTTGGAGATGCCCGATAAATGATTAACTTACCAAGCAACATATCTGTAGCGTGGTCGCCATTAAAAGGCACTTATCAAAACGGTAAATATGTAATGAGTTCGCAAGAGCTAGCCTTGACTTGTCCGTGTGATACAGTGTTCATGTCTTCTTCTCGAGCTAGTGGTAAAACAGAAGTGTCGCTAATAATGTTTGCCATGAACGTAGGTAAGGGCTATGGTAAGTACTATAAGGGTGTGTATCTAGACTTGCATTATCCAGACTTACAGGACGTTATTGCGAGAGCTAACAGATTATTCCCTAAAATCTTTGGTAAAAGAGGTAGGTTTTATTCTTCAAAGGGCGACCAAAAATGGATATGGGACACAGGCGAGGAATTGTTATTCCGTGTAGGTTGTTGTGAGGCGGACTATAACTCTTTCCATGGGCAAGAATTTGCCGTTTTGCTTTTCAACGAATTAACAAAGCACCCAACTCCCGACTTTTTCGACTTAATGAAAACAACAAACAGAACGTCATTTATCCCCGAGGAAAACCCGTATTATATAGACGGTGAGTACTTTCAAAAGACACATTTAGAAAAGCGAGTTACAGAGGATTCACCTAACGCAGTAAGGTGCCTCTTACCACCGTTAAGACCACGTATTATAATTACGACAAACCCTAGTGGAGCAGGCAAGAATTGGGTAAAGGAACGTTTTGTTGACAGTTGTTTGCCTGCAGGCTCTATCCATAAAATAACCACAGAAGCCTATAATCCTAAGACTAAGCAAGTAGAAACAATGACCAAAACAATGTGTCATATTTTCAGTTCCTACAAAGAGAACTATCACCTATCGCCCGAATACGTGCTCGAGCTTGAGAACATAGAAGATCCCGAAAGGCGCAGAGCGTGGCTTTACGGCGATTGGGAAGCTAATGACGGCATGGGTATGTTTAATGATATATGGAGCAACAAAACACACGTTGTACCAAGTATAAATCCGTCGGAAATTCCTAGAGGGTGGTATATTGACAGAGCGTTCGATTGGGGGTGGTCAAAGCCTTTTTCTGTTGGTTGGTATGCCGAGAGTGACGGTAGTGATTTAAAATTTGCTGATGGTACGACTATGCACACCATTAGGGGTGATAAGTTTAGGTTCGCCGAGTTCTACGGGTGTGTAAAAGGCAAGCCTAATAAAGGCTTAACAATGCTAGCATCGGACGTTGCAAAGGTTATAATTGAAAGAGAAATATCAATGGGTATCTTTACTAGAGTGCATGACGGTTGCGCCGACAGTGCGATAAACCGTGACGATGATGGCCATTCTGTAGCCGAAGAAATGAGAAAACCTGTTCATTTAAACGGTGAAATATACAATGGTGTATCATGGCTTAATTCAAATAAATCGGCAGGTACACGTTCTATAGGTTGGGAACTAATCCGAAAGAGATTGCGCAATTCTTTAGCTCCTAAAGATAACTGTGGTAGAATATTACCACGTGAAAACGCAGGTTTTTTTGTAACCACTGATTGCAAAGAATTTTTAAGAACGTTCCCTAATTTACAAAGAGATACAAGGTTAGAGTTTGATATTGACACTGATAGCGAAGACCATATCGCAGACGAATTAAGATATGAAATTCTAAATAGTGACTATTCTAGAGTTGGTAACAAGAGTAAAGGTATGATTTAACAATGATTAGTGATTTTAATCCGTTGTATTCACAGATGCTTCCGTACTGGGAACGCTTACGTGATTTATACGCAGGTGAGGCCGTTGTAAAGAGAAAGGGTACTAAATATCTACCTGCATCAGCAGGCATGATTTTAGACGGGTGTGGCTCGAGTAATCCTAATTCATCGGGTAATTTAGCTTACAACAGATACAAGCAAAGAGCTGAATACATAAACCACATCAAAGACGCAGTTGATACATACATCGGTCTATGCCACCAAGAAAGCCCGACTATTCAGCTACCGAGCGAAATGGAGTATCTTTACACAAAGGCTACACGAGACAGTCAGTCACTAGAAACTCTGTTGCGCATGATTAACACTGAACAGGTTAAAATTGGTAGATGTGGGTTATTAGTAGACTTGGCGACTAGTAAGAACGGTAGTAAACCTTACATTGCTTTTTACGATGCCGAAAGTATTATAAATTGGAATGAAACAGACAACTCTTTAGGCGAAACCCCATTAAGTATGGTTGTTTTAAAAGAAGAAGTGCCTGTTTTAGAAAACTTTTCATGGCATGATGAAGAACGTTATAGAGTTTGTTTATTAGGTGACGGCTCTAATGTCAAGTCTACAGATACATACAAGCAAGGTGTGTTTGTAGATACGCTTTTTTCTAAAAGCATGATGATTACGCCGTCTTATTTGGGCAAAACTCTCAATGAAATTCCATTTGTATTTGTCAACGCTTGCGACTGTTCTTCAAAACCAGACTATCCACCGCTAGACGACTTAGGCAACCAAAGTATCAGTGCGTATTGTCTTAGTGCCGACTACAAACAAGCTTTACATATGCAAGGGCAAGATACGCTACTTATCAAAGGTCGTGTAATCAATAGTGAGTTAAAGCAAGAACAGGTTGGTAGTGACTATTCAGATGCTAGACAACAAGGCATTAGAACAGGTGCCGGCTCTGTAATCAACGTAAACCCCGACGGAGATGCAAAGTTCATTGGTGTTAGTGGTGACGGCATTCCCGAAATGAGACAAGCCTTAGATAACGCTTATTCACGCTGTGAGGCCAAAGCGGGTAAGCTCATTGCGCGTGGTGAAACGTTTGAAAGTGGCGAAAGCTTAAAGACACGTTTAACAGCTCAAACAGCAACCTTAAATCAGATAGCCTTAACAGGCGCATTTGCTTTGGAACGATGCTTAAAGCTAATTGCTAGGTGGCTAGGTGCTAATGAAGATGAAGTGGTTGTAAAGCCTAACTTAGAGTTCAGCGACTTTAGTAATACCGCTGACGACCTTGTTAAGCTCATGACAGCTAAGGATTTAGGATGCCCTATTTCTTATGAAAGTATTTACGAGTACATGATTAGTCATGGTTACGTAAAAGTTCCTTTTGTGACGCAGATTAAAATGCTCAAAAAGGAAAAAAAGAGCAATATTGAAGATGTTTTAAAGAGTGAAAAAACAGATGATCTAAAGAACAGTAACAGCGGTTTAAACCCTTTAAACGGTATAAACAAGGACAATAGATTAACAGATAAAACTAACGTTAATAAAGTCAATGGTATTTAATTTAGGAGATTAACTAATGGGATATGAGTTAAAAGACAACGACAACAAGATTAAGCTAGAACAGGTTGTTGAATCACTTGATAGCGTAGACGAACAGTACCGTAATTTTTATGGCGAAACAACCGACGGTCGTTTTGGTTTACGCTTAGACTTGCCATTTCAAGGTGATTTTGACAAGGTGTATTCTGCATTAGGTAAGGAACGTGAAGCAGGTAAGGAAAAGGACAAGTCTATTTCTTCCTTAAAGGCTCAATTAGCGATGTACGACGGCATTGATGTGAACAAATACAAGCAAGACATGGTCGCTTTAGATAAGTTCCGTTCTACCGACAATGATGTAGGCAAATTAAAAACTCAAAATGCTGATTTGACCTTAAAGTTTGAGGAAATGCAAAAGAGTTATAACGATGCTTTAAGCACTTTAGAAAAGTTTAAAGTAGAACGAAAGGAACAAAATCTAAAGTCTACCGCATTAAAAGCGTTACGAGCAATGCACATCGAACCTTATGCAGAAGCTGACGGTTTGCTTTGGGCAACAAACATGTTAGAAGCCGATGATAATGGTGAAATCCGAGTAAAAGACGGTGTTGACGGCTTTAATGCAGGGTTAGGGGTAGAAAGTTGGGCTAACTTACTTGCCCAGAAAAAGCCTTACTTGTTCGGAGGTTCAGTCGGTGGTGGTGCAGGTGGTAGCGGTGCTAAGTTCCCTGTTGGTGCTGACGATTGGACAACTACAGGTATTAACGGTGGTATCAATGCAACAAAGTTCTGTCAAGCTTACGCAAAAGACCCACAAGGGACAATGGCTTTGGCAAAACAACGTGGTCTAGATAAGACTGTTAGAGAACAGTTTGGCTTTTTGTTAAAGTAAAATTTAGACTTAAAAGGGGGTTAAACCCCCTTTTTTGTAATTTTGTAGTATAAATAGTTTGTGATATTATATGTTAAATTGCTTGCAGTGAGAGTGATTCTTCTGCCACAACATTATATAGAGTGATTCTAATAATGCGATGCAAAGCAAATGTATAAAGTTTTTGTTTTATCCATTATTACGGAGTTCTACATAATGGCAAATAATGTAACACGTCTTACCGACGTAATCATTCCCGAAGTATACGAAAAGTATGTTAATGCTAACATCATTTCTAATTTTAAGTTAATCGAAAGTGGTGCTATTACTTCTGATGCAAGCTTGGCCTCTCTCCTCGCAGGTGGTGGCGCATCATTTACTATCCCATTGTGGACAGATTGCACTAACGTAAAGGATAATATCGGTAGCGATGATCCGTCAGAAAAGGTAGGTACTGATAAACTAACCGCAACTTCTATTGTAATCCCTCGTATGGTTCGTACCCATGCATGGACTACTGCGAACATTACTCAAGTTCTTGCAGGTGCTGACCCTATGGCAGAAATTGGCCGACAGGACATCATCTTCAGACGTAAGTCCTTGCAGAATCAGTTCCTTGCGGTAGTAAAGGGTATTTTTGCTAACAATGCTACTGAAAATGACGGTATTCACGTTAAGGGCGATATGCGTTTTGACGTTAGTGCTACAGCGTTTGTAGAGGGTGTTACCAACATTACCGCTGATGCAATCATTGATGCCGTATCAACCATGGGTGATATGCAGGACGACCTTGGTACCATGATTGTTCATTCAAAGGTATACGCTAGAATGAAGAAAGACCAACTTATTCAGACTATTCAACCTGCGGTAGTTGGTGCACGTCCTATTGAAATGTATGGTAACTATCGCCTCTTAGTGTCAGATGTATTACCTTATGACAAGACTACAGGTGTTTGCTCTACCTACATTTTCGGTTCAGATCAGTTCAAGTTAGCATTTGGTCAGTTCCCTAACCCAATTTCTGTTGATGTAGACGAAGCAGGCGGTAACGGTACAGGTATTACCACCCTTTATAGCCGTTGGGTTAATGCTATTGCTCCTAATGGCTTTAGCTTTGTTGGTACTATTGGTAACAAATCTCCATCAAATGATGCAACCTCTAACAACCTTGCAAGTGCTTCTTCATGGAAGCAGGTAATTGACCGCAAGGCTATCAAGATGGTTGAATTAGTAACCCGTGAACACAGTAACTTCTGAAATGAAGTAAACTGTAACGTTTAAATATAAGGCTTGTGAAATACCAAGCCTTTTTATAAGGTGGAGCTTATGTCAAATAATATTGATAAAATTAACAATTGGGTGTTGCAGTTATCTGATAACGAAAAGAGTATTTTGTTAAAAGATTTACCGCATGCCGTAAAGGTAGTAGAAAGAGCGTTACAAGAAAGCACTACAGAAACTGTTTTGTCAGCGTTATTATCTCCGATTGTTACAAACGAAGATATTGAAAACGCAAAGAAAAAGTTGCTGGATATTGATAATAAATTTATTCTCTTAAAGAATGAACGTGAACAAGCTGAAACCGAGCTAGACGCCTTAATTATTGCATCGGGTAATAAGCCTAAAGATAACATTGATTATGGCAAGATTGCAATGGAACGTATGTATGCGTTAAAGGCAGAAAAGCTTATAAAGGAACGCAATTCTTTGAAAAACAAAGAAGTATCTACAGAAAAAGAAAATGTTAAAGTAGAGAATTTAGAAGAACAACCAAAGAAGCAACAAAGACGTTCTAAAGCACAAGTTGGTTAATAGATTTAAATCAAGGTGCAACAATGAAAAAAGCTCGTACTTATTGGGTAATAGACCCCAAGTGGTCAAACTTTAGCAATCGTTATTTGCAGTATAAAAAGTTTATAGATAATCCCGTACCTATAGACACCGCTTTTACCGCACCTGCCTATATGCGCATGTTATTGGTAGCAAAAAGTGGTTTATGTGACTTTGAGGTTACTATAAGAGGTGTTACAAAAACGATACGGGTTGTTCAAAACTCCTCAAAGGTTTTAGAAAATATCCCTGCAAATAGTGTATTGAAAGCACCAAAATACGGTGCTATTTTTGTTGACAAAGGGCAATTATCATCTGCGTGGGTTTTTATAGCAGGTGATAGAAATATTGCACCTCCATTGCAAAATGGCTTTGGTTCTTCAGCTTTCGGTGTATCTTATTTTGGCGGTAGTGTATAATGGCAAAGAAAACATATCCTAGTGGTGTAATAACTCCCGAATTGGGATCCACAAATTGGTATTCAGATTACGATACTAATTCATTATTGTTAGACAGTAACATCACAAAAACAAACAGTTTAGACAGTAAAGTTAAAGAATTAGAAACCAGTTACAAAAATGTTGAGACTTCTTTAACGTCTTTATCAGCGGTAGCGAAAAGTGGTGATTACAATGATCTATCAAATAAGCCCGAATCAATTGCTTTAGCAGAAAAAGCGGTTGCCGATGGCGATAATAACGTCATTACAAAGACCTATGCTACAAAGAAAGAGGTTGTAACATCTTTAGAACCTTATGTTAAGAAAACTGAATTAGCAGACGTTGCGACTAGTGGTAGCTATACTGATTTAAGTGACAAGCCAACAACGATTGCGCACGCTGATAGATCCACAGCGGACAAGAACGGTGACGTTATTACAGTAACATATGCAAAGAAAACAGAAATTCCTAATTTAGACGGCTATGCTTTATCTAAAGATATCAGTAAAGTAGGCAAGACCAATAACTACAAAGATTTAGACAATTTGCCGACAATTCCGTCACTAGATGGTTATGTGACCGATGTTGAGTTATCTCCTGTAGCAAAGAGTGGCGATTATAACGACCTGTCCAACACTCCCAAACCTGTTGATTTAACACCTTACGCCACCAAGGAGGAGCTAGGATCCAAGGCCGACGATGCTAACGTGGTGCATAAGAGTGGTACCGAAACTATTGTCGGTACCAAAACTTTTAGTGGCGAAGTTCAAACAAACACAATTAAAGCAGTAGGCGGTGGGGCAAACATTAGTTTAACCCCTCCGGATAACGGCGCTTTTGCTATCAGAGCGTATAACGGTACGGTCAACAAGGAGCTAGTAGGCTATCCTAACGGCATGCTAGCATGGGATAACAATGAGATACTAACAAAAGTTAATGGCGTTACTTTAGACACGGCGCAGACGATTACAGGTGCTAAAACCTTTGTTCCATGGCAAACCTTTAGTAATGGCCTTAACGTTAAGTGGATAACGGGTAACAAAGAAAAAAAGCCTTATTTTTGTATGCAACCATGAATGATAAATATCAAGGTTATGGGGCGACACTACAGTTACTCAGCGAAGAGTTAGCTGGTGGGTTTAAACTTATTGCAAAAGATAAAACCGATACTAATGTTAAAGCCCTTACCGGTCAGTCCAATGGTGTTCTTATGTGGGGCACAAATAACGTACTCACCGATGCAAATCAAATCATGATGCTTAAGAACCTTACGGGTGCAGAAATTACCTCGGGTGCAGTGATAGACTGTGGCACAGGTAACGGTGTGTTAGTTGGGTGGTTTATGAATACCGCAGGAGCATGGACTTTGGCTAACAATAAACCACAAGGCAAATGGAAGAATGTTAACAATTATAGCCTTTTGGCAGAAGAAAGCGGAATGTTTGTAAAGGTAGGGTAACATGAAAGAAAAAAGTCAAGATTTTCAAGAAACTCAAATCGAGGAAACTAAAATCGAGGTTCGGAACGCTCAAGAAATCAAGGACGGCTTTTTGTCTGTTGAAGTCAAAGGGCTTTATGGCGATGAGTTTTGTCAATACATTTTTGATCCAAAGACCGAACAGAATGAGAAGCTTTTAGAAGCTTTAAAGGGTGTTGATGTTAAGCCTTATGTGGTCGATATTGAGGCTCTCAAAACCGCTAAGCATGCAGAGCTTAAGGCGCAGATGGTGGCTAAGCGTGATGCGCTAACTTGTCACTACGACGGCGATGAGTTCGACTGCAACACTAATGCGCAGAATAACATTAACAGCTTAATTCTGTTTACGGAAACATCAAAAACAGATGCAATAGTTAGCATTAGAAGTTCTAACGAAACTACACATGTTTTTAATAAAGAACAACTGCATGAATTATCTTCTCTTATGGTTAAAGCGGTAAACGATTTGTACGCTGAATATTGGGTGCTTAAAGATAATTTAAGCAAAGCAAAATGTGAGGAAGATATCAAATCTATAAATTGGTCTTAGTAAAAATGTAACCTACTTTACACTTTTAAAAATTAGTGCAATTTCATTCAAAAAAAAAGTGTGTATAACATGAAAGGGTATTGAAGCAATACCCTTTGTTTTATTTTGATATAAGGAGGTCTTTTTTATGGAAGGACTAGATAGAACTATCATCGAGGGCGGAGACGGCTTCGGTGGTGCATCAATGCTTGCAGGTGGTGCAGGCTTTGTTGGTGGCCTTGTTTTGGGTTCTTTGTGGAATGGTGGTTTTGGTGGTTGTGGCTACCGTAACGGTGCCAACGGTGTAGTTAGTGCTATTGACACTAGCGCAATTACTGACGCTATTAATCAAGTAAACAACAACGTGTCAAACCTTGCAATGCAGAGTTCACAGCAAGCATGTTCGCATAATTCGAACATCGTTAATGCCGTAACCTCAGCTTACACCGGTCTTACTGCGAACATGAATGCTAACAACATCTCTAACATGCAGGCTTCAGCAAGTTTACAGAATGCATTATGTCAAGGCTTTTCTGGTGTGAATACCGCAGTCACTACTCAGGGCTATGAAAGCCGTGAAGCTACAAATGCGCTAGCTAATCAGATGGCGCAGTGTTGTTGTCAGATCACCCGTGCAGTTGAAGAACAAGGGTGCCAAAATAGACAGCTTCAGAGACAGATCCAAGCTGAACAAGTAGCATCTCAACTCTGCGATGCTAAGGCAAAGATTGCATCACTAGAAGCACAGCAGGCGTTAAGTTTAAGTCAGCAAGCACAGACAGCTTACTTGATTAGCCAGCTTAAGCCTACTACCGCAGCAGCAGGTGCATAAACTCATAAAGGCATGTGATTAAACTGATTAAGGCGGAGCGTTAAAAGCTTTGCCTTATATGAAAAGAATAAGAAAAAAAATGAAAAAGATTATTATTGATGTATCAAAGTTACCAAAGAATAACGACAATCCATTCATGGAAGAATGTGCTAAGGTTGATGCAAACCAACCCTTGACTTGGGCAAGATACCCTCATGACACTAAAGGTGCGCTTGACATAATCACTATGGAATACAATGAGTTAAAAAGAGCGTATGACGTCAACAACACCAAGGATTACGAAGAAAACCTCTATCACTTAGCCACCGCATGTTTGAATGCTTGGAGGATAGAGCACCATGATGAATAGCAACAACTACATGATACCGAACCCTATACCCGTTCAAGGTATCCCTATCACGCAGAATTTAACGGCTCCAGTGCATACTGCGATTGGACTTAAGCAAATTCAAGACTTTGAAATGCCTAGAGATTTTACCGACAGTAATGGCAAGGCATGGAAGTTGGTCAAGAGTGCGCATGATAGCTCTGTGGAGATACCCGACCCGCAGTACGTGCAAATCACTGATTATTGGAACCACGAGTTTCCGGGCTCCGAGGGTAAGGTTTATATATATGTGGTTGAGGGCATTAAGCGTCCACGCATCGACACAGAAAGAAGCGTGAACGTATTGTATCAATGGTTTAGTACAGCTAATAATCCGAGCTTTACGCCACAGAGCATAACGCCTGCCGAATGGTATAATGCTAATGTATACACGTCACCTATAACTGACGCTAGAGTTAGTAAGCTTCGTGCATTGTGCAACCTTGCAGAAGATAAGCAAACAGTGCTACAGAACACACAAGAGAAAGACATAAGCTTAAGTTTAATTGGTAGAGGGGTAAAGGATAATGGCAACCGAGGAACAGGAACAGCAACTAGATCAAATGCTAAATCAAATCAGAGCTAATACTTTAGAGCTTATAGATAAACGCTATAGTAAACCCGTACTAGTGGTAGCAGGTATTAAGAGAGGTAAGAAGTTGTTGAACGGGAAACTTAGTAAGCAAGATGTAATAGACATTGGTGCTATAGGTTTAACTATCATGCTTTCTTAAGAATGTAAAAAAGACCTCATAACGAGGTCTATTTTTTTACTTATTATCCCTTTGCTTGTGCTTTTTTGTTAAGTCCTTTCTTAGTGTTATAATACGTAGGCAAGGCGGGTGTGTTTTATGGTTTATCTAGCATTTTATAAAGGCAAAGGAAATTTTATAAATAAACTAGTAAGGTTTTTTACTAGGTCTAGATATTCCCATTGTGTAATTGTCGTTCAAAACACAAAAGTGAATTTGAGTGTTGATGATGCCTTTGAATATGTTGATGTAACGTCTGTTCAATATTCTTCAACATCAAGTAAAGGTGGCGTTTACGCTTTGAGGAGCGAGCGCAGATATATGTACGAAGATTTCACTAATGATGTTATCGACAATTCCACTAAAGATTGGGATATAGCTTTAATAGATAAACTAGAGACAACTATTTCGGACGCTGATGTCATAGACTTTTACAACCGAACTAAGAATTGCAAGTATGATTACTTGGGTGCCATTGGTTCAGTGTTTGCAATATTCAAGCAAAAGAAGTCTAGATATTTTTGTTCCGAATGGTGTGCAGAATGTCTTAAATTAAGCAAGCCATATAAATACACACCCGATAGTCTGTACAGATATATAACATCGTTATAATGGAGCATTATGGAATTTATTGTAGAAGACGGTAGCATTGTTGAAAACGCTAACAGTTATGTATCTGTACAGTATGCTGATGATTATTTTGCTATCAGAAACATAGATGTGTGGGGCGCGTTTACCGACGAACAAAAGAAAGCTAGACTAATAGTTGCCACTCAATATATTGATTTAAAATATGGTGTGCGATTTAAGGGTGATATTGTATCAAACGTTCAACCTCTAAGTTTTCCACGCACTCCTTGGTTTGTAAAGGAAAGTGAAAATTCTCCTGAAAAATACTTTTTGCCCAAAAACCTACTGCAAGCTTGTTGCGAGTATGCTTTAGTTGTTGATGGTGAAAGTATGAGCCTTGTTAGCAACATTACTTCATCGGCTACGGGTGGTGAAATAAAGCGCAAGAAAGAAAACGTCGGTGCGATTGAAACAGAAACTGAATATTTTTCATCTTCCTCCTCAAGCTACAGTGTGTACCCTGTTTACACGATTGCAGATGGTTTAATGGAATACCTTTGCGTAAACCCTATTAGTATGTTTTGCATTAGGAATTAGGTAAATGAATTATGATTCCGTTATTAAAACGGCAATTAGGCTTATTAGTGAAAATGGAAGAATAGCCACTTTAGTGTTAGAAAACGACACAGCCGACACTGATAAGCCTTGGGAAAGCGATGCATCTAAAGAAGAAAGGCATGATGTTATTGTTTGTTTTTTACCACCTGTAAACGGTATCTATTTTCACCATACAAGATTTGGTACTCACAAGGAATACATCAACAATGAATACCACGGAGCCGAACAAAATTCATGTATGGTTGCGCCGTTGTTTAAAGACGGTGTTGAGGTGGACTTATCTAAGGCGACGGCAATTATAGACAATGGCGTCAAGTACAAGGTTGTTTATTGCGACGTAATTAAACCTGCAAAACAAACAGTATTATATTCATTTGCATTGGGGCGTTAAACATGAAACCATCACAATCAATTGATTACATGTTCACAATGATAAATGATTATTGGAACAAGCGTTTAGGGTATAAAATTCTTTTCCAAAACATTAACGCTTTTAAGCCAACTACTGATGAGCCTTATTTAGTTTGCCATACTTACCATACTGATTCCGATAGAGTATGCTTAACAGGTTTAGACGGTAAAGGCAGATATAGAGAAAGCGGTTATCTCTTTTTTGATATGTATGTTCCGTCTAATACTGGGATAACCAAAAGCCTTGATTTGGCAGATGAAATAATAAATTTGTTCCGCCGTCCGCCTTTGGACTGTCAGATAACTTTTTCTGATTGGCGAAAACAAGAAGCTTTTAGTGAGTTTACGAACTTTACTAAACTAACCATACGGATATCATTTTCGTATGACAATTTTGTATGATCTAGCTAGTTTTACAAAGGAAACACAATGACAAAAGTTAGAAAAATTGATAGTTCAGCGGTTGCGCTTTACTATGCAAAAGAACAGTCTATTAACAAGTTGCCCGAAACACCTGTTTGGCAACAGCTTGAACCGTCTGAAATCAATGATATCGGCGGTGAAACCACGCAGGTAGCTCGTACCATTATTCGCCCCGACCGACAGAATAGCCGTGGTGCGATTACTGACTTAACTGCTAGTGCGGGCTTTAAACAAGAAATCTCACAGAATAATGCTACCGAGCTATTACAAGGGTTTTTATTTGCTGATGCACGAGAAATCTTTAAGACCAAGCCTTTGGTAGGTGGTAAGAAAGCTACTGTAACCGCAAGTGAAAATACCTACACTGTATCTGCTGATGTCACGGTAAAGAATGTTCTTACAGGCTCATTAGTCAAGGCTAAAGGCTTTAAGGCAAATGTAAACAACGGTGTTAAAGAAGTTGAAACAGTGGCAGAACAGGTTTTAACAATTACCGCAGGGGGTGGTGTTGTAGCTGAAACTGTAGGCAACGGGTCATTAGAAGTTGTTGGTTATAGAGCTAAGGGTTTAGCTTTAAAGACTGACGGTTATATTCGTTTTGAGCTTACAGGTGCAAATACCCTTGGTTTATCTGTAGGTCAGTGGGTGTTTGTTGGTGGAGATACTAATGGCTTTGCGACAAACGGCACTTTCTTTGCAAGAATTTCAAGCATTTTAGAGGGTGAATTAGTAATCGACCTTACCATTGGTAACGCCTCAAAACTTGTAGACGAAACCGCAGACTGCGACCTTTACTTTGGTACTTTTATCCGTAACGAAGATGATGTAGCAAAGATTAAGCGTACTACCTATACCATTGAAGAAAGTTTAGATTATGCTGATGAAGAACGTACTCAAGCTCAAGCGTCATACGTTAGTGGTTGCGTACCTAATGAGTTGACCATTAACCTCGAACAGGGTGCTTTGTCAAGCATGGAATTTGGCTTTACAGGTTGTAAGGTCTACACTCGTAAAGGCACTTTAATGGCAGGCACTAGATTACCTGCGTGGAATGAAAAGGGCTACAACAACGCAAACGAAGTTTATGCGGCTGTTCTTAGCGTTCATTCAACTGATGCCACCCACACCATTCCCGAACCATTGTTTGCTTATATGAGTAACGCAAATATCTCTATTAACAACAATACTTCTGAAAATAAAGCGGTAGGTGTACTTGGTAACTTTGACGTATCAGCAGGTAAATTTGACCTTGAAATCAGTCCAGAAGTGTACTTCGTTGACGTAGACACCATTAAGGCAATGCAAGAAAACAAGGACTGTGCGTTACAGGTTATTGTAAGCCGTGACAACGAGGGTATGGTTTTTGACGTTCCTATGATTGGTTTGGCTGCTTCTATTCCTACTGTATCAGAGGGTGAACCTATCAAAATGTCACTAAAGGGTAATGGTGCAAAGTCCAAGTTTAACTTTACCTTTGGTTATCATAACTTTGCTTACTTGCCTAATGTTGCAATGGCAGTTGAACATAACGCAGATTAGCGGTATAATGCTAGAGCAATAGAACAATAAGTTGGTTTGCAACTACTATTGTTTTTCATGACTCCTTAGTTATTGCCCCGTTAGTAAAATTTCGGGGCTTTTTGTTTGACATCAGAAAAATTTGGTGTATACTAGAAGCGCAAACAAGCAAAAGAAATTCCTTTTTTATTATTTTTGTCACAAATCCTCATTATCAAAGCCCCCTGTTGTGAAACACGGGGGTTTATTTATCCTCTATCAAATCACACTCCGCAAGCATCTTAGTTGTCGGTTGTTTTAGTAACAAAATATTTCGTGGTATACTTAGTTCATTTGTTAATTATCATAACAGAGGAGCTATTATGGCAAGTATTTTTTCTCAATATATGACCGACAAGTCCTTAGAAAAGGACGGTGTATGGGTTGAATTTTCTGAAGTTACTAATGACGACGGCACTACCCCAGCATTTCTTTTATCACGTGTATCAACAAACAACCGCAAGTGGGTATCAAGAACACAACCTATCTACAAGCAGCTTGAACGTGTATCCAACGGTGATTTAGATATCGACAGGGTTAAGAATGTAAGCTCAAAGCTTATTAGAGCTTTCTGTGAAGTCATTCTTCTTGATTGGCGTGATTTTAAGAAAGACGGTCAAGTTGATAAAAAGGGTAACTTTGTTATTGGCGAAGATGGTAAGGTAGTATGTGAAGATGTTCCATTTGACACTGAAACCGCTTATAAGTTGTTAAGTGACATGCCCGACCTTTATGCTTGGTTGATGAAAGAGGCAATGGACATCGACAATTACTTATCATCAAATAGAGAAAAAGATTTAAACTCTTAATCACCTATTTTGACGACTGCTATAATCAGACTAGCGAAAAGAAAAAAGCTTTAGACAGGGCTATAAAAATGGCTCAAAAGCTAGGGAAAAAGATATCAAAGTCCTTAACTGAAGAAAACGAAAAGCAAAAGGAACAAGATGTATCTTTACCTAGTCATTTGTTCGGTTATTTTTTAGCGTATAAAGATTTAGATAGACAACGTTCTCATGGATTTGCACCTACAAGAATACCATTTTTAGACATTGTCGCTTACGCTGATAGGTTTGGTTATAGCACGTCAGACGCCCGTTTGGAGGACTTTTTGTTCTTTGTGACGGGCTTGGACGACCATTTTATAGAATTGCTAAACAAAGAGTATAATAGCAAAAAGAAGTAAAATGGGGTTCAAAATGGGTGCTTTATTAAAACAATTCATCAAAGATAGAGATAGGTTGTACGACAAAATACGTTTAGCCATAACGGGTACGGCCTATCAAATTCTCAATGAGTTCGTTATGAACTCCCTTGCTTCCAACGGTCAATTCTTGTCTGCTTGGAACCTATCTTATAGAAACCCGTCGTGGAAAAAAGGCTTTTACGATAAACAAAGTTACAGCGCTAGATCTAGTAGTCGCTCAAAGGTTAAAGCTAGAGAAAGTGAGACTATTTCTTCTAATGCTAATAATCTTAAAGGCCGTAGATTAGTAGACGAAATCTTCATTACGAACGGTGCTCAAACACTGTTCAACCCCTCATTAGCCTCATCATATGACGATGTATTCCAACAGGCTACACAAGAAGTTTATCCGTATCCTATGAACTCAAGAAAGATAGTTGTTAAATCATGGGGGCGCATTAGAAGTACAGAGCCTAGTGCAATGGATAAACTATTTGAAGATAACGGTAAACAATGTACGCAAGAACTCATGGACATTAAGGTTTAAGGAAAATATATGTCACAAGCAACTATATCATACAACATAGAGACAAGGCTAACTGACGGTGTCACTGGTGCGATTGAAAAGCTAGACCAAAAGCTAACCAAGCTCCAAAACAAAAAGATTGAAATTAAACTTAGTGCTGACGGGTTAAATGATAAGAGCCTTGTTGACGGCTTGACAAAGATATCTACAGCGTTAAAGCAAGTCAAAGAATTAAATAAGCTAAATCTAAAAATAGATATAGATAAAAGCACATCTGAAAACGTGAAGAAACTCACAGTTGCTTTGAGTAGCTTAGCCAAGTTAGACATCTCAAAAGTTACATCACGTTCAAAGAAAATTATTGAATTAGCTAGTGGTATAAAGAGTTTAAGCTCTATAAACACAGCTAATCTTAGCCTTGTTATTATGTACCTAAAAGACTTAAACAAGGCCATGATGGGCAACAAGAATTCCACAAAGATTGCGAATGATTTAGCAAATTTAGCCACGTCATTAAACTCCTTGTCTAATGTTAAATCGTCAGCATTAACAGGTGTTGCAGATAGCTTAAAGGTATTAAATAGCATTGACTTTTCAGCTTTAAGACGCAGTGGAAATGTTGGCAACGGTTTAATGATGCTAGCCAAGGGGTTATCATCTCTAGACATAAAAACGGCCACATTAAAAAAAATGGGTGCTCTAGGTACTTCAATCAAGAGCATGTATGAGGCGTTTAATTCTGATGTTAATTTTCAGTTACTTTCTGCTAACTTTAAAACGGGTGTGTCTAGCATTGCATCTGCTTTAAAAGAGTTAGGGACTGTAAAGAACTCAATCAACTCAACGATGCTTGAAAACCTTGATAAATTATTTCTGACTATAGGAAAGTTTAGCAAGATGAAAACATCGGGGTTAAACAACCTTTCTAAAGCGTCATTAAAAATAGGCACTGCTTTACAATCTTTCACGGGTTTGAGATTAACAGGTTCAAATATTGATAGCCTTAACAGATTGTTTTTAACAATAAGCAAAATGGCTTCACGTAAGATTAACAGAGCGTCAGTAAATGTAATTGCTAGTCTTGGTACAGCTTTATCTAATTTTCAAAGGCTTAGAATAACCGAAAGAAATATTTTAAACCTAGATAATTTATTGGCCACTTTATCTAAGTATGCAAACGTCAATTTAACACGTTTAATACCACAGTTGAACGCATTAGGTATTGCATTAAGCAATTTGTCTTTAGGTGGCTTTAATGTGAGAGCTATTCAACGGTTATTCACAATGACCCAAAAGGCAGGTATTGGCTTTAACAGCTTAGCTCAAGGCGTCGACAGGGCTAATAAATCTTTATCAGAAATCCTAGGTACTCAACGACTTGCCGTGCGTATGTTTGGTGCTATGTATCTTAAAGATATGGTAGTGGAGTTCATGAAATACAGTGACACCATTACTATTGTCCAGAACAAGTTAAAGCAAGTATACACAACCTCTTACGGGGTAACAAAAGGCACACAAGCCTTACTAGATAGTGCTAACAATGCTAGAACCGACTTTGACGCGTTCTCTACAGCGTTCTTGCGATACGACTTAGTTTTGAGACGCTATGGCCGTACTGCGCATCAGAGCATGGAATTTACTAACACCTTAGCAAAGGCATTAGCATTAGGTGGTGCTACTACACAAGAAGCATCTAGTGCAATGATACAGTTGTCACAGTCTTTATCAAAGGGTAAAGCCGACGGCGACGAATTTCGTTCAATCATGGAAAACGCTCCGTTACTTGTTGACGCCTTAATTGATGAAGTTAAGGAATACTATAATCTAGCTAACGCAAACAGAGGTACTTTGTTAGAGCTTGCGCCTAAAGGTGGTATCAACATTGAGGTAATATTAGGTGCGGTTGAAAGATTAAAGAGTAAGGTTGATAGCACTTTTTCCTCATTAGATATGACTGTAGAACAAGTAATGACCAAAATGAACAACAACTTTAAGATGTGGTGGTCAAATGCGGTTAAGTCTACAGGTATATTGCGTGGGTTTGTTAATGTAGTAAATTACCTAGCTGATAACTTAGATAAAGTGATGAACACAGTAACCTTACTTATCAAAAGCTTTGTTGCTTACAAGGTTGCTCAGGTTGCCATTGCGGTTGCTATAAAGGCTTACAATGCGTCTATAAAAGCATCTGCAATGTGGGACGTAGTAAAATCACGTGGCATAGGTCAGTTGATACGTGATTATACGCAGTACACCAGAGCCGTAATGGCGAACAATATTGCTATTGCTAGAAATAACGCTCTTAACAAGTACAGCTTCTATGGAAGAAATAAAGAGCTAAGAGCTAATACCAAGGTTACAAACGCATCATCTGCCTCAATCATTGCAGAAAACGCTTTAGCTGATAGAGTTTTTAGTCGAAAGCTTGGTGGTGGTGCAGGTGTTTTAAGGACTTCTGCTAACATTGTTAGTACTTTAGCAAAAGGCGTTGGCGAAATTGTAAAGGTAGGTGGTAGGTTAGGTGCGGTCACTGTTGCTTTGACAGTTATATACACAATGGTGACTAACTTGAAAAAGGCCTTTGGCTTTTTAACAGATCCGTTCAAAAATCCGTTACAAGTGAACGAGACTAATGCGTTCTTTGTTGGTTTGGCCATGGAGATTAAAAAGACCATGCCGTTTGTTGAACAGTTGGCTAGTGTTTTTAACAAGATAGCTAATGCAATAAAAGTCATGAGTAGAGAGATGACTAAGTTCCTTAGACTTATGGCAAAATGGGATAATTTGGCTATAACAGGTGAAGCCATTAGTAAGGCTTTTCAAAACAAAAGTCAAAGAAATAGCCTAGAGGGTAAGATGTCCTACCTTAGTGGCGTCAACTTTGAGATTAAAGACGGCAACTTATATAGAGGAGGTGCTGTTCGTGGTGACACTTTGCGTAGCTTCCTTAGTGATATGAACAAGGAATATAAAGAGCTTGCGAACAGTGGAACAGGGATTGAGGAATACAAAGAAAAGTTCTTTAAAGAATTTTCTAAAATACCTTCCGAACTTAGAACAGAAATATTAGATACATTTGCCAGGTATAAAGCCCAAGAAAAAGATCCTGAATATGTGAAAAAATTTCGACAAACAACAGGTGACTATAAGAAACAACAAGAGCTTTATCTTGATGAATTAGTCAAAATAACCATGAACGAGAATGAAATTACAAAATATCAAGATTTCGTGCTAGAGAGAGTTGTGGCTCTTATGAGAACCATACCTCAATATGGTAAATCTTTTTGGTCGGATTTGACAAATGAAGCAAGCAAATCTCATTCAAATATGTATAAAAAAGGTGAGGCGAAACTAAGGGAACAAAAAGAGATAGAACTCGTAACCAAAGGTGCTCCTACTGATCTTATTGATGCTATTAAAAGAAACCCAAATTTACAGAATAGCGGTATTGGTGGTGATAATGACGGTGGTGAACGTAAAAAGGAGTGGAGAAACCCCGAATGGGCTAACCTTACGGGCTTTGGTGGCAAAGAACTATCTCTACTTACAGGCGAAACATTAAAGGATTTAAAGGACATTTACGCCGTAAGAACAGATATGTTGTACTTAGACAAACAGGAATTAGAATGGCTTAACGAAGAATTTGAGCTTAGAAAACAGTTTGCTGAATTTGGTAAAACCGCTTCTGAACAAGAAATGAAAGACTTTAAGAAGAAGTTTGAGTTATACAAACAACAAACTGAAATACAACAGAAAGCTTTAGAATTGGTTGAAGAAGCCAAAAGCCCAATGAAAGAGTATGAGTTACAAAAGAAAGCCTTGGAACGCATAATTGAGGATATGGGCAAGCTAGGCGAAGACACCTCTATGTGGCTTGAAAAGCTGAAAGAAGTTAAAACACCTTTAGAGGAAATAACCAAAGAATTTAAAAAGCAAATTGAAGCTCAAGAACAGTTATCTCACATAAGGGAAAAGAATGAAAACTTTGAAGAATTAAGAAGTGCTTTTATTCAGCAATACGGACGTACTCCGAATAGCACTGAAACTCAAAACTTAAAGAACAAAGCCGAACAAATGCGCCTAATGCGAAGTAGAGCTGATTTGTATGGAGATACTAATTCTAGTGTTGACAATTTCTTTAAGTCAAAGACTAAGCTAGAAAACATAGGTAGTTTGTTGGCGTCAAATAACAACGTAAGCCGAAGCACTCTAAATCAAGGCATAGGCGACATTTGGAAAACAGCTTCTACTGTTGGTAATGACGTTGACATGAACTCTAAAGAGGGTATGCTTTTCCAACAGGGGTTTTTGCAAGCAACAGGCGAAGAATTTAGTCAATGGAAAGCTAACATCATGTCTGGGGTGGCGGAAGTTGCTGACGGCTTTACTAGCTTAAGTCAATCTGTTACTAACATTTGGACTGATATGACAACGACCATGTCAACAGGCTTTAGTGAAGAATTATCCAAGGTAATTCAAGGGAGTGAAAGCCTTTCTGATGCCTTTGCTAATGTTGGTCAACAGATTTTAGACAGTGTTATTCCTGCCTTGATACAAATGGGTATTCAATGGATGGCAAACCAAGTCATGGCGCAAACAATGTCGGCTACAAGTACCGCGCAAGTTGTGGCTCAAAACGAGGCTATAACAGCGTCAGCGATGCCTGCAGCGACCGCTACATCTGTAGCCTCATGGGGTAGTGCTGCAGTTATTGGTGGTTCGGTATTAATGGCGTTGTTAGCTAGCATGGCTATGATGAAAGGATTTTCTAGTGGTGGCTATGTTGGTGATGGCGGTAAATATGAGCCTATGGGTATAGTTCACGGTGGTGAATATGTGTTTGATAAGGAGTCCACAAGACGCTTAGGCGTAGGAAACCTTGAAGCTTTGCGTAGTAATGCAGGCACTTTAACAAACAATAATATCACTAATAACTACAACAATCAGACCTATGGAACAGGCGGTGGTGCTAATGTAAACGTGGTTAATGTGTTAGACCCACAAATGGTAAGTAGGTACATGAAGTCAGAGGAGGGATCTAAATCAGTGCTTAATGTTATTAAGAACAATCCGTCTAACATTAAACGAGTCATTAACGCTTAACGTGTGTTAATCGAGTAAACAGGGGTTTATCTAAAACTAACCCCTTTTTTATCTAGTGATTAACACATGTTATAATGGGTTGTTTTTTGGGGGGATAGAGAAACGATGAACGAGTGTATATTAAAAGTTCCTACTAGTGCGGAAGTAACTTACGAGTACAAGACAGATGTATTAAAATCATACTCTCACAATGAAGAAGCGTATGCGATGCGTGACGCCCCTAGAATGTCATTCAGCTATACGTATTCGATTACAGATAGCAAAGAGATACAGAACGAAATTTCCAAGGCGAGAAAGCTAGGTAATGTTGGAGAGTATTTAATACCTAATTGGCTAGGTGCGATAAAGGGTTGCACCGTAAAGAGTGGTGTTAATTACATCAACGTACCGCATGCAAACGACTTTGTGTATGGTATGTATGTTTGCCTATACATTGACGAAAATAAACATGAAATCGTAAGAATAAGCGATAAAGATACCGAAAAAGACAGAATAAAGTTTGAGTCAAAACTCGAAGAAACTGTTGAAAACGTGACCATTTTACCTATGTATATTTGCTCAAACAAGGGCGAAGTGTCTTTTACTTGCGTTAATACTTTTCAGAATGGTTTGCAATATGAAGCTCAAGTAATGGACGCATGTTATTCTGCCTTTGTAGAACACGATGTTACTTACTTAGGTCATGATGTATTTGAAAACTTTGCCTTATCGGGCACTCCTACGAACGCTATATCACAAGATATTTTAGAAAACGACTACGAAATAGGGAGAACCGATAGAACAAGTTTTAATACTAGAACATACGACGAAATCTCTCTTGATGTAGTGTGTAACGGTCAAGAAGAAAGAGCTAGGTTAGTAAACTTTGCAAAGAGACGTAGAGGCAAGGTTAATCCGTTCTTCTTGCCTAGTGGTAATTCAGACGTTATTAAAGCACCATATACAAGTGAGCTAGTTGGTAATAATTTATATGCTAGACACAATGATTATTACGACTATACAGTAAGGCCATATATCGCCATTAGATGTGGTGAGAAGTTGTATTGTGCAACTGTAAAAAAAGTAACACCTAGAGTGGTATACAAAGACGGCGAGTACTATGATTTATTAGAGCTTAGAGAAGATTTACAGTGTAAGTATAGTGATATTTCTTACATCAGCACATTGTTATTTGTTAGATTTTCTGAAGATAGTTTTACCTATACTCATTCTGGTTATGATTGCGTGACAGCTACTTTAAACGTAGTAGAAACTAACTACAGAGACAATGTAGACGTTGAAGATTCCGATGTGTATTTTTACAAGGACGTATTCGATCCAGACTGTGTATTACTATGTACCTTTGAGAACAACTTTGTTAATGAAGCTTACGACAAAAAGAAAATCTCATTTATACCTATTTGTGAGGGCAAGCAAGTCACCCATGAGTTTGTAAAAGGTCGTGGCTTTGGAGGCATGAATACAGGCGTTAGGAGAACTGACAAAGAGTATAATCTTCCATTAGGCGTATTCATGTCAGAAACAGGTGAGAAAATCTACGACACTAGCGAAAGCTTTACCATTGAGTTCGGCTTCACCGAAGATGATAATGCCGGTATAGTGATGTTTGGTGTGCAAGACAACGCACGAAATTATTCGTATCAATACATATTACCTCGCAAAGATGATTACAAATTTTTTCGGTCACAATATGTAGGTAGCGTTTACGTCTCTACTCCAATCTCACTTATTTACCAACGTGGAAAAGTAGATGAAACAAAATTCCCAACATCTTTGACTGATAGTTCATACTTCTTTACTAAAGATCCTTATAACGTAATAAATGGTATGATAATCGGGTTAGATAGAACTGAACAAAACTATGGTGCTTCGGCTGTTAATTTTTTGAACAAAACATACGTGCCTATAAGTAAATGGGAAAAAAACAACAAATACCATGACATCGCCTTTGTGTATGAAAAGGAAAATAATAGAGGTTATTTGTTTGTAGATGGTTATTGCAATTGTGTAGTTGATTATTGTTACTATGACAAACCCAACGATGAACATCAAAAAATATCAATATATGCTTACGGGTGTATATTTGAGTATATAAAGGTTACAAAAAAGGCTTTATACACAAGAGAGTACGTGCCTAAAAGATATAAACCAAAATTAGGAGATATTTGGCGTGGTAAAAAACGAAACGAGATTGATACAGTTACGGTTTGTAACTTAGAGCCAATCTTAACACCTGCCATGGGTAAGTCTTTTGCAAGTAATATTGGTAATACCAAATATAATATGAGTAGAACGTCATTTTTAAACACAGGACCTACGAAAGAAGAGCGTTTTAAAGACTATCCAATACCTTTTTTTGATGATATTGATAACAAGCATGTAAGCAATAACTATAACACAACAATTATAAATAGTGATGAAAACTACCCATTCACAAAAATGATATCTGTACATGATCACAACCAACATTCCATTGCAACAACAGTAGCTCCCGAAAACTTACAGGAGTATTTTATTGATAACCCGTCACTGCAATTTGATTGGTCGTTTGAGTTTTGGTGTAAGCATGGTACGTTATTCAATAACGCCACAGGTGGCCTAGGTAGCTCAGTTTGGGGTAGCTTGGGTTTTTGGTTTGATTCTTACTACCGACCTTATCTCAAAAACATAAGTGTCGTTGGTGGTGGTGATAGTTTAATAACTTCAAAAAAACGAGATTACTGCTTAAGGGTGCAAAATATTGATATACCGCTACCAACAAAAGATTTACACCATGTATGTATCACAAGGTCAATGATAGATAAAAAGGTGTTTGTTTATATAGATAAACAGTTAGTCAAAACTATAGACGTAACAAAAGATAAGAATTTTAACTTAGGGCAGTCAAGACTGGCTGTTCATGGCTGGGTTTTTTTGGTTGATGTTTATTTTAGCAGAAGGGATAATTAAATGGTTAAACAACAATTGTGCGGTTTTTTTAAGCATGTATATGCTGATTTTAACGATAGTACAATTTTGACAAAAATTGACGAAACAAATATCTCTTTTACGCCTCAATACGACAATTGTCAGATATTACCGATAGATAATTTCCCCGAAAGAGATTTTATGCTAAAGGTAAATAAAGGTGGTTATTATAAGCCGTTTTGTCCTAATAGTGACCTTGGTTATTCAGATGAAAGAACATCTCGGGACATAAGAGTAGTTGACTTTTTTATTAGATTAAAGAATAAAAACGATGATGGTACTATTCCTTTATTCAACCTTACAAACGGTTCAGATATAAATGTTCATCTTTACATGTTGGAAACTAATGGTAAAACTTGTGTTATGTTCAAAAACTTAACAACAGGTGAAATTGGAACACAAACATATTTTTCGACCTCTAATGTTTATGTAAATGGAGGTTGGGATCATTTTCAAGTAATTGAAAGCTCTGGTAAAAAATCAATTGGATTAGTAATCGACAATGTTGTTTTTTGTGCAGCAGGTGATTATTATTATGCCGGTTTGGAAAAAATATTCACTAGGACTTTCACAACAAATGATCATTTATATTTGGAGTTTTATGATGAGTGTGAACTTACCGATATTATAACAAAAAGTTTTAAGGATAGTGTTACTAATACAACACTCTCTAGTGGTGAAACGAGAGATGGCTCAAATCCCTTTATATACCCTTACGTAGCTAACGTAAACATTAAGTATCAATCTACAAAAAATCCGAATAATTCATATTACAAGCCTATAGTAGCTCCACTTTTTGGCATAGCGTATGAAGAAATGCACTGTTCTCCATTTGACACAACAACGACTTATAAAGTTAGAGCTCGGTTTGTTGGTATGTATAAGCCACAAAATTATGGTGCATCATGGTCAAACGGTAAAGTTGGTGATACGGTAACTATCAATGCTAAAGACGATTTTATTTGGGCGAGAGTTACTGACTTTAACACAGGAGAAACTAACGTCAGTGGCCTTTATGTGCCTAAAATGTTACACCCAACTCTTTTTTACACTGATTTTTGGCACAACCCAACAACAGCTATAACAAACAATACAAAATATTTTAGAAACACTTCAAAAGGTGTTAGCTATTTTACAAACTTGTACGATGATAACGTAAACCCTAGTGTTGGTGATTTAGAGAAATTTGTTGGTGATGAGTTATATAAGGATATTTCTTTTTTAACAAACCCTACAACAGGCAAAAAAGACGGTTATTTGTACCTACCTATGTCATGTGGTAAAAAAGAAATAAACGATAACACTATAGATTGGTATCAAAAGCAAAAAGAAAGTTTTTACACAAACAATTTATTAGTTAATGTAAATTCTGCTGATAACAATTCGCCACAAAATATAGGTGTATTTTGTCACGGTTACACTTCAAGTTATACCAATAGTTGGGATTTTTGTTTTTACGCCTCTAAACCACGAGATGGCATGTTAATTACCACTATCGGTAGAGGTAAAAGCGGTTCTGTAGTTGATAACACAATAAAAGAATGGAGTGTCCAGATTAGATTAAAACCATCGACTGATCAATTAATGATAGTTTATCCCAACAAAGATAATAAAACAGGGTTAATTATGAACGATAATTATATTGATGATAGAAAGCTTCATGAAGAATGTGGAGTAT
>ERZ1034873.258-NODE-258-length-32708-cov-5.789146_pt1 | contig 32708 bp, 30 predicted proteins | sample MGYA00520689_ERZ1034873 | MGnify/ENA primary metagenome ERZ1034873 (study PRJEB33766, sample SAMN09781722) | gut metagenome | biome: gut microbiome | host: Homo sapiens | place: Madagascar | study: EMG produced TPA metagenomics assembly of the PRJNA485056 data set...
ATAATATTTATTCAGGAGGAATCAATATGAATATTACAGGTGAAGATTTAATTTTAGCATGTTCCGCAATCGGTGCAGGTTTAGCAGTTATCGCTGGTATCGGACCTGGTATTGGACAGGGTATCGCAGCAGGTCATGCAGCAGGTGCCGTAGGTAGAAACCCGGGAGCAAAGTCAGACATCACATCTACGATGTTATTAGGACAGGCAGTAGCCGAGACAACCGGTCTGTATGGTCTGTTGGTAGCAATGCTGTTATTATTCGTAAAACCTTTGGTTTAATCAGAGAGACCTGCATCTGCAAAACAGCAGAGCGGAAATTCTTTGGAAAGGTTGTGTGTTCAAAAATATGATAAGAAGGGAGGCAGGCCAGGCTATATGACAAGATTATTTGATCTTGATTTTCAGCTGTTACATGACACGGTACTGCTTGCAATTGCAGTATTTTTCCTGTTTCTGTTGCTGTCATATCTGTTATTTAATCCGGTGCGTAAGCTGTTAAAGGATCGTCAGGATAAGATTAAGGGCGATATCGATACAGCGCTTGCAGATAAGGAAGCTGCAGCAGCATTAAAGGAGCAGTATGACGAGAAGCTGAAGAATATCGAGAAAGAAGCAGAGGTTATTCTGAGTGAAGCCCGCCAGAAAGCATTGAAAAATGAAGCACGTATTATCGATGAGGCGAAGGAAGAGGCGGCGCGTATCAGAAAGCGTGCCGAGGAAGAAGCCGAGTTAGAGAAGAAGCGTGCAATGGATGACATCAAGCAGGAGATGATCCAGGTGGCATCCCTGATGGCAGGCAAGGTAGTTGCGGCCTCTATTGATACAACGATTCAGGACCAGTTAGTAGATGAGACATTGAAAGAAATAGGTGATGAGGCATGGCTAAGCTAGTATCAAAGACATACGGTGATGCGTTATTTGAGGTAGCGGTCGAGGAAGATAAAGTAGATGCCTTATTAGAAGAAGCAAGAGCGGTTCTTGCTATCTTAGAAGATAACAGTGACTTGTCGAAGCTGATGACGCATCCGAAGATCGTAAAAGAAGAGAAGATGAAGATCATCGAGGAGATCTTTTCCCACAGAGTGTCAGACGAGATCGTCGGACTGATGCGGTTAGTGGTTCAGAAGGATCATTTTGGTGAGATGAACCATGTGTTTGAATATTTCATTTCCACCGTGAAGGAATATAAGCACATCGGAACAGCTTATGTAACTTCTGCATTGGATTTAACAGAGAAGCAGAAGCAGGACATCGAGAAAAAGCTGTTAGAAACAACAAAGTATGCAGAGTTTGAGATGCACTACAAAACAGATTCTGCACTGATAGGCGGACTGGTAATCCGTATTGGAGACCGTGTGGTAGACAGCAGTATCCGCACGAAGCTGAATAAGCTCTCCAGTGAATTATCCAAATTACAGTTGAAAGTGGGTGAATGCGCTTCATGAATTTGAAACCAGAAGAGATAAGTTCAGTCATCAAGGAGCAGATTAAGAGATATGCAGCGCAGTTAGAAGTATCAGATGTTGGTACCGTTATCCAGGTTGCCGACGGAATTGCGCGTATTCATGGTCTTGAGAATGCAATGCAGGGTGAACTTTTAGAGTTTCCTGGTGAAGTATATGGAATGGTATTGAACCTTGAGGAAGATAACGTAGGTGCCGTATTATTAGGTGACCGACGCAATATCAACGAGGGAGATATCGTTAAGACTACCGGACGAGTCGTAGAGGTTCCGGTCGGAGATGCTTTATTGGGACGAGTTGTAAACGCATTGGGACAGCCAATCGATGGCAAGGGCCCGATTGAAACAGATAAGTATCGTCAGATCGAGCGAGTAGCATCCGGTGTTATTTCCAGAAAGTCCGTAGATACACCATTACAGACCGGTATCAAGGCTATTGACTCCATGGTGCCGATCGGACGTGGACAGCGTGAGCTGATCATCGGTGATAAGCAGACCGGTAAGACAGCGATCGCAATCGATACGATCATTAACCAGAAGGGACAGAATGTAAAATGTATTTACGTTGCAATCGGTCAGAAGGCATCTACCGTAGCATCCCTGGTTAAGACCTTAGAGGAATTCGGTGCAATGGCATATACCACTGTTGTTGTATCAACAGCCAGTGAGCTTGCACCATTACAGTATATTGCACCATACGCAGGATGTGCGATTGGTGAGGAATGGATGGAGAACGGAGAGGATGTACTGATTGTTTATGATGACTTAAGCAAGCATGCAACTGCATACCGTACACTTTCCTTGCTTCTTAAGAGACCACCAGGACGTGAGGCTTATCCGGGTGATGTATTCTACCTGCATTCCAGACTGTTAGAGCGTGCAGCAAGACTTTCCGACAAGTTAGGCGGAGGTTCCTTAACAGCACTTCCGATCATCGAGACACAGGCAGGTGACGTATCTGCATACATTCCTACGAATGTAATTTCCATTACCGATGGTCAGATCTATCTGGAAACAGATATGTTCAATGCAGGTTTCCGTCCGGCTATCAACGCAGGTCTTTCCGTATCACGAGTAGGTGGATCTGCACAGATCAAGGCGATCAAGAAGATCTCAGCACCGATCCGGGTAGAGCTGGCACAGTACCGTGAGCTGGCTGCATTCTCACAGTTCGGTTCCGAGTTAGACGCAGATACAACCGAGAAGTTAGCACAGGGTGAAAGAATCCGTGAGATCTTAAAGCAGCCACAGTATCAGCCGATGCCGGTTGAAAAACAGGTTGTGATCATCTATGCAGCGACCAAGAAGTACCTTCTCGACATTCCGGTAGAGAATGTGTTACAGTTCCAGGATGAACTGTTTGAGTACATTGATACCAAGTATCCGGAGATCTTAACATCGATCCGTGAGACCAAGCAGTTAGAGGAAGAGAACGAGAAGAAGCTGATCCAGGCAATCGAGGAAAAGAAAGCAAGTTTTATGAAGTAAAACAAGTTTATAAAAAGGCGGTGAAATGATATGGCCTCAATGAGAGACATAAAAAGACGTAAAGGCAGTATCCAGAGTACGCAGCAGATCACAAAAGCCATGAAGCTTGTTTCTACCGTAAAACTGCAAAAGGCGAAAAGCCGTGCGGAGGAAACGAATCCGTATTTTAATTACATGTATAAGACAGTTAGTTCGATGCTGGCACGTTCCGGCGGGATCAACCATCCGTATCTGACGGGAAGTGATTCCAAGAAAAAGGCAGTGATACTCATTACCTCGAACCGTGGACTTGCCGGTGGATACAATTCCAATATGGTAAAGCTGGTTACCGGAAGTGACCTTCCAAAGGAAGATACCCTGATCTATTCGATCGGTCACAAGGGAACCGAAACACTCGAACGGCGTGGATATCAGATTATGAAGGATGAGTCCGAAGTAATCGAAGCACCAACCTATGCAGATGCATCCGCAATCTGTAAGGAGGTGCTGGATGCGTATACGTCCGGAGAGATTGGAGAGATTTATCTGGCATATACACACTTTAAAAATACGGTAGTGCATGAGCCGAAGATGATCCGGCTTCTCCCGGTAGATCTCGGTGAAGTAGAAACAGATCAGACAGAATCCAATATTCTGATGAACTACGAACCGAATGAGGAAGAAGCACTTGACATGATCATTCCAAAGTATGTAACGAGTCTGTGCTATGGAGCACTGGTAGAATCTGTTGCCAGTGAGAACGGAGCCAGAATGCAGGCAATGGATTCTGCAACGAGCAATGCAGAGGATATGATCAGTGATCTGACACTCAAATACAACAGAGCGCGTCAGGGCTCGATTACACAGGAACTGACAGAGATTATTGCAGGCGCAAATGCAATATCATAACGAAAAGGAGTGATAGAAAAGATGGCAGAAACGAATACAGGCAGAATCACTCAGATTATTGGTGCGGTACTGGATATCAAGTTTTCCGAAGGAAAGCTTCCGGAAATAAATGAAGCAATCAACGTTCCACTGAAAAACGGAGGAAAGTTAGTTGTCGAAGTATCCCAGCATCTGGGTGATGATACAGTGCGTTGTATCGCCATGGGTCCTACGGATGGATTAGTCCGTGGAATGGAGGCAGAAGCAACAGGTTCTGCGATCCGTGTACCGGTAGGTGAGAACACACTGGGCAGAATGTTCAATGTTTTAGGTGAACCGATCGATGATGTCGAAGCACCGAAGGATGTTGAATATATGCCGATTCACAGAAAAGCTCCGGCTTTTGAAGAACAGGCAACCTCCACAGAGATGTTAGAGACAGGAATCAAGGTCGTTGACCTTCTCTGCCCATATCAGAAGGGTGGAAAGATCGGTCTGTTCGGTGGTGCCGGTGTAGGTAAGACGGTACTGATCCAGGAGCTGATCCACAATATCGCAACTGAGCATGGTGGATATTCCGTATTCACCGGTGTAGGTGAGCGTACCCGTGAAGGAAATGACCTTTACTATGAGATGAAGGAATCCGGCGTTATCGATAAGACAACAATGGTATTCGGACAGATGAACGAGCCACCTGGAGCACGTATGCGTGTAGGTCTGACCGGACTTACCATGGCAGAGTACTTCCGTGACAAGGGTGGAAAGGATGTATTGTTATTCATTGACAATATCTTCCGTTTTACACAGGCAGGTTCTGAGGTATCAGCACTTTTAGGACGTATGCCATCAGCCGTTGGTTATCAGCCGACACTTCAGACAGAGATGGGTGCTTTACAGGAGCGAATCACTTCTACTAAGAATGGTTCTATCACATCCGTACAGGCAGTCTATGTACCAGCCGACGACTTAACAGACCCGGCTCCGGCTACAACCTTCGCCCATCTGGATGCAACCACTGTATTGGAGCGTTCCATTGCAGAGCTTGGTATTTACCCGGCAGTAGATCCGTTAGGTTCTACCTCCAGAATCCTTGACCCGCGTATCGTAGGTCAGGAGCACTTTGAAGTAGCCCGTGGTGTACAGGAGATCCTTCAGAAGTATAAGGAATTACAGGATATTATCGCTATCCTTGGTATGGACGAGTTATCCGAGGACGATAAGTTAGTCGTATCAAGAGCAAGAAAGGTTCAGAGATTCCTGTCACAGCCATTCTTCGTAGCAGGACAGTTTACCGGTCTGGAAGGTAAGTATGTTCCGATCGCTGAGACGATCCGTGGATTCCGTGAGATCCTTGAAGGAAAGCACGATGACGTACCGGAGAGTTACTTCCTGAATGCCGGCAGTATTGACGAAGTACGTGCCCGCATGCAGTAATGGGGGATTGATATGGCAGAGGAAAACAAAGTATTTGATGTTGAGATCATTACGCCGGACCGTATCTTTTATACGGGCAAGGCAACGATGATTGAATTTAATACAGCAAATGGTGAGATCGGTGTCTATAAGAACCATATCCCACTGACGACTGTTCTCGTTCCTGGTATCGTAACGATCACCGGGGATGAGGGCTTAAAGACCGCAGCCGTTCACGCCGGTTTTGCAGAGATTCTGCCGGATAAGGTCACCTTATTAGCAGAAATCGCAGAATGGCCGGATGAGATCGACGAGCAGCGTGCCGAAGCCGCAGCCGCACGTGCGAAGGAACGTCTGGCAGCAAAGACGAAGGACATCGACTTGGCGAGAGCCGAGTTTGCACTTCGTAAGGCACTGGTTCGTATGGAGATTAAAAAATAATCGAATCGATGTAACAAAGCGTACACAGGGGGCACTGTTTTCGAAAGTGCCCCCTGTTGCCGTTTGCAGGCTTGCAATTTGTCGTACTTTGTAATATGATAAGAATCATCTTAAGAATTGAATATTGCAGCTATAAAGTGAATCTGCATACGACTGCATGGAACAGACATCTTAGAGATGCAGATGAGAGGGAATCAGGTGTAAGCCCTGAGCGATCCGGTCACTGTGATAGAGGAGTGAGACATTGATACCATTGTACGCCGAAGGGGTGTATGAGAAGGAATGTCAGGCGATGATCCTTAAGCCAGGAAACCTGCTTTATAGTAAAATGAGCTTCCGATGAAAGTGTTAATTTTAAGAAATTGGAGCCAACATTGTGCAAAAGTGCACAGTGCTGGCTTTTACTGTGATGCAGTGCTTTCCCGGAAGAAAACAGGAAGCGCTGCTTTTTTATTGTATTGAGTTCGGATGTCAAAAGGTGATTGTTCATTTATAAAATGGCAAAATGCATAAATATGTTTTGCCAATACTGAAACGGAAGGACACCTTTTGATACCTGAACCTGTATAGGAAATGACGATATATCAATAGGAAATGAGGATTTGTATGCAGCTTGGAAGAAGAAAACTTAGTGGATGGTTATTATGTGCCATGCTTCTGCTTGGTGGAGCGTCGCTGACGCAGGCAGCGGAAGTGACGGCTGAAGCAGTGACAGAAGCGACAGGCAGCCAGCAGACGTCTAGTGGATACACATGGATAGAAACAAATAATATGGTCGTATCTACCGACCAGACGATCGCAGATGGCCTGCCGAAGAATCCGTCCGATGGAAGCAGTTATATCAAGTGGACATCGGAACCGGCAGGGAATATGGACAGTGAGCCGACGAATCCGGTATTTTTAGATGGACGGCTGTACCGGGTTGGCGGTAACTTCTTATATGAGCTGGATGTGGAAACAGGAGTTACCTTAAAGCGTGTGCAGCTTGCACATAAAAGTGGATATACCTATTTCCTGACAGCGGGAAATGGCATGCTGTTTATGCAGGAAGGCTTGTATGTACAGGCATTTGATGCTGATTTAAACAGTCTGTGGGTAACAGAGAAAATGCAGTCCGGGAATCAGGGACTTACCCCACTGACACTGGATGCGGATACGGATCTTCTCTATGGAGGAACAGTAGGTGTCGGATCAGATAACGGATGTTACTTTTGCGTGGATGCAGGTAATGGATCGATCGTATGGCAGAGAGAAGCGGATCCGGATCAGAAAAGCTGCGGATCGAGTGGCAATTATACCGGATATTACTGGGCAGGCAGTGTGGTTGCTGGAGATTATCTGATCTATGCCGGAGAAGGCGGCAGAGTCTATTCCGTAGAAAAAGCAACCGGTAATACCGTTGACACCTTCGATACCTGTGAGGATGCATCGAAAAGTGTCAGGGATTCAGTGGTGTATGAGAATGGATATCTGTATTTTGCAACCACGGATGGAACATTGTATAAGCTTGCATTCGATGTGACAAGCGGAAAGATCGGGGCAGCAGTATCACAGACCGTCGGAAATACAAACGTAGTGACAACCGGATTTGGCAGCAGCTGTACCGCAACACCGGTCATTTATCAGAACCGGTTGTATATAGGAGATTCCACCTGTGTCGCTGTGTTCGATGTATCGGGGGAGAACCTGTCGTGTATCTATCGCATCAATACAGGGGTAGGAACGCTGCGGGATATCCGGCTTGTAGCAGATGCCGCGAATCATTGTGTCTATGGATTTACCCAGTATTACAAAACACCGGGAAGTCTTCTGATGTTCCGGGATGCACCGGGACAGACGAGCGGGCAGGTCACAGACTTTGCATCCCTGACTGCCTGTGCGAAGCAGTACAGTGCAGGCATGCCGATCTTTGGGGCAGATGGAACGATCTATTTTTCCAATGATGCAGGTATTTTAATGGCTGTGGCATCGAGTCAGGCATATTTAACAGGATTAACGGCAAATGGAACCTTCGATCAGTCCTTTGCACCGGGGCAGTTAAGCTATGAGCTTACAGTGGCACCGAAAACGAGTCAGGCAGTATTTGAAATGACGGTGCCGGAAGGCGCGTCAGTAACGGTGAATGGCGCACCGGTCACGGTTTCGGGTCAGAAGGCAGCAGCAACGGTTGCACTTTCGAATAAGACCGGTAATGCAACGATCTGTATTGTGAATGGAACAGACAGAAGAACCTATACGGTCGCGGTCCGGGAGGCATCGACAGATGCCACGCTGCGGATGGACATGACAAAGCTCAGCCAGTCAAATATTTATAATTCGTCCCTGATTGGAATGGAAGCACTGTCAGATCATATTTATATAAGTACATCGGTCGATAGTAAGTGGAAACGCTTCTGGGTGTCGACAATGGATGCGAAGGCATCGTATCAGTTGTATGCAGTTACTTCATTTGGCAGCAAAACAAGTGTGGATGCTTCGACAAAAGGGATTACCAATCCGGTATCAAACGGCGATAAGACGTATTTTCCACTACACTTTGCAGCCGGTGCGGATACGATGGCATACCGGGTGCATGTGACCGCAGAGGATGGTGTGACGACACAGGATTATTACTATATGGTGACAGAGCAGGAGAAGTCCGTATTTCTGGCTTCTACGCAGTATCTGGATCTTCTGTCATCCTTTGGAAAGAGCAGTGAGATTACAAAACTGACAGCCGGTTACCTCACAAAAATATCTGCGACGATCCCAAAGAAGTCCTATATCTACACCGGGAAAGCAATAAAGCCGGCAGTTACCGTGAAGAATACGGCAGTAACACTTGCGTCCGGTACAGATTACACTGTTTCCTACCGGAACAATACAAAGGCAGGAACAGCCACGGTCACGGTATCGGGCAGGGGAAAATATGCGGGACTTCGTAAGAAGCTGACCTTTCAGATCACGAAAAAGAAAATATCGGCAGTTACTTTTTCAAAGATCGCGGACCAGACTTATACCGGAAAGGCATTAAAGCCATCGGTAACCGTAAAAGACAGTAAGACAAAGCTTAAAAATAACACCGACTATACACTGAAATATTCTTCGAATAAGAATGTCGGCACGGCAAAGCTGGTGATCACCGGAAAGGGCAGTTACACCGGAAGCAAGACCATAAGCTTTAAGATCAATCCAAAGAAAACAAAAGTTACCAGAGTCGTATCCGGGAAGAAGAAGGTTACGGTGAAGTGGAGTAAAGTCAGCGGTGTCACCGGGTATAAGATCTACAGCAGCACCAAGAAAAATGGAAAGTATAAGCTGACAGCGACCGTAAAGAGCGGAAAGACAAGCTATACCCATAAAAAACTCAAGTCGAAACAGACTTATTATTATAAAATTGTGACTTATAAGAAGGTCTCTGGTAAAACCTATACCAGTGCATACAGCCCGGTTAAGTCATGCAAAACAAAATAAAAAATCAGGAGGAAAAAATGAAGAACTTAACAAAGAGATTCCTGTCACTTTTTGTGGCAGCAGCAATGTTCGTTACCGGATTTACTGGACTGCCTGAAAAGGTACAGGCAGCAGAAGCGGCAAAGACGGTAGACGTATTTGTAACCGCACAGGCAGATGGAGCATTTCTTACAACACCAAAGGAGATTTCAGTTCGTTCCGATCTTGCAGAGCAGTATCATTTTGAAGATCAGGTAACATCAGGAGTATCTGCACTTGATGTTCTCGTACAGGAGACAATCTTAATCTATGGAGCCGATCAGGTGACACCGGATACGATCAGTCAGTACCTTGCAATGTCTCAGGGTAGCTATGGTGGACTGATGGTTTCTACTATTTTTAAGCAGAACACCTCAGCGAATGGATACGTAGTTAATGGTGTTTCAGCCCCGGTCACAGTAGATAAACAGCAGATTTATAGTGGTGATATTGTAGAGTATTATATTTATCAGGATAAGTCTGGATATTCAGATCAGTATACAAGTTTTGATTCCTATCAGAATAAAAAGATTGCTTCAAAAGGTACACCTGTAGATGTAACTTTATTTGCAGACAGTTATGATAGCAGCTGGAATATTGTGAAGAAGCCAGTGGCAGATGCGCAAGTTAAAACGATAGATGTACAGACAGGCGCAGCTACTGCAGTGGATGGTGCAGTTACGAATGAAGCAGGTAAAGCAACACTGACTTTTAATGAAGCAGGTACTTATTATATTACAGCAGAGAAGAAATCTGAGACACCGCTTGTTATGCCAATTATGATTCTCTCGGTTTTGGAAGAAGCTGACTACAATGCAGTACAGCCGGTTGTCGAGAAGATCAATGCGATCGGTACAGTTGAGAATACAGCAGAGTGTGCAGCAAAGATCCAGACCGCACACGATGCATACAATGCATTAACAGCAGATCAGAAAGCAGCTGTACTAAATGACAAAGTTTTAGCGCAGGCAGAGCTTGCATTTAAGGCAAATGTTTCTGCAGATGTATTCGTAACCGCACAGGCAGATGGAGCATTCCTTACCGCACCACAGGAGATGACGGTAAACGCAGATCTTGCAGAGCAGTATCATTTTACCGATCAGGTAGCAACAGGCGTATCCGCACTTGACGTTCTCGTACAGGAGACGATTTTAATCTATGGTGCAGATCAGGTAACACCGGATACCATTGGTGAATACCTTGCAATGTCATCCAGTAAGTGGGGTGGCTTAATGGTCTCCACGATTTTTAAGCAGGACACATCCGCAAACGGATATGTGGTAAATGGTGTATCCGCACCGGTTACCGTAGAAAAGCAGCAGATCGTAGATGATGATATTGTAGAGTATTACATTTATCAGGATAAGACCGGATATTCAGACAAATACAGCAGCTTTGATGCGTTTACCAGGAGTGTAAAACGAGGCGTTGCCTTAGATGTAACATTGATGGCAGACGGATATGATGCAAGCCTTGCTTATGTTGATGCAAAAACAGGCGCAGCAACCGCAATCAGTGGCGTTAAGACAGACAGCAACGGAAAGGCTTCCGTTACCTTTGATAAGGAAGGAACCTATATTCTGACAGCAACAAGTACAGCAGTAACACTCGTACAGCCGGTCATGGTTGTAACGGTAACAGCCAATCCACAACTGGATGCACAGGAAGAAGCAAAAGCAAACGTAGCATATTTTAATAACAGTACAGCAGCACTTGAAAAAGTATCCTATGTGTACACCGGAAAAGAGATCAAGCCGGCAGTTACTGTTAAAAATGGTAACACAACCTTAAAAAATGGCACAGATTATACCGTATCCTATACAGCAAACAAGAATGTGGGTACTGCAACGGTAACCGTAAAGGGAGCAGGAAAGTATGCGGCAGCAACAGCGAAGAAGCTTACCTTCAGGATCACAGCAAAGAAGATCAGCGCAGCTTCCTTCTCCAAGGTAACAGACAAGGTTCTGACCGGAAAAGAGATTAAGCCATCCGTAACCGTTAAGGATGGAAGCAAGACCTTAAAGAACGGAACCGATTATAAGATCTCCTATTCTTCCAATAAGAAGGTCGGTACTGCAAAGATCACGATCACCGGAAAGGGCAATTACACCGGAACAAAGACGATTAGCTTTAAGATCAAGCCGGTAGCAGCTGTTAAGGTTAAGGCAGCATCCACTACCTACGACAGCATCAGGTTAAGCTGGAACAAGGCATCCGGTGCAAAGAGCTATACGATCTATCGTGCATCTTCGAAAAAAGGCAAGTATACGAAGCTTGCAACCGTTAAGACAACTTCTTATACCAATAAGAAGCTGAAAGCAGGAAAGACCTGGTACTATAAGGTAAAGGCATCCGGAACCTTATACAGGGAGAAGTATACAACCGCAGCTTCTAATATCGTGTCTGCAAAGGCAGTTCCTGCAAAGCCGGTAATCAAGCTGAGTGCAGGAAAGAAGAAAGCAACCGTAACCTGGAATAAGATCTCAGGTGCAAATGGCTATGAAGTATACCGTGCAACATCGAAAAAAGGCAAGTATACAAAGGCAGCTACCGTAAAAGCCGGAAAGACTACCTATACGGATAAAAAGCTGAAGGCGAAAAAGACTTATTACTACAAAGTACGTGCATATAAGACCGTCAAGGGTAAGAAGGTATATACCGGTTACAGCAGTGTAGGAAAAACAACAACAAAGAAGTAGCAGATGGCTTGAAAAACAACAGATTATAGTATAGTATTAAAAATCGATAGCCGCTATGCGACTTTAAGAACGGGCAGTAAGAAAGGGGTGTCGGCAGGCACCTCTTTCCTTATGCAATAGAAATATTGCCGTAAAATCTGTGTGAGGAAATGAACATGAATCGGAAGAAAAAGACACTAAGAACATTGGCATTACTTGCGATCGCAATCGCAGCGGTCGTTGGGATTATTCTGCGCTTTAAAATAGAACCGGCGGATTATGGAAAAGTGCTTGCAAAAGAGATTACGAGGTCGGAAAAGCTGTTGGATCAGGCAGTGTCAGGCAATGACAACGGAGAATATTCGGATTATGTCATCGGAGAATTCCGGACACAGATTGATACGGCAAAACAGGTTGCAGATAAGGAAGATTCTTTTTACGACGAAGAAAAGTCTGCTTACGAACAGTTAAAAAGTGATGCAGAGGATTTTAAAAAGTCTGCCAATACAGACAGCCTTTCTGCCGGGGAAGTTGGGGAGCTGATCGATTCCGGCAAGACAACAGAGAAAACGATCACATTTTCGAAATGGAATAAGCTCGTCTGGAAGATCGACGGAAGTAAGCTGACGAAGGCAGAAGCAGTGAATCTGCATGTGGATACCAAGGGCCCATATTATGAGCAGATGTGTAAAACGATGGAGAAGTATCAGATGCAGGCGCTGATCCTTGCGTTTTACCAGAACGGAGATTATCCGGGAGAGCTTACGGTTACCGCAGATACATCCCTAAAAAAAGGCAAGGTTTATCTGTATTCCTATCAGGAGAAGGATGGTACCTTTGTCTATGAGAAGAACTTAAAGAGTGACGGAGAGACTGTAACCTTTGCATTAAAGAAGCCGGGAACTTATGCGATCCTTGGTGATACCTATGAGAACTATGTGGCAGCAGGCGAAGTGGATGCAGAGGATCTGGCAACAGAGATCGTTGCAGAAGAAACGGAGACACTTACTGAGTCAGAGACGGAAACGGAATCTACGGAAGCAGACACAGAAGATACCGGGACAGAAACAGAGACGGCAGAAGCAAATGCAGCCGATGGAAATGCTGCGGATACAGATACTGCAAAATCAGATGTATCAGGCGGTCATAAGAAAAAGGATACGGCAGGAAACAGTAATAGGAAAACCGATACGAAGAATAATAAGAAAAATGATACGAAGAACAACACTTCGGATCAGAACAAGAATCCTGCCAAACCATCGACGGAAAAACCGTCAACCGTAAAGCCACAGACACCGACGAAGCCATCAACAGAAAAACCGTCAATCACTAAGCCGTCGACGGAGAAACCATCAATAGAGAAGCCATCGACAGAAAAACCGTCGACCGAGAAGCCACAGACACCGACAGAAGACGATGGAATGATCGAGTGTACGATCCAGATCTTATGTACAACACTTTCTTCGGATCTGTCGAAGCTGACGAATCAGAGTGTGAGGGACTACGTTCCGGCAAATGGTGTGATCTTAGATACGACAACGTTACAGATTCCGGCGGGAGAAAGCGTTTACTATGCACTCCGCACAGCGACAAGGAATTACAATATCCAGATGGATGCAGAATATACACCGCTGTATTCCGGCAATTATGTCAAGGGAATCGGTTATCTGTATGAGTTCGATGCCGGAGGGGAAAGCGGCTGGATGTATAAGGTCAACGGACAGTTCCCGAATTACGGCTGTTCTGCCTACACAGTACAGGACGGGGATGAGATCGTCTGGATGTATACCTGTGACCTTGGACGTGATGTCGGGGACAACTCGATGCAGTAATTCGTAAAATCCCCACATAATATTTTAGGTTAGCCGCTTGAAGTGCGAAATGCGCATCAACCAATTAGCAATCAAGTGATCACGGAAGGAGGATACCATGTCACAGAATGGAGTCGGAGAGACCGGTGAATTTACCCGCTGTCATCCAAGCCTGAATTTTTTCTATTTTTTACTGGTTGTGTGTCTGACGATGTTTACGACACATCCACTGTTTTTACTGCTTTCCTTTCTGGGAGCATGTGTTTATGCGATCCTGCTTCGGGGAAAGCGTGCGGCGCATTTCCTTCTGGGGGCAGTATTGCCGCTGGTGATCCTGATGGCATTGTTTAATCTGTTTTTTACACACAATGGTGCAACCGTTTTGTTTTATCTGAATGACCAGCGGATCACCCTCGAAGCAGGACTTTACGGACTTGCATCCGGGGTGATGTTCGGAAGCGTTCTGCTCTGGTTCTACAGCTTTCAGGTAATCGTAACGACGGATAAGTTTCTGTATCTTTTTGGCAGGATCGTGCCATCGCTGGCACTGACGATCTCGATGGTCATGCGTTATATTCCGCTGCTGAAACAGCGGTTCGCAGAAGTGGCGGCCGGACAGCGCTGCATGGGAAGAAATCCATCGATGAAGCATCCTATCAAAAAGATCCGGCAGGCGGCAAAGGAGATCTCGATCGTGATCGCGTGGTCCCTAGAAGCTTCGATCGAGACCGGAGATTCCATGGAAGCAAGAGGATATGGACTAAAAGGACGGACGAGTTTTCATCTATTTCACTTCACCGCGCGGGACTTAAAACTGTTTGTATTGCTTGGAGGTACAGGCATCCTTGCAGTGGTGGGCTGTCTGATGGGGGACATGCGGATGTACTACTATCCGGTGGTACAGTATCACCCGCTTTTCGGAATGCAGGCGGTTGTGGCAATTGCCTATGCCGTCTTTTTAGCGGTACCGATGCTTTTAGATGCTTACAGTCAAAGAAAATGGGAACAGGATAGGGGTAGTGCATATGAAAAAGATGATCGAGTTAAAGAATGTTAGCTTCACTTATGCAGGTAGTGATAAAAAGGTATTGGATAATGTATCACTGTCGATCGCGGCCTCAGAATTTGTCGTACTCTGCGGAAAATCAGGCTGTGGCAAGACGACACTGCTCCGTCACCTGAAAAAGAACCTGATGCCGTATGGAAATCTGACCGGAAGCATCTGTTATCTTGAAACAGAGATCGAAGAGATGGATGACCGGAGAAATGCCTCAGAGATCGGCTTTGTACAGCAGAACCCGGAAAATCAGATTGTAACAGACAAGGTGTGGCATGAGCTGGCATTCGGATTAGAAAGCCTTGGAATGCATCAGGAAGAGATCCAGCGGAGAGTTGCGGAGATTGCAAGCTATTTTAATATCCAGACCTGGTTCCGGAAAAATATCTGTGAGCTTTCCGGTGGACAGAAGCAGCTATTAAATCTTGCATCCATTATGGTGATGCAGCCGGAGATTCTGATCTTAGATGAGCCGACGGCACAGCTGGATCCAATCGCGGCAACGGAATTTATCCAGACACTGCATAAGATCAATCAGGAGATCGGAACGACGATCTTAATCTCGGAGCACCGCTTAGAAGAACTTTTTCCGATAGCGGACCGTGTGATCGTCATGGATCAGGGAAGCGTGATCGCAGATGATATACCGGGAAGAGTCGGTGCATTCTTACAGGAAGGTGAAAAACATCCGATGTTTTACGGAATGCCTGCAGTCATGAAGATTGCATCGGAAGTGAACCGGATCTGTGGAAAGGATGAGGTGTCAGAGCTGCCGTTGACCGTCCGCGAGGGAAGACTCTGGATGGAAGATCAGATGGAACAGGTGGGACTTTCCACGGTGGCAGAGGATTCTGAGATATTGACGGAGGAGTATACGACAAAGCAGCCCTTCTGGAAAAAGAAGGGTACGGATGCAGTCGTCCGCTTTGAGGATGTGTGGTTCCGCTACGGCAGGGAACTACCCGACATCTTAAGAGGGCTGAATCTGTCGGTAAAAAGTGGTGAATGGTTTGCCATCCTTGGTGGAAATGGTGTTGGAAAAAGTACGGCAATGAAGATCCTATGTAAGATGTTAAAGCCTTATCGTGGAAAGGTCATGATCGAAAAGCGTCTTTTGATGCTTCCACAGAATCCACAGGCACTGTTTACGGAGATCACGGTACGGGAGGAATTATACGAAGCACTCTGTGACAGCAGGGAAGCAGATGAGGTGAAGCAGCAAAAGATCACGGAGATGTTAGAAAAGATGGAGCTTTCCGGGATGGATCAGATGCATCCCTATGACTTAAGTGGTGGCGAACAGCAGCGGCTTGCATTGGGAAAGATCCTGTTACTTGAGCCGGAGATCCTTGTAATGGATGAACCAACCAAGGGACTGGATCCGTTTTTTAAGCGGAAGCTGGCAGGAATCCTTATGGGATTAAAGTCAGAGGGAGTAACGATCCTGATGGTTTCGCATGACATTGAATTCTGTGCGCAGTATGCAGACCGGTGTACGATGTTTTTTGACGGAGTCAGTATCCCGGCACTGTCACCAGAGGACTTTTTTGCAGGAAACAATTACTATACGACCACGGCAAACCGTATTGCAAGGCAGTGGTTTCCGAAGGCTGTGACATGGGAGGAGGTAGTGAAGCGATGCGAAGAGGCTATGACGAAGCGCAGATAGAGCGGGCACACAAAAAAAGGACGCTTGTTGCTTCACTCTTTATCTTCCTTTGTATTCCGCTTACGATCTTAGCGGGGATTGTATTTTTGGATGACAGGAAGTATATGATCGTCAGTACACTTTTACTGGTCTATACGATGGTTCCGTTTTTCCTGGTCTTTGAAAAGCGGAAGCCAAGAGCAAGGGAAATCGTGCTGCTTGCGATGATGACAGCACTTGTCATCTGTGTCCATGGACTTTGTTCAAGGTTACTTGGCATTAAGGCGGGAAGTGCCATGATCATTGTTGCGGGAATCTCTCTTGGGCCGGAGGCGGGATTTTTCATCGGTTCGTTGGCGCGGTTTGTGATGAACTTTTTTGACGGGCAGGGACCGTGGACGCCGTGGCAGATGTTCTGCTGGGGATTGATGGGCTTTTTGGCGGGGCTGGTATTTAACAAGGCAAGTGTGGAGAAGCTAAAATCGAGAGATTTTAAGGTGATCATGGGACCGGTGCTGTGTATCGCATTTGCTGAGATACTGGCATATGTGCTGTTTCTCCTGTTTCCGGGAGCGGATACAACCTTTTTTGGATGGAGACTGTATCTGTTTGGTGCGCTTGGGCTGCTGCTGGGTGTGATCCTGCAGCGGAAAAGACTGCCGGTGGATGATGTGACACTTACGGTTTTTACTTTTTTTGTGATTTTTGTTGTCTATGGAGGAATTATGAATGTGTGCGCACTTATAACCTCGGCAGGGATTGAGGGAGGCAATGATCTAAGTCTTGCATCGCTGAAGCTTCTCTATATATCGGGTGTGCCGTATGACTTTGCACATGCTGCGACCGCAGCAATCTTTAACTTTGTGGCAGGGGATAAGATCATCCGTAAGTTAGAGCGTGTGAAGTTAAAGTATGGAATCTACCGGTAAGAGGAACCGGTTAAAATAGAAGCATCCGTGTGCAGGAATGGGCTGTGCAGGGATGCGTAAGGATGTTTATGGAAGGGAGAATGCACATGGAGCGGGAACATATTCTGGAAAATAATGACCAGATCTTCTTAGATAAACAGAACATGCTGCTTGCCTTTTCAGGCATGCGGGAGGTGTTATCCACCAGCTGTCTGAATGGTGGTTTTACGGATCACTGTACGCATGTGTTTAACCACTGTGACAAAGATCCGGCAACCGGCATGTGTATGATGCGTGGGGCAACCTACGAGGAACACCTGGAATATGCCGCAGAGGGGATGGAGCTTGATCCGAAGCACTGCACCGGACTTTCGACAGCCGCTCCGGTGGAGCGGATGGTGACGGCCTCCCGCAGTTTTTCATCATATACAATGACTGCGATAGTCACGGCAGGTCTGGATGTAAATGGCAGACGGGCAGGAGATCCTGCGACGATGTGGGAAGAGGGCGGTATCTATCACAGTACAGACGAGCAGGCGGTTCATACATCCGGAACGGTCAATATCTTTGTACATATTACCGCACACCTTGCGCGGAGTGCGATGGCGACGGCTCTGATGGTGGCAGCAGAAGCAAAGACAGCATCTATCCGGGAACTGCAGCTTGCAAGCTGTTATTCGAGTGAGTTGTGCAGTGGTTCCGGGACGGATGGAATCGTGATCATCACAGATCCGGGATCACCGGTAACCTTAACCGCCGCAGGAACAGACACGAAGCTGGGTGAATGTATTGCAGCCGCTGTGACAGAGGCGGTAAAAAAAGAACTGCGTCTGTATATGGCAGAACGTATCGGAGCAGGCTGGGAACAGAATATGCAGTATCAATTGCGACGCTTTGCGATCGATCCGAAGCTGTCAGGATCTGAGTGCTTTGCACCCGGATGTCTGCCGGAAGACGCGTGTGTGGGACTTACGCTTTATATGCATCTGATGGATCAGGTACGCTGGAAGCTCATCACGGAAGAAGCAGCATGGAAAACAGCGATAACACTGCTGAATGGGATTTCAACTCTGCCGGAGGCAGAAGCGGAGCAGATCCGAAATGGGAAAAACGACGATCATTTACTTGCACTTCTGATATACTGGATAAAGCAGTACAAGACAAAGCAGGAGTAGAAGATCCATTTCCGGAGCCGGAAGTGTGCAGGATAAGAGAAAGGTGTGAAGATTCCGATGGAACTTATGTTGATCCGGCATGGGAAAACAGAGGGCAATCTGAAAAAACGGTATATCGGGCGGACAAATGAAGCTTTATGCAGGCAGGGCAGGGATGAGATCTGTCAGTATATACAGGAACATCGTTATGATGACTGGCAAAACAGTGACCTGATTTTTGCATCCCCGATGCTGCGATGCAGGCAGACAGCGGAACTGATCTTTCCGGGAAGAGCGATTTTCGTGATTCCGGAATATCGCGAGACAGATTTCGGGGAATTTGAGAATAAAAATTATCTGGAGCTGGCAGAAAATGTGCATTACAGGCAATGGATCGACAGCAATGGAACCCTTCCGTTTCCGGGCGGCGAGAGCAGGGAAGAAGTCCGTGACCGGTGTATCGCAGGCTTTCATAAGATGTTAGAGATCTGTGACAAGGCGCAGGCAGAAAGGGTGGCGTGCGTCGTGCATGGAGGCACGATCATGCAGCTGTTAGAAAGCTATGGCAGGCCGGAGAAAAGCTTTTATGATTATGCGTGTGAAAATGGAGGCGGATATGTCTGTCAGGTAATGCGCAGGGAAGGAGAAGTCATATGTGGAAGGAACATGGTGGAGATGTGTATACGCATCCGGATGTGATCGATTTTTCAGCAAATATCAATCCGGTTGAAATGCCGGAGGCAGTCATGCAGGCAATCCGGGAAAGTCTTACCGGACTCATGCATTACCCGGACTGTGCGTGCCGCGCGTTAAGAACTAAGCTGGCAAAACGGGAATCCTGTCCGGCCGATGCAGTGATCTGCGGAAATGGTGCTGCGGAGCTTTTGTATACACTGGCACTGGCATTACGTCCGAAGCATGCGCTTTTGCTTTCTCCATGTTTTGCAGAATACGAGGATTCCCTCCGGGTCTGTGGCAGTGAGCTTCATTTTTATGAATTAAAAAAAGAGAACCGGTTCCGGCTGCAGGAAGATTATCTGAAGCTTCTGACCGAAGAGATGGATGTTGCTTATCTGTGTTCTCCGAATAATCCGACAGGGCAGACGATTGACCGAAAACTGCTTGCGCAGATCATTCGGGTATGTGGACAAAAGCATATTTTTCTGGTGCTTGATGCCTGTTTTACAGAGTTCTTAGATCCGAAGGAGCAGCCGGATTTTACACAGGAGATTTATCAGCAAAAACATATTTTTATCCTACGTTCCTTTACAAAGATGTTCGGACTTGCCGGAATCCGGCTGGGGTATGGGATCTGCACAGACACGGAACTCTTAGCGCGCATGCAGTGTAACAGGCAGCCGTGGCCGGTTTCCACACCGGCACAGTATGCAGGGATTGCCGCATGCAGGGAAGAAGAATTTGTGGTACGAAGCAGGGAATACCTGAAAAAAGAGCGGATGTATCTGGAAGCGGAATTAAAACCGCTTGTAAAAATACTCTATCCGTCGAAAGCCAATTATCTTCTTTTTGAAGCCGAGAAAGACTTACAGGAAAAACTGCTTGCGCATGGCATCCTGATCCGCGACTGTAGTAATTACCGCGGGCTTAGTAAGGGCTTTTACCGGGTCGCAGTAAAAAGTCATGCGGATAATGAGCGTCTGATCCGGGCAATGGAGCAGGTGGCAGAAAGGAGCAGATCATGTATACAACGATTGCAGTGATCCTTGGAGTACTCTTAGACTTTCTGATCGGAGATCCACAGGGCTGGTTTCATCCGATCCGTCTGATCGGTAATCTGATCAGTGGTACGGAAAAGATGCTGCGGAAAAAGGGGACAAAGAATCCCCACATCGAATTTTTTCAGGGAATCTTACTCTGGATCGTGGTGACCGGAGCGTCCGTGCTGGTATCAGCGGCACTTTTGATCGCGGCATATTCCATCCATCCGTGGCTGTATGTGGCAGCCGCTTCGGTGATGAGCTATCAGATCATGGCGACAAAGTCCCTGCGCGATGAGAGCATGAAGGTCTATGATGCGTTAAAGCGGGAAGATCTGCCGGGCGCGCGTTACGCAGTGTCGATGATCGTCGGACGGGATACGGATTGTCTGGATGAACAGGGGGTAGCAAAGGCAGCCGTGGAAACGGTGGCGGAGAATACATCGGATGGATGCATTGCACCGTTAGTCTGCCTGATGCTTGGCGGACCGGTGCTTGGATTTTTTTACAAGGCAGTCAATACGATGGATTCCATGGTAGGCTATAAGAACGAAAAGTATCTGTATTTTGGCAGGTTTGCAGCGAAAATGGATGATATATGTAATTTTCTTCCATCCAGACTTTCCGCCCTTTTGATGATATTAGCATCCGGGCTGGGTGGCTTTGATCCAAGACAGGCAGCAAAGATCTACCGCCGCGACCGCAAAAAAAGTCCGAGTCCGAATTCGGCACAGACGGAAGCGGTCTGCGCAGGTGCGCTTCAGGTAGAACTCTTAGGAGATACGAGTTATTTTGGTGTTGTCCATCACAAGGAAGTGATCGGTGATCCGATCCGACAGGTCGAGATAGAGGATATCAAAAGAGCGAACCGGCTGTTATACCGGACGGTGATTCTGGCATTTGGCGTGATGCTGGCTTTACGGATCATGGTCTTGTATCTGTGGATATAGTAGATAGGCTTGGGGTGTCAAAAGATGCTCATCAGAATAATTGCAGTTTGCATGAAGCAGCATCTGTCAGAAAAAGGAGAATGAAGTGTCAGAAAAAGAATTAATGATAAAAATAAATCCGCTCGATCAGGCGGCAATGGATCGTTCCCGTGCAGTCTGGACAAGTGTCTGTAAGCCGTTGGGCAGTCTTGGTCTGTTAGAGGATCTGGTGGTGCGGCTGGCGGGTATTTTTGGAACGGAGGATGTCCGGATAAAAAAACGCTGTGCCGTTATTGTCTGTGCAGATAATGGTGTGATCGAAGAAGGCGTGACACAGGCAGATGCAGGTGTCACAGCGGCAGTTGCCGTGGAGATCGCAGAAGGAAAGTCGAATATCAACATCATGGCAGATGCAGCAGGAATCGATACGGTCGCAGTAGATGTCGGGATGCGGGATGAGGTATCACATCCGGGTGTTTTGCAGTATAAGATTGCAAACGGAACGAAGAATATGACCAAGGGACCCGCCATGACAAGGGGGCAGACGATCACAGCGATCCAAACCGGCATCCTGCTTGCCGGGCAGATGAAGGAGCAGGGCTATCAGATCCTGTTGACTGGAGAGATGGGAATTGGAAATACGACGACTTCTAGTGCGATCGCATCGGTGCTGTTGGATCTTCCGGTGGAAGAAGTCACCGGCAGGGGCGCTGGCTTAAGTTCGGACGGCTTACAGCGTAAGATTGCAGCAATCCATCGGGCAATCGAGGTGAATGCACCGGACAAAGCAGATCCGTTGGATGTCTTAAGCAAGGTAGGTGGTTTTGATATTGCGGCAATGGTGGGACTGTTTTTAGGTGGAGGAATCTACCGGATTCCGGTTGTGATCGATGGTCTGATCTCTTCGATCGCGGCATTGCTTGCAGCGCAGATCCATGCAGGCTGTGTGGATTATATGTTTGCAAGCCATATGACCGAAGAACCGGCAGGCAGGATAGTACTTGAGAGACTTGGCTTACCGGCAATCGTACATGCCGGCATGCGGCTTGGAGAAGGAACCGGAGCAGTCTGTCTGATTCCGATCCTTGATATTGCACTGGCGGAATATCACAATGCACACCGGTTTGGTACATCCGGGATCGCACAGTATGAAAAGTTAGACTAGAGAAGGAGAAGAAGATGAAAAACTGGATTCGTTCCTGTATGATAGCATTTTCCATGTATTCCAAGCTTCCGGTGCCACAGTTTGAGTGGAAGGAAGAAAATATGCGCTATGCCATGATCTTTTTCCCGTGGGTCGGCATTGTGACCGGTGGGTTAGAACTGTTATGGTTTGCAGTCGCTTCGCGGCTCGGTATTCCGTCAGGCTTTTATGCAGCAGTTGCGACAGTTCTGCCGATTGTGGTTACCGGAGGAATTCATGCAGACGGTTATATTGATACGATCGATGCCAGAGCATCCCATCAGGGGAAGGAGCGCAGGCTGGAGATCTTAAAGGATCCGCATACCGGAGCATTTGCAATTATCTGGGCAATCGTTTATTTCTTGCTTTATCATGGAGCATATCAGGTGGTCAGTTCTTATAAAAGCTGTCTTATGATCGCAGTCTGCTACGTCGCTTCAAGGGCATTCAGCGGACTTGCCGCAGTCACCTTTCCGGCAGCAAAAAAGACCGGAACACTGGCAGTCTTTTCGCATGCGGCAGACCGAAAACTGGTTCGTGCAGTCTTAATCTTTTATGTACTTGCGGCAGGAAGCATAGAACTTGCGCTTTGGTGGGAAAGCGGACTTGTGCTGATCTTTTGCGGCGGACTCTTTTTTGCATACTATTACCGGATGGCAAAAAAGGAATTCGGCGGGATCACCGGCGATCTGGAAGGCTGGTTTTTGCAGTGCTTTGAGCTTCTGATGCTGCTGATAGTTGTTCTGGTGGAACTTGCGTCGAAGTAAAATCTATGTGTATGCATACCATGTCTGAATCATGAAAACAGAGAGAGGGTGGAAAAATGCTTTGTGTTGTAACAGGAGGAAGCGGCAGTGGAAAGTCGGAATTTGCAGAAAAGTGGCTGGTCGCACATGACGATGCAGAGGGAGTGCGGTATTATATCGCAACGATGAAGCCCTTTGGAAAAGAGGCAGAGAAACGGATCGCAAGACACCGCAGGCAGCGGCAGGGCAGAGGCTTTACGACGATCGAACAGTATCTTGATCTGGAAGAAGTTCCGGTTGAGCCCGGCGCATCGGTACTGCTGGAGTGTATGTCGAATCTTGTGGCAAATGAGATGTTTGAGGAAAACGGAAGTCATGAAGCACTTGTCACAGCGATCGAAGCAGGCGTCGACCATCTGCTTGTACAGGCAAAACATGTTGTTATTGTTACAAATGAGGTATTTTCGGATGGAGAGGAATACGACGCATCGAGCATGCAGTATCTGGCATATCTTGGGGAAGTAAACCGGATGCTTGCGAAAAAGGCAGATCTTGTGGTCGAGGTGGTCTATTCCATCCCGGTCATTTTGAAAGGAACAGAGGACGTATGGACTTTATCATAGGTGGAAGAAATCAGGGAAAGCTTGCATATGGAAAGAAACAGTATGGGATTACAGAGGATGAGATCTTTTATGCCAAGACTGCGGATATTTATGGGGTAACCGGGAAACGCTGTCTATATGGATTTCATCTGCTGGTAAAAAGAATCCTGTCAGATCAAAGAGATCTGCATGATACATTGCAGGATATTTTTGCAAAAAATACGTTTCAGGTGATCATCTCGGATGAGATCGGATACGGACTGGTTCCGGTGGATGCATTTGAGCGGGAATACCGTGAGACGGTCGGACGATGCTGCTGTAAGATCGCAGGAGAGGCAGAGCATGTGATCCGTGTCGTGTGTGGGCTGCCGCAGGAGATCAAGGGGGCATAGAAAAATATTTGCATTTTAAACAGGAAGTGTGCTATAGTATCCCTAGAAATGAAATACAAAGGTCTTAAAGGAAACGACGGAGTTTCTTTTAAGGCCTTTTTCTGTACTCAGATGATATTAGGACAGAAAATATAACCACATTTGTGGAGAAAAGAGGATGAAGATGCATTTAACACCAAGGGAACAGGATAAGCTGATGCTCCATTTTGCAGGTGTACTTGCAAAGGAGCGGAAAGAAAGAGGATTAAAGTTAAATTACCCGGAGGCGATTGCCTATATCAGTGCCAAGCTTTTAGAGCTTGCAAGGGACGGACATAGCGTAACAGAGCTGATGAGCATGGGTACGAAGCTGCTGAGTGCAGAGGATGTCATGGACGGTGTACCGGAGATGATCCATGAGATCCAGTTAGAGGCAACCTTCCCGGATGGAACAAAGCTTGTTACCGTACATAATCCGATCACCGGAAACGGAAAGGTAAAGCCGGGTGAGCTGCTCGTCGAAGACGGTGAGATCGAACTGAATGCCGGAAAAGATACGGCACAGATCCAGGTTACGAATACCGCAGACCGTCCGATCCAGGTAGGCTCCCATTATCATTTCTTCGAGGTGAACAAGCAGCTTTCCTTTAATCGTGCGCTTGCCTATGGCATGCGTCTGGATATTCCGGCAGGAACGGCGGTACGTTTTGAGCCGGGCGAGACCCGCCGCGTGAATCTGGTTGAGATCGGCGGAACAAGAGAAGGATACGGATTAAATGCACTGGTCGAGGGAAAAATAGACGATCCGGCAGTAAAGGAAAAAGCATTTAAGCTTGCGAAGGAAAAAGGATTCAAGGGGGTAGAAACCGATGAATAAAATAAGCAGAGCAAAATATGCAGATATGTATGGTGCAACGACCGGTGACCGTATCCGTCTGGCAGATACGTCACTGATCATTGAGGTAGAAAAAGATTATGCGACCTACGGAGAAGAAGCGAAGTTCGGTGGTGGCAAGTCATTGCGTGATGGCATGGGACAGTCCTGTAAGGTACGGGATGATAACTGCCCGGATACCGTCATTACCAGTGCGGTCATCGTAGACTACTGGGGCATCGTAAAGGCGGACATCGGAATCAGGGATGGTAAGATCTGTGGGATCGGTAAGGCAGGAAACCCTGCGATTATGGATGGTGTGGACGAGAATCTGATCATCGGTGCGGGAACAGAGGTCATTGCCGGAGAGGGACTGATCGTAACAGCCGGAGGGCTGGATACACATATCCATTTTATCAGTCCAACGCAGGTGGAAACCGCCTTATATAGCGGAATCACAACCATGATCGGTGGAGGTACCGGCCCGGCAGACGGTACAAATGCAACGACCTGTACACCGGGACGTTTCAATATTGAAAAAATGTTACAGGCTTCCGAGGAGCTTCCAATGAACCTTGGTTATCTTGGAAAGGGCAATTCAGCAGATCTTGATACGATCAGAGAGCAGATCCGGGCAGGTGCCTGCGGCATGAAGCTGCATGAGGACTGGGGTTCTACACCGGCAGCCATTGATAACTGTCTGACGGTCTGTGATGAGTTCGATGTGCAGGCAGCCATCCATACGGATACCTTAAACGAAGCTGGATTTGTAGAGGATACGGTCGCAGCCTTCAAGGGCAGGACGATCCATACCTATCATACCGAGGGCGCAGGCGGTGGACACGCGCCGGATATCATCCGTGCAGCATCCTTCCCGAACGTACTCCCGTCATCTACGAACCCGACCATGCCATTTACGAAAAATACGCTGGATGAGCATCTCGATATGCTGATGGTTTGTCACCATCTTGATAAAAAAGTACCGGAGGATATTGCATTTGCAGATTCAAGAATCCGTCCGGAGACGATCGCGGCAGAGGATGTCTTACACGACATGGGAATCTTTTCCATGATGAGCTCCGATTCACAGGCAATGGGCCGTGTGGGAGAAGTCATAACAAGAACGTGGCAGACCGCAGATAAAATGAAAAAACAGCGGGGACCGTTACCGGAAGACAGTGAGAGGAACGATAACTTCCGTGTCCGCAGATATATTGCAAAGTATACGATCAACCCGGCAATCACCCATGGTGTTTCCGATTATGTCGGTTCGGTAGAAGTCGGAAAAATGGCAGATCTGGTACTCTGGAACCCGGCAATGTTTGGCGTTAAGCCGGAAATGATCATCAAGGGCGGATTTATTATGGCATCGAAGATGGGCGATGCAAACGCATCGATCCCGACCCCGCAGCCGGTCGTGTATACGAACATGTTTGGTGCGTATGGTCTTGCCAGAAAGACCTCCTGTATTACCTTCGTATCAAAGGCAGCCTACGAGGATGGAATCAAGGAGCGTCTGTCCCTGCAAAGACAGGTACTTCCGGTCAGAAACTGCCGCAACATCGGTAAAAAGGATATGAAAAACAATGATGTGATCGCAGATATCGAGGTCAACCCGGAGAATTACGAGGTGCGGGTAGACGGAGAACTGATCACCTGTGAGGCAGCCGAGGAACTGCCATTGGCACAGAAGTATTATTTATTCTAACGCAGACAGAACAGAATTTGGATCGCAGAAGGTATATAGAGGAAATATTTTTCGGATGTTGTGCAATCGGATATGGAATCTAAGAACAGTATCTTCTGCAACAGAAATGGGGGATTCGATGATCATAGAAAAAGTACTTGGAAATATCAGGGATTATTCGGTGGGAACAAGAACGATCGACCATGTTTTTATTGAATGGTACGAACTGGATAAAAAGCTGCTTCGGACAACCACCGAAGCAGGCGAAGAAGTAGGCATACGCGTGGAAACACATCTGCATGAGGGCGATATTCTCTATGCAGACGATACGCGGGTGCTGGTATTGGATCTTCTTCCGACAGAGCTGACCGTGATCCCGGTTCATACGATGTTAGAAATGGGACGTTTATGTTTCGAGCTTGGAAACCGTCATCTGTCACTGGCGATCGAAGAAGATCATGTCAGTGTGCCGTATGATGAACCGACCTTTTTGTATCTGGAAAAGCTTGGCTATGAACCGGAGAAAAAACAGGAAAAGTTCTCGCATTTTACGGTCTGCAAAGCGCATGGACATGCACACACACATGAGCATACACATACAGGGGGACATTCCCATGAATGATCACACAGACTTTCTGGCACTATTACAATCTGTAGATGCATTTTTCCCGATCGGGGCATTCACACTGTCAAATGGATTAGAGGATTATGTCGTGCGGGAACGCATCGGAAGTGCGAAGGAACTGGCATCGTACCTGCGGGGGTTTCTTCAGATCTTTCCGTATGGAGATCTGGGTGTGCTGTCATTGGCGTACCGAAGTGCAGAAAATCCGGAGGAACTGCTGCGGTTAGATGGGCTGGCGCATGCCATGAAAGGGGCAAAGGAAGTCCGGATCGGCAGCAGCCGGATGTGCAGCCGTTATCTGAAGGCACGGGAAGCCATGGGAGATATGCCGGACGGACTGCGCTGGTATCAGGAGCAGATTCGTGGAAAGCAGGCAGCAGGCGTGCATCCGGTTGCACTCGGTATCTATGGCGCAGAGCGTAAAGTGGAAGAGGAGCGGCTGCTCATGATGTATGGCTACAGTATCCTTTCCGCGATCGTCAACAACGCCGTCAAGCTGGTTCCACTGGGACAACTGGATGGACAGCGGGTATTATACGATGCATTTCCATCGCTGGCACAGGCAGTAAAACGGGCAATGGAGATCAGCCCGGATGACCTTGGCGTATCCGGTACGGGCTGTGAGATCCATTGCATGAACCATGAGATATTATATTCAAGGCAGTATATGTCTTAAAAGAAAAGGGGATAGATCTATGTCATATGTAAAAATAGGTGTTGGTGGTCCGGTTGGTTCCGGAAAAACAGCACTGATCGAACGGTTAACGAGAAAAATGTCAAAAGAATATTCAATCTGTGTCATCACAAATGATATTTATACAAAGGAAGATGCGGAATTCCTGATCAGGAATTCTGCCCTGCCGGCTGAGCGGATTATGGGTGTGGAGACGGGTGGATGCCCGCATACCGCGATCCGTGAAGATTGCAGCATGAATCTCGAAGCAGTGGAGGAAATGGCAGAAAAGTTCCCGGATGTCCAGATTATTTTTATCGAAAGTGGAGGAGATAATCTTTCTGCGACCTTCAGTCCGGATCTTGCGGATGCGACAATCTATGTCATTGATGTGGCACAGGGTGAGAAGATTCCGCGGAAGGGCGGACCGGGTGTCACGCGTTCGGATCTTTTAGTCATCAACAAGACCGATCTTGCACCGATGGTAGGAGCAAGCTTAGAAGTGATGGAGCAGGATTCGAAGCGGATGCGGAAAGGACGTGACTTCCTGTTTACGAACCTGATGCAGGGGGACAGTGTGGATGAGGTGATCCGCTGGATCAAAAAACAGGTATTGTTGGAAGATCTGGGGTAGGGACTGCTTATGGAAACAGAAACAAAGTTAAAGTTAGAGATGGGCGTAAGTCAGGACAGAAGTGTCCTGACGGAATGCTATTTTACCAGTCCGCTGAAAATCGGAACACCGCATCCGGAGCAAGACCGCCTTACGGTCGTGCTGATGATGGCATCTGCCGGTATTTTAAAAGGGGATTCCTTTGACTATGAGATTGTGTGTGGCAGGGATACGAAGACACGGCTGACCGAACAGTCCTATACGAAGATCTTTGATACCGGAGAAACGGGCGCAAAGCGGCATCAGCATATGGTAGTACAGGATCACGCTTCTCTTTTTTATGAACCAAAGGCAGTAATCCCATTCCGGGGGAGCTGTTATGACAGTGACATGCTGATCGAACTTTCCGGGAACAGCGAGTTTGTCTATACGGATATTTTTGCAGCCGGGCGTATCGGGATGGGGGAGCAGTTTGCCTTCACACATTACCGCAACCGGGTAGAAGTCCGGGTGGATGGGAAAATTGCATGGTTCGATCACTGCCTGTTAGAGCCGGAGTGTATGGATCTTACCGGGATGCTTTTTTTCGATGGCTATACCCATCAGGGAACCTTCTATTACTATGGAGAGGAAGAAAAACAGGAGAAGCTGCTTGAGCTTTTGCGAAAAAAACAGGAGATGATGCAGGAATGTGAACAAAGACCGGAGTTCTGTTTTGGTGTCAGCAATGCCACAAAGGGCATCTGCCTGCGTGTGCTGGCAGATACCGCACAGGACATAGAGGAACTGTTTGAAGAAATTATGGCTGGTTTATCTGTCTGATCACCCTGCATAAATCAGTAATACCAGTCCAAATGTAAATTTTTTTACAGGCTGGCAGGACCTATATAGACCTGATAATATTCGCCTAGGGTATCGCGTCCGTACCGGTATACTGAATAAAATGGTGCATGGTAGATGACCATTTCATCGCCATATTCTACCTTATAGGCAAATCTAGGTGCCTGCCGGATATAGCATACGCTCGCAAAATCGATAAAGAGCATGACAAGAAGCAGGATGATAAAGCATCCGGTTGATTTTAACAGCCTGTTTTTTTTCAGAACCTGAAAGATTCCGATAGCAATAAGAATCGCTCCTAAAATGGCAAATTTGGCTGCCCAGCCGCTTTCACTTGGAAATACGGTAAAGCCGGACAGGATCAGAAAACACCCAAAACCGGATAGGATGCATCCGGTCAGCTTTTTAAGCTGTTGCTTCTTATCTTCTTTGGCATATTGTGCTGCTTTTACAAGCGTATCTTTCATTTCTACATTCATATTCTCACTTTTCCTTTCTCCGTCAATGATTTCACGGATATCCACGTCATAAAAATCTGCAAGTTCCACCAGTACAGACAGATCCGGTAAGTTACTGCCGGTTTCCCATCTCGAAACCGTCCGGTCAGATACGTTCAGATGTTCTGCAAGCTGGCTTTGTGTAAGTTCTTTTTCCTTACGAAGTTCCTTTAAAAAAAGACCGATCTTTTTTTGATCCATGTTGTGGCTGCCTCCTTTCAGTGAACAATCTAGCAGAATGTGTGTAAAATCACCACGACACAAAGCGAGAATTATGATATTTCGCGGATCAGACATGATATGTGGTGTCTTTTGGATAACTCAGAATATGAAAAAAGTGTGCGCTTGCCGCACACGCAGGCAGGTTTTTGCCATATAGAATCATGGTGTTAAAAGATGTTTTATAAAATTCAAAAAGGCAAAATGCACAAAATATGTGAAACAAACTTTTATTTGCGCTTTTAGCTGCGAGTGAAATCCACCGCCTACGCAAACCACAAGTGAAGCCTTTGCTGAACTTGTATGGTTGTAGTTGGCAGTTAGTTCACGATGAGCGTTGCAAATGTTTGTGGAACATCTTTTGTCCATTTTGTCAATCATAAAATTTAAAAGCATCTTTTAACACCCTGATCTGTATAGAAAATTTTCAATACAGCAAAAGCAGTTAGACGATCTGCCTAACTGCTTCTAGGTATCTGCTTCTATTTTATGGAAAAACCGATGATATGTCAATCATGCGGCAGATGCGTTACATGGATTCCGGTTTTGCAACTTCGTGGTTTGACCAACTGTCTGCGGTAGCAGCACCACTTAAGTCTGCGGAATCATTGTAGCTGTCAACAGTGATCGTATAGCTGCTGGTTCCTTCTACATATACAGTGCCATCTGTACCTACGATAGAAACGGTATTGCCGCTTTCATCTACGATCGTGCCTTCATTCGACAGACTTGTGATGGTGCTGTCACCGGTTACCGTCCAGGTAGAATCCTTACTGATCACAACGTTACAATAGCCATCACCGCCATCTCCGGCATAGGTTTCATCATCTGCAAAATATCCGGTTAAGGTACTTCCGTTTGTCATGTAGAAATCAAGCTGGCTGATGCTGTCCCAGATGATGCCGCCCTGCATATCCTGATCGTCTGCGGTAAAGGTACAGTCAGATCCATTTGCTCCGGCAGTTCCCCAGCCACGTTCATTTGTATTGCCGGTACACATTAAGAAGAACTCACTGTCATCAGAGTAGGTAATATTGACATCGGAGAGCAGAATATCTGCTTCGGTGTTGGTCGTGTAGATCAGACCGCCATTCTTGGATGTCAGGCTGCCGCCAACGATCTGCATCGTACTGTTACCGACCTCGGAATCCCCGGACATACTCTGATATACAATAATCGTCCACGTTGTATCATTCTGACTTAAGTCCTGCATATTTCCGGAGATGTCACAGTCAAACAGATGGATCGTATTTAAGCCTTCCATACAGATCGCTTCCGAACCGGTTGCTGTGAGTGCCGCATTGTTTACGGCAATATCTGCGGTGCAGTAGACAGCCGGAGAACCGGTACCGTTACTGGTATAGGAGCCGCCATTTACCACCATCGTTCCACCGCCACGGTCACTTCGGATCGCCGCTGCGGATTCTCCGTCGGTTTCTACATTCAGATCCCATGCATACAGTGTTCCGCCGCCTGCCGCATGGATACCACCGGAGGTGTCCTGCTTGGTTGTAATATCGGAATCTGCAACATATACGGTTCCATCACCATAGGCAAAGACACCTGCGCCTCCGGCTGCATCGGTCGTGATGTTGGCATTGCTTAGGTATGTTGTTCCATCGGTTGTAAGGACAGCCGCACCGACACCGTAGAAGCTGGAGTTATCTCCACCGGTACTATCTGAGGAAGTACGGTCGATCGTGCTGTTTTTTAAGTTGACGGTTGCACCATTAGAAACAAGGATTGCGTTTTCGTCTGTTCCGGTAGAGGAGTAGCTTTCATTTTCTGCAGTGGTATCTTCCGTGTATTCGGTAGCAGCATCATAGCTGTCTACACCGGAAGCATCGTTGCCCGGCTGTCCGTTCGGAGCATCGCCACCCATTCCTTCGGAAACAACGATCTTGGTGATCGCACCATCTTCATCGAAGGTAATCTCTAACATCGATCCTTCTGTGATGTCATCTAAACTGCCGTCTGTTACGGATTTGTCAGAACCCTGAACGCTGATGAAGGATTCATCATTGATCGTTAAGATAGCACTTGTCTGCTGCATATCTGCCGGAGCATTGCCGCCCGGTTGTCCGTCCGGTTTATTGGACGCATCACCGGAGCTTTCCGTGCTGTCGGAACTTTCGTCAGGCTTTTGCGGAGCATCCGCCGGCTTGTCAGACGTATCACCGGAGCCTTCTGTGCCGTCAGAGCTTTCGACCGGCTGTCCCGGTGCACCGCTGCCAACACTCAGTGTCACCTCATTACCACTTACACTGTCGACCTTTGCCATAACAGTTGTAGATACCGGAGCATCTTCTTCGCTGTTGGTGTAGGTGAAGGTATTTCCCTCAGAAGTGCTTGTAATTTCCGTTCCTGTTGCAGTGCTGTTGTCATTTGCTGCTGTTCCACAGGCAGTTACGCTTGTAATCATTAAGGAACAGATCATAATTCCACATACCATTTTACATCTTTTATAATTCATAGTGATCTCCTTTTCTGTGCTTTTTTGCAGTGCACAATTTATTCTGTATATTTTGTAGTTACCGAGTTTGTGTCAGCTTTATACTGATACAAATCTCGTATAAAAAATCAACATGTCAATGTGATTTCCTGTTGTTATCTTTTATTATAAGCAGCTATCTGTGTTAAGCAAATGTTCGTAATGTGATGGTTCTGTGAAAAAATTCTTGACATTGAAAAAAACGTGTGCTAGTATCTATTCATATAATTCATATATAAC
>ERZ1034873.265-NODE-265-length-31890-cov-74.027203_pt1 | contig 31890 bp, 58 predicted proteins | sample MGYA00520689_ERZ1034873 | MGnify/ENA primary metagenome ERZ1034873 (study PRJEB33766, sample SAMN09781722) | gut metagenome | biome: gut microbiome | host: Homo sapiens | place: Madagascar | study: EMG produced TPA metagenomics assembly of the PRJNA485056 data...
ATGTATTTATTAAAATTTGACACCTGGAAAAATTTTTTGTATAATGAAGATGCAAAAAAATCTGGAGGTAATGATGATAAAATTAGATTATTCCTTACAAACTCCAGAAGAAAGAAATGAATTAGTCAAGAAAATATTAGAGGAAACCCCAGACCCCTCTCCTCGATATTTAGAAATATTAGGGGACTATATCATTCTTTGTATGGAGAAACAAGAGAAGAAGGAGCGTAAATTATTAACTGATAATCGTATGGCAACAGTTAATAAACGTGAAACATCTTTTGAAGGTCTTGTTTCCCAATTTGAGAATGGCGAAGATGGAATTTATAATTTAATTACTGAAAATAAAAATACAATATTTTAGCCTAAAATTACGATTACTAAAAAAGATATAGAAGAAATACCTCATTTAAAATAGTTAAGAGACGCCATTACTACTTGGGAAGCCAAATTACGAGTTAGTGAAGGACGCGAAGCATTTATAATTAAACGTGCTATTATTGAAATGCGTAAAGATTAGTATGTTATTAAAAATGCGGTTCGTCGTCCAATTGTTATGACTAAAATTACTCGTTCAAGAAATTTTATTCCATTGGAGGACACAACTTGCATTTTTGATGATGATGGTTATCCAATTCCGGATGGCGTTTCACTATTAGACCCTAGAGTATGTTCTGCAATTTTATGTAATTATTCTCGTTTAAAACAAGATAGTTGGGGAGATTTTGAAAGAGATTTATGGTATATTATGGAAGATTTTGATAATTTATGTACCATTGCTCTTAAAGATTATCCGTTATATGACAGAATAGTTGAATATAAAATTGATGGATTATAGAATATAGACATCCAAAAGAGAATTCAAGAGGAATTTAATATTACCCATAGTTTAGAATATATTTCTAGTTTATGGCGCAATAAAATTCCTAAATTAATCGCTTCGGCAGCAGAAGACCAATATCTATATGATTATTATTTACATAAAGCAAAAGGTAAATATAAAAAATGTAGTCGCTGTGGGCAAATTAAATTAGCACATAATAAATATTTTAGCAAGAATAAAACTAGTAAAGATGGTTATTATAGTATTTGTAAAAAATGCCGTAATGCCAAAAACAAGGGCAAACAGTTATAATTTTGAGATGCCTGTTATTGGATAGATATAAGGAGGAAAATTATGGCTGTAGATAATAGTAATAAAGTATATTATTGCGAACGATGTAATAGAACTATGGGCGCTGACCAATTCTATACATCTAATAATTTAGAAAAATATCCAAATGATGGAAAACTCCCTCAATGTAAAAAATGCATCACAATGCTTGTAGATAACTGGAATCCAGAAACTTATATGTGGATTTTACAAGAGATTGATGTACCATATGTTCCCGATGAGTGGAGTAAATTAATGATGAAATATGGACAAGATAAATCTAAATTAACTGGTATGAGTATTTTAGGTAGATATTTGTCCAAAATGAAACTTAAACAATATAAAGATTATCGATGGAAAGATTCTGAGTTTTTATAGGAAGTAGCTAATAATAAATTAGAGCAAACTATGAAACGACAAGGCTATGATGCCCAGCAAATAGCAACAGCTATTGCTAAATCTACCGTCGCTATTCCAGAAGAGGAATTAAAACCTTATACTCCTGAATTACCAGAGCGTTTTAGAGATGGTGATAATTATTTTGACCAATAGAATGGTATTGAACATGACCCAGCAGATGACCTCGATCTAACAGAAGAAGATATCCTATATCTTCGTATGAAATGGGGTAAAGCTTATAAACCAGAAGAATGGGTTAAATTAGAGCAACTCTATGAAGAAATGATGAGTTCCTATGATATTCGCGGCGCTGGTCATATTGATACATTAAAGTTAATTTGTAAAACATCCTTGAAGGCGAACTAGCTAATCGATATTGGTGATATCGAAGGTTTCCAAAAGATGAGCAAGGTTTATGATAGTCTAATGAAGTCAGGTAATTTCACCGCGGCTCAAAACAAAGCTGATACAGGAGAAGCATTTGATTCTATCGGAGAATTAGTGGCTATGTGTGAAACTGAAGGATTCATTCCTCGGTATTACACAGAAGGTCCAAAAGATAAAGTTGATGAAACTCTACAAGATTTAAAGAATTATACACATACATTAGTCACCGAAGAAATGAATCTAGGTAATCTCATTGAAGGTGCTATCAAGAAAATGCAAGAAGAAGAAAATAAAGAAGAAGACCAAGATATTGAAGAAGATTTAACGATGGAAGAGATTGACCATCTCAAAGATGAAGATTTAATTGAATATAATGATTTCCTTGAAGAAGAGTCTGAAATAGATGCTCAGACTTTGAGGAATTTAGAAGGATAATATGGCTTTACAGGATTTACTTGATTTATCTTAGAAGCGTAAAAAGATTGGAATTTCAGAGGACCGTCTTCGTGCGATTATACCAGAAGCAAGATAGTACATAGCCTTTTGGAGAGAATATCCAGATATGTTTATCGACTTTATGGCTGGACCCGATGGCGGCCCTCAACATTTTAAACTTTATTTTTATTAGAGAATCTTTTTGCGCGCTGCGATGCGTCATAAATATATTTATGCAGTATTCCCTCGTGCTTATTCAAAATCTTTTTTATCAATGATGGTCTTAATGTGTCGTGCGATTTTATATCCTAGATGTAAATTATTTATTACTTCTGGTGGTAAAGAACAAGCGGCTGGAATTGTAAAAGAAAAAGTTCAAGAAATTTGTACTCTTATTCCTGCATTTTAGAAAGAAATAGATTGGCGTCGTGGCTAGACACTTGAAGGAAAAGATTATGTTAAATATGTATTTAAAAATGGTTCATATTTTGACAATATCGCCGCTAGAGAGTCTTCTCGTGGTAAACGTCGCCACGGTGGTTTAATCGAAGAGTGTGTTGGTGTTGATGGTGATATTCTATCACAAGTTATTATCCCTACAATGAATATTTCTCGTATGTGTATGGATGGTACTACTCAACCTGATGAAACTCTTAATAAATCTCAAATTTATATTACTACTGCTGGGTATAAAAATACATTCCCTTATGATAAATTAATTCAATTATTAGTTTGGGAAATTGTAAAACCTTAGCAATCCATTATTATGGGTGGTACTTATCGTATTCCTGTTTTAATGAAATTATTGGATGCGAATTTTATTAAAGACCTAAAAATGGACGGAACATTCAATGAAAGTTCATTTGACCGAGAATATGAAAGTAAATGGTCTGGTACAGTAGAGGATGCATTTTTTAATGCTGAAATATTTGATAGAAATAGAATATTAAATTAGCCTGAATATGAAGCATCTGGGCGTAATTCAAAATTAGCATCTTATGTACTTGCGGTCGATGTTGGCCGTAAAGGATGTGATTCAGTTATTTGTGTATTTAAAGTAACTCCACAATCACAGGGTGGTTCAATTAAAAGTTTAGTAAACTTATATACATTGTCTGATGAGCATTTTGAAGACCAAACTATTAAATTAAAAAAATTATATTATAAATATAATGCTGATAGAATTGTAATTGATGGTAATGGTTTAGGAATTGGTTTAATTGATTATATGGTTAAAACATAGATTGACCCTGAAACCAATGAAATCTTCCCTGATTTTGGCGTTGTTAATGATGATGATTTATTTTACAAGAAGTATAAAACATCTAACACCGTATTAGATGCTATGTATATTATAAAAGCTAATGCGCCGCTTAATACAGAAGCTCATGCGATTGCTAAATCACAACTCGCTTCTGGAAAAGTAAAATTTTTAATTGATGAGCGCGTAGCAAAAAATAAACTTCTTGCTAAAAAGAAAGGTCAAACAATGACCCCAGAATAGAGGGCAGAAGAATTAAAACCATTTACTTTAACTTCCATATTAAAAGAAGAAATGATGAATTTGCGTGAAGAAACTGAAGGAGTAAACATTATCCTGAAGCAAGCAAATAAAAGTATCCGAAAAGATAAATTTTCTGCTTTTGAATATGGACTATATTATTTAAAATTAGAAGAAGATAAAAAGAAGAAACGTAAAAAGTTTAATGCTAAAGATTGGTGTTTCTTGAACTAAGGAGGTAATTATGAGAGCGTCTAGAGGCGAAATTAAAATTGAAGAAATTTTGCGGCAAGCTGAATTACCGTTCAAGATGGAATATATTTTTCCAGATTTAAAAGCCCCAAGCGGTAGACCATTACGTTTCGATTTTGTTGTTTTTGATGATGATGGTAGGATTGATTTTATTATTGAATATTAGGGTAAATAGCATTATGAGCCTAGTGCGAAATTTGGTGGTAAAAAAGGTTTATATCAACAGTAGTATAATGATAATCAGAAACGACGTTTTTGTGCTTTACATGATTTTAAATTAATAGAGATTCCTTATACAGATGAGAATCTTATTACATATGATTATATAATGAAATTAGCTGGATATTAAGGAGGTGGAATTTTGGATACTAAAGAATTATCACGTTAGGAAATCATCCACTCCAAAGGATTTAATATCAGCAATGGAACAAGTGATTATCGAACTGCTGATCCAACAGAATATCGTAAGATAAAAGTTGGGGTTCAAACATTAGATGATGCTGTATTAGATTTAGGGTCATTCGCTCGATTATATCCTAATCGTCGTGGTTCATGTCGCATGGTCACTAAAAATGATGTATTACGAGCTATGATAAATCGTGATATTGTTGAAATGCGTAGAATTTCTAATTTATTTTATGATATTAGTGGTATTTATGAGCGAGTATGTAATTATTTTGCATATTTATATAGATATGATTGGTATGTCGCTCCAGAAATTTTAGATGATACTGTAAAAGATGAAAAAGTTTTAAAAGATTTTTCAAAATTATTAAATTATTTAGATAATACTTATATTAAAAAAATCTGTGGCGATATTGCTCAAAGTATTATGAAAAATGGTTGCTATTATGGATATATAGTGCAATCTGCAAATAGTTTAATGCTACAAGAATTACCTGCTAGCTATTGCCGTTCTAGATACTTTGTGGCTGGTATGCCAGCAATTGAGTTTGATATGCGGTTTTTTGATTAGTTTCCAGATCCTAATTATCGTATGCGCGTATTAAAATTATTCCCCGAAGAATTTTAGCGCGGATATGTTTTATATAAGAAAGGAAAATTACTTCCTGATATTAAGGGAGATTATAGTGGAAGTTGGTATTTACTATCTCCAGAATTAAGTGTGAAATTTAATTTTAATGGTAGCGACACTCCACCATTTATTAATTCTATTCCTGCTCTCATGGATTTAGACGCTGCTCAAGATTTAGACCGCAGAAAACAAATGTAGAAGTTGTTAAAAATTATTGTTCAAAAACTTCCCATGGATAAAAATGGTGATTTAATATTTGATATCGATGAATCTCGTGATATACATAATAATGCTGTTGCTATGCTGTCAAGAGCTATTGGTGTTGATGTTTTAACAACATTTACTGATGTTCAATCTATTGATTTATCAGATAAAAATACTACAACTACTACAGATGATTTAGCAAAAGTTGAACGTACTGTTTATAATAATTTAGGTATTTCTCAAAATCTATTCAATACTGATGGTAATTTATCATTAGAGAAGTCTATTCTTAATGATGAATCAACTGTTAGAAACTTGTTGTTGCAATTTAACATTTTTTTTGATAGAATAGTAAAGATGAAAGTTGCGAACAATAAGAAATATAGTTTTAAATTTTATATGCTTGAAACTACACAATATAATTATAAAGAAATGTCAAAATTATATAAAGAATAGACGCAACTTGGTTATTCTAAGATGCTACCTCAAATTGCTCTTGGTCACTCTTAGAGTTTTATTTTAAATACTGCGGTATTTGAAAATGATGTGTTGAAATTAACTGAAATTATGATCCCACCATTAATGTCTTCTACTATGAGTAGTCAAGATGTTTTGGGTAATAAAGGTTCAAACAATTAGAATAAAACACAAAATAATTCAGGAAGTAGTAATCAATAGACTACTACAAAACAGACTACTGAAACAAAATAGTCTGGGCGACCTGAAAAGGCTGATGATTAGAAAAGTGAAAAAACCATAAAAAATAAAGAGTCAATGAATTAAGGAGGTAAATCATGAAGCATCAAAGTATTAAACTTGAAACGCCTTGTGAATTTATTAATGTAACTCCTATTAATCCTTTGATTTCTAAATGCCAAATTAAAGTTTGCTACGTTGGGGATGAACCAAATCGCAATCGAAGCATTATTTCTAAAGAAACTGCAAGGGAGATGGCTAATAGTCTCCCTGGCAGTCCTATTGTTGGTTTTTACAATGAATCTAATGGAGATTTTGAGGAACACAATAGAATTATTGATATTTCAAACGGAAAGTTTGAAATGAAAGACACTACTAAGCCTTATGGTTTTGTAGATTTAGGTGCCAAGGTTTGGTTTTAGAAATTTTTAGATGATGGCGTTAATGAACATGAATATCTTATGACTGAAGGATATTTATGGACCGGCCAATATCCAGAATGTAAGCGCATCATCGAGCAAGGTAATAATCATTCTATGGAGCTCGATGAAGGTACTTTAGATGGAACTTGGACGAAAGATAATAATGGAAAGCCGTAGTTTTTCATTATTAATGAAGCAATTATTTCTAAACTTTGTATTTTAGGAGAAGAGTGTGAACCTTGCTTCGAAGGCTCCTCTATTACAAAGTTTTCTCTTTCATTTGATGATAGTTTTAAAAATGAACTATACTCAATGATGAATGAACTAAAAGAATTATTAAAAGAAGGAGGAGCAAAAGTGTTTAATAGATATGCCGTAGAAATCGGAGATTCTCTATGGAGTGCTTTATGGGAATATGTAAATAAGGCTTTCCCTGATGGCTCTAACAATTATTGCTCTAAATATCGTATTGATGGCGTTTTTGAAGATAATAGTCAGAAATTTACTATTCTTCAAGACCGCGGCGATATGAAATATTATCGTTTAAACTTTTCTTTGAATGATTCTGATGGTCTTGTTCCTGGCGAAGGTTTAATTGAAGTAACTAAATCTTATACTCCAGCAGCAGAGCCTCAGTTTGCTTTGGACGCGGTTGAAGCATATGAAACCGAGTTTAAGAAAAAGCAAGAAGAAGACGAAGAAAATAAAAAGACAAATGATAATAAGGGCGATAATTCTGGCGACCCTGAGAACAAAAAAGATGATGGTTCTTCTAAAAATAATGGTCAAAAGTCAGAAAATGAAGATGACGATCCTTCAGAAGATGATGAGGATAAAAAGAAAAAGAAAAAGTATTCCTTGGATGAAATTGAAGAATATGTTAGCTTAAAGGCAGAATATGAAGAGTTGCAAAATAAATTTAGTTTATTAGAGGCTGAAAATAAAACTCTAAGCGAAACTAATACTTCTTTGACTGAGTTTAAGAATAGTATTGAGCGCAAGGACAAAGAAGCTATGATTCAATCATTCTATATGCTGTCTGATGATGATAAGAAAGATGTTATTAATAATATTGACAAGTATTCTGTTGATGATATCGAAGCAAAACTTTCTGTTATTTGTGTTCGCAACAAGGTTAATTTTAATCTTGATGATGATAATAATGATAAAGGCCCAACTACCTATAATTTAAGCAATTTAGATAATGACAGTGATGCTGGGATGCCAGCTTGGGTCAAGGCTGTTCTAGAATCAGCCAATAAAAACTAATAAGGAGGACATACTTAAATGTTTAAGGATTTTTTAAATTCTCATTTAGGCGTTGGTAAGAATCCACCTAAGTCACAGGCTAAGTATGTTGAGTTTGGTTATGGTCAGGTTGAGCCAAATCACCTGTCTGCACAAAGAACCGCTCAAATTTATGCTCAGTTGCCTGCTAACAAGGATATTAATATTCTTGAAAATGGTCAGTTTGTCAAGTACGATTACGCTGCTAATGACAATGGCATTGGTGAAGTGAATTTTACTGGCAAGGGTGAGTGGATGCTAGTTTACAATGAGATTAAGTTATATCGCGATCATCCTGATGGAACTAAGCAGTGGGATTGCGAATTTGCTATGCTAAAGGACGACTATCAGGCTCGTATTTATTCTCCATACGATTGGGAGCATACCGAGGTTGAATATGGTGGACGTTTCTGGAATGGTGTTGATGAAACTGGTGCTGATCACAAGGTACTTGAGCACACTGTTGCTTTAGACCAGGGTCTAAAGACTGTTACCATCGCTGGCGAAGTTTATGACGTTAAGGACAATAAGTTTACTTATAATGGTGTAGAGTATGAGATTGATCCTAAGACCAATCAGACTAAGACTCCTGTGCCTGTAAAGTATACTTATGATAAGGTTCTAACTGATGTCGCTGACATTTACGAAGAGCTGACTTGGACTAATGATCCATATAAGAAGCTTGGTGTTTATCATGAGAAGCGCATGACTCCAGGTACTGCGATGGTTCCTCGTGTCTTCAAGACTAATGTTGGTGATCATTATACTACTAATATGATTAATGAAGATAGTGTTTCTGTTGGTGATATTTTAGCTCCAGCAGCTGCTGACGGAATTCTTGTAAAAGATGAGAGTCAGGATATGAAGTGGCAGGTTGTTAAGGTATATACTATGCCTGATGGACAACGTGGCGCTAAGATTCTACGTATTGCGTAAGAAAGGAGAGAAGAATAATGTTAGATAGAAACAATTTAGTTGCTTTAATGAAGACTGTTGCTAAGGCTGATCCTTCTTCTCCTGTGGCTTACAGTTATAATGGTCAGAACCTTTCTTATGAGGCTCTGAACGATACTTTACGTAATGAGATGAATGAGCTAGCTGGTACTAATGCTCTATATCGTGAAAATAAAAATTTAATTTTCTCAATGATTGAGGAGACTTTGGATGAAGTTCTTCCTAAGAAGGTTTCTCAATCTTATGAGCAGTTTGCTGAAGTTAAGCAGTTTGCTCAGGGTGATAAGCCTATTTTCCGTCGTCCTCTAAATACACGCGCACGTGCTAAGCAGTTTGTGACTCGTGTTGGACTGGCTGGTATCTATGAAGTCTTCAAGCTGGGACCTGCTGAGAACGAGAGCTTTGAGGTTCGTACCTCTGCTATCGGCGGAGCTGCTCAAATCGGCTTCGAAGAGTTCTTAGATGGTCGTGTTGATTTTGCTGAAGTTACCAAGATTATTATGGATGGTATGGATGAACTGATTTACAAGGAAGTTGCTTTGGCTTTGAAATCTTCTATTAATCAGCTACCTCCTGCTAACCGTGTTGCTGCAGCTGGTTTTGATGAAGGTGCTATGGATCGTTTGATTACCATTGCTTCTGCTTATGGTACTCCTACTATTTATTGTACTTATGAATTTGCTGTTCGTATGATTCCTAATGAAGCTTGGCGTTATACTGAAGCTATGAAGACTGAGCTGTGGAATACTGGTCGTTTGGCTACCTATAAGGGAACTAAGGTTGTTATTCTAGAGCAGGGCTTCGAAGATGAAAGTAATACCCGTAAAGTTATTGATCCTGGTTATGCATGGATTATTCCTACTGGTGTTGATGGCAAGCCTGTAAAGATTGCTTTCGAGGGTGGTACTATTGTTGATGAATTCAGCAATTACGATCGTTCTCGTGAGATTCAGGTTTATAAGAAGGTCGGCGTTGGTTGTATGTTGGCTAACAACATTTGTTCTTATGTTGATACTTCATTAATGGGTCAGATGTATACTTGGAACTATGATGGTGTAACTGGTAAGGTTGCTACCTATGATGGACGTCTAAGTGGACAAATTTGATTTAAACCTTAATATAGATTTCATTTAAGGGGAGAAGGGATTTACTCCCTCTCCCCTTATTTTTTTTAGAGAAAAAGGAGATAATAAAATGATTCGTTCTGAAGATATGTTTAATGTAAAAAATAGAAGTACTAGCGTTGTTGTATATAGAATTCCTGAAAGCAATTTGAGACGCGAGTGGGCGCCTGGTGAGGTAAAGCGCATTCCATTTGGGGAACTAGAAAAATTAACTTATCAGCCTGGTGGGCGCGAATTAATTGCTAATTTCTTACAGATTATGGAAAATGAAGTTACTGATGATTTAAATGTTCATCGTGAACCTGAATATAATATGTCAGAAGAGCAAGTCCGCGATTTAATTCTTAATGGTTCTATTGACGCATTTTTAGATGCTCTTGATTTTGCCCCTATTGGAGTTATTGATTTAATTAAAACTATGTCTGTTCAATTACCTATCACTGATATGGCTAAGCGTGAAGCTCTAAAAGCTAAGACTGGTTTTGATGTAGATAAGGCTATTGAAAATGATCGCGCTAGTAAAGAAGATGATAAAAAGGAAACTATCGCAGATAAGCCAGCTGAAAGACGTGTTACAGAATCTGCTCCTGCGGGACGTCGTACTTCTGGAAATGCTTATAAAGTAGTAAAGCAAAGTGAAACTAAATCTGCTGAATAATAAATAAATAGGAGGCGTATCATGGGAACTAAATTCACTGATATTTATAATCGCTTCCTTGGGAAAATTACTGATGATCTTTATATTGAATTAACTCCAGAAGACACAATTAAAGATTTGCGTGCGATACTTTTAAATATTTTGCCTGAATTTGAATTTCCTAGATTTGATATTTATGATTATACTATTGACTAGGAAATTAAATATGAAGATGAAATATTAGAAGATGATTTTGTAATTGGTCTTTTGTGGGAAGATGAAACAGATGAAGAATCAGAAATCCGCCCTCCTCGTGTAATGGTAGAACATTCATCTTTTGGAGCTGAATTAACACCGGAGGAAATTAATATTTTAGCTATATTGATGATGGTGAATTGGGTGCAACGCCAAGTCACTTCTATTGAACACACTCGTATGAAATATAGTGGTTCAGATTTTAAAATGACTTCATAGGCTAACCATTTACAAAAATTGATGTCTTTACTAAGTGAATGTTAGAGACAATCATTCCATATGCAACGTTTATATAAACGTCGTAAATTAGTAGAAGGGAAATACGAATCCAATTGGGGCGTATTTCATTATAAGAATTATCCTTATGATAACTAAGTATCATATAGATATTTCTGATGAAGTCATGGAGAAAAATATAGTAAGATTAACTAATCAACTGTGGAAATTAATCCCTATGAGAGAAAATAAAGAAGATTGGGATAAACAATTAAATACAGTTATTATTGAAATTGCGGGCTTAAATGAAATTTTTATTTAGGACCCGCGATTTTTATAGTTGCTTAGTAAATTAGAAGGACTAAATGTTTTAAATGATATTGAGTTCTCAATTTATAGAAAAACTGTATTTGAATGTATTAGTTTATTATAGGAGATTAAAAAGTAATGCCAAAACGTCCAGAAAGAATGGAAAAATTATTACCTTATGGTTTAAATACTAATAAAAGTGTAAATCTCGTAGGGGCTCGTTTAGGTGATACAAGTATAAAAATCCCTTAGCCAGATTCAGTTGATGGTAGTTTAAATATGGCTAAACGATTAATGAGTGCGGGTGGTTTTGCCCAATAGTAGCGAATGATCAAAGATAAACGACATTCGTTAGATCAAGCCACTAAGTATTCTTATCAAGCGGCTTGGGTGCGTAAATGTGCAGCTACAGAGGTAGAAACTAAATAGGAAAAAAATATTTTACCTTCTGTTAGAGCATTAATGAATCCTAATAAATTAAAATAGGATTATGATGATAAAGTTATTTCAATTGGGTTTGAACATAAATTTAATTGCGGAGATGTATTTGAATGGTGTAATACTGGAACTTATTGGTTAATTTATTTACAAGATTTAGATGAATTAGCTTATTTCCGTGGAGATGTTCGTAGATGTACTTATCAGATTCCATTTATGATGGATGATGAATTAAATGTAGTTTATGTGGCTAATCGAGGTCCAGTAGAAACTAAAATTGATTATATTCAAAAACATACTACTAGCGTAGACAATCCAAATTATTCTTTAAATTTATTAATCCCTAAAAATGAAAAAACTTTGAAATTTTTTAAACGGTATTAGAAGTTTTATATTTGGCCGGAAGATGGTTCAGTTTATGATACCTGTTGGAGAGTCGAAGCTGTAAATAATATTAGTATGACTGGCGTTATTGAAGTAAATGCTGTTGAATATTATGCTAATGAATTTACAGATGATCGAGACGCAGGATTAGCTGATGTATTTAAAATACCAGATCCAATATTAAAACGTAAAATTATAGATGATAACAAAGATAATAATAAAATTTTAAATATAGTTGGTGAAACCTTTATTAAGCCTAAAAAAGAATATGATTTTAATTTAAATATTAAAAATATTCGAGGAACTTGGAAAATTGAAGGTAATGATGTTCCTGTTCGAATTGTTAGTGAAGGAATTAATGATAAAGGATTTGCAACAATTAAACTTAAATGGGACTCTACTTATAGTGGTTAGTTTGATTTAGTCTATGGAACTAGTCGAAAAACTATAGTGGTAGAATCATTGTTTTAATGAGTAAAAGGAGATTGAAAACATGAGAATAGACGGATATCATATTCCAAAATCAAGTTTTCTATCTATGGAAAAAGATACTGGGATTATTGTTAATGAAATATTAAAAAATAATCGTTTAAAAAAATTATTATATTATACTACTAGTGATGCGATGGAAAAACCTAATCTTACTGAAGATTAGTCTTTAAGTTTATTAGGCACTAATATTAAAATAGTCCCTAAGCTATATGTTGATGGTTCTGTTTTAAATTATGTATTAATTAATTTTGATAATTTTACTCCCAGTGAAAATCCAGAGTTTAGAGATAATACTATTCAATTTGATATTGTATGTCATTTTGATCAATGGAATTTAAGAGATTATGCATTGCGCCCATATAAAATTGCTGGAGAGATTGATTCAATGTTCAATTTGAAAAAATTAACTGGTATTGGTTATTTGGAATTTATGGGTGCTACTTAGATTGTTTTAACCGATGAATTTGCTGGGTTATGTTTGATGTATCGCACTGTCCATGGTGGTGAAGATGAAAAATATATGCCAACTTATCCTGATAAAAATAGCGGCAAAATTAAAGAGGAACAATTTATTAAAGAATTCAAGGATTATATTAGTAAATAATGGATTACCGCTTAAGTTTAATTTGCGGAACTGATATGTTGATTCCTGAATGTAATTTAGTCGCTCATCAACCAAGGATAAAAGAAATTTCATTTATTGGGGAATCTGATTTTTTTATTGGAGCATAGACCCTCTGTTTGCATAAAACAATGTTTATAGAGGACAAAACTATTCTAGACAGTATCAATAATTTTTAGATATTTATGACGATAATGTTATAGGATGAAACAAAGGATAAAAAAGCTAACATTTTAAATGTTTTAAATTTATTATTCCCATCATATAAAGTAAATGTGACGCCGAATTCATTGTTATTTATGAAGGAAGGTGTTCCTCCAATTACTGTAGATGGAAATAATTTTGAAGCATTACAAGAAGTGTTGCGTTTAATCTTTTGTATGCACAATGGCCCGATGGATTAGTAGGCTTTCAATCCTGCCAACGATAAGGCTCGTGAGATTGCTCAAAAGCTAATGCGAGGGAGACAGCGAGTTGCCGCCCAAAACGGTAATTCGAATATAAGTGTTTTTAGTTAGTATATGTCAATCTTGACTATTGGATTGGGTTCAATGTCATTATAGGATTTGACAAATCTGACAATGTTCCAATTATATGATTTAATGGAGAGATATACACTATATACTGCTTGGGACCTGGATGTGCGCTAGCGTTTAGCTGGTGGTAAACCTGAAGGGACCCCGGATAATTGGATGAAAAACATTCATTAATTAAAAATACAAGGAGGAAATAACACTATGAAATTCGGTGTCCGCGAAATTTGTGATGTTGTACTAAAGGCTAAGTCAGCACAGAAAATCGGTAATAAGGTGTTCTATGCTGGTGAACCTGTTATTTATTTTGACACCCTGAAAACTTCTAGTTTAGAAGGTGCTGCTACCACTGTATATGCACAAGGTGGTCGTGGTAACTCTCGTTTGGTAGCATGGGAAGGTGAAAGAACTCTAACCTTCACTATGGAGGATGCTTTGATTTCTCCTGAAGGATTTATGATTCTTTCTGGTGCTGGCTTAATCGCTGCTAATGCAGATAAGCCGATCTATCAGCATGTGACTGAAACTGTTGATGCTAGTGATTCTTTACGTTTCAAGTTTGACGCTACTGGATTTAAGTTTGCTGTTTATACTGAAAATAAGCCTTATCTACCTGGTAATGCTGGTGATAACTTTGCTTATGTAATGTTTATGAAGAATGGCGAAATCACTACTGAGCCTTATATTCCTGTTCATGAGGGTGATGATACTGCTATTGATAGTGAAGCTATGCCTGAAACTGTAACTGACCTAGACGGTAAAACCTATTATCGTGTAGCTGTTATGGATCATAAAATGTATGTTGGTTTGGCTTCTTATGAAGATGAGCAGAATCAAGGACATAAATATGAGAGCGAAAGTGGCGACCCAGCTTACGATGTAGTCACTCTACCAAATCGTTTAAAGTTCGATTCTGTGCTAGTTGATTATTATACTGAGCGCAAGTCTGGTGCTACTCAGATGGAAATTACTGCTGATAAGTTTGGTGGTAACTATTATCTTGAGGCTTCTACTCTATTCCGTGATACTAACGGTGTAGATATGCCTGCTGAATTCATTATTCCTAACTGTAAGATTCAGTCCAACTTTACCTTTACTATGGCTTCTTCTGGTGACCCAAGTACATTTACTTTCACTTTAGATGCATTCCCTGATTATACTCGTTTTGATCATAGTAAGAAGGTTTTGGCTGCAATTCAAGTAATTGAATATTTGGATAATGATGACTTACACCGCCATAGTACAGTTCACCAAAAATCTCACGATAGTTATAATTGGTAATTTAATTAAAAGTTTTATGGGGAGAGGATTTTATTCCTCTTCCCATTTTTTTATTTTAGGAGAAAAAGAATGGTTAATCAAGAAGGCATAGTTTTTGGAGGATATTTTTTATATGAAGCAGAATTTAAAAAAATCTTTCAAGAATTTTGGAATAGTGAATTAAAAAATATTTTTATTGAAAAAATATAGATTATAATTAAAAATTATCTAACTGAAGTAAATGGTAATATATTGGCAGCAAAAAATCCAAAAGCATTATATAATTCTTGGGAATAGATTAATACTGAAGTATTTGGAAATACTCCAGTTTCTTTATTGGGTATTTTAAAATGGGATAAAGAATATCATTATACTTTTGTTAACAAAGAATCTGATTTAATAAATAGCTATACTTCTTAGAAAATACAAGTTAATAAGACATTAATGAAAGAATACCGAACAACTTTAAATACAATACATTAGAGTGATATTGAAATGGCATTAGAAAAACATTTTGAAGATATGAAAAATTCAATTAATAAAGTGAAATTAACTAAGGTAGAAGGGCATAATATACATTTAGCTTTAGGTAAATATTATAAAAATACAGAATGGTATAAACGAGTTCAAAATACACATATGACTAATAAGAGTTTATTTGATATATTTTATAGTGGGAATAAAGTAGCGGCGCAAGGATAGATGTATGATGCTTTTATTAATCATATTAGTAGAAAACATGTAGAATATTTAAGAGCTTTAAATAATTTAGAAAATCCTATAATAGTTTCTCCATTCGAGAAATCGGTTTATAATGAAGAGGGACGTTGGAATTTTATCCAATTAGTTATGGATTCTTTAAATTCGACGGCTTGGTATCGTGGAGGCGATGCTATTGCGGCGGATAATAGGACTCGTAAAATATTATTTAATATTTAGGTAAAATCAGGAACAAAAGGACGTAGTTGGGATATTGCTAGTATTTAGTTTTTAACTTTTATTAATACTTTAAATTCTTATTTAAATAAAACGGGTTAGGACATAGCGACATTTTTATATGAAAATTTAAAAATTACAATGGCGACATCTATTGATAGCAAAAAAATTGATGAAGATTTGGAAAAAGAAATTTTAGATAATGTAAGAAAAAATTTGAAATTATCTGGGTTGACAATAAACTAATTTTTTAGTATAATATAAATAAGTGTAAAAGGAGGATTTTGAAATGGCGAAAGTATCATTTTCAAAGTTAAATTTAAATAAAAATATAGAAGTATCAACATTTGAATGGGGAGATTAGATTATTGAAGTCAAGGATTATCTTCCTATTGGAGATAAGTTAAATCTTATTTCAGAGATTATTAATGATTCTATTGATAAGAATGGTTATTATAATCCTGCTCGTGTGTATCTTCATACTATTTTAAAAATGATTATGGCTTATACTAATGTAAGTTTTACTGATAAACAAAAAAAAGATCCAAAGAAATTATATGATTTAGTAGTTGGTTCTGGCTTTTCTGCTAAAGTTTTTGGAGAGATTAATCCAGGAGAATATGCACAAATTAAAAGCTGGGTTGCAGAAACTATTCATTCAATTTATGAGTATAAAAATTCTGCGGCAGGTATTTTAGATATTATTTCTACAGATTATAAAGATACAACATTTGATATAGAGCAATTAACTAATGATATTTAGAATCCTGAAACATTAGGATTGCTTAAAGATGTTTTGACCAAGTTGGGATAATTAAACTATTTGATTTTTTAAAATTAAATAGGAATAATCAAGTATATGGGTGTGAGAAGATTATTTCTCACACCCATTTTTTTTGTTTATATTATGAGAGAAAGGAGTCCCGTTTATGGCAAAACAACTAAATGTCGCATTAGATTTTACTGCGAATACTACTCAAGCAAAATAGTAGATTTAGGAATTGCAGTAGTTATTAACTAAAGTAGCATATAGTACTGATTTAGGTATTAATCCAAGTCAAATGAAAGAAGCTTCTGCCGCGGCTAAAGAATTAGCTGTTCATTTAAATGAAGCATATAATTAGAAGACTGGTAATTATGATTTAAGTAAATTAAATGCTAGTTTAGCTAAATCAAAAACTAGTGTGACTGAATTATCTACCAGCTTACTCCAAGCGGGAACAACTGGACAACAAGCATTTATAAAATTAGCTCAATCAATAGCGGCAGCTGATTAGCCAATGATTACATTAAATGCTCGTTTATAGGATTTTTTAACTACTGTTAAAAATACAGTTAAATGGTAGATTTCCTCAAGTATGATCCATGGTATAATGGGAGCGTTACAAGGGGCTTATGGATATGCTTAGGATTTAAATAGATCATTAAATGATATTCGAATTGTCACTGGTCATAATATTGACTATATGGATAAATTCGCCGATAAAGCAAATAAAGCTGCAAAAGCATTAAGTACTTCTACATTAAATTATACTGATGCTTCTTTGATTTACTATCAACAGGGTTTGTCAGACCAAGAGGTAGAAGATAGAACTGCTGTTACTATTAAGATGGCTAATGCGGCTGGTGAAAGTGCAGATAAAGTATCAGAACAGTTAACCGCTGTTTGGAATAACTTCTATGATGGATCTTAGTCATTAGAATATTATGCTGATGTTATGACTGCATTAGGTGCTGCTACTGCATCTAGTACAGATGAAATTGCAGAAGGTCTAGAAAAATTCGCTGCTATATCTAATACTGTAGGTTTAAGTTATGAATATGCGACTTCTGCTTTGGCGACTGTAACAGCTACAACGCGTCAATCTGCTGATGTAGTTGGTACTGCTTTTAAAACATTATTCGCTCGTATTCAAGATTTAGAGTTAGGTAAAACTCTTGAAGATGGTACTACATTAGGTAAGTATTCATAGGCTCTTGATGCTGTTGGAGTTTCTATTAAAAATGCTGATGGCGGATTACGAGCTATGGATGATATTCTTGATGATTTAGGAGAAAAATGGAATTCATTTGATGCAGAAGGGAATCCATTAATTTCTGACGATGCTAAGGTAGCATTGGCTCAAACTGTTGCTGGTGTTCGTCAATATACTCAATTAATTGCGTTGATGAAGAATTGGGATTTTATGAAAGAAAATCTTGAAACAGCTAAAAATGCTACTGGAACATTAACAGAACAATAGAAAATTTATGAAGAATCTTGGAAAGCTGCTAATAAACGTTTAAAGGCTTCCTTTGAATCTTTATATACTGATTTAATTGAGGATAAATTTTTCATTAAATTAACAGATTTCTTATCTGATATGGTTGATGGTGTTGATTTATTTATTGATAAAATAGGAGGAGTCAAACCATTATTATTAGGTATTTTATCTATAATTGCTTCTACTTTAAGTTCTAAAATTTAGCCTGCTATTGATAATGTAATAAATAATATTAAAATTTTAGTAGGCGGAGCAGATAAAGCATATGCAAAAATTCATGATGATTTAAATAAGACAGCTAAAGCAAATTGGTATAACGAAGATGGGACACATCGGTTTGATCCTATCCAAGAAGAATAGCTTAGAGGAGTTTAGCGAATCACTGAAGCAAAATAGAGATTATCTGTAGTAGAAAAAAATTTAACTGCTACAGAAAAAGCTTAGGCAGAGTCAGCTATTTAGGGTTTTGAATTATAGCAAAAACATTTAGAAGATTTAATTAAAAAACAAGAAGAATTAAAATAGAAAAAAAAGGATTTTAATTCGACTGAATTAGATACTAGTACTATATCTATTAATACTAAACGTATTGACCAAGCGAAGCGTTCTCGAGTGAATGCCGTAGAGCGAGATATTAATTCTACTGATATTATAGGAGATGCTAATACACTAGCGCGTAGTTATGAATCAATTCAATATGCAGCAGATAATGCAGCTGATGCTGTAAAAAATTCTGCTATTGTAATGTTAGAGTCTTGGAAAGAATCTGTTGAAAGCGGAAAAAGTGTAACTTTATCTGGAACGGATGTATTTAAAGATTTAATCGAAAATATGAGCATATCAATGGAAAGCATTAAGACTCATGGTAATGATTTAACTTCTCGAGCTAGGGAAGTGCGGGAAGGTCTTAATGTAATGATAGAATCATTACCCGAAGGCATCCGATTAAGTAGCGATTTTTCTAAAGCTATAAATGAATTGGATCGTGCTAGAGGTCCCAAGCAAACTACAGCCGCTATTCAAAAATTAATAAAAATAATTTCTAATGCTAAAATTGAGACAAAAGATCTAGAAAAATATTTAAAATCTATTGGATATCCAGAAGAAAAATTATAGAATTATTTAAAATTATTAAAAGAACAAAAATAGAATGCAAAAGAAGCTGCGGAAGCTCAAGAAACATTAAATAATGCAGTTAAAAATTTTAAACCCCAACATAAAATAGCATTTTCTGAAGGATTAGTTTCTTTGGCATCTGCTTGTGGATCTGCCGTAATGGCTTTAGAATCTTTAAAATCTATTATGGAAACAATATCAGACCCTGAGGCTACTAGATGGGAAAAATTTAGTGCAGTATTAATGGGTTTTTCTATGATTGTCCCCAGTCTTATGAGTGCTTTTTCTGGATTTGGAAAAGTAATTGCTGGAGTAAATCAAATTGTTGAATCAGGAACTGTGGCATGGGCTGCTCGAACTGGAGTTGAAGTTTTAAATACATCAGTTTTAGGAGAAAATACTACTCAATTAATATTAAATACATTAGCTAATTCTAAACTTACTGATGAAAATAAAAAGAATTTAATTGCATTAATTTTACGTCGTGCAGGACTTAGTACAGATACAGCGGCTTTACATGCAAATAATTTAGTGACAGGAACTGCTACGGTAGTTACTAAATCATTTTCAGCCGCCTTAAAGGAATTATGGGCATCATTAGTTCCATTGTTACCAGTAATTGTTCCATTAGCTATAGCTTTAGGAGCTTTAGTAGCAGCGTGGGCGATATATGACAATGCTACTGGAGCTGTCGCGGAAAATGCTAAATAGAATAATAAAAATTTAGAAGAAACTAAAACAGCGTTAGATGATGTAAATAGTAGATTAAATACATTAAATAGTACTTTATCTGGCTTAAATGATAAACGTAAAAATATTGACAATCTTACTTATGGAACTATAGAATGGCGAGATGCTATTAATGAATTAAATGATGAAGTTGATGATTTAATTGAAAAATATGGTTTAATAAAGGGATAGGATTGGGATATTGATGCTCAAGGGCGCAAATATATTACAGATACTGGCGCCGAGACTATGCGAACTTCAATGGATGAAGAACGTTCTAATTTATTATCAGCAAAAGCTGCTCAATAGAAATTTAAAGACAAATATGAATATGATTAGAGTAAAAGAGAAATTGTTTCTGATTATACTAAACGCGGACAAACTCATTATGATGATGATATAAAACAGATTACTTCTAAAGATTTAGATACTATTGTTAATGCTAAATTACGTAACCCAAGTTTAGAAATTAATCCTAATACATTAAAAGATTTAGGGTTAGATCAAAGCGTTATTGATTTGATTGATAATAACAGTGCTTTACAAGATGCTATTGAAGCATTAACTGTATAGGCCCAACGAATTGCTGATATAGAAACTAATGATATGTATAATAAAATGGTTTCTGAAGGCATTTTAGAAGATTTAAAAGAAGCAGGAGTTAGTGATGAATATGCTTCTGATATTGCTTATAAAATGGCTGAAGATGCAGTTCGCAATTCTAATGCTACAGATTATGTCCAAAAAGCTAAAGAACTAACTCCTACTACAGATTATAGTTATTTTAGTGATAAAAATCCTTATATACAATAGTTTTTAGAAGAAAACGGCTGGACTTATAAAGATAGTAATAATTGGGGAAATCTTGGTAAATTAGAAGCTGATAAAACTATTGAAGTTTATACAGATGAAGATAAAAAAGAAACTAAAAATATTTCTGCATCACAAATTCGGGCTTGGTTAGAAAATGAATTGGCTTCATAGGATACTATAGCTAATGTCGATAATTATGTAGGGATTGAAGCTGATAGCAAAACGACTTGGGAAAGTGCTTCTAAAGCGAAAGAAACTTGGAATAAAAATCAATCTACAATTAATGAATTTTCAGAATTAAGAGATTCTGGGGTCCCTCAAATTGAAGGGTATGATGAAGAAACATTAAATAATTCTTATCAAGCTGCTTTAGAATCCAAAGCATCAGAAGTGGGAGAAGTTTTAAAGTAGAACTCTGAAGAATATGCTAAGATGTTTGATATGACAAAAGAGGGTTTTGAAGATTGGATTAGCGATAGTGATAATATTATAGAAAATTTTGATTTAATATAGAAAGCTATTAATGGAGATGCTGAAGCAGTTAATGAATTACGAAAAAAAACTGGTTTAAATATTGGAACTATTGAAGATATTTAGGAAGCTTGGAATGATAATAGTAAAGCTTTAGATAAATATGCTGAGAAATTATCTAAAGGAGTAGAATTAACAGAATCAGAATATGATGCATTTGGAGATTTTTTAGATGCTAATTCAGATAGTTTTTCATAGTTAGCAGGAGTAAGCGAAGAGACATTTGATAAAATTTTAGCGAAAGATAAAGATTTTATCAAAAAAGCAGGCCCATTAATCCCTAAAATGATGCAAGGAAATAAAGAAGCTTATGCTAAATTTAGAATTGAAGCTTAGAAAAAAATTATGATTGACGCTGATACTTCTCCTTATATAGCTAAATTAAGAGAGTGTGGAGAATACAGTCAAGATCAAATTAATACAATGGTAGATCAATTATCTTCAGCTTTTGATACGTTAGCTGATCTTGCCGATTCTAAATAGATCGGTGTTAGGGTCGATGACAGTGAAGCTATTGCTGCCTGCCAACGCATAGTTGATGCTTTTGGATGGACAGCAGATGAAGCTGTTAAAGAAATGGGTAAAATGGGTTATAATTTAGAAGTAGAGCCTAGTGAACCTGTAGAGGAAACTACAACTGTATAGAATCCTATTTATGAGCATTATGGACCTGATGGATGTGTTTTACCTGTGCCTATTATTACTGGTTATGAAAATGAAGAAATAACTACTATGGTAGAACCTCCTCCTACAGTACAAGCTATTACATATGATGGAGCTAAATTTGGAGGAAAAACTGTAGGTGGTAATAAAAATAGTCCAACAGATAATAATACGAATAATAATAATACCAGTGGAAGCGGTAGTAATTATACTCCTCCTCCTCCAAAAGAATATAAAGATGAAATTGAACGTTATCATGTAATTAAATAGAAAATTGAAGATTTACAGGAAGTAATGGACCATTTAGCTAAGGCTAAAGAGCGAGCGTTCGGTACTTCTAAGTTAGAGTTAATGGATCAAGAAATTGAGAAATATGATGAAATGATTGATTTATAGAATCAATATCTTGATGAAATTAATAAATATTGGAATGAAGATAGATCTTTAATTGCGTCTTATGGCGCTGAGTTTGATGAAACTGGTGTTATTACTAATTATGACGAAATTATGAAACGCCAGATTGATAAATATAATTCATCTATTGGTAAAAATGAAGATGCTGATGAAGCGGCAGAAGAGGCTTATGATGATTTTATTGAAGCTTTAGAGCAATATGAAGAAACTAATAACTTACGTCAAGATGAATTAGAAAAATTGTATGACTTACAAACTGAATTAGCTGATGTAATTTTTGAAAAAACTCAATACAAGATTGAGATTAAAATTGCCGTTAAAGATGATGAGTTAGAGTATCTTGATTATTTGCTTAGTAAGATTGAAGATGACGCCTATTCAGTGGCTGAAGCTATTGCTTTAATTGGGGAAAAAGCAGAAAATGCTTTAGAAAAAACCAAAACTTATTCTGATGGTTTGCTGGAGTTATTGAATAATCATGGTATTAATTCTATTGAAGAATTGGATAAATTAACCGTTGATGATTTAAAAGCTAAAAATTTCACTGAAGACGAAATCGATCAAATTCGAGAATGGCGTTCTAGTATTTTAGAAGCTAATCAAGAATTGCTTGAAATGAGAGCAACTATTCAAGAAAAAGTTCTTGATAGTTTTAATCAATTTAGTGAGGATATTCAAGACCAAATTGATTTATTTGAACATTATCAAAATATTCTTGAAGGTGTTAAAGATATTACTTCCTTGTTAGGTGCTCAATTAAATGAACAATCAAAATTAGTATTGCGTAATTTAAATCGTTCATTAATGAATAATAGTATTAATAATCTTGCAGGAGCTAAATAGCAAGTAGAGGCATTAAAACAAATGCGTGCTGATGCTCAAGAATAGTATGATAAAGCTGTTGCTAATGAAGATTCAATTGGAATTAAACGATGGAGTGACACTTTAAAAGAAATTGATAAGCAAGTTCATGATGCTGAAGAAAATTTCTTAGATACTTGGCAAGAGGCATTAGAGAGAGCTCATGATATCTTTGAAGAAGAAATGGATAATATCGTCAAGGAGTTTGAAGATGGTATATCTCCTATTTATGGTTCTATTGAAGCCTTACAAGATGCTATTACTAGAGCTAATGAATTAAATGATTAGTATTTAAGTGATGCTGATAAAACTTATGAATTAAATAAATTAAGACGCCAAATTGAAGGCTCTATTGATGATACTGACATTATTCCTCATAAACAAGCATTAAATAAATTACAAGATGAATTAAATAAAAAATTAAAAGACGGCTCTAAAATTAGTGAATATGATTTAAAGATTTTACAATCTAAATATGAATTAGAGCTAGCAAGATAGAAATTAGAAGATGCTCAAAATTCTAATGAAACTGTCCGTTTGACTCGTGATAATAATGGTAATTGGGGATATGTGTATAGTGCTAATGAAGATAAAATAGCTGAAGCTGAACAAGAATATGAAGATAAATTAAATGCTTATCAAAAAGCTAATGAAGAATATTTGAAAACATTAGAAAATAATATTATTCAATTACAATCTGATTATCAAGAAAAATTAACAGCGATAAAGTTGTCATTCACTCAAGGTGAAATTTCTCAAGCTGAATATGAAAAGTAGGCTGCTGATTTAGAAAAATATTATGATGAACGTATGCAGCAAATTCATTAGCAATATGAAGAAGTATTTAAAAACAGTAAAGATGCTAATGAAAAATTTGTAGCATATTATAAAGATAGCTCTGGCGCGTTAGTTGAAAATTTCAATTAGACTACTCTAGCGTTAAAAACAGGATATTCTACATTAGACGAAATGTTTAATGCATTCTGGAAGAGTCATGATGATTATGTAACCAATTCTAATAAATTACTTGATGATTATTTAAATAAACTTAAAGAAATTAATAGCACAGCTGGTATTGAAGGCAGCTTTGCTGATGAGGCTTCTGGATGGTCTATTAAAATTACTGGTGAATCTGATAAAGCTGTTGCAGATATGGGAAAAATTGTCAAAAATGCAACGGATTCATTTAATGGTGTTATTAAAGCCGCGAGTGATTGGGAATCAATTTATGTTTCTAAAATTGATAGTGCAATTAAACGTAATGAAGCTTTAGTAAAAACTATGAATGAAATGGTGGCTGCTTTGTCTGGAATGTAGAGTATTGATTATAGTAAATATGAAAATGCTATTGATTCTCGTTCAACAGCGACTGCTAATAATATAATTAGTATCCAACATAATTCTGAGAGTTTTAATAAATCAACTGAAATTCCTGATTATATCTCTCAATTCTCTTATTTAGATATGTTAGATCAATTAGATATGAATAAACAAATTGAAGATTGGATGAATAATAATGAATTAAATATTGATACTGCTTTAATGGATAGTTTAGATATTTCTACTATATTACAAAATATAGGATTAAATGTTTAGACTATTGTAAGCTATTTATCTAATCTTATTCCTTCTTCTCTTGGTGTTGATAGAATTGCACAAGAATTTATGCAACAAGTTTCTATTAATGCTGATTTCCCGAATGTGACTGATAGTAATGAAATTATGGAAGCATTTGAAATGATGGAGAATGAGGCAAGTCAATACGCAAGTCGAAAGACTGTTTAATTTGAAATGGCGAGGTTTAATTACCTCGCCATTTTTTTATTGGTCAAATATAAATAATAAAATAAGATTTTTTCTCAAAATTTATTAGAATATGAGAAAAAGGAGAGCGAATTATGTCTAATGAATTAAATGAAAAAATATTCCGATCAGTAGACACAATTGTATCTGCTCGATTATAGAATTTACCATTTGACTAGACAATAGTTGGAGTAATAGAAAGTGTTCCTGAAAGTATTGAAGGAGCATAGAAATATATTGTAAATTATAAAGGAGCTAAATTAACAGTTTTTGTTAATGAAAAAGATAAATCTTATGCTCTTAATGAAGAAGTTTATGTATTAATTCCCCAAGGCGATTTTTCTGGTAAGAAATTGATTACTGGACGTGTAATTAGTGACTATGAAGTAATTGGCAAAGATGATTCTAAAACTTTTTATGCAACTAATTAGCTTTTTAATTAGAGTAAAGAAATTACATTAACTCCTACTTCTGAAGGCCGAGAATCTAGTAAAACTATTATAGGACCTCAAAGTTGTGAATTAGTTGGTTATACAACTTTAAGAATTTCTTATAATTTAATGGCTGATTTATATAATGGTACAAAAACTTTAAATAAAGGTATTTATGGTATTCGTATTATATTGAGTGGAAAAGATTAGAAAACAAAAGAATTAAAAACATTTACTAGACAAACTACTACAATAGCATCGAATAAAGATATGCTATTTTTAAGTGCTTATAAAACTGGTGGTTATACTTCTCAATATTTTGATATAGATATTACCAATTTAATTATTAATAATATTCAAATTGAAGTATGGGAAGACGGCAATTTTTATGATAGCGATAATAATAAAATTGATAGTTCTGATTCTTTTTCAGTTGTTTTTAAAAATGTAAATTTGTATTTAGGATATTACAAAAGTGATTTTTCAGATATTATAACCGATAGTAATATTGGTGTTTATTTATATCCAACAGGTAGTATAATATATCAAATTACTTCATCTCAAAGTGAAGAGAGCCGTAAAATCGAAATGGGTTTTAGAGTTATAGATATAACTTCTGGAAATTTAGCTACATTTACTAATGCTGAAGTATATTTATACTCATATGATAAAAATTTAACTGAAAATAAAACTATTTTTGGCTAGGGATGGTGGAGATTAGGTATTAAATCAGATGGAACCTATGATCAAATTACTATTTCTTCTAAAAATACAATTTCGGCTATTTTAAAGGCTGGAGATTAGATTAAAACTCAATCTTATAGAATTTAGTTTAAAGGTAAAATAGGAACAACAGATGTTTTAGGATATTCTTAGGTTTGTTCTTATACTAACAAATCTTTTAATCCAGATATTGGGTTATTAGCTGGATTAAATTTATTCGCTAATAATAATAATAATACATTTTATATATATGGACAGGACAATCAATTATTAGCGCGCTCTGACGGAGAAAAAATTCATTATATTGGTGTTACATTTAATAGTAAAGACACTAGTAAATTTACAACATTAATTAAAGGCGTCAAATTACGCTATACGCTTCCGGCAAAAGGAACAATGCTTATTCCAGTAGAGAGTGGGATAATAAATACTAATAATAATTATGAATTTGAACATATATTAAAAACTGATAAAACTGATAAAAATATTTCTACTTATGATTATTTAGATGAAGAAAGTAAAACTTATTATATACCTTTTAAAATTAATTCTTTATATAATCCACTTTTTAGAAATAATACAATTACTTGTGAAGTTGAAATTAATAATTAGATTTATACAAATTCAATTGAATTATTATTTGGTAATAGCGGCTCTTCTGGAGCTAATTGTGTTCTTCAATTATCATTACAAAAAAAAATAGGAGATAAATGGCAAGATTGTAAAGTAATTTATCCTATTAAGGGAGCTCAATATTAGATAGTTGCTAAATTATATGATTATACTTGGCAAGAAATAATTAATAATGTTAAATTAACATATAGTTGGTATTATAATTCTTTGGGCACTAATAAAATTACTTTAAGTAATAATAATATTATAACAATTAACGAAGAATTAGATTCTTCTGATATTGATCTTTTATCTAAACTAATTATTAAAGTTTAGGGAATATATAATAATAATAATTTAGAAGGATACCTTAGCATACCTACAACATTCAATTCAGAATATGTTTGCGCGAATGGATGTTCAATAGTAACTTATGATATTACTGGGAAAAAACCAGTATATGAAAAAACAAATTATCAAATTTTTAAATCTGTAAAATAGAATGGGCTTGAAAGTGTATCTAATGATAATTTAACTTGGAGTTTGGGAAATAATATTGAAAATCGTTGGAAACTTGAAAATAATATAATTATCCCTCCAACAGTATTTTCTTTTTCAAATGATAATTCTATTCACTTATATGTATAGGCGCAAGATGACACAATATCTTAGATAGTATGGATATAGCCTATTATAGCAATTAAAAATAATTACCCTATTGCTATGTGGAATGACTTATAGGGAGCTGATATTGATTTTAACAATAAAACATTATAGTTAATGTCAACTACTGTAGGTTAGTTAAATAGTGAACAAGATATGGGCGTATTAATGGGGACGTTTAAAAATGATAAAAATTTAGAAGAATATGGTTTATACGCTTTTAATAAGAAAAATAGTATATTTAAAATAAACGATTAGGGAGAAGCTTGGATAAAAACTGCTACTTCAGCATAGAACTTAGCGAGTGCTGATTATAAAAGTTTATTAAATATTGGAAGCTCTGGGAACCCAGTATATTTTTTAAATGGAGTCCCTGTCCAATGCAATCTATCTTCAAATTCTGCTATTAAAACTTTAATTGATAGATGTGCTGCATTAGAATCACGCGTTAAAACTTTGGAAACAAGTTTTACTACATTATAGCAAACAACGATTCCAAATTTAGTAAAACGTATCCAAACATTAGAAAATAAATAATAATTATGTGGTAAAGGAGAATGACTATGCCTGAAAGATTATATCCTCCTGTAATAGCAGGTACTTTGCCTGCCTTTTGTAAGAGTTATATTGAAACAGGCGACACCAAAGTATTAAAGGATATTTAGATTACAATTCCTTTTACTGCAAGTGCCGCAGTCAATAATAAAGAATTTGTTGGATTTGTTTTGCGGTTAAAAACGGCTTCAACAAATACTTATTTATTTAATCCAATTGAATCAATGGATTTTAATATTGCTAATTCTACTGTTACATTTACTATACCTCCTTCTTAGGGAGCTTTATTAAATGAAGGTTAGTATTACAAGGTACAATTAGCTTATATTTCACAATATACATAGACTGAGACAAAAGAAGATCCTGATACGAAAGAAACCATTACAGTTGATGTTGTTAAAAAATTAACAGGATACTATTCTACTATTGGTATTATTAAATGTATTTAGGAACCTAAAATTTCAATTAAAGGATATTCAATTGATAGTATTAATTTATTTAATAATAATTTATTTGGTTTGTATGAATTATCTTCTGATTCTGATTAGAGTGAAAAAGTATATTCTTATAATTTTTCATTTTATACAGAAGAAGGGGAATTATATTATACTACTGGTGAATTATTACATAATAATTCTAATGATATTGAATATGGAATATCTACTGATTCAGTTGTTTTAAGCAGTTTCATTAAAACTAGTGAAGTTTATAAATTAGTTTATACTGTTACAACTCTAAATGGATATGTGGCATCAAGCCCAATGTATAGAGTAACAGCAGAAACTTTATTAGCTCCTAGTAAAAGTATTTCAATCACAACAAAACCTCATCCAAATAGTGGATGTATTAATGTTAATTTTCATGGTATTGAACGAGTAGTTCGTCAAGAAAATGTTATTAAAGAAATGACTCGTATTAATACTTATTATAATTATTCTAAAAATTTAATGACAAAATTAAAACGATTTTATCAAGGAACAAATAGTTCGGATAATCCGCAAATTAAATAGTGGGTTGATCAAATTTAGGAGTTAGGATTTGTTGTTAATATTTTAGAAAAGTATAGAATATATTTACGAGATAATGTTTCATTATTAAATGATATGTGTGGTATTTCTACTGGTATTTTAGAATCTTTAATTATGGAATCAAAAGAATTTGATTTATATTTAGGCGAGTATTTAGGCTCTGTTATAGAAAATATTGGTAAAGAAAAAGAAGAAATAAATTATTATAATTTATTTAGTAAATTTTTATGGAATACTACAGTATATATTGCCACTTCATTTGAAGGATATAAAAATTTAAATATTATTTTATAGAATAGAGTAAATTCTTATTTAAATTATTTATAGGATTCTATAAATGCTGATGAAACAGAATTAGACTAGACCGTTACGGATTAGAGTTTAATTAATTTATGTTAGAATATTATTACCACGGCTGGTTTATCTACTGAATTAGCTAAAGAATATTTACATATTTTAGGGTATGATTCTGATATTGAATATCAAGTAGATAAACAAGAAGACACTTATTTTGGTCAATATATTTTAGTGAGAGCCAGCGAAGAAGATGAATACCGTTCTTGGTTAGAATTAAAACGATTTAAGCTTGAAAATATGAAACCATCATTAGTAGATTATAATGATTATACTGTTAAACAAGGTGTTAAATATATTTATGGTATAATTCAATATAATTTATTTGGTATTTACTCTTCTCGCATTGAAAGCGAACCTACTTCAGTTGATTTTGAAGATATTTTTTTATATGATGGAGATAGAGTTTTAAAAGTAAAATTCAATCCTAAAGTATCTTCATTTAAAACTACAATACTAGAACAAAAAACAAATACAATTGGCAATAAATTTCCCTTTATTTTCAGAAATGGAAAAGTTGCTTATAAAGAATTTCCTATTAGTGGATTAATTTCTTATCAAATGGATGATGAAATTTTATTTTATGATAGAGAAATTCAAGAGTATATTAGAACTTGTACTGACCATAATGATATTAAAAATAGTGCAGAATTTTTTGATCATATGGAAAAAGTATTAGAAAATCCTTGTGATTTAATTGAAAATAATATTCACAAAGAACGTAATTTTAAAATAGAAGTATTAGACTGGTTAAATAATGGATAGCCTAAATTATTCCGTTCAGGACCAGAAGGAAACTTTATCGTTCGTATTATGAATGTTTCTATGTCTCCCGTAGATACATTAGGGCGTATGCTTCATTCTTTTACAGGACAATGCGTTGAAATTGCAGATTTAACCTATGAAAATTTATTAAAATATGGATTTATAAAATCTGATATTGTTAGTAAATATGTTTCATTATGGCGTAGTTATTATTTAAATGAATATGAGCCTGGCATGGATATTATTATAGATTTTGAATCTAATAATATTAGTCAATTTTCTGTCCAAGATTTATTGCCTGGGTCTAGTATTTTCTTAACTTACGGAGATACATCAGAAAAGACAGAAGATGAAATTTTAATTGGAATTACTGGTTCATACACTTATAATAATTCAAGTCGAAAAATAAGTCATATTAGAATACCTAATGATGAATATACTCATCCAGTAGGTATTTTAGAGTGCCAATATCAAGGAGTACGATACGGAAATTTTGATGCAATTACTGAAGTAAAATTAAAGACGATTTTAAGTCATTAGTTTGTGGGAGTCAATCCAGTATTAACTGAATTAGATACTTTAGTTACTAAATAGAAAGATTAGTCTTTAACTGAGTCAGATATTAATAAATTTAGAAATGCTTTGAGCTCTTTAAATGAGAGAATTGTATTAAATAAATTAGATGCAAATTCTGCGTTTGAAAAAATTTATGATACCTTAGCGGCTAAAGGATTTGAGCCTGGCAACATTATGTCTTATATTAATACTCAATTCTATAATTATACCAGAGACAAATTAAAAGTTTTAAATTTAGAACAATTACATATAAAAGTACGTGAATTAATACCTATTTATGCAGTCCCTTATGAATATGTAACTTCTGAAGGATGGGCAAAAATAACTGCGGCTAATCCATCTGGAGTTCCTTGGGCGATTAGTGATGGAAAAGCGACTCATGTATGTTTGCCTTAGGCGGATGGTAGTTATTCTAAATATGATTATGAAGAAAATTTTGGAAGTCAATATTTATTATATTCTGTTTCTCCTTTTGGAGAGCCATATCCAATAGATGAATTAACTCCAAAAGTAAGAGAATATTTTAATGTAAATGATGAATTTTGTGTATTTTAGATGTATGAGTATTTTCCTCATTTTGACTCTTGGATGCCCACATAGCGCACTAATATTTTTGGAGTAAAAACTGGTCAATATTATGATTGTTATTGGAAATCAGTAATTGATGATTTTGACACTTCATTTTATATCAATGAAAAATATCGTTATGAAAAATTACATGATATTCAATATGATGAAGAAGTTGGATTATATTATGTTTTAATCAAAAATAAAAAGACATATTTAAATGATGAATTAGAGCTATATGTTGAAAAAGATGGAAAATATAAATTAGTTAAAGATGTTTATATTATTCCTAAAGGCGCCACAGATAAATATCAAGATTATATTAATAATCAAATTAAAGCATTAAATGATTTAAGAGAAAAAAAATTACAGACAGCTATTATGTTTGAGCATAAAGCTATTAATGATTTTTATGATGCTTAGATAAAATCTTTAGAAAATTTATTAAAAAATGCTACATTCTATAAAACTATAAAAAATAATAATAAAT
>ERZ1034873.267-NODE-267-length-31534-cov-5.169700_pt1 | contig 31534 bp, 29 predicted proteins | sample MGYA00520689_ERZ1034873 | MGnify/ENA primary metagenome ERZ1034873 (study PRJEB33766, sample SAMN09781722) | gut metagenome | biome: gut microbiome | host: Homo sapiens | place: Madagascar | study: EMG produced TPA metagenomics assembly of the PRJNA485056 data set...
CTTTTGGCACTGCTCATTGCTTGCGCTCATTATATAATATTTATCATTTCTGCGCAACTTTTTTCGTTTTTTTGAAAAAAAGGATTGCATTATTCTGATTTTACGGATATAATATGCAAGTGTGATTTTCACAGATTGCTTCCGTGGCTCAGTTGGTAGAGCGATTGATTCGTAATCAATAGATCGTGGGTTCGAGTCCCATCGGAAGCTTTTTTATTTCCAAAAGGGTGTCAGTTTTACTGACGCCCTTTTTCACTTTATCTTTCTAACAGCTTTCTATAGGAAAAATCAATGGCAAACGCCCCTACCGGAGCGGTAAGCACAATCGCTAACACTGCAACGGTAAGCACTGTATCTCCACAGGCAAATCCAAGTGCAAGCGGAATCCCCCCGATCGCTGCCTGAACCGTTGCCTTCGGTGTATAAGCCATCATCGTAAACAGACGCTCCTTTCCACTCATTCCCGTGCCGAGCAGGCAAACAAATACTCCAAGCATCCGGAATGCCAACGCTCCGACGATCAAAATAACTGCCCGGACACCTACCTTTGACAGATATCCGATATTTACCGTTGCACCGACTAATACAAACAGGAATACCTCGGCTGCTACCCAGAGTTTTCCGTACTTTGCAGAAAGTCTCTTTGCAACCGCTTCTCTTTTTTGCTGTAAACCGATCCCGATAAACATGATTGCAATCAGCGCAGAGAAGGTAATTGCCGTTGTCAGCGCATCTTCTATTGCAACAAGTAAAAATGAGATACTAAGGATGATCAGAACCTTTGTTGTATCCCGGATATGTACCCGTTTAAAAAAGTATGCAAGGAAAGTTCCAAGAGCTAAACCAAGGACGATTCCAAGCAAAATTGAAACCGGAATATTCACAAAGCTTAAGATGGAAGCCCCTTCTCCCTGCATCATTCCCACAAATGTAGAAAACAGCACGATCACATAGACATCATCCACCGATGCACCGGCAAGGATCAGCTGTGGAATCCCTTTTTGTACGCCATAGCCTTCCTCCATCAGCCTTACCATTCTCGGCACGACCACTGCCGGAGAAACTGCCGCAAGAACCGCACCCATAACAGCCGCCTCTAATACAGAGATTCCCATAAGCTTTGGCGCAAGCAGGATCATACCAAGCAGCTCAAAGCTTGCCGGTACAAAGCACATAAGGACTGCCGGTCTGCCAATCTTCTTAAGACCGGAAAGATCCAGTCCAAGTCCTGCACGTGTCAGAATAATGATCAGTGCGATCTTTCGAAGATCCGCAGATATACCAAGAATACCCGCATCCAACAGATCAAGAACATATGGTCCTAGGACAATTCCCGTTGCTAACATTCCAAGCAGGCTTGGAAGCCTTAATTTCTGACAGATCCATCCCATAGACATTCCAACCATAAGAATCAATGCAATACTTAGTAACATATCATTTCCTCCATTCTTCATAGAAGCCCCTTTGACGTCTGAGTCCTATACAGAAATAAAGTGTGCGCTTGCCGCACACTCTCGCGCCCGAACGGATGCATCGCATAATCTTCCACTCTGCGAGGTGCGCATCTTAATTTTTTGCTGTATAGGAATTCCAACGGAATTTCCTATACAAAAAGCTGACAACTTCTGCGATTTTATCATCGTAGAAGTCATCAGCTAAATAAGCAGTTCTGGTTTCCCAAGGGAGAACTTCATTCCCTGCAAAAAAGCATACAACAATCCTCCCGGTCTGTCAACCGGTCCTATGTATCCTGTTTCACATATCTAAAAAAGAATGCTTGATAAAACAACCAGTATGATCAGAATCACAAGTATCATAGCAATCACTCTTGTGTACTTTGAAAAATGATAGGTCGTCATCCCCTCTGTGGTATTGCTTTGAATATTCTGATTCAACGCATCGATCAGTTCCTTCGCGCGGTCATAGTCCTGCGCAGCACAGAATATATCATATCCTGCAAAAGAAATACTGCTGCATATTTCCATGATCTCTCCTGCTTCCTTACTGACCGGATAAGCAGCAATCTGATTCTGCTGCAGCATATCTAGGATCATATCTGCCTGCACCTTATTACTGGTAGAACATACCTTTTTTATCTCTTTTTCTGCCATCGCTCTCCCCCCTTCCTATCATAGGATAATTACCTGCTTTCATTATAACATTTCTATTGACATCCGTCATTTTTTTTACCATAATATCTATCAACGAGTTTATTATTATTAAACAAAAAATCAATTATCACTTCTATTTTGAAAGGATGACATACATGGATATAGGACATAAGATCAAAGAGCTCCGTATCCTCTACGGACTCACACAGCAGGAGTTAGCAGACAGGCTGGAACTGTCGAAAGGCTTTATCTCACAGTTAGAACGGAATCTTACCTCTCCGTCTGTCGGCACACTGCTTGACATTATCCAGATTCTTGGAACGACTCCGGCAGAATTTTTCACAGACGATGAACCGGATCAACTTGTCTTTGCACCGGAGGATTACTTTGAAAAAGAGGATGATGCCGGCATGCGGAAAATGGAATGGCTCATTCCCAGTGCCCAGAAGGACAGCATGGAACCAGTCCGCATGACCTTAAAGCCGGGTGGCAGGACCATCGAATACCTGCCGCATGAAGCAGAGGAATTCGGCTATGTCCTGCACGGCTCAATCCGCATCTGCTATGGCACAAAGGTCTATCATGCCAGACAGGGAGAATCCTTTTACCTGAAGTCCGGCAAAAAACATCATATTGAAAATCACGGCAGACACGATGCTGTTTTTATCTGGGTTACTACCCCACCAAGCTTTTAGGAGGAACTACAATGGCAGCAAACCTTATTGAACTGAAAAATATCAGCAAATCCTACGATGGCACACTGATCTTAGATGACTTAAACCTGACGATCAAAGAGAACGAATTTCTAACTCTGCTTGGTCCATCCGGCTGCGGAAAAACAACCACGCTCCGGCTGATCGGCGGCTTTGAGACACCGGACCGCGGTCAGATCCTCTTTGGCGGTGAAGACATCTCTTCTCTTCCGCCTTATGAACGGAAATTGAATACCGTATTCCAGAAATATGCACTTTTTACCCACATGTCCATTGCAGAAAATATCGCGTTTGGCCTGAAGATCAGCAAAAAGAGCAAGGCCTATATCGACGACAAGATCAAGTATGCCTTAAAGCTGGTGAATCTTGACGGTTATGAGCACCGCTCCATTGACTCCTTAAGTGGTGGCCAGCAGCAGCGTATCGCGATCGCCCGTGCAATCGTAAACGAACCAAAGGTACTTTTGTTAGATGAGCCATTGGGCGCATTGGACTTAAAGCTGCGTCAGGATATGCAGTATGAACTGATCCGTTTAAAAAACGAGCTTGGTATTACCTTTATCTATGTTACCCATGATCAGGAGGAAGCGCTTACCATGTCGGATACGATCGCTGTCATGAATCAGGGATATATCCAGCAGATCGGTTCCCCTGAGGATATCTACAACGAACCATGCAACGCCTTCGTAGCAGACTTTATCGGAGAAAGCAATATCATAGATGGTGTTATGGTACATGATAAGCTGGTAAGCTTTCTTGGCATTGAACACGAATGTGTCGATACCGGCTTTGGCAATAACCAGCCGATCGATGTCGTAATCCGTCCGGAGGATCTTGAGATCGTTGCTCCCGGTGATGGCTTTATGGAAGGAGACATTACCTCTGTGATCTTTAAGGGTGTCCACTATGAAATCGAAGTGCTTGCCCATGGCTATGAATGGCTGATCCACACCACCCAGTACTTTGAACCTGGCTCCCATGTCGGGCTGCGCGTGATTCCGTTTAATATCCAGATCATGCATAAGCCGGAATCAAGTGATGAAAAGGCGGTGGTATTAGATGAGTAAACAAAAAAGACGCCTGTTTGCAGGTCCTTATATGGTCTGGATCATCGGCTTTACGGTACTTCCGATCCTGATGATCCTCTATTATGCCTTCACCACCGCAGACGGAAGCTTTACCTTAAGCTGCCTTGCCGCGATCGGTGATCCGGTACACTTAAAGGCACTCCTGCTCTCACTCCGGCTTGCAGTGGAATGTACGGTGATCTGTCTGATCCTCTCCTATCCACTTGCCATGATCCTGCACGGATTAAACATCAAAAAGCAGAGCTTTGTCGTGTTTGTTTTCGTACTACCGATGTGGATGAACTTCATGCTGCGTATTTTAGCCTGGCAGATGCTGCTTGCGAATAATGGTATCATCAATCACCTGTTGCATCTGCTCGGTCTTCATAGTGTGCGCATTTTAAACACACCAACCGCGGTTGTATTCGGTATGGTCTATGACTTTCTGCCATTTATGATCCTGCCGATCTATAACTCGATGATCCGTATCCGCAAGGATGTGATCGAAGCGGCAAAGGATCTTGGTGCAAACGACCGCATCGTATTTTTCAAGATCATCGTTCCCATGACAATGTCCGGTGTCATCAGCGGCATTATCATGGTATTTGTTCCTGCCCTGACATCCTTTGTCGTTTCCGATCTGCTTGGAGGCGGCAAGGTACTGTTAATCGGTAATGTCATTGAACAGTCCTTTATGCAGGGAAGTGAATGGAACTTAGGCTCCGGTCTTTCGATCGTTCTGATGATCTTTGTGATTGCCAGCATGGCATTTATGAATTCACACAGTAAAGAAACGGAGGGAACTGCCGTATGGTAAAAAAAAGTCTTAGCAAAATCTACATGGTGCTGATTTTTCTATTCCTGTATCTTCCGATCGCTGTTTTGATTGTATTATCCTTTAACAACTCCAAATCAAGAGTTCACTGGGGTGGTTTTACCTTAGACTGGTACCGGGAATTATTCCAAAGTGAGACGATCATGTCCGCCTTTTATACGACGCTTTCGATCACACTGATCTCCGCGCTGGTATCCACGATCATTGGAACCATGGCAGCGATCGGTATCAGTGCCATGCGGAAAAAAGGCAAAGCGATCATGCTTGGTGCAACCAATATTCCGCTTTTAAATGCAGATATTGTAACCGGTATCTCCTTGATGCTTTTATTTGTGCGTTTTACGAATCTTGGCATGTCCACGGTTCTGCTTGCACATATCACATTTAACATCCCATATGTGATCTTAAATGTAATGCCAAAGTTAAACGGTCTGCCACAGCATACCTACGAAGCAGCCTTAGACCTTGGTGCAACACCTGCCTATGCATTTTATAAGATTGTCTGGCCGGACATCCTGCCGGGTGTCTTTTCCGGATTCCTGATGGCAATGACGATGTCATTAGACGATTTTTCGATCACTTACTTTACGAAGGGTGCAGGCATCAATACCCTTTCCACCATGATCTATACCCAGCTTCGTAAGGGTATCCTTCCGGAAATGTATGCACTGTCCACGATCCTGTTTCTGATCGCACTGTTCTTACTACTGCTCATCAACTACCGGTCGCTGGAACATCCCACACGTCGCAGAAAGGAGCGCAAATGAAACGAACTTCTATCAACAAACTGCTGCTTGCTTCGCTGATCGTATTATCTGCATGTGCACTCAGTGGATGTGGCTCAAAAAAGGAAGCTTCCTCTTCGGATGCAGATACTTTAACGGTCCTAAACTATGGAAAATATATCGAACCGGACGTACTTATATCCTTTGAAAAGGAAACCGGTATCAAGGTCAATTATGAAGAATATGAAAGTCCGGAAGAAATGTATACGAAGTTTACTGCCGGTGCGATCGACTATGATCTTGCCTGTACCTCAGAGTATATGATCGAGCGTCTGATCGATGAGGGCTATGTAAAACCGATCCACTATGAAAACATTCCTCATTTTTCCAATATTGATCAGACTTATCTGGATTATTCGAAAGCCTTTGATCCGGAAAACAAATACACGATCCCGTACTTTTTCGGCACCGTCGGAATCCTGTACAATAAAAATATGGTGGATGCCACAAAAGTTCACAGCTGGGATATTCTCTGGGATGAAACCTACCGGGATCAGATCATTATGGAAAACTCCGTGCGTGACTCTTTTATCGTTCCGTTTAAACGTCTTGGCTATTCGGTAAACACAACCGACCAGTCACAGATGGAGGAGGCGCTCGATCAGCTGACTGCACAAAAGCCTCTGGTATACGCCTATTATGTGGATGAATCCGCAGATGAAATGATCATCGAAGATGCCGCCATGGCATTGGTCTATTCCGGGGAAGCTGCCTATGCACAGGATTATAATGAGAATCTCGACTACGTGGTGCCGGATGAAGGTTCGAATATGTGGATCGACTCCTGGTTCATTCCAAAGACCTGCAAAAATGAATCCGGTGCAGAAAAATTCCTCGATTATCTCTGCCGGGAAGACATTGCCATGCAAAACTTTGATTATGTCTATTATGCGACACCAAATAAGGCCGTTTACGATGCACTTGACCCCAAGATCCAGGAGAATACCACAATCTTTCCAACAAAGGAAACACTCGATAACTGTGAGATGTTTACCTATCTTGATAACGATACAACCTCCCGTTACAACTATCTGTGGAAGAAACTAAAATCAAATTAATACTTGCATTTTTAAGCTTTCCATGATACATTAAATCCACCGGTAAAGGTTCTCTTTCCCGGTGGATTTTCATTGGTCGATCCGGCCATCTATACAATTTCAGTATATTATTCTTTTTATCCCAGTCCTACAATTTCATTTCTATTTTCTATTAGGAGGTATTTCTATGACCTATCTTGAGTTCCAGCAGCAGATCCTGCACTATCTTACCGAAGCATTAAGCCCTAACACCAGACTCGTCATCCAGCCCATCCTGAAAAATAACCAGGTACAGCTCGATGGTCTGACGATCCTTGAAAACGGCTGTAATATCTCACCAACCATCTACCTGAACTATTATTATGAAGAGCTGCAAAAGGGTGCATCCCTTCCCTTCTTACAACAACAGATCCTCAATACCTATCTTGCAAACAAACCCACGGAAAGTATCGACGTCAGCTTCTACACCAGCTACGGAAATGTATCGGAACGGATTCTGTTTAAACTGATCCAAAAAGAATCCAATCAAGAGCTTCTCTCACAGGTACCACATATAGATTATCTTGACTTAGCAGTTGTCTTCTACTGTCTCGTTACCGCCAATCCGGTTGGCAGTGCTACGATCCTGATCCGCAATGAACATCTGCACTTCTGGGATGTAACACCAAAAGATCTCTATGAACTTGCCCTGAAAAACACACCACGCCTGTTTCCACCGGTGCTGCATAATATTACCGAAATCGTCGAACCACTGTTAGCAGAGCCGGAGTTCTGCGAATACAGTATCGAAAAACCGGTTCCCATGTATGTACTGACCAACACCGGCAAACTCTATGGTGCTGCCTGTCTGCTCTATCCGGATCTGTTCTCTTCTCTCTCTGTAAAACTGCACGGGGACTTTTATATTCTTCCAAGCAGTGTCCACGAGGTGATCCTGCTCTCCGTAAACGAAGTAGAATCTCTTCCGGCCTTAAACGCCATGATCCATGATATCAATGAAACACAGCTAGACCCGGAAGAGATTCTCTCCGATCATGCTTATCTCTATTCAGTTACCGGCAAAAAGCTGTCACTTCCACCTGCTTAATATTCCTGACACAAGCGTTCATACAATGCTTCGTACTTCTGAGCCGACGTCTTCCATGAAAAGTCCTTCTCCATTCCACGTATCGCAAGTGCATTCCAGTCCGCTCTGTGATTGCGGAAAATATTTAAGGCATAAAGGATCGTATCCCGCATCTCGTGTGCATTATAATTTGAAAAAGAGAAGCCTGTTCCGGTATGCTGATATTCGTTATAGGCTTCTACCGTATCCTTTAATCCGCCTGTTTCCCTTACGATCGGAACGGTTCCGTAACGCAGGCTCATAAGCTGGCTTAATCCGCATGGTTCGAACTGTGATGGCATTAATAAGGCATCACAGGATGCGTAGATCTTATGTGCCATCTCTTCTGAATACATGATATTGGCGCTCAGCCTGCCCGGATACTTCTCGGCAAAGTAGCGGAACATATTCTCATAACGTGCTTCTCCGGTACCAAGGGCAACAAACTGGATCCTTCCGTCTCCAAGCAGCTCGTCCATCATGTATTCTACAAGTGCAAAGCCCTTCTGCTCGGTCATTCTCGAAACGATACCAATTAACATCACCGATTCATCGACATTCAGTCCCATTTCCTTTTGCAATGCAGCCTTGTTCTTCTTCTTTCCCTCTGCAAAATCATCCCTGCTAAAGAGATAATAAATCGAATGATCCGACTGTGGATTGTACTCTCCATAATCAATTCCATTGACGATACCGGACAGCTTGTCCTGACACATCCGCATCACACCGTCTAAGCCGTCACCACCATCCGGTGTCGTGATCTCATAGGCATAGGTCTCACTGACGGTCGTAACTGCATCCGAATAGATGACACCGCCTTTTAAGTAGTTTGCCTCTCCATAGGACTCCAACTTATCCGGGGTAAACAGCCGCTCCGGCAGCCCGGTAATGTCGCGCACCGCCTTAAGCTTCCAGCGTCCCTGAAACTGCATATTATGGATCGTAAACACAGTCTTCATATTATGATAAAAGGCTCTGTTCTGATAAATCGTCCGCAGATATACCGGAACCAGTCCAGTCTGCCAGTCGTGGCAGTGAATCACATCCGGTCTGAAATCAATGACCGGGAGTGCTTCTAAGACCGCCTTTGAGAAAAATGCAAACTTCTCGACATCCTCGTAGATATGATTATACGGTCTGTCTCCTGCAAAATAGAATTCATTGTCGATAAAATAATACGTGATTCCTTCATACTCTGCCATCATAATTCCCACGTACTGCTTTCTCCATCCGAGATCCACATAAAAGTGGGATACATGACGCAGCATGGAACGGTAAGACTCCTCCATGCAGGCGTATTTTGGGAGTATCACACGTACATCGTATTTCCTTTTATCAAAATATTTCGGTAATGACCCGGTAACATCTGCCAGTCCGCCTGTTTTTAGAAACGGTACTGCTTCCGATGTTACAAATAGTATTTTCTTCATATAAAAGCCCCCATAAAACTTTTCCTAGGCTATATTATATAACAACCTTAAGATTTATGGAAGATTTTTTATATATTTCTTAAGTTTTTCTCTGCTTTTTTTCTATTTTTCTGTGTATTTTCACGAATTCACTGTCTTGTACTCCAGACGGATCTTATCTGCAATCAGTGCAATAAACTCGGAATTTGTCGGCTTTCCCTTGCCATTGTTGATCGTATAGCCAAACAGTTCGTCGATCGTATCCATTTTTCCCCTGCTCCATGCGACCTCGATCGCATGGCGGATGGCACGCTCTACCCTGCTTGGTGTCGTCTGAAACTTTTTGGCAATCGACGGATATAAGATCTTCGTGATTGAATTAAGCATCTCCACATCATTGACTGACATGATGATCGCTTCCCGCAGATACTGATAGCCCTTGATATGTGCCGGGACACCGATCTCATGGATAATATTGGTAACATCCGTCTCTAAATTCGGCTTCTTTTCCACTCCTGCCATGTCACTTTTCTCATAAGCATTGACCTTACGTGTTTCCATCTGCTTATGTACTGTCTTATCCTTTACATGCTTGATCCGGTTTAAGACCATATCATTGTCAAAAGGCTTCATAATATAATAATCTGCACCCAGATTAAATGCATCTTCCGTAATCTTCTCCTGTCCGATCGCACTGATCATAATAAAGGCAGGATGTTTCCGTATGGTCTTATCACGGTTGATCTTGTCCATCACACCCAGACCATCTAACTTCGGCATAACAATGTCCAGTAACACCACGTCAGGCTCTTTATGCTTTATCATTTCGCACGCTTCTTCTCCATCTTTTGCAGTTCCAACAACTTCTAATTCGTCATCACTTTTGATAATATCCCCCAAAAGTTTCAGCATTCTCTCATTATCATCTGCAATCGCTACATTTAACTTCTCCATGTCTGACCTCCTGATGTTTTGTTCACACATTTTGTATGATACTTGTACCGGGAAGATGGAATTTGTCGAATTTCGTCAGTAACCCTGCGTTTCTTTCGCCATTTCACATCCTAATTATGCTCAATCATGTGTTCAATAAAGATTCCATAGCCTTTTTTTGAATTCTGTACAAATACATGCGTCACTGCTCCGACGATCTTTCCATCCTGAAGAATCGGTGATCCGCTCATCCCCTGCACAATTCCGTCGGTTTTTGCCAACAGTGCAGGATCTGTGACCTCAAACATGATCTCCCGGTATTCCTGATCCTCATGGAAATCTACTTCCGTGATATGAATTTCGTATTGCTGTGGTGTCTGATTGTCAACCGAGCAAAGAATCGATGCCTCTCCTGTTTTGATCTCCTGCTTGTAACCGACCGGGAAACGGTTTTTCCTGTCAATCCCTTCCGGAAGCTGTGTCAGTGTTCCATAGATCCCGGCAGACGTATTCTGCCGAATATCGCCAAGATACTTCTTTTTACCATAGTCTATCACACCTGTCAATTCTCCCGGAGTACCATTTCCACCCTTTACGATTCCGATAATACTGCTCTCGTATAGTCTGCCGTCCCGTATGGACAAAAGATTGCCGGTATCTGCATCACTGACCGCATGGCCTAAGGCTCCATACTGTTTCTTCGCGTTGACATAAGTCAACGTTCCGATCCCGGCCAGATCATCCCTTACCCAGACACCTAACTTATAATCCCCGTTTTCATTTTCCACCGGAGTAACTGCAAGTTCCATCAGCTCACCCTCTCGCTGTATTTTTAAGATCAGCTTTTTCCCTTCTGACTGATCTACGGCTTCTATCAGCTGTGCCTTGTTCCTGACTGTCTGCCCATTCACCTGTTCAATGTAATCTCCGCTTTTTAATAAGTGCTCTGCAGGAGAATCGGTTTCTCCCTGCATTCTGGTGATTTTTCCTGTTCCGATCACCAGCACCCCGTCTGTCTTTACATAGATGCCTACCGGTACTCCGCCTGCTAACAGGCTCTTTGGCTGCGTAAGTCTTGCAGTTACCTTTTTGATTGGAACCACACCAAACAGTCTGCATTCATATGAAACAGAAGTGGAAGCTGTCTGCAGTTCTTCCGCCTGTATATCCGTACCGAGATTTTGCGCGGTTGCCTTTGCATCATTTTGTGCTTCTACTTCTATAAAACTGACCGGAAGCGGCAGTTTGAATGTATCATTTTTATCTGATATATAAACGCTGTCTGGGATTGCATAGATTAACGTCAGGTATGCAAATAGAATCACACCCAGACAACCGAGTCCCCAGACACGTATGAACATTTTTTGCATTCGTCTGAAAAGCATACAGGCACTTCCCTTCAAAATAAAGTGTGCGCTTGCCGCACACTCTCGCGCCCGAGCGGATGCATCGCATAATCTTCCACTCCGCGAGGTGCGCATCATTGCAAGCTTGCTCGCTTTTGCTGTATAGGAAGTCCAACGGAATTTCCTATACAGTAAAAAAGGATACCGATCCGGTATCCTTTTTTAGTATGTGACATTCCTGTCACTTTCAAACGTTTATTTTTTAGCAGATTGTGCCAGCTGCTTCATTTCTCTTGCACTCTCTAACACCGTATCAGTGATCTTCACACCGCCTAACATACGTGCCAGCTCTTTGATGCTCTCTTCCTCACTTAAGCAGTGAATCGAAGAGATCGTATTATTGTCCCTTACATTTTTCTCGATCAGGAAATGCGTATCTGCCATTGCCGCAATCTGTGGCAGATGTGTAATGCAGATCACCTGATGTTTTTTTGCAATCACATTCATCTTCTCGGACACTGCCTGTGCGGTTCTTCCGCTGATTCCCGTATCGATCTCATCAAAGATCAGGGTTCCGATCGCATCATTTTCCGCTAAAACGGTCTTCAGTGCCAGCATGATACGCGATAACTCACCACCGGATGCAACCTTTCCAAGCGGCTTTAACGGTTCGCCCGGATTCGTAGAGATCACAAATTCTGCATCATCCCATCCATCTGCGGTATAGGTTGAAAGCTGTTTAAAATCCATTGCAAACTGTACATCTAAAAAGTTCAGATCAATCAGTGCCGCCTGTACCTGCTTCGTCAGTTCCTTTGCATATTTTTTACGGATCATTGTGACCTTTCCACAGAGCTTTTGCAGCTTTTGATCCGATGATTCTAACTCTTTTTCTAACTTTGCACGATACAGATCAAAATCCCGCAGTTTTTCGATCTTCTCCTGCTTTTTTTGCAGTTCTGCCAAGATGACCTCAATGCTTCTGCCATACTTTGACTTTAAGTGGTTCAGTTCATCCAGACGCTTTTCCATCTCACGAAACTGTTCTTCGTCAAATGCAGCATCCTCCATGTATTCTGCCAGTTCCCGGTTAAAATCATTCAGCAGATTATCGATCTCAGCTAATTCCTCTGCCATCGTGCGTACTTTTTCATCGTACTGCTCCACCTGACTTAATTCACGCAGTGCCCGTCCGACCTGATCACCTGCACCATTTTGCATGGATGCTGTCTCCTCATATGCTGTACCTGCCGCTTCCATGATCTTCTGGCTGTGTAACATCCGCTTATATTCTGTCTCTAGCTGTTCATCTTCTCCGACCACTAAGGATGCTTCTTCAATCTCATGGACTTCATATTCCAATAAAGACAGTTCCCGCATTCTCGTCTCATCATCAACCGACGCCTGTTCTAATTCCTGACGGATTGCCTGATAGGAATGATACTCCGCTTTTAACTGCTCCTTTAAATCTGCAAGCTCTGCCTTGGCATAATCATCTAAGATCTCTAAATGCTTCCGTTTTTTCAACAGCGACTGATGCTCATGCTGTCCGTGGATATCGATCAGTAAGGATGCTGCCTCGCGCATCTTTGATGCCGGAACGCTTTCACCGTTGATCTTTGCAATGCTTCTTCCGTTCGTCACTTTTCTGGATAAGATGATCTGCTGATCCTCTAACGAAAGATTTCTATCACAAAGCAGCTTCTTCGTACGTTCATCGGTCACTTCAAAGATCAGTTCAACTAACGCAGTATCTGCCTGATCCCGCAGAAGCTCTTTTGGAATCTTCTCGCCAAGTGCCAGATTCATCGAGCCGATAATAATGGACTTTCCAGCTCCTGTTTCACCGGAGAGGATATTCAATCCCTCCGTAAAATCTACCTCTGCCTCTTCAATTAACGCCAGATTCTTCACATGTAGATTCCGTAACATATTCTTCTCCTCTAATAAGCATAATTAAGCGTAATCCTTTTTTCTACAAATATTGAACCGTAGGAACACTATTTGCAAACGAACAAAGTTTTTTGTAAAAATTTTATTTTCACATTTACTCCCCAACAATTTTCCGAAGTCTTCCCATCAGTGCCGACGTGTCTTCTACCGTACGCACTGCACACATAATGGTGTCATCACCTGCGATGCTTCCGACAATCTCATGGCAGTCCATGGCATCAAGTGCCGCTGCCACTGCCATTGCCATTCCGGATACCGTCTTAATGACAAGAATATTTTGTGCCATATCCATGGAGACAAATCCATCCTTAAACACACGGACGTACTTCTGTGTCATATCGTGATTCGTCTCTGCTAACACCGCATACTTCTGCTTTCCGTTGCTGAGTGCAACCTTCGTAAGCTTCAGTTCCCGGATATCTCTTGATACCGTTGCCTGTGTTACCTGATAGCCTTCCTGCTCTAATCTCGCAGAAAGTTCTTCCTGTGTTCCAATCTCATTTTTCTGTATTAATTCAAGAATTTTTGCATGCCTGCTTGTCTTCATACAACCTCCCGGTTCTCCCCAAAACCATATCTATAAACTTACGTGTAATTCTGCATCTTTTTGCGCAGAATCTCTAAGAAACTGATCTTGCTGATCTTTAGAATCTTTGTCACAGCTCCCGCACGGTGCACCACAATACGGTCACCGACTTCTAACTGCATACTGTTATCTCCATCAAAGCTGACCTCGACCTGTTCATCCTTTTCACTGCGCCTGGAACCGACCTCGATCACGACCTCATCATCCGCACTGATCACGATACTTTTTGAATTCAGTGTATGCGAATTGATCGGTGTCATCAATAGCATTTTCGCTTTCGGGTCAACGATCGGGCCTCCGGCAGACATATTATATCCGGTCGATCCGGTAGGTGTCGCTAGGATAATACCGTCTGCCTGAAAAGCACAGAGATATTCTCCGTTGACATAGACGTTCAGATTCACGATCTGAAGGGAACCGGTACGGTGAATGACAATGTCATTGAGTGCAATGCGCCTGCTGGTCTGCGCATTTTTTGCAATCATATACCCGGTCAGCATCATACGGTTTTCAATCGTATAGCGGTCTGCTAACAGTTCATCAATGGCATCGTAAACTGTACTCTCCTCTAATTCACAGAGATACCCGAGATGTCCGAGATTGATACCGATCAGCGGCAGTTCTAAGGATACCAGATCCCTGGCAGCACGGATCAGGGTTCCATCCCCGCCGATCACAAAAACGGCTTCGGTTTCTTCCGGCACCTGATGTACATGCACACTTGGATTGCCACCCGGCTCGGTACTCGCCTCATAGGAGGCTGTTCCCCCTTTTTCCTCTATGTAAGAGATGATCCTCTTTGTCAGATACAGGTTCTGATCCTTCCATGCATTCGTGATAATAAAAAAATGTTTCATGCTATGATAAGGATGCATGTGCAGCCGAAACCACCGCGCTTACATCCACTGCCTCCTCTTTTTTCCCTTCTGTACCTTTTTGCAGGTGTACCAGATACTCAATGTTGCCCTCCGGACCCTTGATCGGTGAATATTCCAGGTTCAGTACACGGAATCCCTCTGCTGTCGCAAAATCGATCACCTTATGGATCACTTCTTCATGCACTGCACTGTCACGGACAACACCCTTTTTTCCTACCTTTTCTCTTCCTGCCTCAAACTGCGGCTTGATCAGACAGACCATCTCTCCCTGATCCCTTAACAGCTCTCTTGCAGGAATTAGAACCTTCGTCAAGGATATAAATGACACATCCACGGATGCAAAGTCTAATACATCCTCGATATCCTTTGGTGTTACATAACGGATGTTCGTCTTTTCCATGCAGACCACACGTGGATCTGTCCGAAGCTTCCAGGCAAACTGTCCGTATCCGACATCTACGGAATAGACCTTCCTTGCACCGTTCTGCAACATACAGTCGGTAAATCCACCGGTGGAAGCACCAATATCCATACAGACTGCATCCTGTAAGCTGATGTCAAAATGTGCCATTGCTTTTTCTAACTTTAAGCCGCCACGGCTTACATATTTTAATGTATTTCCACGGACCTCGATCTGAACCGACGGATCAAAGGTGGTTCCTGCTTTATCTTCCCGCTGTCCATCTACAAAAACATTGCCCTCCATGATCATGGTCTTCGCCTTTTCACGGGACGGCGCGAGTCCATTCGTAACAAGCAAAACATCTAATCGTTCTTTCATTCTGATAACCATGCCTTTCTCTTGGCCTGCAAACTTTTCATCACAGGCACAATATATCCTTTTACCCTATCTCCTCAATTGCCTTTACGACTGACTCTGCATCAATACCGGCTTCTTTTTTCAAAATATCTATACTGCCATGCTCGATATAACGGTCCGGGATTGCGATATTTAATACCTTTACCGATGCGCCCTGATTCTGGTAGAAATCATTGATCGCTTCTCCAAAACCGCCACGGAAAACATTTTCTTCCATCGTTACGATCAGACGGTGATTTTCCAAAAGCTGTAATAACATTTCTTCATCTAATGGCTTGACAAACCGTGCATTGATCAGTGTCACTTCATAACCACGCTGTTTTAACGCTTCTTCTACACTTACAGCAGTCTTTACCATGCTTCCGACTGCTACAAGGGCGATCTCATGTCCCATGTGGATCGTCTCACTCTTTCCATAAGAAACCGGTGCACGGTATTCCTTTAATCCGTCATATGCTTCCCCCTTCGGGTAGCGGACTGCAACCGGTGCCTGAAAGTCCACCGCATATTTGATCATATCGGAAAGCTCCCACTTATTCTTCGGTGCCATGATTGTCATATTCGGAATGATCGACAGATAGGACAGATCAAAGATACCCTGATGCGTCTCTCCGTCACTTCCGACAAGACCGGCCCGGTCAATTGCAAATACCACCGGAAGCTTCTGGATACAGACATCATGCAGGATCTGATCATATGCCCGCTGTAAAAAGGACGAGTATACGGCAAAAATCGGCTTTAAACCTGCCGCAGCAAGACCTGCTGCAAATGTGACTGCATGTTCCTCTGCAATCCCCACATCAAAAAAACGATCCGGGAACATATTGTGAAACCTCTTTAATCCCGTTCCATCTGCCATGGCTGCCGTCACGGCAACCACCTTTTCATCCCGGTCTCCTAACTTACGCATTACGGTCGAGAAAACATCCGTATAGTTTGCCTTCGTTCTCCGTACCGTTGGAAGCCCGGTTTCGATTTCAAACGGTTCTGTTCCATGGAATCTTGCCGGATGCCGCTCTGCCGGGAGATAACCCTTGCCCTTTTTCGTCAGGACATGTACCAGAACAGCACCCTCTACCTTCGATGCTTCCTTAAAGATCTTAATCAATGCCGGAATATCATGTCCATCGACCGGTCCAAGATAGGTGATTCCCATATTTTCAAAATACATTCCCGGAATAAAAAGCTGCTTGATCCCGCTTTTTGTCTTCCGGATCCGTTCTACGATCCGTTCTCCGTATTTTGGAATGTTACTTAGGGAATGGGTGATCCCGTTTTTCAGATCCTGATAGGACTGTGCTGTGCGGATACCGCTTAAGTAACTTGACAGTCCACCGACATTTTCAGAAATAGACATGTTATTATCGTTTAAAACGATCATGAAATTAGACGTTAACTTCGATGCATTATTCAATGCTTCAAATGCTATTCCACCGGTTAAGGCACCATCTCCGATCACCGAGACCACCTTATAATCTTCCTGTGTAATATCTCTGGCCATTGCATACCCTAATCCGGCAGAGATAGACGTTGAACTGTGCCCGGTATCAAAACAGTCACAAGCACTCTCGCTCCGTTTCGGGAATCCACTCATACCACCATGCTTACGCAGGCTGTCAAAGCCTTCTCTGCGCCCGGTGAGCAGCTTATGGGTATAAGACTGATGTCCGACATCCCAGATGATCTTATCCTTTGGCAGATCAAATGCAAGATGAAGTGCCATGGTAAGCTCCACCACACCCAGATTCGATGCAAGATGTCCTCCGTTTACAGAGATCTTCTCGATCAGAAACTGCCTTATCTCCGATGCCAGCAGATCCCATTCCTCCGGTTCTATTTTTTTTATATCATTTTCCTGTTCAATCTTTTCTAATACCATAGCGGTACCTCTTTATTTTTCACGATGAATCAGTGTCATTAAAAGCTCTGTTAAGAATTCATTCTTCACTACCAGAGACTCCATCTGCTCTACTGCTTCCATCGATATCTTCTCTACATCCTGTTTTGCTTTCTCTAAGCCTTCGTATGTGACATAAGTTGCCTTTTGATTGCGTGCGTCACTGCCGACCGGCTTGCCGAGTACCTCGGTCGTACTCGTCACATCCAAAATATCATCCTGGATCTGGAATGCAATGCCAACCTTTTTAGCAACCTGCTCGATCACATTCTGTTCGTTTTTGGTTGCACCGGCTAACACAGCACCGATCAGCATGGAAGCCTCAATCAGTGCACTTGTCTTAAGCTCATAGATAAAGTCAAGCTGTTCCTTGGTAACCTCATTTGTCTGATCTGTTTCAATATCAACAGTCTGTCCGCCGATCATTCCATAGATACCTGCCTTGCCGGCAAGAATCCTAAGTGCCTTTGCAATATTACGGTTCTCCGGCTCCTTCTCTAATGCAAGTGTTGCAGTCTCAAAAGCAAGGTTTAACAGTCCATCCCCGGCAAGGATACCCATTGCCTCGCCGTAGACAATATGGGTGGTCTTACGGCCGCGTCTGTATTCATCATTATCCATTGCCGGCAGATCGTCATGAATCAGAGAATACGTATGTATCATCTCGATTGCTGCCATAAACGGCTCTACGACATCGGATCTTCCGCCAAACATCCGGTAAGTTTCTGACATTAACATCGGGCGGAGTCTCTTACCTCCGGACCGGATGCTGTAATTCATCGCTTCAATGACTGTCTTTTGAAATCCCTCTTCTACCGGAAGATAACGCTCTATTACTTTTTCAATCTCTTCGGTGCGTTTTGCAATCTCTTTTTTTATCTCCATCTCTGACTCCTAAAATTCCTCTAACCCGCCCTGACTATTTAATACGAGCATCTTCTTTTCTACCTGCTCGATCTTAGCATTGCATTCCTTTAACTTTTTCATTCCCTTTTCGTAGGATACAAATGCATCCTCTAAGGATATATCGCTTTGTTCTAACTGTCCGATCAGTTCTTCTACCTGTCTGAATCCTTCCTCTAAGGATTCCTCCTGCATCTTATCTGTTTCCATATCCATAGCCATGCCTTTCTCTTAACCTGCAAACTTTACATCGCAGGCACAATATATGAAAAGTTCTATTTTTCACGCAGATCCCGTGTCTGCTCTACCTGTGCCTCGATCGTTCCGTCCACCACATGAATCTGTAAACGATCCTGCACCTGCACCTGTCCGATCGATGTAACTGTATGACCGGATGCATCGGTTACTACTGAATACCCCTGTCCGAGACGTTTCAATGGTGAAAGACCATCTAACTTTCCTGCGCATACCAAAAGTCTGGTACGATTCTTCTGAATCAGTTCCTGCATCTTATGGTTTATCCGTTCCTGTAAATCTGCCAGATACTGTTTCTTCTGGTTCAGCTGATTTTCAGGACTCAGGTAAGCCAATCGCATACGGTTCTGCTCATATTTTGCAACTGCACGGTCAAAATGCCTTTGCATCCCCTTTTGCAGCATCTGTTTTCTTCCTGCAATCTCTGCATAAAAGCCTTCTAAATCAAAAACTGCCAGCTCTGCCGCGGCAGATGGTGTCGGTGCTCTTAAGTCTGCCACATAATCAATGATCGTCGTATCTGTTTCATGGCCGACTGCCGATATGACCGGTGTCTCACAATCAAAAACCGCACGCGCAACTGCCTCCTCATTAAAAGCCCACAGATCCTCGATCGAGCCTCCGCCTCTTCCAACGATCAGTACATCCAAATGCATGGCGTCTAATGCCTGTATGCCCTGGATGATACTTGGCACTGCTCCGTCTCCCTGTACCTGTGCCGGATATAAAATAAGCTGCACATAGGGATTCCTGCGTGCAGAGATATTACGGATATCCTGGATCGCAGCTCCGGTACGTGCAGTCACCACACCCACACGCATCGCATATCGTGGGATCGGTTTCTTATATTCCGGTGCAAACATGCCCATCTCTTCTAACTCGCGCTTTAACGCCTCATACCGCTCATACAATTCCCCGATACCGGCACGCGTGATCTCTCTTGCATAGATCTGGTATCTGCCGTCCCGTTCGTATACTTCCACTGAGCCGGTCACGATCACATGATCACCATCCTGCATCGGAAACGTCAGTCCACGACGGTTGCCTGCAAACATGATCGCATTCAAGGCACTTCCCTGATCCTTGATCGTAAAATAGATATGTCCGGAAGAATGATACTTGCAGTTCGATACTTCACCGCTGACACTGATCCGATGCAGCATAAAATCCTGTGCAAACATATTCTTAATGTAACTGTTGACCTGTGCTACACTATATATATTTTTTGTCATACGATCTTCGCTAATACTCCATTGATAAATGCTGCGGAATCATCCGATCCGTACTTCTTCGCTAATTCGACTGCTTCGTTGATTGCTACTCCGGTCGGAATATCCTCTTCGAATTTAATCTCATAGGTTGCAAGACGGATCAGGGTAAGATCCACTTTCGCCATACGTGTGGTCTTCCAGCCCTGTGCTGCCTGATTGATGATTCCATCAATCTCTGCTAACTTCGCTACGATATCCTCACATTTATCTTCGATATATTTCCGTTTTTCCTTCGAGACATTGACACTCTCCTCCATGGAAAGTTCAAACTGTTCCGGTATCTCGGATTCATCGTGGAACTCCACACGGAATAACATCTTAAAAATCTGTTCTCGCATTTCTCTTCTATTCATGGGAAACCTCATTTCTGTCTACTTATTCTTCGGTAAATCGAATCATCTATATCTGCCATCCGCTCTATAAATCAGCAAAAAGGATGTCTATGCAGACACCCTTTATTATACAACAGATTATGCTATTACAAAAGTATTATTTCGTATTTTTCATATCTACGCTTGCAATCCGTACATTCACAACAACAACATTCAGACCTGTCATCGTCTCGATCGCCGTCTTCACCTTATCCTGAACCTTCGCAGATACCTCCGGGATCGCATAGCCATATGCAATATTAAGTGCAACGTCAACCTTGACATCGCCTTCTGCAACACTGACCTTCACACCCTTAGACAGGTTCTTCATACCAAGCTTGCTGACAAGTTCATTTGTGATATTTCCAGCCATAGAGCTTACACCCTCTACCTCTGTTGCTGCAAGTCCTGCAATGATCGCTACGACCTCATCTGCAATATGAACCTCTCCGAGTGTATCTTCTTTTATCTTAAAAACTTTTCTATCTTCTGCCATCTCTTTGCCTCCTAAGTGATATTATACAGACATTATAGCAGATTCATACTTATTTGAAAACTATTTCCGTAATTTTTATGCCCGCATCTGCTCTAATAATTCCAAAAAGCGCTGCTTTGGAACCGGTTTCGAATAAAAATATCCCTGTAAGAAATCACATTTCTGCTCTGTTAAATACTCCACATTTTCTAATGTCTCTACGCCTTCGACAACTACATCAAGCCCTAACTCCTTGATCATCTTGATCGTATTGCGGAGTGCGATCATGGCACGCTCATTCTTGCATGCCTCCCACAAGATCATCTTATCGATCTTCACCATCTTAAACGGGAAATGGAACAGATAATCCGTATTTGAATAACCGGAACCATAATCATCTAAAGAGAACTGGATGCCGCATTCATGGAGCTTACGGATATTCTCTTCAAAGATCTCTGTGGAATGGATCGCTGCCGTCTCTGTGATCTCAAGATTGATCTGTTCTGCCGCGATTCCATACTTATCCATGATCCGCGTCAGACGTTCGACCAGATCGTTCTGCATACACTGTACGACTGACAGATTGATCTCAATATAATGAATGCCGTAATTCTTCAGATTCTCTTCCTGTAAGAACTGGCAGACACTTTCAAACACATACTCACCGATCTTAAGGATCGCTCCGCTCTGCTCTGCGATCGGGATAAATTCCTCCGGTGAAATATAGCCCATGCTCTGATCCTTCAGGCGGATCAATGCCTCCGCGGAAATAATGCGTCCCTCGCCAACTGCAAAGATCGGCTGGTAAAAGACCTCAAAGCCCTCATGCTCTACCGCATCTGCAACAATCTTACGGATCCGCATCTCACGGTTCTGCTTCTCAATATTCATATCGGAAATATCAAGCATTTCATCCCGCTGCTCGCTTGAGCTGCTTCTCATATACTGCAGATAACTCATAAAAGTATTCATATCCGGTGCATCCTTCGGACACTCTAAGGAAGTCACATGGATATATAGCCTCGTATCCATGGAGCCGTCATCCCAGGTCTGTTCAAAACGCCTGCGGATGTCATGCACCACGTCCACGATTTCTTCCGGTGATGTCTTCTTATCGAATGTCAGCACAAACACACTTTGTGAAAAATGAAAGATCATTGCTTCTTCAAAATTATCTTCCAAATATTCCGCAATCTGCTTTAACAGAATCTGGATCGTTTCTGCTCCCATCGTCTGGCGCATAACCTTCAGATTATGGATCTTAAGCATGACGCACGGCACTCGCTCACTTAACTGGTACTTTCCACGCATCAGCTTAAGCATTGCGCGCTGGTTCAAAAGATCCAGCTCGGAATCAATCAGTTCCTCCGGCTTTTCCATGGACAGGTAAAACAGCAGGATACAGATAGAAAATCCAAACGCTTCTAACTTCATCTGCGGCATAAAATACTGGGCAATAATAAACAGGGTACATACCCCTACAAATAAAATACAGGAAATCCTCGTCTCAAAGCTGGCTCTCCTGCGGTATACCAGCAGGCATGCAATTCCCATGATTCCATAGACCAGCATACCGAAATAGATGACAAACATCCCCCACATCCGGTGATATTGTACCTGCGCATCGATCTGAAATACCACGTTTGAAAAAAGCTGCATCAAAAGCGTGATTCCCATAAGGATTCCCGGTACTGCCATCAAAACTCTTTTCCAGGCAACGGTCTGCTTCAGCCTGCCGATCAGACACCGGCAATACGAAAAAAACGAAACTGCCAACACAATATGAAGCGCATAATATACATAGACAATTGTATACAGTATCAGCCGCCCGCCTTTTACACTGCTTCCACTCATTGCCGCGGATGCAATATCCACAAAGGCAAGTAACATGGTACATAATATCATCGTAACCAGTACACGGTTCTGCATATCATGCAGCCTCTTCCCGACTCCGTACGATATTATTATTATCGCCATCACACAGATTGCTGCGATGTCGAAATAAATAATATAATCCATTCCTGACTCCTAACTATAACTGCCCCGACTCCCCTGTATATACCTCTACAGGTCTTCTCTCCTGCATCTGATATAGCTGACAATTTTACTGCCAATTTTTAGTATATCATTTCTCTCATATTTTCACAACAAAAAAATGTTTTTCTTCTTGTTTTTCAGACATTTTTCACAACACTATTTTGCAATTACTTCTGCGATGTCAAGAAATTCAAAAGGAGTCTGCTGATAGACATAATAATTCAGCCAATTTGCATATAACATATTGCCATGCGAACGCCACTGCAGATTCGGCTTATTCTCCGGGTTATTATCCGGGTAATAGTTCAATGGCATATCGATCGGCAGTCCCTTGCCGAGGTCTCTCTTATATTCTTTATCGAGCGTCAGACGATCGTATTCCGGATGTCCCATCACAAAGATCTTCTTACCATCACGGTCAATTGCAAGGAATACACCCGCTTCCTCTGATTCTGCTAAGATCGTCAGCTCATCAACGGCCTCAATATCTTCCTTTAAATCTACGGTATGTCTTGAATGCGGTGCCATAAAATAATCATCAAATCCACGTACCAGCGGTACCTTCCGGTTCATTACATGGTGCTTGTAGATACCAAACACCTTCTTATCGAGGATATGCTTTTTGATTCCATAATGATAATACAATCCTGCCTGCGCCCCCCAGCATAAATGCAGGGTTGAAGTGACATGTGTCTTCGTCCACTCCATAATCGCTGCTACTTCTTCCCAGTAGTCCACTTCTTCGAACTCCATCAGCTCGACCGGCGCTCCTGTGATGATCAGGCCGTCAAAGTTACGATCCTTCACATCTGCAAAGGTCTGATAAAACTTATGCAGATGGCTCTGTGAGGTATTTTTCGATTCATGGGAAGAAACGGTCATAAAGGAAACATCCACCTGAATTGGGGTGTTTGACAGAGAACGCAGTAACTGTAACTCTGTCTCTTCCTTTAACGGCATCAGGTTTAAAATCGCAATCTCAATCGGACGGATATCCTGATGTCTTGCACGGTTTTCATCCATTACAAATATATTTTCTTTCTCTAAAATCTCCTTTGCAGGGAGATCACTCATGATTTTAATCGGCATAGTGTATCTTTCCTTCTTTCTTCTATCACTTGCTTTTTACTATAACACGCACATCTGTTTTTGTCCAACCTGCTACACATCCTCAGATGCCGCCATGGCAAAGAGCTCCTCTTCTGTCAGGATGCGGATTCCAAGTTCATTCGCTTTTGTCAGCTTGCTTCCCGCATTCTCTCCTGCCACCAGATAATTCGTTTTCTTCGATACCGAACCGGTTACCTTACCGCCATGCTTTTCGATAAATTCGGTTGCTTCCTTACGGCCTAAGGTCGGAAGCGTACCGGTTACAACAAAGGTTGCACCTGCTAAGGTATCATCTGTTCCCTCTTCTTCTAATAATTCCATATTTACACCGGCATTTGAAAGTCTGTGTAAAATATCCTCATTCTGTTCCTCAGCAAAATATCTGCGGATACAGCCGGCACTGACCGCACCAATGTCATCCACTTCCTGCAGCTGTTCTTCGTCTGCATGCATCAGGGCATCCATTGTTTTAAAATGCTTCATGATCCCTTTTGCTGCTGCTTTTCCGACATTTGGAATGCCAAGACCGCAAAGGAGCTTATATGCATCATTTTCCTTTGACTTTTCGATCGCATCTAATAACTTGTCTGTATTTTTTTCTTTTCCAATGATTCCCTGTTCGATCAGTTCTTCTCTGTGATCCTTCAGATAATAAATATCCGCAATATCATGGATATACTCCTGACGTACGAGTTGTTCGATATATATCGTACCAAAGCCCTTGATATCCATTGCATCACGTCCGACAAAATTGATGATATGACGCTCTAACTGTGCCGGACAGTTCGGTGATGTACACTTGATGTCTGCCGTATCCTTTTCCCGCTCAGTCTTTGCACCACAGACCGGGCATACTGACGGAATCTGAAACGTAACCGTTCCTTCCGGTCTCTTCTCATGCAGGACTTCCTTCACCTTTGGAATGATCTCGCCCGACTTATAAACTACGATGGTATCACCGATTCCCACTCCAAGATCATTGATATAATCCTGATTGTGCAGGGTTGCTCTTGAAACTGTCGTTCCACACAGACGGATCGGTTCAAAAACCGCTGTCGGAGTAATACGTCCGGTTCTTCCAACCGAAAGTTCGATATCAAGTACCTTTGTCTCCTTTTCCTCCGGCGGATACTTGTAGGCAACCGCCCAGCGGGGTACCTTTGAGGTACTGCCAAGAAGTTCCCGGTCAGACAGACGGTTTAACTTTACAACCGCACCGTCGATATCATAGGCAAGATTTCCACGATTTTCCCCGATCTTTTCGATTGCAGCCCAGACCTCTTCTGCGGTGTGGCAGACCGTATAATCTTCGATCACCGGTATGCCCTGTTTTTTTAAAAATGCATACCCTTCCGTGTGAGTTGCAAATTCCATTCCCTGTACGTCCTGTACATTAAAAATAAACATCGACAGTCCACGTTCCTTTGTCACTGCACTGTCAAGCTGACGCAGGGTTCCCGCCGCACAGTTTCTCGGATTGGCAAACACCTTTTTCCCTAACAGTTCCTGCTGTTCATTGACACGCTCAAAGTCTGCGATCTTCATATAGACTTCTCCACGGATCTCTAAGTATGGAGGCTTATCCTTCAAAGTTCTTTTCACATCCGGAATCACACGCGCATTGGCAGTGACATCTTCTCCAAAGTTAATTCCATCTCCACGTGTCTCGGCAAGTGCCAGCTTTCCGTTCTCATATCGGAGCGACATCGACAGTCCGTCGATCTTATATTCAACGACAAATTCCGGATGATCTAACTGTTCTCGCATCTCTTCGACAAAGGACATGACTTCTTCCTTGGAAAATACATCCTGTAAGCTTAACATCGGAACCCGGTGTCTGACTAAGACACCCGCCTCACGTTTTGCACTTCCGCCGACATGCTGGGTCGGAGAATCTGCTGTAACAAGTTCCGGATGTTCCTTCTCTAATGCTTTTAATTCTAACATCAGTTGATCGTATTCATAGTCTGTAATCTCCGGATCATCCATATTGTAATAGCGGTTGCTATGGTACTCCAACTGCTCTCTTAACTGTCTGATTCTTGCTTCTGCTTCCATCTCAGTTTCCTTTCTTTTTCGGTATGACTGTCTCATTTGAAGAATCTGCGATCATTTTCTGTAACATTTTCAATTCATCTCCGGTTACTTCCCGGTACTTTCCGACCGGAAGATCATCCAGCCGGATATTCATGATCCGTACACGCTTTAAGCTGCGCACCCGGTAGCCAAAATATTCACACATGCGGCGGATCTGCCGGTTCAGTCCCTGCGTTAAAATAATCTTAAACTTATGCTTGCCAAGCTTTTGTACCACACATTTCCGCGTGGTCGTATCCAGTTCCCGCAGTGGCACTCCGTTTGCCATACCATGTACAAAGGAATCGGTAACCTCACGGTCTACGGTCACCAGATACTCTTTTTCATGGTAATTCCCTGCACGCATGATCTTATTCACGATATCTCCGTTATTGGTCATTAAGATCAGGCCCTCGGAATCCTTATCTAAACGTCCGACTGGATAAACACGGGTCGGATAATGTAAAAAGTCTACAATATTATCTTTCTCCCGTTTTTCTGCCGTACACACAATCCCGACCGGCTTGTTGACCGCAAGCAATACCATCTGTGCTTCCTTTTTTACCAGTGTGCCATTGAAGTACACACTTTCTCCGGTCTGCACGCGGTCACCCATATCCGCAATACGGTTACCGATGCGGACATTTCCGTCTGCGACCTGCCTGTCTGCTTCCCGCCTGGAGCAGACACCGGCCTCACTTAAGTATTTATTAATTCTAACCCCGTTATTTTCCATAATTGTACACCTGTGAAGAAAAACGGAGGCCCGAAGACCTCCGAATTATTTGTTTAAATGTGTTATCTGTTATTTCAAAAGATCCGTCTTTACGAAACCTTCCTTGCCATTCCAGTTGACTTTTGTCCAGCCTTCTGCGTAACTCATGATGACCGTCAGCTTCTCACCGGAAAAGGCAGTTCCAACCTTATCGGCTGTCTCACTCATGGAAGATCTGATGTTGACAGACTCCGTTACACGGACTATGGTTCCTTCCGGTACAGCTGGTGCTGCCGGTGCTTCCGTGGAAACATAATCACTCTTCACATATGCTTCCGTTCCGTTGTAGTCTAACTTGCTCCAGCCATCTTCGGTTGTTCCTGTACGGGTTAAGGATGTGCCGGATGAAACCTTCTCGATTACATCCGCAGACTCATTCGGCTGTGTACGGATATTTACGGTATCTGTTGCATAAACCGTCTCAGGCTGAGGTGTCTGGTCAGCAGGCTGCTCAGCTGCCTGTTGTTCTGTTGCCGGCTGCTCTGTAGTCTGCTGTTCATTCTTCTTCTCATCGGACTTGTTATCTTTTTTCTCATCTTTCTTCTTGTCTGACTTGTCGTCCTTTTTCTCATCTTTCTTTTCGTCCGACTTGTCATCCTTTTTCTCATCTTTCTTTTCGTCCGACTTGTCATCCTTTTTCTCTTCCGTTGCCGGCTGTTCCGTCGTCTGTTCCGCTAAGATATCCTGTGCCCACTTAGATGTTGCATCTGCAATCGTCGTCTGGATCAGCTTTGCTAACTTCTCATCGGACTTAATAGCGTCCTCATATCTCTGCTGGACATCCTTCTGAAGTGCAAGAACATCATCCTCTAATTCAAAATTATCGATCAGTTCCTTCACATTCTTATCCAGATCCTGTTCCTGATTCAGCAGATTGAACTGGCTGTAAAGGTTATCAATATAAAGCTTGCCATCGTCATCCGTCGTTACATAGAAGAAATCAAGTCCCGGTGCAACCGTGTCCACATCTTTAAACTTAATCTCTAAATAAACAGATACCAAATAAGACTTATCGTCTAATCCCTGCTTTGTGTAGCACTTCAGATTCTGATACTTCTCTACATATTCCGAAAACATCTTGATATAACTCTGCTCATGCTTAGAAATCGGATGTGCATACTTTTTCAGTTTTTTCACATCCCCGTCCTGATATGCCTTATAATAATCTGAGATCAGCTCATTGATCTCCGGCATTGCATCCTCCTGATACTGTTCCGGTTCTGTATCTGTTACCGCTTCTGTCAGGATCTCAGTACCATTCACACTGCCATCCTTGTCATTTGTACCGGCATATTTTGCAAGAATCACTACTAATATCACAAATAATGCACCTGCGGCAAAATATCTTGCATTTTTCTTCACAAATTCAATCATCTTATCTATTGAAAAGCCATTTTCAGGCTTCTTGTTATCCATACGATCTTCTACGGAACCCATCCAATCATCCTCCTATTCAATTCTCATATATATCAAAACAAATCAACTGTAAATAGCTTATACAAAAGACCGTTGAGACTTCAACGGTCTTAGTAAACTGCACCCGGCGGGAATCGAACCCGCATTGTCGGAGTCGGAGTCCGATGTTCTATCCATTAGACTACGGTTGCAAACACTTATGTATCATAATACATTATCTGCAAAAAGTCAAACACAAATCATGTTCTGCCGGCATTGACAGATATACCAATTTCCATTAAGATAAAAAGAGTGTTTTCTGTATTATATAAGAACAAACCAGTTTTGCTCTTTTTTACACGAAGGCAAATCTGAAAAAGATACAAAGGAGATTAAAATGAGTTTCACGTACTTAAACCAGTTACCATCACCGGAAGAAATCCGCAAGGAATATCCTCTTGCTGCAAAATATCAGGAACTGAAAAAAGAAAGAGACCTTGCGATCCGTAAGGTTTTAACCGGCGAAGACGATCGTTTTCTTGTTATCATCGGACCATGTTCCGCAGACAGCGAGGATTCGGTCTGTGATTACGTAAGCCGTCTTACAGACGTTGCAGAAAAAGTAAAGGATCGTGTCATCATCATCCCACGAATCTATACGAATAAGCCTCGTACAACCGGTGAAGGTTACAAGGGCATCGCAACCCAGCCGGATCCGGAAAAAGCACCGGATATGATCGCAGGTCTGATCGCCATGAGAAAAATGCAGATCCGTGCCATTGAAGAAAGCGGACTGACTCCGGCAGACGAGATGCTTTATCCGGAAAACTGGAGTTATATCGAAGATCTTCTCTCCTACGTTGCAATTGGTGCACGTTCGGTTGAAGACCAGCAGCACCGTCTGACCGTCAGCGGCTTTGACGTTGCCTCCGGTATGAAGAACCCGACCAGTGGGGACTTCTCCGTTATGCTGAATTCTGTTTATGCTGCACAGCATCCACATCACTTCAGCTACCGTGGCTATGAGGTTGAGACAACCGGTAATGATCTGACACACGTGGTATTGCGTGGTGCAGTCAGCAAGCATGGAAACAGCACACAGAACTATCATTACGAAGACATTATGCGTCTGATCCAGATGTACAATGAGCGCGATCTGGTTAATCCAGCAGCTATTATCGATGCGAACCATTCCAATTCAAACAAGAAATATGCAGAACAGGTCCGTATCGTTAAGGAAGTTATGCATAACCGTGAGTTATCCTCTGATATTAAGAAGATGGTCAAGGGTGTCATGGTAGAAAGCTACATTGAGCCAGGCAGCCAGAAGATCGGTGAGCATATCTACGGTAAGTCTATTACCGATCCTTGCCTTGGATGGGAAGAATCCGAGAAACTGATCTATACGATCGCTGAAATGAATAAATAATTCTATTTTCCAAATACAAGCACCACATATACGAGATTGTATATGCGGTGCTTTTTGTATGACTTTCCATTCCTATTTTACAATTTTAAGCTTAACAGATGCTTTCTTACCAACATACCAGCCTGCAAACTTGTATCCCTTTCTTGTCTGGTTCTTTGGTTTCTTAACGTTTGCGCCCTCTTTGATCGTCTGTGTGCTTACTTGGCTGCCACCTGCAGATTTAAATGTTACTTTATAAGATTTTGTAACAGGCTGTATTGGTTTCTCCGTTTCACCTGACTTATCCGGTTCTGATGGTTTGACAGGTATAACAGGATCTACTGCTTTCTGTTCTTCAGCTACCCCCGGACTTGGTCTGCTCGCCTCCGTTTGCCGCGTCAAAGTAATCAATGGCTGTAATTTCTGTTACTTCCTTTGCCTGCACCCCCATGCCGGACAATGCGAAAAAGCCATTTTCCCCGCAGAGCATTGTCGCTGCCAGTGCAAGTGCAACTACCTGTTTCCATTTTTTTCAGTTTTACTGTTTTTGAATTTTGACACCTTTTAGCTTTAAAACAACAGCAGGATTTTCCTTAACAGAGCCGGGTTTAAAAAAGTCTCTGACAGCATGCCAGATATCAGTAAAAATATCACAAGGATCATCGTCATGATCCTTCCTGCCATCTGACAGCCACGCTGTCCCGTTATGGAGGATGTTCTCTTTTCCCAGCTCCGCTCCGTCACAACCAGCATCAGCACAACCTGTGGAACATAAAACAGATATTGCGGCAGAAGGCTTCCGATCGTAAGCAGGATTGCTTTTGGTCCGAGATTGACAATTCCCGAAACACATAAGAATCCAAATGCCCCTCCGCTCCATATCACAAACAGCAGATACAACTGCTTCCAGAATCTGGTCAGTCCCGCAGCAATAAGCAGTACAAAAACGGACATCCTGCACCGGAAAATATAGGAAAACAGATCTGCTGTCTGTACCTTTACATATTGAAGCTGTTCCAGATAATAAGTGTTAAAGATCCCAAACTCCTTTAAGCGGTCCGTACCACTGACATTTGCGAGAAGAATCCCAAGAAAAAAAGAACCAAAGAAGACATATTCCAGAAATCGTACATTGCTTCGTACGTTTAAGATCTTCTTTCGTTCTTTTCCCATATACCTTGTTTTCATTTACTGCCTGCCACAACTCTTGTCTTTTTACTCCATCTTATGTCAGACCTGTAAAAATATGCAATCACTGGTTATGCAGCTTATTGGCGTAGGCGAGGATACCTGCCACGGTCTTCGCATCCTGTATTCTGCCCGCATAGATCATATCGCACAGCGTTGGAAGCTCCCATGTCTCAACTTCAATATCCTCTGCCTCATCAAAATGCTGTTTTCCCGGATGAAGCTCTGTAGCCAGATAAACATCCACCAGTTCATCACAAAAGGCTACCGTTGTCTTAAGCGACAACAGCTTCTCGATCCTGCCGGCATGATAACCGGTCTCCTCTTCTAATTCAGCACTGCACAGTCCTTCGTATCTTCTTCCTTCGTATCCCTTGCACCTGCCGGCAGTTCCAAAGTCATCCGCTCTAAAGCATTCCTGTACTGTCTGACTAAAAGAAGCTTCCCTTCGTCTGTCACTGCAACCACGGCTGCAGCTCCCTTTCTATGTGATACAAAATCCCATTTTTCCACTTTTCCATTCGGCAGTTCCATGTAATCGGAGTAAATATCTAAAATAGATCCCTTATGTTCTAATACCCGTTTGATTCGTTTGATTTTTGGTTCCATGGCTATCCTCTTTTCTATGTAAGACAGAAGCTGTTCTGTCTGCATTCGCACTCTCTTCTTACTATAATAATTGCAATTTCTCCGTGCATTCGCACTTTCGAAATTGCAACAAACACTCGCAATCCAGGCTATCACCCTACTTGCTCATGTTTGACAGAATTATTATACCATATCACACTTTAATAC
>ERZ1034873.278-NODE-278-length-30325-cov-5.418963_pt1 | contig 30325 bp, 26 predicted proteins | sample MGYA00520689_ERZ1034873 | MGnify/ENA primary metagenome ERZ1034873 (study PRJEB33766, sample SAMN09781722) | gut metagenome | biome: gut microbiome | host: Homo sapiens | place: Madagascar | study: EMG produced TPA metagenomics assembly of the PRJNA485056 data set...
TCTGATTCGTATTCTGTAAGTCTTCTAACGGGCCTGCGGTGATCGTATCCGGTTCTAACCTTCCGTCCTGCTTCTGCGTCAGTACCTGATATGTGTCTAAGATAAACTGTGCTGCCTTTTTAAAATAATCCGCAAACGGTGCTTTTACGGTATGCTCCTCCACAATTCCGCAAATCCGCTCGATGACCAGCTCTAACCGTTCTTCTACCTCTTCATTTTCCACTGCAAAAATCTCTTTATAGCTCATATTCCTGCCTCTTTCTTTCTGCTGTCCACAAATCTGCTGCCGGATCCCGTGCCGTTCCTACAGGATTCCACCCACATAAACTGCAATCCATATTCCAACCGAGACAATGGATAACACAAGTGATGTGTACGGAATCACCCGGAATGTTTCCGGCTCACGTACACTGCTGACCGCTGTTGCAAGTGCTGCCACCGACATCAGGAATCCAAACACACCGGCACTTCCGATATAGATGCCGGCATTGCCTCTTTCCAGAAAGGAAAGCCATGCCATCACACCAAATCCTGTAATTGAAAGTATTGCCAGAATCATTGCAAAAATTCCTCTGCCTGAATGTGTTTTCTCTGTAAACTTGTAATTATGTCCACCACGATGTTTTTTACGTGTCATTTCTCTTTCTCCTCAGGTGATTGCGGATACGGTCTGCCAGCCAGAAGCAGAAATACCCGGCTGCGCCACCAATCGTATTTAAAATCAGATCATCTACATCAAAGCTTCCGACCTTCGAAACGAGCTGGATGATCTCTACCAGCAGGCTGAACTCCATCGTATAAAGCAGCACCCGCCAGAAGTTCCGGCTCCGGTGCGACAATAACGGGATCAGCATTCCATATGGTACAAAAGCAATCACATTGCCTGCAAGATTGGCAAATACCGCAAACGCTCCAAGCGTTCTGCGGTACTTTAAGAATCTTCCAATCTCCTTCAGTGGTACAAGATTATAGTGATAGGTTCTTCCTGTGTAGGTTCTTCCCGTTATCTCTGCAAAAAACAGGAAATAAGACAGTAGAATCAGATATATTCCAAATAGTACCCACGCAAGAATGCGGAGTACCTTCCGAGTTCTGTTATTCAAATTTATTCCCCTATCCGTTTCGATAGAAAAGGCGGCATATCAGCCACCTTCTATCTGATTATATGCACATATCCGATCCGGACATCCACATATTTATTTTGCACCATACTGTTCATAATATTGATCGATCGCTGCCTTGATCTCATCATTGATCACAACCTTGCCATGACATGGCTTGTTGTACAGGCACTCGGTTACCTCTGCCATGGATACGATCGCTCTTGCCGGGAATCCGTACTTCTCCCGGATCTCATCTAATGCAGTCTTCTCTGTCTCTAAGCCCTTCTCCATACGGTTTAAGGAAACCATCAGACCTAAGATCTCGACCTTTGCCTGTGCCTGGATGATCGGGAATGTCTCTGCAATCGATTTTCCGGATGTTGTCACATCCTCAATAATCACCACGCGGTCGCCATCCTTGATCTTGCTTCCGAGTAAGATTCCGGTATCACCATGATCCTTTACTTCCTTACGGTTCGAGCAGTAACGGATCTCCTTGCCGTATAACTTATCAAATGCGATCGTGGTTGCAACACTAAGCGGAATTCCCTTATATGCCGGTCCGAATAAAACATCAAAGTCTGTTCCGAAGTTATCGTGGATCGCCTTTGCGTAATACTCACCTAAACGTGCAAGCTGTGCGCCTGTCACATAGGCACCTGCATTCATAAAAAACGGGGACTTTCTTCCACTCTTAAGGGTAAAGTCACCGAACTTTAATACTTCACTATCTACCATAAACTCAATAAATTCCTGCTTGTAGCTTTCCATTTATCAAAAACCTCCTGTGTATATACTCTGTGATTCAATTTCGTTCCTATTCTACCATAAAGACAGGGCGGTTTCAACGTGATTATGCAAAGTTCGCCCTCAAACAAAAAAACTCCGTCATCTGATATTGTATCTTGCACTCTACCCTCATATATACTATAGTGTAGACAATCATTTTCATATACTTTCATGGGGAGGGATCTTATGATCACGATCATATTTTGTCTTTTTATATTAACTCTGCTGCTCGGGCTGGCATTCAAGCTGACCGGGGCATTATTAAAAGCCTGTCTGTGGCTGTTTGTCTTTGTACCGGTCGGACTCTGTCTTGCCTGCCTTGGCATCATCTGCTGCTGTACGCTCATTCTGATCCCGGTAGGTATCTCGCTTCTTAAGACCTGTATGCGTGTGATTATTCCTTAAGATATGATATCCGCTTCTGTGAGCATCCCGTAGATCTGCTCCATATCCAGATATTCCCGTAAGGTGTCCGCAAGCTTATCATACTGCTTTTCCTTAAAGGCCTGATAGTCTTCAAATATGCCATGCTCTACCCGTATTCCCTTTTTTTGTGCCAGAACACTTATGATGCACTCTGCGATCGCTGCGCGGTCAAATAGTCCGTGTATATACGAACCATAAACCTTGCTGCCATCTGTTATCACATTTTCCAAAGTGCCATCCTGTTGTGTTGTCGTACTTCCCATATGGATTTCATAGCCCCGAAAAGGGAGCCCGGAAAGCTCTGAAAAAATGCCATTTACCTCTGCAAGACTTCCTGTAATCTGACAGCGTTTTTTCTGCTTCTTCAAGACTGTTTTGATTGGTAACAGCTCCATTCCACGAAGCATTCCGCCTTCTTCCGCATCGTCCGGATCATGTATAACAGTTCCAAGCATCTGATAGCCACCACAGATCCCGAATACCGGAATCTGCCTGGAAAGCTTCTTTACCTCTGCTTCTAAGCCATTCTGCCGCATCCACTTAAGATCTGCCATCGTGTTTTTACTGCCCGGAAGAAAGATCATATCAGGATGGTGCAATTCTGCAACTGATGTGACATAGCGCACGCTCACCTCAGACATCTGTTCAAAGATATTAAAGTCTGTAAAGTTAGAAATCCGCGGATATCGGATAACCGCAAGATCGATGAGTCCCTCATCTTTTTTCAAAAAGCGGTCGGTCAGACTATCCTCGTCTTCTAGAGAGAGATCCATATACGGAATGACACCGGCTACCGGTACCTGTCCTCTCTCTTCTAACATGGCAATGCCCGGATCTAAGATAGACTTATCTCCCCGGAACTTGTTGATAATAAGACCCTTTACCCTTTCCTTTTCTTCCGGTTCCAGCAGCATAAGTGTCCCGAGCAGCTGCGCAAATACACCGCCTCTGTCAATATCACCCACCAACAGCACCGGTGCATTCACCATGGCTGCCATGCCCATATTCACGATGTCATTTTCCTTCAGGTTGATCTCCGCGGGACTGCCCGCACCTTCAATCACAATAATATCCGCATCTTTTTCTAACTCCTGGAATGCCTTTTTGATCTCCGGGATCAGGGTCGTCTTATACCGGAAATAATCTTTCGCATGCATATTTCCGACTACCTGTCCATTTACGATCACCTGCGAACCCATATCGCTGGTCGGCTTTAGCAGGATTGGATTCATGCAGACCTTCGGACGGATACCTGCCGCCTCTGCCTGCATCACCTGCGCCCTTCCCATCTCAAGTCCTTCTTCCGTAATATAGGAATTCAATGCCATGTTCTGTGACTTAAACGGAGCCACCCGGTATCCGTCCTGATAAAAAATCCTGCAAAGTCCTGCTGCCAGAAAACTTTTGCCGGAGTTTGACATTGTACCCTGTACCATGATTACTTTTGCCATTTTCTCAATTCTTTATCTCTTATTTTGTGCATGCTTTTTTCACAAATGAGTCCCTGGGGACTCATTTTTCATCTATTTTGTACATGTCTTTTGCAGATGAACTCATCAGAATTCATGATCAATCCTGATACACGATCCTTCTCGGCTCTCTTCCATAAGGATGTGCCATGCACACGCCGCCAAACCATGTATAAGGCTCATCCCCTGCATTCATTCCATGCGCAACCTCCCATACAGCCTGACGCTGTGCTTCACAAAGGGACGCATCCTCTAAGTGGCCGCTGTGTCCGGTAAGGATATGATCAAATAACGGCCGCAGCTTCTGTACCTTATCTAACGATGCAAGCAGAACCGGCACCGGACACGCATCATCCATCTGCATCCAGGTCTGCTCAATGATCGTATCCCCGGTAAAAAGAATCCGTTCCTTACGGTCTAGCAATACAATCCCGCCCGGTGTATGTCCCGGTGTATCATAGATCTCAAGTGAGATACCACCAAGATCAATGACATCCCCTTCCTGTATCGCAGAAAATTCTGCCGGCCTGCGGCCAAGCTTCTTACACCAATCCACAAAGTCCGGATCTGTAAAGTAATGCTCTGCGACTGCAAGATCCCTCGGATGAATGTACACACGGTCAAAAAAGATGTTCCCATAGATATGATCAAAATGACCGTGTGTATTGACTACCATAAGCGGCAGATCCGTAAGTTCCCGCACAAATGCATGGATATCCTCCCTGCCATTTGCCGTATCGATCAAAAGTGCCTTGTCTGTTCCGGTAACAAGGTATGCCGTTGATTCATCATGATCGTTCATAAGCCGGATATGACCGCTTATTTTTTCTTCCTTCATCCGTAAAAACATTCTATTTCACCAGTACTTTCACTTTCTTTGCATAACCATTTCTTGCATATACATAGACGTAACAGGTTCCCTTTGCCCTGGCTGTGATCTTTCCGTTTGCCGATACTGTTGCAATCTTACTGTTCGAAGAGGTATAACGGAACTCCTTCGCATGTGTATTGCCAAGTGGCTTTTTCTTTGCATCCACCAGTGTGATCCTGCCCTTAATTGTTGCTGTCCTGCCCTTTTTCAAGGTATAGGTCGTCTTGGTAATCTGGATGGACTTTGGATTCGTCTGCTTTGTATTCTTTGCACCTACCACATGTGCAGTCACTGTCTCACCAAGCATCGTCTTTTTGCCATTGACCTTCTTATATGCAACAACGTAAACCTTGTAATTCTGTTTCAGATCAATCTTTTTGCCGTTGAGCTTTGTGATACTGACCTTGTTGATCTTTCCGGATTTTACCGACACAGTTGCTGTCTTTGGGAAGTTCTTGGAACAATACTGTACATAGACATCGTAGCTGTCTGCCTTGGCTACCTTACCCCATCTGATATTGATCTTATTGCCGGACTGTGAAACCTCTAGTCCCTCTAATAATGCCAGCTCATCCTGAGCCATTTTTTCATCCTTTTTACGCTGTGCCTTTAAGTCTTTTTTTAACTTTGTAATAATAGCATCAACTTTTGCCTTGTTCTTTGCAAGGGATTTCTTCGCATCATAGGAAACTGCACCGATTGCTGATACTGCCTTACTTACCAGCTTCTCACATCTTTCCGTGTCACCATCCACCGCCAGCTTTTTTACTGCTTTCTGCTGCGTGGTCTTATATGTAAGGAACGCTCCCTTGTCCTTCTTGCCCGTAGATGATGTTTTTCCATCCGGTACCTTTAAGGAAGCGACTGTACCTGCCTTCTCATTGCTTGTCGCTTTATAACGGACAAGAACTTTACCTGCAGACAATCCGGTGATCGTTGTACCGGTAACTTCCTTCCATGTCTTACCGGAATTCAGCGAATACTCCATCTTCTTACTTACCCCGGTGATCTTACCGTTTTTGCCGCCCTTTGTAGTTGGTGCTGCTGCCTTTAATCCCTTTGGTGCTGCAACAGATCTCTTATGGATCGTAAAGCTCTGCACTGCACGGATGCCGTTTACTGACATTACCGCCCAGTAAGTGCCTGCATTCTTCGGAGCCTTTCCATTGGATGCTGCACCATTCTTCGCCGGTGTTGTCTGCTTCGTACATGCTGCATTCGTGTAATACGTGATCAAAGGAACCGTGAGTCCTGCATTCTTCCACTTCGCTGTGTTATCAAGTGTGATTCCGATCGCCTTACCGGAATAAGTCTTATTCCCCTGTACCATGGAAAGCGAAACGATTCCGTTTGTACCTAACTTACAGTTACGATTCTGACACTGTGCATAGAGTGTATAAGGATCAACGGTTCCCACCGAATATCTCCAGTTATGTGCGGTTTCTTCACTCTCTTCGTTTACCAGATAGAGATCACTTCCGCGTGCTTTAAGCTTCGTACCGGAATAATCCGCAAAAAAGGCTGCCTTCTTTGATGCGCCGCCTTTCACCGCTAACATCTCCTGATAAAGCCCGCTGCTTAATGGTGCAATACCAATCTGTGATGATGCATCAAAGGTAGAACCTAAAACGATTGCATTTTCATAATAGTTGTCCAGACAAAGATCACTTGCCCTGTTATCTTTGCGTACATTACCCTTGATGATATTTTTGCCTTCCAGGGTAATATCGACCGATGAACGGATTCCTCCGGCCTCACGTCCTTCTGAGTATGAAGATGTCTCAAGATTCTTATTGCCTGTGATCGTACAGTTCATCAGGGTAGCTTTGTCATTATCATACAACCGGATCGTAGCATCACTGCCTGTCACATTATTCCGGATAACCGTATCAGCCATGAAAAACTCTGCGCCATCCACCCGGATCACACCATCGTATCTGGAAGAGTTTCCTTCTATGATACAATCTCCAATCTGACACAGAGTATCCCTTCCGGGACTACTTGCCACATTTAAAATACCTGCCTGATTAAACTGTGTACTGTTATCATAAAATTGTGTATGGCTGATTGTCACTGAATTATAAGACCAGATACAGGAACCGCCATCCCCGGTCGTGATATTCTTATAGAACGTTCCACCAACTATCCAAACCGAACTATCATGCATACTAAGGATGATACCGGATCTTCCACCGGAATACCTGGTTGCATGAAAGCCGGTAATAATACCGCCCTTGATCACTTTTCCTCCCGAGGTAACATACTTCGATCCATGATCCGCATCCGGCCGGCTGTCTTTTACCATGTAATCTCCTTTAAAGCAGTTAACCGCATAAAACGGCTTTAAAGTGTCATACTCCGCATCATATGGCAGCCCGCTAAAGTCCAATACGTGGCCATTGAGATCTACACATGATAACCTATGCACGGTAATCTCGTCTGTAACCACAATATCCGCATTCAGACGGACATAACCCTCTCCTGCATAATCCCTCCACTCTTCTGCGGTAGAGATCAGCCACGGATCATCGAATGTACCACTGCCCTCCGGAGTAGAAGCAGCATGAACCGTCATGCTGCCACCCGGCATCATGGTAAGAAGCAACATGCATGCCAATAAAAAACACCCGATACGTCTGAAAATACCACTAGGAATCTTTTCCTTGTTCATAACTCATACCTCCCTTTTCTGTTGTAAAAAATATATTATTCTTCTTATATTTAAAGATACTCTGCCAGAGCATCATATAAGACCTGTGGTTCAATCGGTTTTGACAGGTGTGCATTCATTCCAGCCGCCTTAGCAGCCTCTCTGTCTTCTTCAAATGCATTCGCTGTCATTGCCAGAATTGGAATCATCTTCGCATCATCACGATCCATCTTGCGGATGATACGGGTTGCCTGCAAGCCGTCAAGCTCCGGCATACGGATGTCCATCAGGATCAGATCATAATAGGATACCGGTGAAGCTGCAAACATCTCACAACCAATCTTTCCATTTTCGGCGGTCTCCACCTCCATCTGCTGATTGTACAACAGCTTACATGCAATCTGCCGGTTCAACGGGTGGTCTTCACAGAGCAAGATACGCTTTCCGGCAAGCTTTTGCAGCTTGTCCTCCTGTTCTGCTCTCTTTGCTTCATCCTCTGACCGTTCTTTTGCTTCCTCTGCTAAGGAAAACAGGAAACGGATCGTAAAGGTCGTTCCTTTCCCTGTCCGGCTCTCACAGTTGATCGTTCCACCCATCAGATCAACGAGCTGGCGGGCAATGGCAAGACCAAGTCCTGTTCCGTCGTGATCTGGTGACTCCTGCGCAAACGGTTCATACATCTTCTTCTGGAATTCTTCACTCATCCCGACACCAGTATCTTTAATCACGATTTGACAACCAAGATGGTCACCCACATATACTGTTTCTGTCACAACAAGAGATACGCTTCCACCTTCCGGTGTAAACTTAACCGCATTTGACAACAGATTCACAAAAATCTGGTTCAGCCGTTGTTCATCTCCATACAGATAACGATCTTCCAGTTTCAAGATATCTGCCGTAAAATGAATTTTCTTCCGGGCTGCCAGCTCATCAATCATTGCAATGATCATATCCCAGAACTGTGTCGAAGAAAACGGTTCGATCTTAAGTTCCATTTTTCCACTGTCAATCTTTGTCATATCCAGTACTTCATTGATCAGTCCTAATAAATACTTTCCGGATCCATTGATCTTCGCAAGATACTCTAAGAGCTGCTCCTTTTCGCAGGCATTCGTCACTTCCGGTGAAGAAAAGCCAATAATCGCATTCATCGGTGTCCGCATGTCATGACTCATCCGGGAGAAAAATTCTGTCCGTACCCTTGTCTGGTTGATCGTCTGTGTCTTCGTTTCTAACGCATCTACCAGCTGGTCGATCTCCTTAATATTAATATGCTCTAACCCTTCTCCATCCTCCGGCTTCATATTTTTGACACGAAGTGCAAGGCGTTTGATCGGATGCGTCAGAAGATGACTGATCAGGACCGATACCAGACCTCCGATTCCGAGCATAACGAGTGTGATTACCAAAAGAGACTGCTTGATCTCATCGCTGACGGACAACAGCACCTGATCCGGTGTGATTCCGACCAATGCGAATTTTTCCTGCTCAAAGGGGGTATTCCGGTTATAGACCTTCATCGGACTTACCGCACAGTAGACGTTCCTATCCTGCTTGCCATGGTATTGATACAAATGCTCACTGTCTGCAAACTTATCCTCAGCCTGTAAGCTGAATCTGCTCTTATCCAAAAATATACGTTCAAACATCGTACCCGAATACGCAACCACATAACAATTCAGATCTTCTCCCGCGTATTTCACCAGTGCATAGGCACCCTGTCCCTGCCCCTCTAATTCACTATCTGGCAGAAGACTGGTAAGGTAATTCACGCTCAGTTCCACACCCATGACACCATACACCGTATGATCCACACCAATCAGTGGAATGGAATAGGAGATCATCTTCGGACTGCTCTCTACAAAAGAATGCACCCCCGACAGATATGCCATGTCTGCCGCATCTGCATCCGGTGTCTGATATGCCTGCTGCATCGGACGATAGAAATAATCACCCTGATCTAAGCTGGCTGTATCAAAAATATACCATGCTTCCCAGTAAGTGTCGAGTGAGCAGCGGATGTCTGCTGCGATCGAAGATGGGCAGCATACCATCGACAGATCTTCGCGGTCGGTATATGCCGCTGTCTGGTCATAATCCCGCACACACAGTCCATAATAAGACTGCTTGTAATCTGTAATCGTCGGACATACTCCCGAATTATTCAGGATCACAAATGCTCCATTCACAGAATCGTTCCGTAACATCGTGATCAATGTATCCGAGATGTCCTTCAAAAACAGCTTCTGCCGGTTCTCATCTGCATAAAGCGGCTTTTCTCCCGTTCTTACATACTGATTATAGACCGCATTCACTTCCTGCTGATAAGTTCTTAGATCCGTCCATTTACTGCTGAAATCTGCCTGCAGTTCATTCTTCCGGTTCTCAACACATTCCGTTAATATGTCTGCCGCATTCTCATTCAGCGTACGCAGGATATGTCCATGCACCGTTACGAAGTAAAACATGGCAGATTCCAGAATCATCACGACAAAAAGCGGAATACATACTCTCAGGAAAATAGTTGCTGTATGTTTCTGTTTCATTATTCCTGTTACTCACCCCTAATTTCATTCTCTTTATATTTTACTGCATCCAAAATATCATTTCAATTCTTCTGCCGACCCAAAACTTGCCATTTACCACCCAAAAAAGGATACTTGCAAAAAGAGGTAACCTACATGGAATAATTGTAAGTCACCTCTTTTCCTATATGGGATATGTTCTTTTTCTATTCGTGTACTGCACCGATCAGTTCACAGACATCATCCACGCCATAGCGTGACATATATTCTTCAATTCCGTCCACAATCTCGGTTGTGACTGTCTGATTCGTAAAGTTTGCCGTACCAATGGATACTGCGGTGGCACCCGCTAAGATCATCTCGATCGCATCCTCCGCATTCATAATACCGCCCATTCCGATGATCGGAAGTTCTACTGCCTGTGCCACCTGATAAACCATACGGACAGCGATCGGATGTACTGCAGGGCCGGACATACCACCGGTCTTATTCGCCAGTGCAAACTGCTGTCTGTGAATATCAATCTTCATTCCGGTTAAGGTATTGATCAGGGAAAGAGCATCTGCACCACCCGCTTCCGCTGCCTTTGCCATCGTCGTAATATCTGTTACATTCGGGCTTAACTTCATGATCACCGGCTGTTTTGCATACTTTTTTACTTCTCTTGTGATCGCTTCTACTGCCTTTGGATCCTGACCAAATGCAATTCCACCTTCCTTGACATTCGGGCAGGAGATATTGATCTCCATCATATCGATCGGCTGATCTGCTAATCTTTCCACAACCTCGCAGTAATCCTCGGTTGTTTTTCCACATACATTCACAATGATCTTTGTATCATAGTGCTTTAAAAACGGAATATCACGCTCAACAAACAGATCGATTCCCGGATTCTGTAAGCCGATCGCATTTAACATTCCGCCATACACCTCAGCCACACGCGGTGTCGGATTGCCCGGCCAAGGTACATTGGCAACACCCTTGGTTACAACTGCACCAAGGCGGTTCAGATCAACAAATTCACTGTATTCCGCACCGGAGCCGAAGGTTCCGGAAGCTGTCATAACCGGATTCTTAAATGTGACTCCTGCAATATTTACGCTCGTATTCATCAGAACTCCACCTCCCTTGCACGGAAAACAGGACCTTCCTTACAGATTCTCTTATTGTTGACATTGCTGTGCTCGTCCTTATTCTTCGACTGACAGGTACATGCAAGACATGCACCGATTCCGCATGCCATACGCTCCTCCATGGAGATCCAGCATTCGATGTCCTGTTCGATCGCATACGCCTTTAAGGCACGCAACATCGGCATCGGACCACAGGCATAGATAATATCCGCAGACAGACCGTTTTCACGGATCGCATCTAACACATTCCCTTCTGTGCCGGCACTTCCATCCTCGGTTGCAAGATAGACACTGCCATACTTTTTGAATTCTTCTACCAAAAACAGCTCATCCCTGTATCCTAAGACAATCTGTTTCTCACAGTCTAATTCCTTTGCAAGCTGAAGCATTGGAGGAATTCCGATTCCGCCTCCGATGATAAATGCCTTCTGGCTCTTTTTCGGAAAACCGTTTCCGAGCGGACCTACGATCGTAAGCTGTGCACCGGTATGCAGCTTGCAGAATTCCTGCGTTCCCTTTCCTGCCACACGATAGACCAGATGAAGTGCACCATCTGCCTTGTCAATTTCGCAAATACTGATTGGTCTTGGCAGGATTCTGCTTCCGTCGTTACAATAAATCGATATAAACTGTCCTGCCTTCGCATATTCTGCGATATGTTCCGTCCGAAGCCACATACTGTAGATATCATCTGCAATCTCTTCCTGGCGGATAATAATTGCCCGTTCTCTAAATTTCTCTGCCATCCTTATTCTCCATTCCCGAACTTTGTCTTATGAAACTTATTTTGCTGCCTTTAATGCTCCGTCAATATCCTCGATCATGTCAAGCACTGCCTGTCTGGAGGCATCTGCAAAGTTCTCTGCACCAAACTTTGCATATTCTTCCTTCTTATATGCTGCAATAATTCCACGGGAGGAATTTACGATCGCACCTAAGCCATCTTCATTGAAGTAATGCACCAGATCTGCACCTTTTCCGCCCTGTGCACCATATCCCGGTACTAGGATAAAGCTCTTTGGCATCACCTTACGAAGTACCTTACCGACTTCCGGATAAGTCGCACCGACTACTGCTCCGATGTAGCTGTAGGAATCACCCATACAGTCTGCACCCCACTCGGCAACCTTCTCACCTACATACTCATATAGTGGTCTTCCATCGATCTGACGATCCTGGAACTCACCACTCGATGGATTGCTTGTCTTAACCAGAATAAATAATCCCTTTTTCTCTTCCCTACATACATCTACAAATGGCTTGATACCATCCGATCCAAGATAGGGATTGACCGTTGCAAAATCTTCATCAAAGCCTGCATACTGCTTACTTCCCACCTGTACCTTACCAAGGTGTCCGACCGCATAAGCTGCGGAAGTTGAGCCGATGTCTCCACGCTTCACATCACCGATCACAACCAGATCCTTCTCGTGACAGTAATCTACGGTCTTTTTGAATGCTGCAAGTCCCGGGATTCCAAACTGTTCGTACATTGCGATCTGTGGCTTTACTGCCGGGATCAGATCGTAAGTGCTGTCAACGATCGCCTTATTGAACTGCCAGATTGCCTCTGCCGCTCCCTCTAAGGTCTCACCATATTCTGCGTATGCCTTTTTCTGGATATGCTCCGGAACATAGGATAACATCGGATCTAATCCAACAACGATTGGTGCATTGGTCTTTTTTATCTTCTCTACTAATCTGTTAATCATATCTGTGCCTTTCTGCCTCTGTTTTATTTGATCTGTCTAACGTCCGCCCGTCATTGCCTTATGGGTAACCGTCTGCGCCTTCTGCATCGGAGTCTGGTTCCTGCAGTCATATACCACCCTGCCGGATACTAAGGTCATCTTCACCTCTCCGGTAACCTCACGTCCGTCAAACGGTGTGTTTTTAGACTTTGACCAGAACTTGCTGCTGTCGATCTTATAGGTCTTCTTCGGATCAAAGATCACGATATCCGCTTCCTTACCTTCTGCAAGACTTCCCTTATCGAGACCGATCACCTTTGCCGGATTATAGCTCATCTTCTCTGCCATCTGCATCGGTGTCAGATACCCACCAAGCACAAGCTCGGTGTGTATCAGGGCAGCCGCTGTCTCTAAGCCGACAATTCCAAACGGTGCACGCTGCATCGTCGTATTCTTATCATCTGCCGTATGTGGTGCATGGTCGGTAGAGATCACATCCATGATGTCTTCCTTTAAGCCCTTGCGGAGTGCTTCCACATCCTCTGCGGTACGAAGCGGCGGGTTCATCTTATAGTTCGTATTCTCCGGTACGATGTCCTCAGAAGTCAGTGTAAAATGGTGCGGACATACTTCTGCGGAAACCGATACGCCCTGTTCCTTTGCAAGCTGTACCATCCTTACACTGTCCTTCGTCGAGCAGTGGCAGAGATGAAGATGTGCACCGGTATCCCGTGCTAACATAATATCTCTTGCAATGATCACATCCTCCACAGAATTCGTGATCCCCTTAAGTCCGATCTTACGTGTATGTTCATCCGCATTGACACAGCCGCCATCGACCAGATTAATATCCTCACAGTGTGCAAGTACCGGAATTCCGCACTTTGCAGCTACCATCATCGCTTCACGCGCTAACTTTGCATTCATTACAGACTTTCCGTCCTCGCTGATCGCCGGGATTCCTGCCTCTGCCATTCCTACAATATCCGCAAGCTCCTTTCCCTGCTGTCCCTTTGTGACTGCACCCACCTGCAATACGTTGACAAGTGCAAGATTGGCTGACTTCTGATGAACATAATTCACAACATCCGCATCATCAACGACCGGCTTGGTATTCGGCATCGCAAGGATCGTGGTATAACCGCCTCTTGCCGCCGCCCTTGCTCCGGTCTCTACCGTCTCCTTCTCCGTAAAGCCCGGATCTCTTAAATGCACATGCAGATCAATGAATCCCGGCATGACATAACAGCCCTTCGCATCAATCTTCTCATCTGCCTTTGCCTTACAGTTCTTCTCTCTTTTTACGATGACACCATCCTCGATCAGGATGTCTGTGATTTCATCCGTGGCAGTTGCCGGATCTATCACGTGTCCGTTTTTAATTAATACCGTCATAGCATTCCTTTCTATTTGTATTATCGAGCTGTATGATCTATCGACAATACGATATATCACCTATATCATAATTACGCATTGCTTACGTTCCTTATTTTACCATACAAAGAAACATGCCGCAACAAGCATGTTTTTACCTGCTTTGGTTCTTATCCTTTTTCTATTTTTCCAAGAATATCAGCCGGAAGATACGCCTGTATCGCAATGCCGTCCGCTGTATACTCCTCTTTGACCATCTCGCCAAGACGGTGCATCTCTTCGAGCAAGCCTAAACGGTTGTATGGTAAGACCATTTCCACATACTGTCTGCTTTCCCGTAAGATATCCACCAGAAGATTCTTCACTTCCTCTAAGCCCTGATCCTTTGCCGCCGAGATCTTAAGAGTTACATCTGCCCTTCCATCACGCAGGATCTCATCCACCGCCACCTGATCCTGTTTGTTAAAAAGTGTGATGATCTTCTTACCGGTCACCCCAAGATTCTGCAAGGTCTCATAAACAATCTGCATCTGCTTGTCAGCCTGCGGATTCGAAGCATCAACTACATGGATGATCAGATCTGCATACTTTGCCTCTTCTAAGGTACTCTTAAATGCTTCGATCAGATGATGCGGCAGCTTGCGGATAAAACCTACCGTATCGGTCAAAAGCAGCTTCTGGTGACCGGCAAGTTCTAAGATCCTTGTAGTCGGATCAAGCGTTGCAAACAGCTTATCTTCTTCTAAAACTTCCGCATTTGTCAGGTGATTGAGTAACGTCGACTTTCCGGCATTCGTATAGCCTACGATCGCAGCCACCAGCATGTGGCTGCTCTTTCGTCTGCCACGGGTCAGTTCCCGATGCTTCTGCACTTCCTTCAACTCCCGGTTTAACTGTGCCACCCGGCTTGCGATCAGACGTCTGTCCACCTCTAACTTTTTCTCACCCGGTCCTCTTGTTCCGATCCCACCGCCAAGCCTTGACATCGAACGTCCGAATCCGGTCAGTCTTGTCATACGATACTTCAACTGTGCAAGCTCGACCTGTATCTTACCTTCACTGGTCGATGCATGCGCTGCAAAAATATCAAGGATGATCAGCGTCCGGTCCATGACCTTCGTATGCAGCAGATCCTCTAAGTTCTTCATCTGTGCCGGCGAAAGCTCGTCGTCACAGACGATCCCGGTTGCATCCTCCGCAAGCAGCAGTTCCCTTATCTCTTCTACCTTACCGGTTCCGACATATGTGCCCGGATGGATGCTCATCCGGTTCTGGATCACCATTCCAACGGTTACTGCTCCAGCAGTTGCCACCAGTTCCTCCAGTTCCTGCAATGAGTCAAGGGCATCATCCCCATCGTGTTCACTGACACCGACTAAGATTACGCGTTCCTCAATCTCTTTATTTTCATATAGCTGTCCCATTTTATTTTCCTCTTGTAAGCCTGTGCCGGACAGATTCCTGCCATCGGCTGTCTGCTATGCCCCAAGCATAAACTTTTCAACAACAGGTACTATTCCGTCTTCATCGTTTGACCGTGTTACATAATCTGCCACTTCACGCACCTCCGGCTGTGCATTTGCCATTGCAACGCCAAGTCCGGCAAATTCAATCATGGACTTATCATTAAAGCCATCTCCGCAGCAGATCATCTGTGTGCGGTCCATATGCAGATGCTCCAACAGCCTGCCTAACGAATACGCCTTATCGATCGACTGCGGCATCATCTCCAGGAAAAACGGCTCGGAACGGAAAATATTCAGTTCCCCGCCGAACTTTTCCCGCATGACCGTCTGCGTCTCAAGAATCTTCTCCGGCTCTCCGGTCAGTAAGAACTTATTCACCGGATAATCCACAAAGCCGACGAAATCGTCTACTTCCCTTGCCGGGATCCGGTTAATCTTTGCTTCTAACCGGTTGTATTCATCGACACCGTTTCCTAAGATGATCTCCTGTCCGTTATAGGTAAGGATACCGACTCCATGCTCACAGGCTGCCTCATAGATCGCCGGCACGAGTTCTACCGGGATCGTTGCATTATAGATGACTTCCTCTGTCTTTGCATTGATGATCCTTCCACCATTAAAGGCAAGCACGTAACCGCCATATGTTTGCAGCTCCAATTCATCTGCCAGCTTTACGATTCCCGGTGTCGGACGGCCGGAGGCAAGTACAACGATCTTCCCTGCCTGCTGTGCTTTTCTCAGGATCTCCTTTGTTTTGGGCGTGATCTCCTTTTTTGAATTCGTCAGTGTTCCATCAAGATCCAATACGATCATGTTATATTCCTGTTTCATTTCCGAAAATCCTCATTTCTATTATCTGGTCTGTAAAAACTGATACTCCGTAGCAGCATCCGCATCCTTCGGATAATCTGCCACGTAGCTTTCCATCTGCTCCTTTGCAGATGCAAAATCTCCCGTATATTCATACGCCCGGATCAGCTTTCTGCGCAGGGACTGTTCATTGGATGGATGCTTCGTCTTAAGTGCCAGTTCAAGGTAAGATGCTGCCTTGCTGTAAGCCTCCTGCTCTAAGGCAATATCTGCAAGCTTTCCCATAGCATCTGCATCATCTTCATGCTCCTTTACATATGCTTCATACTGTGCCTGTGCCTTATCTTCGTCTCCCTGCTTCTCATATACCATGCCAAGGTAGAGAACGGCATCGCTGTTTTTCTCCTTCACTGCAGACTCTAATTCCTTTTTCGCATTGTCATAATCTTCCGCTAACAGATATAATCTGCCACGCCACATCGCATCCTCTGCGGTCTTGCCGGAAAGCTCAAACGCCTGCTTTAAGTAAGTGTCCGCCTGCTTGGTATCTCCTGCTTTTTCTAACTGCTCGATCACATGGACATACCGTTCATAATTTTTCCCATCATTTTCAATCGAAGAAGCGAAGTCAGCCTTTGCCTCTTTTGTCTTTCCCTCTGCCTGGTACAGACAGCCACGCAGATAGTATGTATCTGCATTCTTCTTATCGTAATCTAACAGTGCCGAATAGGTTGCGATCGCATCCTTTGTCTTTCCGGCCTGATACTGTGCCTGTGCCTTATAGTAACAGATATCGATCTCACGGTCTGTAATCTTAGCAAGTGACTGATCAAGTGCACTCTGGAAAGCATCGATCGCACCTTCATAGTCACCTTCGCTCATACAGTTTATTCCAATCTGCCGGTATGCATCCTGATTCTCCATCTTCTCCCTGCTGTTTCCGCATCCGGTCAGACAAAGGGATGATGCGAGAAGGATACCAAGCAGTTTTTTTGTATTTTTTGATGTATTCATTCCAATCCTCATTTCTATATGCGTCTTTTATTATATGCCATTCTCTATTTTACATACAACGCATACTTTTTCCAAGTCAATTTCGCATTTTTATGCAAAAACATTTTGCTTTTACACAACAAAAAGGAACAGCTCGCAGTCTGTTCCTTTTTGCTATAATAGTTGGAGAATATTTTATTTCGAATAATAACTGATTGTCTAATTTACGATTAATTCAGCTTCCAGATCTCTTTGTTGTACTGATCAATCGTTCTGTCAGAGGAGAAGAATCCGGCTTTGCTGATGTTGATGATCATCTTCTTAGCCCAAGCTTTTCTATCTTCGTAGTCTGCTAACATCTCATCCTTCTTTGCACGGTATGTCTCCCAGTCGAGCAGTGTCATGAACCAGTCTTTGTTGATCAGCTCATTGTACAGTCTCTCAAGGTTCTCTCTGTTACCGATTGCCATAAGTTCATCACTTACGATAAAGTCTACGGCTTTCTTAATGTCTGCATCTTCTTCATAGTACTTCTTAGATACATAATCTGCCTTTGCGTAATGCTCGATGACCTGATCCGAAGACTCACCGAAGATATAGATGTTGTCATCACCTACAAGATCATGCATCTCTACGTTTGCACCATCTTCTGTTCCGATTGCGATTGCTCCGTTTAACATGAACTTCATGTTTGATGTTCCGGATGCTTCCTTAGAAGCTAAGGAGATCTGCTCATGGATATCTGCTGCAGGAATTAACTTCTCAGCTAAGGTTACATTGTAGTTCTCTACCATAACAACCTTTAAGTATGGGCTTACTTCCGGATCATTGTCGATTAACTGCTGTAAGCAGAGGATCAGATGGATGATGTCCTTTGCGATTACATATGCAGGAGCTGCCTTTGCACCGAAGATAGCTGTGATCGGTCTTGCAGGCTTCTTGCCGGCTTTGATCTCGAAATATTTGTTGATTACGTACAGAGCGTTCATCTGCTGTCTCTTGTACTCATGTAATCTCTTGATCTGGATATCGTATACAGAATTCTCATCGATGTCGATGTTCTGTGTAGCTTTTAAGTAGTTCTTTAACTCAACCTTCTTTGCATCCTTTACTGCTAAGAGCTTCTCTAATACAGCATCATCATCTGCATATTTTGCAAGCTTCTCTAATTCCATTGCGTCCTTTTTGAATCCCGGTCCGATCAGTTCCTCTAACAGGGATGTCAGGTTCTTGTTGCAGTGTAATAACCAACGGCGGAATGTAATACCGTTTGTCTTATTGTTGAACTTCTCTGGATAGATCTTGTAGAAGTTATTTAACTCAGAATCCTTTAAGATCTCTGTATGAAGGTATGCAACACCATTTACGCTGTAGCCATAGTGGATATCCATATGAGCCATATGTACACGTCTCTCATCATCAATGATGTATACAGACTTGTCATCGTATTTCTTCATGACACGATTGTTTAATTCATAGATGATCGGCATCAGCTGTGGAACTGCCTTCTCAAGGTAAGAGATCGGCCATTTCTCCAGTGCTTCTGCAAGGATTGTGTGGTTTGTATAAGCACATGTGTTGGTTACGATCTCGATTGCTTCATCGATTCCGATTCCGCGCTCCATTAACAGACGGATCAGTTCAGGGATTACCATAGATGGATGTGTATCGTTGATCTGGATCGTTGCATAATCCGCAAGATCATGTAAGTTACATCCTCTCTCTACTGCCTCGTCAAGGATCAGTCTTGCACCATTGCTTACCATGAAGTACTGCTGGTATACACGAAGGATACGTCCTGCATCATCAGAGTCATCCGGATATAAGAATAATGTCAGGTTCTTTGCGATATCCGTCTTATCAAAGTTGATTCCGTCACCAACGATGCTCTCATCAACAGTCTCTACGTCAAATAAGTGAAGCTTATTTGTTCTGTTTTCATAACCGGTAACATCGATATCATATAATCTTGACTTCAGTGTGAACCCGCCAAACTGAATGTCATAAGTCTTATCTGTCTTTGTAAGCCAGCTCTGATCTTCGATCCAAGGATTCTTTGTCTCTTTCTGTAAGTTGTTCTCAAATACCTGTTTGAATAATCCGTAGTGGTAATTTAATCCAACACCATCTCCGTTTAATCCTAAGGTTGCGATCGAATCAAGGAAACATGCTGCAAGTCTTCCGAGTCCGCCATTACCAAGAGATGGTTCCGGCTCAACTTCTTCTACTGCACAGATGTCTTTTCCGTTTGCTGCAAGTAATTCTCTGACTTCATCATATACACCTAAGTTGATCAGGTTATTGGATAACAGCTTACCAATTAAGAACTCAGCAGAGATGTAATATAATTTCTTCTTGCCTTCGTTGCTTTCCTTCTTCTCTGCCATTCCCTTTACCATCTCGAGTAAAGCGAAGTATAATTCTTCGTTGGAACACTGTGAAATCTCTTTGTTATATTTTTTTGTTACGATTTCCTGTAAATTCATATCTGACCTCCATAGAAAATGTTATGTGGTTTTTTGTTTATGAATGCATTATCTAACATTTTTTTCCCTTTTTCTTGTAATATAACAGCAAAAAATGGTACAATACTATCATCCAAGGTTTTTGGCAATATTGAATAAATTGACTTGTCCAAACTTGTACAATTATACCAAGAGCCGATTAATTCAGGCTTTTTCTAGACATTTTTACTAATTTTAAGGGAGTGTTTTTATGAATATATTAGAATACGAAAACTATCAGGAGAAAAAAGACCACGGTTCGGAGGAATTTCCTTACACCACCTATCTGTGTTCGATCCCGCTCGACTTCACTTATGTACCTGCCCACTGGCACGACGAAATGGAGATCATCTATATCAAAAAGGGACGCGGTATGATCACGGTCGATCTGAAGCAGTATCCGGTGTCAGGCGGCAGCATTCTTTTCATCCTTCCGGGACAGCTCCACTCGATCAGCCAGTATGAAAATGATTCCATGGAATATGAGAACATTATCTTTAAACCGGAGATGCTGATCGCCAAAAAAACAGATACCTGTAACAGCAGCTACTTCCTTCCACTATTAGACGGCACGCTTCATATTCCGACCCTGTTTGCGCCCGGCATGCCGTACTATACCGAGATTGCTTCCTGCATCGACGGAGCGGATGAGATCTGCAAGACCTGTCCCCCTGCCTATCAGCTTGTGATCAAGGGACAGCTGTTCCTCATGTTCTACACACTCTTTTCGAAGTGCTGCAAAAAAGGAAACGTACACAAAAGCAATAAGTCTCTGGAAAAAATGAAACAGATCATCAAATACATCGAAAATAATTACGCAGAAAAGATTACGATCGAGGATATGGCACGCGAGCTTGGGCTCAGCCAGTCACACTTTATGAAGTTTTTTAAAAATACCATGGGAACGACTTTTATCGATTATCTGAATGAATACCGGCTGACAATGGCATCAAGACTACTGATCTCCTCCGAATCCTCGATCCTTGATATTGCTGCCGAGGTCGGATTTGACAACCTCTCGTATTTCAACCGGCTTTTTAAAAAAAGATTCGCTGCTACTCCGCGTGAATACCGGAATAGCAACGAAAAATAGATGATTTATTATTTTTACTTATTTGCTCTCTAAGATCTTATCGATACTTACTAACTTCACACAGAGAATGAAGATCTCTGTTGCAGTCTCTAATTCGTCTAATGTCGGGAAGGTTGGTGCAATACGGATCACAGAATCCTTCGGGTCCTTATGATATGGGAATGGTGCTCCGGCAGGTGTCATTGCAACACCGGCTTCCCCACATTTTGCCACAATCGCCTTGGCGCAGCCCTCTAAGGTATCAAAGCCGATAAAGTATCCACCCTTTGGCTCGATCCATGTACCGATCTCTAATCCCTTTAACTCTTCATCAAACTTCTTTAACATCAGTTCGAACTTCGGACGGATGATCGCAGCCTGCTTCATCATCTGCTGCATGATGCCATCCTTATTCTTGAAGTAACGTACATGACGGAGCTGGTTGATCTTGTCATGTCCGATCGTCTGATTTGTCATCTGCTTCTTAATATCTGCTACATTTGCTTCAGAGGTCACTACTGCTGCCACACCGGAACCCGGGAAGCTGATCTTTGAGGTAGAACAGAACTCATAGACCATATCCGGGTTGCCTGCTTTTTCACACTCTGTAATAATATCGAGGATCTCAGCCTGATCGTCTTCAAACAGATGATGTACGGCGTAAGCATTATCCCAGTAGATACGGAAGTCTTTTGCAGCCGGCTTTAAAGCAGCAAAACGACGTACCGTCTCATCCGAATATACAATACCCTGTGGATTTGAATACTTCGGAACACACCAGATTCCCTTGATGCTTTCATCTTCGCTTACCAGCTTCTCTACCAGATCCATGTCCGGACCATCTGCGGTCATCGGTACATTGATCATCTCCACTCCGAAATACTCAGTCACACCAAAATGTCTGTCATATCCCGGTACCGGGCATAAGAACTTCACTTTATCTAACTTGCACCAAGGTGTATTGCCCATGACACCATGAGTAAAAGAACGGGATACAGTATCATACATAATGTTTAAACTGGAGTTACCATATACGATCACATGCTCCGGTGTGCTTCCTACCATGTCAGCGATCAGCTGCTTTGCTTCCGGTAACCCGTCGACACCACCGTAGTTTCTGCAATCGGTTCCATCCTCTGCAACAAGCTCACTGCTGCTGTTGATCGTATCAAGCATTGGCATGGTAAGATCTAACTGCTCTGCAGATGGCTTTCCTCTTGCCATATTCAGAGAAAGTCCCATCCCCTGAAACTTTGCATACTCTTTTTCTAAGCCCTCTTTGATCTTACATAATTCCTCTTTTGACATCTGTTGATATGACTGCATTTTGTACTTCCTCCTATACCTGTTCTCTTTGTCTGATGTAATGCCTATTCGATTGGGTCAGTATCGGCATCCTGGCTTCGTAAGAAATCAAGCCAGTCGCTGATTTTCTTTTCATATCCATTGTCGGTCGGTTCATAGAACTTCATTCCCTCTAAGCCGTCCGGCAGATACTGCTGTTTTACATAATGATGCGGATAGGAATGTGCATACTTATATCCTGCCCCATGTCCTAACTTCCCGGCTGACTTATAATGCGCATCCTGTAAATGCACCGGGATTGGTGCTGTTCTCGTCTGCGCCACCACTTCCATCGCGCGGTCTACCGCTCCGTAGGCGGCATTGCTCTTTGGCGCGCTTGCGACATACGTAACGGCCTGCGCTAAGATGATCCTTGCCTCCGGCATACCGATCCGTTCCACTGCCTGCGCTGCCGATACAGCAACCGTTAAGGCATTCGGATCTGCATTTCCGACATCTTCTGACGCACAGATCATGATCCTTCTTGCAATAAACCGGATATCTTCCCCGGCATAAAGCATTCTTGCCAGATAATAAACAGCTGCATCCGGATCAGAGCCACGCATGCTTTTGATAAAAGCAGAGATTGTATCATAATGATTATCCCCGGATTTATCATATTTTACAACACGCTTCTGGATACATTCTTCTGCAACCGCAAGGGTAATGTGAATCTTTCCATCTTCCCCTCTTGGCGTTGTTAAAACACCAAGCTCGATCGCGGTCAGTGCCGCCCTTGCATCTCCGTTTGCTACATCGGCTAAAAATTCCAGAGCCTCCGGTGTGATCACAGCATCATAAGCTCCTAAGCCCTTCTCATGGTCTGTAACAGCCCGGTTTAACAAGACCTTGATGTCTTCTTTTGCAAGCGGCTTTAACTCGAAGATCACCGAACGTGACAGCAGCGCTCCGTTTACTTCAAAATACGGATTCTCCGTTGTCGCTCCGATTAAAATGATCGTTCCATCCTCTACATACGGAAGCAGGTAATCCTGCTGTCCCTTGTTAAAGCGGTGGATCTCATCAATGAACAGGATCGTCTTTTTGCCATACATCCCCTGATTGTTCTTCGCCGCAGCAACAACCTCTTCCATATCCTTTTTCCCAGCTGAGGTCGCATTGATCTGCATAAACTCTGCACTGGTCGTATTGGCAATCACTTTTGCAAGGGTTGTCTTACCGGTTCCGGGCGGTCCATAGAAAATAATGGAACTTAGCTTATCTGCCTGAATGGCGCGATAAAGCAGCTTGTCCTTTCCAATGATGTGCTGCTGCCCGACCACTTCGGCTAAGGTAGACGGACGCAGTCTTGAAGCGAGAGGGGATTCCTTTTTCTGATTCTGTTCCCTCATATAATCAAATAAATCCATTTTAACACCTTTTTGAATTATTTGTTATCGAATCCTGCATTTTCGAATATATCACTGCTAGTTTTATTGATTTTTCTGTCTGATTATGACATTTTCAAAGTTGCAAAATTCATTTTTCACATATAACCATACTCTAAAAAGTTCATTTTGACAAGTCAAACTTCTTATTTTGTACCAAAATAAACCATTTTTATTATTCAAAGATCAGTTCATCCACTGTGACAAATGTATAACCCTTGCTTTTTAAAATATCAATGATCTCAAAGGCCGCTGCCACGCTCGTTGCATATTCATCATGCAACAGGATAATATCGCCATCCTCTACCTGACCGGTCACACGGCTGACGACCATTCCGGTATTCTTCACGGACCAGTCCCTCGGATCTACATCCCATAAGACCTCTACCATATTCATATCTGTATCCAGATTCTTCTTATAGCTTCCAAACGGTGGTCTTAAGTACTGTGGTGCTTCACCGGTGATCTCTTCGATTACCTGATTCGTCTTTTTTATCTGCTCGCATGCCGCTCCTTCTGTCATCTCACTTAAGTTCACATGATCATAGGAATGATTCCCGATCAGATGTCCTTCCTTCTGGATCTCCTTTACAATGTCCGGACATTCCTTCGCTTTCTTTCCGATCAGGAAAAAGGTTGCACGGACCTCTCTTGACTTCAGACCCTCGAGTAACTCCATGGTATAACATTCGTTTGGTCCATCATCAAAGGTCAGTGCAACCTTTTTTTCTCCATCATCCTTCACTGCATTCTTTGCCAAGACTGCTATCCCGTCTTCTGCTTCTTCTCCCAGATACCTGCACACCGCAGTCTCCGCTGCATTTTGTATCTTCTTCTGGGCATACCCGAGAAACAGGAAGGCACAGATGCACAGTTCAAATGTAAGCAGCATGTTACGCAATTTTTTCATAGCTTCACAGATCTCTTATCATAATGGGATATGACACAATATATGCCGCACAGTCTGTACATATTGCTATTCATATCATCTCTTATGCCATGCAAAGCTCTTTCATCAGATCCAAAAGACGGTCTGCAGCTTCTTCCTTTTCCATCATCGGCACATCGATCTCACGATCCTTCGTGATCAGAATCAGATGGTTCGTATCCCCGCCAAAGCCTGCGCCTGCTTCCGTCAGACTGTTGGCTGCGATAACATCCGCATTCTTCTTGCGAAGCTTTTCCCTGGAATTCTCTAACATATGCTCGGTTTCCATCGAGAATCCGCAAAGAAGCTGCGTTTCCTTCTTATGTGCACCAAGATACGCTAAAATATCCTGTGTCCGCTCTAATTCTAAGGTCAGCTCTCCATCCTTTTTCTTCATCTTCTGGTCTGCCACATGTGCCGGACGGTAATCGGCAACGGCTGCCGCCATAACGATCATATCCATCGCATCACTTTTTGCCGTTACCGCTTCAAACATCTCAGCCGCACTCTCCACCGGCACTACCTCTACAAATGGCGGTGGCGTGATCTCTATTTTACCGGTCACAAGTGTCACCTGTGCGCCACGCAGCATTGCCATTTTTGCAATCGCATAGCCCATCTTTCCGGTAGAATGATTCGTTAAAAACCGCACCGGATCTAACGCTTCCCTGGTCGCTCCTGCGGTGACAAGAATCCGCTTACCGGACAGATCCTTTTCCTTTGCAACTGCCTGTAAGATATAAGCGGTCAGTGTCTCTTCCGACGGCATCTTGCCTGCTCCGGTATCTCCACATGCCAGATAACCGACTGCCGGATCGATCACCGTCATTCCGTAGTTCTTCAACTTCTTCAGGTTATCCTGCACGATTGGATTCGTATACATATTCGTATTCATCGCCGGTGCAACGAGGATCGGACATTTTGCCGCAAGCAGTGTTGTGGTAAGCATATCATCTGCAATCCCGTTTGCCATCTTTCCGATCACATTCGCCGATGCCGGCGCAACTAAGAATACATCCGCCTGTTTTGCTAAGGACACATGTGCCACATGAAACTGGAAGTTCCGGTCAAACGTATCAACCAGACACTTATGGTTTGTCAGTGTCTCGAAGGTAATCGGATGGATAAAGTTCGTTGCATTCTGTGTCATGACCACATGTACATCTGCACCAAGCTTCAGCAACATGGATGCCACATTTGCCATCTTATAGGCAGCGATCGAACCGGTGACTCCTAATACAACTGTTTTTCCCTCTAATATTTTCTGCATAACTTCCTCGTTCTTCCTAGATCAGATCCTCTAATCTTCCATGATGCTCATAACGGGTAATACGGGACACCTGATTTTTCTCATCTACAAATACCACACGTGGCGGATTCTCTTTTAATTCCTCCGGTGTCATGGCAGCATATGCCATGATGATCACCTTATCCCCTACGGATACCTTTCGTGCCGCCGCACCGTTTAAACAGATCATGCCGCTTTTACGCTCTCCACAGATCGCATAGGTTTCAAAACGTTCGCCGTTGTCAATATCTACGATCTGGACCTTCTCATATTCTGAAATACCGGACTGCTCTAACAGCTCCTCATCAATCGTAATACTTCCAATATAATTTAACTCTGCCTGTACGACCGTCGCACGATGTATCTTGCTTTTTAATGCCTGAATCTGCATAATGTTTCCTTTCTCTTTCTTCAAATAATACTGTCTGTAATTAGGACACGATAAAGTTGTCGATCAGTCTGGTCGTTCCGATATAAACTGCCATGGCAACGAGTACATCCTTTTCGATCACATCAGTCTTCTCAATGTCATCCATGCGTACTGCTTCGACGTAATCGATTTTTGCAAGCGGCTCGGTTTCTAAGTTCTCACGCATTTTGGCAAGTAATGTCTTTGCATCGGTCTCACCCTCTTCTACGAACTTCTGTCCAAGGAAGATCGTCTTGCTTAAGATCAGTGCAGCCTTACGTTCTTCTTCATTCAGATAGGTGTTACGGGAACTTTTGGCAAGTCCATCCGCTTCACGGATGATCGGACAGCCGACAACCTGGATATCCATGTTCAGATCCTTCACCATACGTCTGATCACTGCTAACTGCTGTGCATCCTTCTGTCCGAAAAATGCCTGATCCGGTGTTACAATGTTAAATAACTTGCAGACAACGGTACATACTCCACGGAAATGAATCGGTCTTGTTTTTCCACAGAGTTCCTTCGTCAATCCGTTCATATCCACAAAAGAACAGAATCCGTCTGCATACATCTCATCGACTTCCGGATGGAAGATCAGATCCACGCCGGTTGCCTCGCAGAGCTTCGCATCTGCTTCAAGATCTCTTGGATAGCTGTCGAGATCTTCGTTTACACCAAACTGCATCGGGTTGACAAAAATGCTGACTACCACGCGGTCACAGTTTTCCACTGCCTTTTTCATCAGACTCTGATGGCCCTCATGCAGATATCCCATCGTCGGAACAAATCCAACACTCAGTCCCTCCTTTTTCCATGCCTTTACCTGTGCTCTTACTTCTTCAATCTTACCTGTAATCTTCATATTAACCTCCATTTCTGCGCTGCTTTTTGCGCATTCCAAGTTTGTGTCAAGTGTGCGCAGACACAAATCTCGTGTGTGAAAAATCTTATTTTTCACACTAACCTCCATTTCTGCGCTGCTTTTTGCGATGCTTTTTGCGCATTCCGAGTTCCACGTTTTAGTATAACTTCTCTAATACATCATCTGCGATCTTAAACTCATGCTCTTTTCCCGGGAAGGTTCCTTCCTGTACTTCCTTGCAGTAATTGCGGAAAGCTTCCTTCATCACCTCTCCGACACTGGCAAAGCGTTTTACAAACTTCGGTGTAAAGTCAGAAAACATACCAAGCAGATCCTGATATACGAGTACCTGTCCGTCACAGACATTACCTGCTCCGATTCCGATCGTCGGGATGTCTAATTTCTTCGTCACAATCTCAGCTAACTTTGCCGGTACACATTCTAATACGACTGCATATGCACCTGCCTCCTGCACTGCCTTTGCATCTGCGATCAGCTTTTTCGCTGCCTCTTCGCTCTTGCCCTGTACTTTGAAGCCGCCTAATGCATTGATTGACTGCGGAGTCAGTCCGAGATGTGCACAGACCGGAATGCCTGCTGCGGTGATCGCTGCGATCTGTGGGCAGACCTCTGCGCCCCCCTCTAACTTCACTGCTCCGGCACGTCCTTCCTTCATAAGACGTCCTGCATTTACGACTGCATCGTACACGCTGGTCTGATAGGACATAAACGGCATGTCGATCACGACAAGCGCATCCTTTGCGCCTCTTGCCACAGCCGCACCATGATGGATCATATCCTCCATCGTTACGGAGATCGTATCTTCATAGCCTAAGATCACGTTTCCAAGGGAATCTCCTACTAAAATGGAGTTCACACCTGCTTCATCGATCAGCTTTGCCGTAGAATAATCATAAGCGGTCAGCATCGTAAGCTTCTCGCCTTTCTTTTTTGCTTCCTTAAATGTTAATACTGTGTTTTTCATTTTCCATCCTCCTTCTGCTTAACCATAAACATCAACTTTGTTCTGCTCCCGCAAGCAGTTCCTTTAGGGGTTCATAATCCCTGCCCGGATTCTTCTTCTCTGCGATCGGGATCAGCTGCTTCGATAACTGCGTATACACCTGCTTTTCCTGCGATGTCAGCACCTCTAAGTGCGCTTCTACCGTCCGGATGTCCGCACGTTCTACCGGACCGGTTAAGGAATCTGCCATTCCCTGTGCACACAGATTCGATGCATGATAGGAAAACAACGGCTTAAGGGCATGTTCTGCAAATTCTGCATCGAGTCCGCAGTCACATAACATCTGTGATGCCATACCATACAGTCCTGTGACCAGATTACTTGCAAAAACAGCTGCCGCATGATAGCGGATCTTCTGATCTGCTGCGATCACAGACACCGGATTGCCCAGATGACGGATAAGCTCTGTCATCTCTTCTAAGCGTTCCTTATCTCCTTCAATTGTAAAATACGCATTGGATAAATCCCGATAGCTTGTCAGCTTATCACTGACCGCAAAAATTGGATGGATGGAGTATGCATATGCATCTCGCATTTGAATACCAGAAAAAACCTCAGACGATAGTGCTCCACTGCAATGACAGAGGATCTTACCTTCTATGTCTGATTCTAATAACTTCGTATAAACCTCACGGATGCTCCCGTCCGGAACCGTAAGAAACAGAGTATCACACGCGTTCACCAATTCCTCTAGTGACTCATAATACTTTGTTTTTGTAAATTCTGCTGCTTCCTTCGAAGACTTAAGACTACGACTATAGTAGCCGGATACGCACATGTCACGCTCCACAAGGTACTTTCCTAAGGTAAATCCGACCTTGCCTGCTCCTATGAATCCTATTCTCATCCTACCACCTGCCTTTCAGGTGATACGCTGTTCTTACTGTAAGGTTACAGTTTCTCCGGTATAGTTTCTTTCGAATACCATCCGAAGGACAGTTTAGCACGAATCCCTGTTTTCTACAAGGAATTCTTCCAAAACAGATAAATATACGGAATATACATAGAAAAAGTATCATCCCTATGATATAATGAGCGTAAACGAGTCAACATGCTAGTATGATTGACGAGTGGCGAATGCCGATCATGAACCGCTTTTGTTCATGATATAATGAATTCGAACGAATTCATCCAGAAGTTTCTTACGAAACTTCGTATGTGCAAAAACATGCACAAAATAGATGATATAATGAGCGCAAGCAATGAGCAGTGCCAAAAGTGGAGCAGATAAAATTGCCTGCTTGCAGAGCATATTTTATCTGGTACGCTTTTGATAGTGCGAAGCACGGACAGTTCAAAAATGCGAAGTATTTTTGAACATGCACGGCGAATGTTTGTTGCGATTTCGGAAGTTCGCAGAACGGAGAAATCGCAATTATTATATATAGAAATTACAAAACACAAAAGGGAGCATTTTTATGAGCAATGTACCACTCGAAAAATTAGATGCAATGCAGCTTAGCGTGTTGTCTGAGATTGGCAACATTGGTTCCGGCAATGCCGCCACTGCCCTGGCACAGCTATTGAACAAAGTCGTCGATATTGAGATTCCAAGCATCAGTCTGATGGACTTTGACGAAGTAGCCGAATATCTTGGTGGACCGGACAACAAGGCACTTGGCGTTACTGTGACACTGGAAGGCGATATCCAGGGTGTCATGCTTCAGGTTCTGCAAAAGGATTTTGCCAATCTGCTGATCAATACCTTTTATGAGAAGGAACTGAAGCAATTTGACGATATTTCCGAGATGGATCTGTCCGTTATCCGTGAGATGGGAAATATCACCACCGCAGCCTACATCAATTCAATCGCCAAGATGACAAACACCTACATCAACATCACACCTCCGGCCGATCATGTCGACACGATCGCAAATATCCTCTCGATCCCGGCTGGTCAGTTTGATGCACTTGGGAAAAAGGTACTCTATATCGATGAGCGTTTTTCCATTGCCGATACGACGATCAAAAGCAGCATGATCCTGATCTTAGAAGTGGCATCCATGCACACTCTGTTTGAAAAGTTAGGGATTCCGTGCTAGTCTGAATCTACACAATAAATAAAGTTTTTTGCTTGCTGCACATTCTCGCACCCGAGCGGATGCATTGCATAGTCTTCCACTCTGCGAGATGCGCATCTCTGCAAGATTACATCCTCTCACATAATTTCATTGTTTCTGAAATTTGTATTATTCTTAAT
>ERZ1034873.280-NODE-280-length-30261-cov-5.214130_pt1 | contig 30261 bp, 29 predicted proteins | sample MGYA00520689_ERZ1034873 | MGnify/ENA primary metagenome ERZ1034873 (study PRJEB33766, sample SAMN09781722) | gut metagenome | biome: gut microbiome | host: Homo sapiens | place: Madagascar | study: EMG produced TPA metagenomics assembly of the PRJNA485056 data set...
GAGTAATTTATTTCATAAAACTAATAATGGCGATTTTATTGTAATCGAAAAAGTACCATGATAGAATAGATTCGGAAACAGATTATTTATCACACAACAGGAGGATCAGATATGAATCAGAAATCATTGGAGCAGGAATTAAAAGGCAATTCTTATCCAGGTAGAGGTATCGTGATTGGTAAGTCAAAGGATGGCAGGTATGCAGTAACGGCATATTTTATCATGGGAAGAAGTGAAAACAGCCGTAACCGTGTATTCGTAGAGGATGGAGAAGGCATCCGCACACAGGCTTTTGACCCGTCAAAGTTAAGTGATCCAAGCCTGATTATATATGCACCGGTTCGTGTACTCGGCAACAAGACCATCGTAACAAACGGTGATCAGACCGATACGATCTATGAACTGATGGACAAGCAGCAGACTTTTGAACAGGCACTTCGCACCAGAGAGTTTGAGCCGGATGCACCAAACTACACACCGAGAATTTCCGGTATCATGCATGTGGAAGATGGAAAGTACAATTATGCAATGTCTATTTTAAAGAGTAATAACGGCAATCCGGACAGCTGTAACCGTTACACTTTCGCATATGAGAATCCAATCGCCGGAGAGGGACGTTTTATCCATACATATATGGGAGACGGTAATCCACTTCCAAGTTATGAGGGAGAGCCGACCTTAGTAGGATTAGACGGTGACATCGACAGCTTTACCGAGCTTGTATGGAACAGCTTAAACGAAGACAACAAGGTGTCCTTATTCGTGCGTTATATTGATATTGCAACTGGAAAATATGAGACACGTATCATAAATAAAAACAAATAAGATTGCAGGATCAAAGGAGAAAAAATGAAAGAATTAGAATTAAAATACGGATGTAACCCGAATCAGAAGCCATCTCGCATCTATATGGCAAACGGTGAAGAACTCCCGATCAAGGTATTAAACGGTAAGCCTGGATATATCAATTTCCTGGATGCATTCAATGGCTGGCAGCTGGTAAAGGAGTTAAAAAAGGCAACCGGACTTCCGGCAGCAACTTCCTTTAAGCATGTATCTCCGGCAGGAGCAGCAGTCGGACTTCCACTTTCTGAGGTAGAGCGTAAGATCTACTGGGTAGATGATATGGATGTGGAGTTTACTCCGCTTGCAAACGCATATATCCGTGCAAGAGGTGCAGACCGTATGTCTTCCTTTGGCGACTTTATTTCCTTATCCGATGTCTGTGACAAGGAAACAGCACTTGTGATCAAAAGAGAAGTATCCGATGGTGTGATTGCTCCGGGATACACAGACGAAGCACTTGCAATCTTAAAAGAGAAGAAAAAGGGCGGATACAATGTCATTGAGATCGACCCGGATTATGTTCCGGCACCGATCGAGCACAAGGAAGTATTCGGTGTTACCTTCGAGCAGGGAAGAAATGAATTAAAGATCGATGATGATTTCTTCTCAAATGTGGTAACAAAGAACAAAGAGATCCCAGAATCTGCAAAGATCGATCTTGCAATCGCAATGATCACCTTAAAGTATACACAGTCTAATTCTGTATGCTTTGCAAAGGGTGGACAGGCCATCGGTATCGGTGCCGGACAGCAGTCCCGTGTACACTGTACACGTTTAGCAGGAAGCAAGGCAGATAACTGGTTCCTCCGCCAGTCTCCACAGGTTCTCGGACTTCAGTTCGTAGACGGCATCCGTCGTATGGATCGTGACAATGCGATCGATCTTTACATCGGTGAAGATTACATGGATGTACTTGCAGAAGGTGAGTGGCAGAAGATCTTCAAGGTAAAACCGGAAGTATTTACACGCGAAGAGAAGCGTGCATGGTTAGATAAGAACACTGACGTAGCACTCGGTTCCGATGCATTCTTCCCATTTGGAGATAACATCGAGCGTGCATACAAGAGTGGTGTAAAATACGTTGCAGAACCGGGTGGATCGATCCGTGATGACAATGTCATCGAGGTATGCGACAAGTACAATATGGCAATGTGCTTTACCGGAATCCGTTTATTCCACCACTAATCGTTAGATATTCTCCGCAACTCACAGTTACCATGAAGGGGCAAGAAAAGTTACCGCGGGAGAGAAAGAGAGAAGACCTTAGAATGAGCATTCGAGTTCATTTTAAGGTCTTCTTTTCTATAAAATCATTTTGAGTTATTTTTATTGAAAAGCAGTGTTTTATCGCATACAATACAGGTGGGGAATCCTAGATCCGCAGAATCCCCTGTGTATATTCATTACAGCCGGCCATCCCAGTCTGGGCAGCCGCCAGACTCTCATAGATGCTTGCACCTCGTACATCGAGTGCGAGCATTTTTTTTGCAATATCCGGGTGTATGGATTGCGTTTCAAGTATTTTCTCTGCATCTGCCATCTTGGTGATAAGTGGAATGGAAGACTGCTTTTTGCAGGCGGATAAAAGCGCGGCAGAATCCTTGCGAAAGCCAAGGATACGCGCGTAAGGGGTATAATCTGCGAGAAGTCCGTCCGTGTAATCCTCCCTGCGGATGTCAAGAAGAATGTGAAGCAGTGCGCGTGAGATCCGGGTATGAGTAAGCGTCTTGTTTTTTAAAAGATCACAAAAGCCCGAAAAGGTGCGATACTGTGGCAGATAGTTTTCGATACGGTTGGAAAAATCTCTTCCACAGTCTGCAAAGGCTTCATAGCCGTCCTCACACTGCATCAGTAATTTATAATTCAGATAAGAAGAAAGACTGTCTGCATCGAGGAAGGACTTTGAACGGGCATATTCCATCAGTACCGTATAAGAAGCATCCGGCATTGCATCAGTCAGCAGGTGCTCTTTTCCTTCCTTTAAGGCACTGCGGATCGCAGAAGCAGATGCCATTTCGTGCAGATCGGTGTCGTGATAGCCGCTGCCCTGACGGAGCAGAGGCGTGGCAGTCATGGAACTGTTTCTTAAGCGCAGGGCTTTTAAGTATTCGATGGCAAGGATATTGTTCGGAGTGTCAAGCAGCTGCTCAAACGGATGAGCGGAAGTATTCTTATCCGGAAATGCAGAACGGTTTAAGAATGCAAGCAGTGCGTGCTTTCTAGCTGCCGGAAAGCTTACGCCCTTTTTTAATTCATCCGATAAAATACGCTGATAATCTTCTGGTTCCACGGCCAGAACATCAGCAATCCCTGTTAAAAGTGCAAGATCGTCACATTCTGCCCCAAAGCATACACTGTCTGCAACACCAAGCTGATCGAGCAGGGCAATGCCGGCAGCGGCAAAATATTCTGCGCTTGCGGTTGCCCACAGGGTTGGAAGCTCCAGTACAAGATCGGCTCCGCAGGAGAGAGCCATTTTAGCACGGGCATATTTATTGCAGAGTGCCGGTGTGCCACGCTGGACAAAGTCTCCGCTCATAACGACAACGATATAGTCTGCCTGCTGTTTTTCATGTATCTGCTGTATCTGGTAGAGATGTCCGTTGTGAAATGGATTGTATTCTGCGATAATACCGGTAACCTTCATAATTCCTCCAGCTTCATTCGAAAAATCAGTACACTTTATGTATTTAAAATTGTACAGATTGGTTATTGTTTCGTATAGAATATAGGTTTATAATAAAACTAATTGTGCAGCCTGTAAATGGCAAATATAAAACGACTTTTGCAGCCGTTTGGCAAAGAAAAGGAGAAAAGCATGAATGTATTAGTAATTAACTGCGGTAGTTCATCACTGAAGTACCAGCTGATCAACTCTGACAGTGAAGAAGTATTAGCAAAGGGTCTTTGCGAGAGAATCGGAATTGATGGCAGACTTGTATACCAGAAGGAAGGCTGTGAGAAAGAGATCACCGAATCTCCGATGCCTACACATAAAGAAGCAATCCAGATGGTCTTAGATGCACTGGTAAACGAGAAGACAGGTGCAGTTAAGACTTTAGCAGAGATCGATGCAGTCGGACACCGTGTGGTACATGGCGGAGAGAAGTTTGCAAGCTCTATCGTGCTGACAGAAGACGTATTAAAGCAGATCGAAGAGTGTAACGATCTTGCACCATTACACAATCCTGCAAACCTGATCGGAATCCGTGCCTGCCAGGATCTGATGCCAAATGTACCGATGGTTGGTGTGTTTGATACCGCATTCCATCAGACCATGCCAAGAAAGGCATTTTTATACGGACTGCCATATGAATACTATGAGAAGTACAAGGTAAGAAGATACGGCTTCCACGGAACCAGCCACAGCTTTGTATCCAAGCGTACCGCAGAGTTCTTAGGCTTAGATTATAACAAGTCCAGGATCATTGTTGCACATCTTGGAAACGGAGCTTCTATCAGCGCAGTTTTAGATGGCAGGTGCGTCGATACTTCCATGGGCCTTACTCCGTTAGAGGGTCTCGTCATGGGAACACGTTCCGGTGATATCGATCCGGCGATCATGGAGTTTATCGCGAAAAAAGAGAATCTTGATATTGAAGGCGTTATGAACGTATTAAATAAGAAATCCGGTGTGGAAGGATTATCCGGAGTATCAAGTGACTTCCGTGATCTGGAAGCAGCTTACCATGAGGGCAATGAGCGTGCTATCGCAGCATGTGAAGTATTTGCTTACCGTGTTGCAAAATACATCGGTTCTTATGTAGCAGCCATGAATGGTGTGGATGCGATCGCCTTTACCGCAGGAATCGGTGAGAATACTTCCTTCATCCGCGAGAAGATCTTATCCTACTTTGGATATCTTGGAATCACAATGGATGCGGAAGCAAACAAGAAACGTGGAGAGGACTGCATCATTTCTACACCGGATTCAAAGGTTACGGTATGTGTGATCCCGACGAACGAAGAACTGGCTATTTGCAGAGAAACAGTTGCACTGGTAAAATAAGACACAAAATAAGGTAAAATTTTGTTGACAAACAGAAGACCGGTATGTATAATTGATTAGGTGTGAATAGGAGACGAGCATGATACTGGAATTAGAAGATGTTTGCACTTGTGAAAACAAGGAAGCAATTCGTGAAGTTACAATTGAAATGCCATCATTTGATTCGAGATTAGGCAGTTTTCGATTCATTGAGAAAAAGCCATTCGAATTACACTTGCTTAACGAGGAGAATAAGCGGCTGCTTATCCAAGGTGAGACAGATGTAATGATTGCAATACCATGTGATCGATGTCTGGAAGAAGTTCAGACACGAATCCATCTTACGTTTGATAAGGAGTTTCCTTTAGAGGAGACGGAAGGATCAGACGAAAGTGAGCTGGAAGAGGCTGACTACATGACAGGCTTTCATCTGGATGTCGACAGGCTAGTCTATGATGAAATCTTGGTGAACTGGCCAATGAAGGTTCTGTGCAAGGAGGACTGCAAGGGGATTTGCAAGAAGTGTGGTGCAAATCTGAACCTGCATGAATGTGCTTGTGATAAGACAGAGCTGGATCCAAGAATGGCGGCTATCCAAGATGTCTTTAATAAATTTAAGGAGGTGTAACCAGATGTCAATTTGTCCAAAGAATAAATCTTCCAAAGGAAGAAGAGATAAAAGAAGAGCAAACTGGAAAATGACTGCTCCAAGCTTAGTAAAATGCAGCAAGTGTGGCGCTTTAATGATGCCTCACAGAGTTTGTAAGAACTGCGGTTCCTACAACAAAAAGGAGATTATTGCTCAGGATTAATTCCAGAACGCGAAGACCTCTCAGCTATGCTGAGGGGTCTTTTTTCTGTATAGGAAAAAAACATTGGAATTCTTATACAGAAAAAGCAGGCGCACACTTTATTTGGCGGTGATGGATCATAAGAAAGCCTTGCAATAAGCGTAGGTACATGCTAAGATAACCTTGGCAGTTTTCACTGTCACTAGAAGTGATATTGCGCAAAAGGCGGCGCGAGAATGGAGATTAAAATGGATCATATTTTTAATTTTGATAACGCATTTTTCCGGGCTTTTGATAAGATCATCAATGTATTCTGTCTCAGTATCCTGTGGATTCTTTTTTCGATTCCGGTTTTTACGATCGGAGCGTCCACAACAGCACTGTATTATACGGTAAATAAGGTGTTAACGCATGGAAGAGGGTATGTGTTCCGTGAATTCTGGGGATCTTTTAAGTCGAATTTTAAGCAGGCTACGGTGATCTGGCTGATCCTGCTTGCAGCAGGAGTATTTATGGGCTTGGATGCTTATATTATGAAGCAGTTCTACGATGCCGGACAGGCAATCGGAAAGCTGTTTGCATTCTTTTATGTCATGCTTGGTTTTCTTGTGGTATGGGCACTGTACATATTTCCAAATATTGCACGCTTTGAGAACACAAACCGTGCGATTATGAAGAATGCTGCATTGATGGCACTTGCAAGTCTGCCAAAGACGGTGCTTATGGTAATCATGCTGGCAGCATTTATTCTTGTAGACTGGTTTTTCCCATTTCTGATCATTGTTATTCCGGCTGCTTTTATGTGGGCATGGAGCGGTATCTTAGAGAAGATTTTCCGCCGGTTTATGTCCGAGGAAGATATTGCGGCAGAGGATGAAAGAAACCGGGAATATAAGAACTAGAGAATGCATCAGAATAGAAAATAGGATTTGCAGTGATTTCTCTGGTTGATTTATAAGTAGAGATATAGTATATTTCAGTATAGAAGATCAGGGAAGAGGATTTCCTGATGAAAGTGCAGGGAGGTAGATTCATGCAGGACATGATACGGGTAGCTGTAGACGCCATGGGCGGAGACAATGCACCGGGTGAGATTGTAAAGGGTGCAGTGGAAGCAGTTGCCACCAGAAATGATATTAAGGTTCTGCTAGTTGGGCAGCAGGATGTGGTAGCGGAAGAATTAGGAAAGTATGATTATCCGAAGGAGCAGATAGAGATTGTGCATGCAGAGGAAGTCATTGAAACCGCAGAGCCACCGGTAATGGCAATTCGTAAGAAGAAGGATTCATCGATCGTGGTTGCGATGAATATGGTAAAGCATAAAGAGGCAGATGCGCTTGTATCCGCAGGAAGCTCAGGTGCGATCTTAGTGGGTGGACAGGTGATCGTAGGCAGGATCAAGGGAATCGAACGTCCACCACTTGCACCACTGATCCCGACCGAGAAGGGTGTATCCTTATTGGTAGATTGTGGCGCAAATGTGGATGCAAGAGCTTCCCATCTGGTACAGTTTGCAAAGATGGGTTCGATTTATATGGAACATGTTGTAGGTGTGAAGAATCCGCGTGTTGCGATCGTTAATATCGGTGCAGAAGAAGAAAAGGGAAATGCATTGGTAAAAGAGACTTTCCCATTGTTAAAAGCATGCACGGATATCAATTTTGTAGGCAGTATCGAGGCAAGAGAGATTCCACACGGAGAGGCAGACGTCATTGTATGTGAAGCATTTACCGGTAATGTAATCTTAAAGCTCTATGAAGGCTTAAGCTCTACACTCGTTGGAGCAATCAAGCAGGGAATGATGAGTTCCTTAAAGAGTAAGATCGGTGCGGCACTTGCACTGCCTGCATTGAAAAAGACCTTAAAGGCATTTGATGCTTCTGCTTATGGTGGAGCACCGTTACTTGGTTTGAATGGTCTGGTAGTAAAGACACACGGCAGCGCGAAAGCGATGGAAGTGAAGAATTCCATTATCCAGTGTGTCACCTTTAAAGAACAGGATATCAATGAAAAGATCAAAAAAAATATTGTCGAAGAGACAGTAGAAGAATAGAAAGGAAAAAATTATGGAATTTGAAAAATTAAAAAAGATCATTGCAGAAGTACTGAATGTAGACGAGGAAGAGATCACAATGGAGACTACTTTTGTGGATGACCTCGGAGCTGATTCTCTGGATGTTTTCCAGATCATCATGGGACTTGAGGAAGAGTTCGACATCGAGATCGCAAACGAAGATGCAGAGAAGATCGTTACCGTTGGTGACGCTGTAGAGCAGATCAAAAAAGCATCTAATTAATCAGAAAGTGCAAAAAGCCCTGTTTCAGGGCTTTTTGTCACGTATGGAAAAATCGACAGAATCAGACAAAAGATCTGCAAAGGAGTGAAAACGTGAACAAGCTAAAAGAATTTCAGGCTATGACAGGCTACCAGTTCCAGCAGGAAGGCTTATTAAAACAGGCACTGACCCATAGTTCTTATGCAAATGAGAAGCATATGAAAAAGCATTCAGACAATGAACGTCTGGAGTTTTTAGGAGATGCGGTCTTAGAAGTGGTTTCCAGTGAATTTTTATTTTTGAATTACCCGGATTATCCGGAGGGGGACTTAACGAAGCTGCGCGCCAGCCTTGTGTGTGAGCCGACACTTGCATTCTGCACGAATGAACTGCATCTTGGTGATTATCTCTATCTTGGAAAGGGAGAGGATCAGACAGGCGGAAGAAAGAGAAAGTCTATTCTTTCCGACGCATTAGAGGCAGTGATCGGTGCGATTTATTTAGATGGTGGTTTTGCTAGTGCAAAAGAGTTTATTTTAAAATATATCTTAACGGATATTGAACATAAGCAGCTCTTTTATGATAGCAAGACTATCCTTCAGGAGATTGTCCAGGCACAGTATACCGAAGAACTGAACTATCAGCTTATGGGAGAAGAAGGACCGGATCACGACAAACGCTTTATCGTAGAAGCACGGATTGGCACACAGGTGATCGGACAGGGCATCGGTCACACGAAGAAAGCCGCTGAGCAGGAGGCTGCCTATCAGGCACTTCTTAAGATAAAGGAGTAGTTATGTATTTAAAAAGTATTGAGGTGCATGGTTTTAAGTCGTTTGCGAATAAAATCGTGTTTGATTTTCATAATGGGATAACCGGGATTGTTGGCCCAAATGGAAGTGGAAAGAGTAACGTTGCGGACGCAGTGCGCTGGGTACTGGGGGAACAGAGTGCCAAGCAGTTGCGTGGGGCAAGCATGCAGGATGTTATTTTCGCAGGAACCGAGAACCGGAAGCCGCTAAGCTATGCATATGTAGCGATCACGCTCGATAATACGGATCATCAGCTTGCGATCGATTACTCCGAGGTCACGGTGGCAAGACGTGTCTACCGTTCCGGAGAAAGTGAATATCTGCTCAATGGAAACCCATGCCGTCTAAAGGACGTGAATGAGCTTTTTTATGATACGGGTATCGGAAAAGAAGGCTATTCCATCATTGGACAGGGTCAGATCGAGAAGATCCTAAGCGGTAAGCCGGAGGAGAGAAGAGAGCTGTTTGACGAAGCGGCAGGTATTGTAAAGTATAAGCGGAGAAAGGTAACCGCACAGAAGAAGTTAGCAGATGAACGGGAGAACCTGGTCCGTGTCAACGATATTTTAGCAGAGTTAGAGCGGCAGATCGGCCCGTTAGAGAAACAGTCTGAAAAGGCGCGTATCTACCTGAAGAAAAAAGAAGAGTTAAAGACACTCGATGTCAACATGTTTCTGATGGAAACGGAACGGATCCGCGTGCAGTTAGAAGAGGTACAGGAAAAGTACAAGATCGCAGATACGGACTTAAAGGAAAGCAACGAAGCCTACGAGAACATCAAGACGGCGTATGAAAAGATGGAACGGGATATGGAAATGCTCGATGAGCAGATCACAGCGAACCGGGAAGAACTGAGTAATACGAATGTGACAAAAGGGAAGCTCGAAGGTCAGATCAACGTATTAAAGGAACAGATCAAGGCAGCAAAGATGTCGGATGAGAATCTGAAGCTGCGTATGGATGGTGCCACACGGGACAAAGAGGAAAAAGAAGCACAGTATCAGGATTACGAAGCGCAGAAAGAGAGCTTAGAAAAGCAGTGCACCAAGATCGGACAAAGGAAAGCAGAGGCAGAGCAAAAGCTTGCCGGGGTGCAGCAGTCGATCGCTGCCTGCAGGGCATCTCTTGAGGATGGCAAAAAAGAGCTGATGGAGCTTTTAAATAACCGCGCTTCCACGAAGGCAAGACAGCAGAAGTTCGATACAATGGCAGAGCAGGTGAACATCCGTAAGGCACAGTTAAACCAGCGTCTGTTAAAACGTAAGAGTGAAGAAGCGGACTTAGAAGAAGTCTTAGCCGGGTATCAGAAGGAACTTGAAACAGTCAACCAGTCGATTGCCGGACATAAGAATGAAAAAAGCGAGATCGAAAGAAAGCTTACCGAGTGGAAACAGAAGCTTTCTGCGAACAGAAGCGAATTAGAAAAGGCAACGACAGGCTATCATAAGGAGCAGTCACGCTTAGAGTCTCTGAAAAATATTGTTGAGCGGTATGACGGCTATGGAAACAGTATCCGTAAGGTCATGGAAAACAAGGAGCAGGAAAAGGGAATCCTTGGTGTTGTCGCAGATCTGATCAAGGTGGACAAGAAGTATGAGACAGCGATCGAGACAGCTTTAGGCGGTAATATCCAGAATATTGTTACCGATGATGAACAGACTGCAAAACGGATGATCGGCTTCTTAAAACAGAATCGGTTCGGACGTGCGACCTTCCTTCCGCTTACGAGTGTGACCGGTAAGGATCAGAGTAAGAATGAACACTTTTTAGAAGAAACCGGTGTGATCGGTTTTGCAAACACACTGGTAAAAACAGACGCGAAGTTTGATGGAGTGATGTCCTATCTGTTAGGTCGTGTTTTCGTGGTCGATGAGATCGATCATGCGATCGCACTTGCAAAAAAGAGCAGATATTCCTTACATATTGTTACCTTAGAGGGCGAGTACTTAAGCCCGGGAGGTTCGATGGCAGGTGGTGCGTTTAAGAATAACAGCAACCTGCTTGGAAGAAAGCGTGAAATCGATGACTTAGAGAAACAGGTAGAACAGTATCAGCAGACGATCAGCGCATGCCGCATGCGGGAACAGGAGATTACCTTAGCGCAGGAGCTGTTACGGGAAGATCTTGAGAAGTTAAATAGCAGCTTACAGGAAGAATATCTGACACAGAATACGGCAAAGCTGAATGTGGAACGTATCAGACAGCAGCGCGCGGAAAGCGAGAATGTTTATGCCGGCTTGAAGCGTGAAAATACAGAGATCGAGGAACAGCTTGCAGAAATCAGGTGTGAAAAGGAACGTACCCTTACAGAGATCGAAGCCGCTGCTGCGCGTGAGCAGGAGATCCAAAACGAAAGTGAGCAGTATGAAAGACAGTTAGAAGCACTTACGAAGGAAGAGGAAGCTACGCAGCATGTGGTTTCCGAGATCGGTTTAGAGGCGGCGGCTTATCAGCAGAAGGCAGAATTTGTACAGGAAAATCTGACGCGTGTGCTTGCGGAAGTAAAGAAGCTGACCGATGAGATGGAAGGCTTTGTCAGACAGGCATCTGAGACGAAGGAAGATACGAAAAAGCATGAGCATGATATCGAAGAGATTGAAAAAACGATCCTTGCATCCGATGAAACATATGCTGCCGTAGAAAAGACTTTAGAAGAAAATATTGCAAAAAAAGAAGCAATGTCTGCCGAGTATAAGGGATTTTTCCAGAAACGGGAGGATATTTCCGAGCGGATCGCAGGACTCGATAAGGAGATCTTCCGTTTAAACAGCCAGCGTGAGAAGTTAGAGGAAGCCAGTGAGTATCAGACGAATTATATGTGGGAAGAATACGAACTGACTCCGCACAACGCGAAGGAATTAAGGGACGAGAGCTTTGATGATCTGCCGGAGCTGAAAAAGAGGATCACTTCCGTGAAGGATGAGATCCGTAAGCTCGGTGATGTCAATGTCAATGCGATCGAGGATTATAAGGAACTGTCCGAACGCTATGGTTTCTTAAAGACACAGCATGATGATCTGATCGAAGCAGAAAAGACACTGGTTGGAATTATTGAGGACTTAGATACCGGAATGCGTAAGCAGTTTACGGAGAAGTTTGCAGAGATCCAGCGTGAGTTTGACAGCGTATTTAAGCAGCTGTTTGGCGGAGGAAAGGGAACGTTAGAGTTAGTTGAGGATGAAGACATCTTAGAATGCGGTATCCGTATTATTGCACAGCCACCGGGAAAGAAACTTCAGAACATGATGCAGTTATCCGGTGGGGAGAAGTCCTTAACGGCGATTTCCCTGCTGTTTGCGATCCAGAACTTAAAGCCATCGCCGTTTTGTCTCTTAGACGAGATCGAGGCGGCACTCGACGATTCTAACGTGGATCGTTTTGCAAAATATCTGCATAAGCTGACAAAAAATACACAGTTTATTGTAATTACGCACAGACGTGGTACAATGAATGCAGCAGACAGACTGTATGGTATTACAATGCAGGAGAAGGGAATTTCCACCTTAGTCAGTGTCAACCTGATCGAAGGGGATCTCGAAAAGGAACAGAAGGCACAGTAATACCGGATGATCGAAATAGGAAAGAAGTGGTGAAATGGAAGAAAAAAAGGGATTTTTTAAGAGACTGGTTTCCGGTCTGACAAAGACAAGAGATAATATCGTATCCGGGATCGATGCGATTTTTTCGGGATTTTCCAAGATCGATGATGATTTTTACGAAGAGATCGAGGAACTTCTGATCATGGGCGATCTGGGTGTTCATGCAACCGAGGCAATTATAGAGAAGTTACAGGAGAGTGTAAAAGAACAAAAGATCAAAGAACCTGCCGCATGTAAGGAACTGCTGATCGAAAGCATCAAGGAACAGATGGATGTCGGAGAGACAGCATACCGCTTTGAAGATGAGAAGTCCGTTGTACTTGTCATCGGAGTCAACGGTGTTGGTAAGACAACGACCGTAGGAAAGCTGGCCGGTAAGTTGAAGGATCAGGGCAAAAAGGTTGTGATCGCAGCAGCCGATACCTTCCGTGCAGCAGCGGGGGATCAGCTTGGCGAATGGGCGAACCGTGCCGGTGTGGATATGATCGGCGGACAGGAAGGCTCCGATCCGGCAGCTGTGGTATATGATGCGGTTGCGGCTGCAAAGGCGAGAAATGCAGATGTGCTTCTCTGCGATACCGCAGGACGCCTTCATAATAAGAAGAACCTGATGGAAGAATTAAAAAAGATCAACCGGATCTTAGAGCGGGAATATCCGGATGCTTTCCGCGAGACGCTGGTTGTTTTAGACGCGACGACCGGACAAAATGCCTTAGAGCAGGCACGCCAGTTTTCGGAAGTGGCACAGATCACCGGAATCGTGCTTACGAAGATGGATGGAACCGCAAAGGGTGGTATCGCAGTTGCGATCCAGTCAGAGCTTGGCATTCCGGTAAAATATATCGGTGTCGGAGAGACGATCGAAGATTTACAGAAGTTTGATCCTGAGCAGTTTGTAAATGCCCTGTTTCAGACAGACAAAGAGGAAGAAGGAGACCAGAACGAATGTTAACATTAGATAAGTTTGAAGAAGCAAGTGAAAAAGTAAAAGAAGTTACCTTAGAGACAAAATTGGTTTACAGCAATTATTTAAGCGAGCAGACCGGTAACAAAGTATGGTTAAAGCCGGAGAACATGCAGTTTACCGGAGCATACAAGGTACGTGGTGCGTATTATAAGATCAGTACTTTATCCGAAGAGGAACGCAAAAAGGGACTGATCACTGCATCTGCCGGAAACCATGCGCAGGGTGTTGCATATGCGGCAAAGTGTTATGGCTGTAAGGCAACGATCGTTATGCCGACAACTACACCTCTCATTAAGGTCAATCGTACCAAGAACTATGGTGCAGACGTTGTTTTATACGGAGATGTGTATGACGAGGCCTGCGCACATGCTTATGAATTAGCAGAGAAAAACGGATATACCTTTATCCATCCATTTGATGATCTGACGGTTGCAACCGGACAGGGAAGTATCGCAATGGAGATCTTTAAGGAACTTCCGTTAGTAGAATATATTCTGGTACCAATCGGTGGCGGCGGATTAGCAACTGGTGTATCCACTCTTGCCAAGCTGCTGAATCCAAACATCAAGGTGATCGGTGTAGAGCCTGCAGGCGCAAGCTGTATGAAGGCATCCTTTGAGGCAGGAAAAGTGACAACCCTTCCGAATGTCAATACGATCGCAGATGGTACAGCTGTAAAGACACCGGGAGAGAAGATCTTCCCATATATCAAAAAGAACCTCGATGAGATCATTACGGTAGAAGACGACGAGCTAATCGTTTCGTTCTTAGATATGGTAGAGAATCACAAGATGATCGTGGAAAACTCCGGTCTGCTTACCGTTGCAGCCTTAAAGCACTTAAATGTCAAAGATAAACGGATTGTTTCTATCTTAAGTGGTGGTAACATGGATGTGATCACGATGTCTTCCGTTGTCCAGCAGGGACTGATCTTTCGAGACAGAATCTTTACCGTATCCGTATTACTTCCGGATAAGCCGGGCGAGTTAAGCAAGGTTGCAGATACGATCGCAAAGGAACAGGGAAATGTCATCAAGTTAGAGCATAACCAGTTCGTTTCGACCAACCGGAGTGCAGCTGTGGAACTCCGTATTACGTTAGAGTGCTTTGGAACCGATCATAAGAAGCAGATCATCAAGGCTTTAGAAAAGAGCGGATATAAGCCGAAGCTGGTTCGCGCAAATCTTTAATCAAAAAAGTGGAGCATCTGTTTAGATACTCCACTTTTCGTAGTTGGAGGGAAAATGATTCATATACTTTTGCTGGTATTTACCATTCTTATCTTTCTTATGACAACAGCGGGATTTTTCCTGACAGAGGGAAAGACGGAGCGCATCTATGGTGCGTTGTCGATCGTGAGTCTTAGCTGTGCGATCGTGCAGCTTGGAATCTTATTTATTTAAAAAGCGTTCCCATTCTTCGATGTCTGTTGTTCCATCGACCTGTAACAGATAAGTGGATTCCTCAGCATCGATCGAGAAGAAATAGGAGTTCTCTTTTTTCTCGATTGCATACAGATAGCAGTCGGTCATGGACTTTAACAGATCGTAATAATCCGCTGAACTTACTGCCTCATCTTCATAGAGCGTTTTTAAGTTGCCGTCTGCATCAAAGACCTTGTAGCCTTCCTTGATAAAGGAAGTGATCGCACCATCCGGTATCTTTAAGGAGAGTTCGTTGGCGCGCATCTCACGGATGTCACGGTTGCAGCTGTTTTCCGGCAGGATCGTAACGTCATCTAAGATGGCATGGAAGTATCCGTTCATGGCGATCAGTTCAGAGATGTGTGCATCCTGAAAGTTAAAATGTGCAAGTTCATTTTCGGTTCTGTATTTCATGTTTTTATCCGTCCTTTTATCCTGTTTTTCTTAGAATGATACCATTTCAAAAAAGCTGCGTCAATGTAAAGAAAAAATACTTGACACCATTTACTTTTTGCGTTATGATAGGCAAGGTTGATGTCAAGGAGAAAACATTGACACATAGGAAGAACAGTTACAGGAGTGATTGTGACATGGAAGAAAAAGTGGAACAGGCATACCTGTATGACTTTTATGGTGAACTGTTAAATGATCACCAGAGAAGAATCTATGAAGATTTTGTTTTTAATGATCTTTCGCTCGGAGAGATCGCAGCCTGCGAGGGTGTGACCAGACAGGGTGTGCATGACCTGATCAAGCGGTGCAATAAGCTGTTAGACGGGTATGAGGAGAAGCTTCATCTCGTGAAGAAGTTCCTCGATGCGAAGCAGAAGGTAGAGCAGATCCACTATCTTGCCAATGAGTTTAAGCGGAATCGCGATGGTGCAGTTATGGAAGAGATCGAGCAGATCTCGAATCAGATATTAGAGGAGCTTTGATATGGCATTTGACAGCTTATCAGAAAAACTTCAGAACGTATTTAAGAATCTTCGCAGCAAGGGAAGACTGACCGAGGATGATGTAAAGGCTGCTTTAAAGGAAGTCAAGATGGCACTTTTAGAGGCAGATGTAAACTTCAAGGTCGTTAAGAACTTTGTGAAGTCCGTACAGGAGCGTGCGATCGGACAGGATGTAATGTCCGGACTGAATCCGGGACAGATGGTGATCAAGATCGTAAACGAAGAAATGGTCAAGCTTATGGGCTCTGAGACAACGGAGATCGCGCTTCGTCCGGGTCAGGAGATCACAGTCATTATGATGGTAGGTCTTCAGGGTGCAGGTAAGACGACCACGACCGCCAAGATTGCCGGAAAGTTAAAGGTAAAGGGCAAAAAGCCACTGCTTGCGGCATGTGATGTATACCGTCCGGCGGCAATCGAGCAGTTGAAGATCAACGGAGAAAAGCAGGGCGTGGAAGTATTTTCCATGGGCGATAAGAACAAGCCGGTGGATATTGCAAAGGCAGCAGTTGAGCATGCAGCGAAGAATGGCAACCACGTCGTTATTTTAGATACTGCCGGCCGTCTTCATATTGATGAGGACATGATGCAGGAGTTACAGGAGATCAAGGCACAGGTTGATGTGGCACAGACGATCTTAGTAGTCGATGCGATGACCGGACAGGATGCCGTGAATGTGGCAGGAATGTTTGATGAGAAGATCGGAATCGACGGTGTTGTCTTAACGAAGTTAGACGGTGACACCAGAGGTGGTGCGGCACTTTCCATCCGTGCGGTAACCGGTAAGCCGATCCTCTATGTTGGTATGGGCGAAAAGTTATCCGATCTCGAACAGTTCTATCCGGACCGGATGGCTTCCAGAATCCTTGGTATGGGCGATGTGCTTACGCTGATTGAAAAAGCGCAGGAGCAGATCGATGAAGATAAAGCAAAGGAAATGGAACAGCGCTTAAGAAAGGCTGAGTTCACCTTTGATGATTATTTAGAATCCGTCAGCCAGATGAAAAAGCTTGGCGGAATCGGTAATGTACTTGGCATGATGCCCGGTATGATGCCGGGTGGCGGTAAGATGCCACAGATCGATGAAGAAGCTGCGGAGAAGAGTATGGCAAGAACCGAGGCGATCATCTATTCGATGACCCCGCAGGAACGCAGCAATCCATCCCTGATGAATCCAAGCAGAAAGCACAGAATAGCAAAAGGTGCCGGTGTGGATGTCAGTGAAGTAAATCGTCTTGTGAAGCAGTTTGAGCAGATGAAGAAGATGATGAAACAGATGCCTGGATTCATGGGCGGTAAAGGTGGTAAAAGAGGAAGATTCAAACTTCCTTTTTAACATAATTCAATCAGAACCTATGAGGAGGTGAAACGTAATGGCAGTAAAGATCAGATTAAGAAGATTAGGACAGAAGAAAGCTCCTTTCTATAGAATCGTTGTAGCTGATTCCAGATCCCCAAGAGATGGAAAGTGCATCGAAGAGATCGGAACTTATGATCCAACAAAAGATCCAAGTGAATATCATGTAAATGAAGAGTTAGCAAAGAAATGGTTAGCAAACGGTGCTCAGCCAACAGAGACTGTTAACAGAATCTTCAAAGCAACAGGAATCGTAAAATAATGATTCGGTAATCACTGGAAGTGTGAGGTGGACATATGAAGGAATTAGTAGAAGTAATTGCAAAATCGCTGGTTGACCTTCCGGATGAAGTTGTCGTAACTGAGACAGAGAATGAGAAGTCCATCGTTGTGGAGCTTCGTGTTGCTCAGTCAGATATGGGCAAAGTCATCGGCAAGCAGGGCCGTATTGCGAAAGCAATCCGTTCTGTTGTTAAAGCAGCAGCCTCAAAAGAAGACAAAAAAGTAATTGTTGAGATTATGCAGTAATCCCGATTACGGACAGGACCGGTCAGATGATATCTGACCGGTTTTTTTTTCGGCGCACGGAACGATCCGTATGGTGCCGTATAGTGAATACTGCGATATAACAAAAGCATGATGTGTATAGCAATGAGGATCAAGAATGAACTTAAAGCAAAGAATTCCAAAAGAATTTTATAAATTATTCCGTACGAAAAATATGGATGCATATATGCTGTTTCTGACAGCAATCTATGAAGAAAACAATGAGCGGTATGCTTCTTTCGGACTGACAACCGAGGAGTGCCGTGCGATCGTGGAAGAGACGATCCTTAAAATGAAGATACAGTGGCAGGAAGAAACAGAGGAGAGCTTTACAGAAGAAGCTGCACAGACTGCTACTTTGGGTGATAGAGAAAATGAGATATCGGATGCTTCCCCATCGGCGATCGTAAACCGGCTCGTAAGCTGGGGCTGGCTGATGAGTGATTATGATGAAAAGCAGAACCGCTACATCTTATCCTTTCCGGAATACAGTCAGCTTTTTGTGGAACTGTTTGTAAAGCTGCAGCAGGAAGATGATGGTATGGAGCGTGAAAGCATCCTGTCCATCTACAGTGCACTTTATACTTATCATATGGATACAGACCGTAACCGTGATATTTTAAAGACGGCACTCCATACTTCAAAAAGGCTTGGACAGATGCTTTCGAATATGCAGGATGGCATGCGTGTGTATTTTGAAAAATTAGCGGGGCAGAAGGATTTTATCGGAATCCAGAAGGTCTTAGTCGATGAGATCAATAACAATGACAGTAAAAAGTACGCAATCCTTACGACGACAGACAGCTTTTACCGTTATAAGGAAGCAGTTAAGGAGCTGATCAGCCAGATTTTAGAAGAAAGTGCAGAGAATGAGGCAGTCAGCCGTCTGGTCTATGAGATTGAGCATGAGTTCGATATGATCGAACGCAAGTATAATAAGCTGATCGAACAGAAGGCTGTGTTTGCAAGACGTGCGTTAGCGCGTATCCACTATATCATGCAGGAGGGTGTGGGCGATGAGAATGGCATGATTTCTCTGCTGCGTCTGTTAGACGAGCATGAGAACAGCGATGCGGTATTAACAGACTTATCGGAGCATATGGCATTTACCACACAGTTTCGTGTGATGAACGATCAGAGCCTGTATCAGAAGCGGACGGTAGTGGAAAGTGAATTTATTCCGGTGTCCCCGGAGGACACTGTTCATGGAACAGAAGAAGAACTTTCAGACTTTGTTCCAAGGCCGCTTTATACGAAAAAGGAGATGGAAGCCTTTTTACAGAAGAACACACAGGATGGAAGCTTTGTTACGTCAGAGAATACGGTTTCTTCGATCGAGGACTTAGAGAAGCTGCTGTTCTTATGGCAGGAAGTGACCGATGACCGTCTGGGTGAGGATCTGATCGAGTTAGACGGAGAACTGCATGGAGAGCAGGGCTTTGTTTTTTCGAAGCTTGTAATCAAAGAAAGAGAGACAACGGATGTTTAGATATATGGAAGAACTGTCGCAGGCAGAAGCGACGAATATCAAAAAGACCATACAGGATCTGTTCCGGCAGACCTGTATTTTACAGGTAAAAATGGATCCGGCAACAATGACACAGCGGGATAACCCAAGGTATCAGGTCTGTGTACGTCATCGGGATTTTCTTGCGGATTATTTTTCAGTCTTAGACTGTGAATTGATCCATGATCCACAGGAGCATATTTTCCGGATCGCAGGGGCTGGTGTACTGACAGAAAAGTTAAGCCTTACGACAACGAAGATCCTGTTGCTTTTGCGTATCTTATACCGGGATAAAATCATGGGTGACGGATTACAGGCAACGGTCACGAATCTGCGGGAGATCCGTGAATATGGAAAGAATACGAATCTGTTGAATCGGCGTCTGACCACGCAGGAGTGGCAGGAAGCAGTCGGACAGCTTAAGACCCATCAGGTGATCGAACTTCCGGGTGCAATCGCAAATCTCGAGGATGAGACACCGATCTATATCTACAGTACCGTAAATATTTTCTGCTCTTCGGTTGAGATCGCAGAATTAGTCAGACGGTATACCGAAGAGGAAGCAGATGTGGAGATGACAAAGGAGGTTACCGGTGAAACAGGCGAAGAAGATTTTTACCAGAATGTGCCTCAATAACTGGGGTGGAATTACACATAAGGTATTAGAATTTAATGAATATGTGAATCTGTTCAGCGGAAAAAGCGGTTCCGGAAAATCGACCGTCATGGATGCTATTCAGGTCATTTTATATGGAAGCTTTTCTTCAAGCTTTTTGAATAAAGCAGCAGATGATGCAAAAAACAGACGAAATGTGTTTGGCTATCTGCGTGGAGAGCAAAAGGACGGTTCGGCAAACCGTGCCGGTCAGGATTTCTGTTCGAATATCGTCTTAGAGATCTTAGATACCGGAAGCGGTGAAAAGACCTGCGTCGGTATGGCATTTGAGGTGCGTAAGCACGATACCGAGATCAAGAAGTATGTATATTTCAGTCATTGTGGCAGTATGCCGGTGCCGGAGTATCTGACGATGGATGGCTATCCGTATACGAATCAGGAGATCCGTGCACTTGTGGAGGAAAGACAGCGTAGTGCACATGGACGGCTTGGCGTGGAAGCAAACCGTATCTATCCGTCGAAGGAAGCGTATCTGAATACACTGTATGACGGGATCTTAGGCTATATCGATGGTACACGCTTTATGACGATGGAAAAAAGTGCGATCGCACTTAAGATGTCAAACGGAACCGGACAGTTTATCCGGGATTATATGTTTCCGAAAAATACCGGGGATACGATCGAAAAGATCAGTGAGCAGCTTGGAGCATACCGTGATATCAAAGAAAAGATCGAAGATACCAGAAAGCGGATCGAACTGTTGACGGATGTAAAGGAAAAGAATGCGGCGTTATACCGGACGAAGGAAGCAATGGCAAAAACACAGGCACTGATCCGTTATATCGATGTGGCAGAATGTCAGAGCAGGATTGAAGCGGCAAAGGAAGATCAGGAGAAGATCCGTCAGGACCTGGCGCAGCTCGAAGAACAAAAAAATAGGCTTTTTGCCGAATGGGATGGACTTGAGCAGGAACTGATCCGGGTATCGGCGGATCTTAAGTCGAGTGATCTTGGACAGAAGGAAAGCCAGCTTCACGAGTTAGAGAAGCAGTATGCAATGCTTGCATCTGATGAAAGACAGTGGCAGAAAGTGTTATCCGGCTTAAAGCGGTGGGAAGAGGACTCCTTTGTCAGTGACTATGTCAGCAATCCGCTGCTTCAGCGGATCGGACAGTTTACAGAGGGTGAGGTGACGGAGGAGCAGTGTATGCAGCTTCGTGACCGTATTGAAAGTGAACGGGAGAATATCGAAGCAGAGCTTGAGGATCTCTTAGATGAGAACCGCACGACGAAGAAGGAATTAGAGGAAGTGCGGGGACTCGTGGAGGATATGAAAAACGACCGTAAGCCATACCCGGATATGGTAAAAAAAGCGCGTGCAGCTTTAGAGCGTCGTCTCAGTGACATCTATGGACATACCGTCAAGGTTGCGGTCTTTGCCGATCTGTTTGATGTGAGAGAAGAAGAGTGGAAAAATGCGATCGAGGGACGGCTTGGAAGATTAAAGCTTGCTCTTGTAACAGAGCCACGTTATGCAGAAGATGCGGCAAAGGTATTCCGTGAAATGAAGCAGTTTGAAGAGGTAGAACTGATCCATACAAAGGCGGTCGGAGACGGAAATGTCCGTGTGGAAGAAAACACGCTGTACGAAGCGGTCGATACGGACTTCCCTTATGTCGATACATGCTTAAAGCATTATCTTGGACGGATTAAAAAATGCCGTTCCATCGAAGAGTTACAGCAGGTCAGGGATGGCGTCACACCGGACTGCTATTCTTACAGCAATTATATTTTCCGTCATCTGAGAAAACGGGATTATACGAGAAATGCATGTATCGGAAGCCGTGTTTCTAAGGCGAAGCTTGCAGAATACGAAGAAGAACTGACAAAGCTTATGATCCGTTATCAGGAGCAGGAAGAGATGATTCGTGGGCTGCGTGCAGTCCGTGAGCTCGAAAGCCTTGGAAATGAAGATGCGTACTATGTCCGTCTGTCGAGGGCAGGAAAGGAATTAGAGGAACTTTCCGAACAAAAGAAGGAGCTGTCCGATGGAATCGAGCTTCTGCGCAAGGGACAGTATCTTGCGTTAGAGCAGCAGAAGAAGCAGTTAGAGGCGCAGATGAAGGAGAAGAAGGAAGAACAGCTTACCCTTGAAAATCAGAGGATGGAACAGACCGCGCGGTTAAGCCGTGAAGAAGCCAATATTGCAAATTACAATGCCCAGTTGAAGGAGCTTTTAACCGGTTATGTTGCAAATGCTGCAATGGAAACGGAAGCGCAGGAACTTTTAAAACAAAGCTCCGGCCAGTCTGTGAAAAACAGCAGGAAACGTCAGGTCGAAAAGCTGTCTGAGGAGGAAGAAAAGCAGACAGAAGCGTTGCAGCAGTCGCGGAACAGCTTTAACCAGAAATATCCGTCCCTCGGATTTCATGGAATGGAAAAATCCAATGCATGTTACGAAGAACTGCTGTTGAAGTATCAGAGAGATTATGAGTCTACTTATCTGAAGGAATTCGAAAAGCAGTGTGCATTTATCTATAAGAGTCTGCGTGAAAATGTGATCGCGACGATTCATGGAGATATCAATGCGGCGAAACGTCATACCGCTTCGATCAATCGTCTGTTACGGAAGACGAATTTCTCGGACAGTACCTATCAGATCCGGATCGAACCGGCAGAAAATGAAAACGGACAGTTCTATGAGATGCTGACCGCACCGGAGCTTGACAGTAAGAACTTAAGCAATGACGGTTATGAAGGTCAGATCAGCTTTGGAGAAGATGACTTCTATCAAAAGTATGAAGCAGAGATCCGGCTTTTAACGGATAAGTTCATGCCACTGCGGGATGCGGATGACAGACAAAGAGAGCAGAAGCAAAAGGAAATGGAGCAGTATGCGGATTACCGGAACTACCTGTCTTTTCGGATGTATGAACAGGTAACGGATGAAGCAGGGAATGTGATCCGGGAGAACAGTGTCGATGAGATGGCAGGAAGAGATTCCGGTGGAGAAGGTCAGAATCCAAAGTATGTTGCCTTACTTGCCGGATTTGCCATGCTTTATATGCAGCAGAGCAACCGTGATTCGAAGATTAAGTTAGTGCTTTTAGATGAGGCATTTTCAAAGATGGATCAGGAACGAAGTGCTGTCTGTTTAAAATATGCGAGACAGATGGAATTGCAGATGATCGTCTGTGTGCCGGATGAGCGTTTGCAGTCACTGATACGGAATGTAGACTGCGTTTATGGCTTCAGACGTCATAAGAACCAGATTTCGATGATGCATATCGATAAGGGCAATTATCTCAAGCTGATGGAAGGCAGTGAGACGGAAGCGGAGAAAATATCTTAGTATCATCCCGGAACGTGTCTTGTGGCAGGTTCCGGGATTTGGTATAATAATGTGCAAAAGGCAGCGCACAGACTTGGTATGCGCAAAAAACAGCGCAGAAATGGAGAAAAAATGGAAGATTTACTACAGGTAGGCGTTATCACCAGTACCCATGGGGTACGTGGCGAGGTCAAGGTATTCCCGACCACCGATGATGCGAAGCGTTTTAAGAAGTTAAAACAGGTCATCTTAGATACCGGAAAAGAGAATCTTGAGCTTGAGATCACACAGGTGAAGTTTTTTAAAAACATGGTGATCTTAAAGTTCCGTCAGTTCGATAATATCAATGATATCGAGCAGTACAAGGGAAAGAGCCTTTATGTGACAAGGGAAAATGCAGTGAAGTTAAAAAAGAATGAGTACTTTATTGCAGATCTGATCGGATTATCCGTGGAATCGGATGAAGGAGAAGCACTGGGTGAGATTACGGATGTGCTTCAGACCGGCGCCAATGATGTATATATTGTACAGAAAAAAGGAGAACCGGAGTTAATGATACCGGCGATCAGGGACTGTATCGTAGTGTAGATGTGGAAAACGGCAGTATGCGTGTACATCTGTTAGACGGACTGCGTGAAATGAATCAGAAGTAAGGTGGCAGATGGGATGAATTTTCATATTTTAACATTATTTCCAGAGATGGTGGAGCAGGGACTTCATACGAGTATTATCGGAAGGGCAGTGGAAAAGGGACTTTTATCCATCGAAGCCATTAATATCCGTGATTATACGTTAGATAAGCATAAGAAGGTTGACGATTACCCATATGGCGGTGGCGCAGGCATGGTGATGCAGGCACAGCCGGTCTATGATGCCTGGAAGTCGGTGACAGACCGGATCGGATATAAACCGCGCACGATCTATCTGACCCCGCAGGGGCCTACGTTTACACAGCCGATGGCGAAGGAGTATGCAAAAGAAGAAGATCTGATCCTGCTATGCGGGCATTATGAAGGCATCGATGAGCGTGTCTTAGAAGAGATCGTAACCGATTACGTTTCGATCGGAGATTATGTGCTGACCGGTGGAGAGCTGGCTGCCATGGTGCTGACCGATGCAATCTCACGGATGGTGCCGGGCGTATTATCGAATCAGGAGTCCGGCTCGACGGAATCCTTTGAAGGGAATCTGTTAGAGTATCCGCAGTACAGCAGACCGGAGGAGTGGAATAGGAAAAAAGTACCTGCGATCTTACTATCCGGTGATCATGCGAAGGTAGATGCCTGGAGAAGGGAGCAGTCGATCTTACGTACGATCGAGCGGCGTCCGGATCTGATGGAACGGGCAGAACTTACCGGGAAGGAAAAGAAGAAATACGGCGTTTAGTTCACGATGAGCGTTGCAAATGTTTGCGGAACATATTTTGTGTATTTTGTCAGTTATAAAATTTGAAAATATCTTTTGACATCGGAATCCGATAAATACAATCCGGTTATGGACAAAATATCTGTGAAATGATAAAATAAAATCTGACAGATTCTGCCAGAGGCGGATCGTTAGGGAGGTACGGCGATGGCTGGCATATTAGACAGAATATTCGGCAGGGTGTATCAGTATGAGATGAAGCATGATGAGACCACAAAGCGGAATGCAGAGAGGACGGTAAAACAGGAAAAGCGGGGCATGATGCAGGCATCAGAAAAGACACCTGGGACGGATCGGACATATACACAGGTAAGTGCAAAAAAGGAGCAGACAGAGGTGGAAAAAGAAGATTTCTTATTGAAACAGATCGATGAATTCCGTGAGAAGGCAAAGCAGTTACAGGGACTTTTAGCTTCGAAAGAGAGTAAGGTTGCAGAACTGCAGAGCATTGTCGATGAGAATGAGATACGCGCGAAGCATTTAGAGAATATGGTGAATGAGCGGAAGGAAGCAGCCGAGGTACTGCTTACCGGTGTACATACCCAGATGGATGATATGATCGCCCAGGTAGAGTCGAAGCTGAACGTCTTAGCGGAGAAGATCGAGAAAAACGTGAATGATACCACCGGACGTACAGCAGAGCAGACGGCTGAGATGAAGACGGCACTTGATGATGTGTCGAAGCAGTTAGATGCCATGAAGCTAGAACTGGCTGAGAAGATCCATAACGAGGATGTGAAGTGTTACCGGAATATGGCATCCCTGATCGAAGAACTGACAGCGAAGTTAGAGGCGAATGATTCACTGGATCAGAAGATTCATTCGGTGAAGAATTATGTGAAGTTCATGGCGTGGTTTTTAGTCGTGGATTTTGTAGTATTAGTTGCATTTATACTGTATAGCTTGGGAATATTTGGTTAGGAGAAGCAGGCTTCGGAACAATGATAAGTTCCGGAGCTTTTTGCATTCTGAAAAAAAACAAGAAAAAGTTTTGACAGTTTCTGATTATCGTGTAAAATGTAAGTTATGATTTTGATAGAAAAGAAACAAAGGTGTATTTATGAAAGAAACAGTTGAGAACAAGAAAGTATGGGTCATTGGTCATAAGAACCCGGATACCGATTCGATCTGTGCAGCTATTGCATATGCGGACCTGAAGAATCAGACGGAGGGGAACCATTTCGAAGCAAAGCGTGCCGGTCAGATCAATGAAGAGACCAGATATGTACTGGATTATTTTCAGGTAGAAGAGCCGGAGCTTGTCAAGGATGCCGGAGCACAGATCAAGGATATTGAATACAGACGGACGGAGGGTGTCAGCAGTCATATTTCCATTAAGCGTGCATGGGAGTTAATGAAGACATTAGACGTTGTGTCACTGCCGATCACACGTCCGGATAATACTTTAGATGGAATGATTGTTACCGGAGATATTGCAAAGTCCTATATGGATGTGTTAGATAATGATATCTTATCAACGGCAAGAACCCAGTTTAAGAATATCGTAGAGACTTTAAACGGCGTGATGGTGACCGGAAATGAGCATGGTTACTTTATCCGGGGTAAAGTAGTGGTAGCAGCCGCTACCCCGGATCTGATGGAAGAATATATTGATGATGATGATGTGGTAATCCTCGGAGACCGTTATGAGTCACAGTTTTGTGCAGTAGAGATGAATGCAAGCTGTATCATCGTGTGCTCAAATGCGAAGATTACCAAGACGATCATACAGCTTGCGAAGGAAAAGGGCTGCATGATTATCAGTACACCATACGATACCTTTACGGTGGCGCGTCTGATCAACCAGAGTATGCCGATCAAGTATATTATGAAAAAAGAGAACCTGATCACATTTGAGGTAGACGATTATGTCGATGATGTCAAGGAAGTGATGTCAAAGGTCAGACACCGTGATTTCCCGGTTTTAACAGAGGATGGTTATTATGCGGGTATGATCTCAAGACGTAATCTGCTGAGTATGCAGAAGAAACAGCTGATCTTAGTCGACCACAATGAGAAGTCACAGGCAGTCGATGGAATCGATGGAGCAGAGATCTTAGAGATCATTGATCACCACAGACTTGGAAGCTTAGAGACGATCTCACCGGTATTTTTCCGGAACCAGCCGCTTGGCTGTACATCTACGATCATCTATCAGATGTATCAGGAAAAGGGCATAGAGGTATCGGAAAAGATCGCAGGACTGCTTCTTGCAGCAATCATCTCCGATACCCTGATGTTCCGTTCCCCGACCTGTACGGAAGTGGACAAGCAGGTGGCAGAGGAACTGGCACGGATTGCGGGAGAAGATATCGAGACACTTGCCAAGGCAATGTTTGAAGCCGGAAGTGATTTTAAGAATAAGACCAGGGAAGAACTGTTTTATCAGGACTTTAAGACCTTCCATGTCGATGAGTGTACCTTTGGTGTCGCACAGTTAAGTGCCATGAGCCAGCAGGAGTTAAACCATGTGAAACGAAAACTGAATCCATATTTAGAGACCGCCATGGGTGAACAGAAGTTAGACATGGTCTTCGTACTGTTAACAGATATCTTAGCGGAGTCCTCAGAAGTGATCTATGCAGGAGATGAGGCAGAGGAGCTTTTAACAAGCTGCTATGGTGAGAAGAATGCAAAGGGTAAGATGATCTTAAAGGGTGTGGTATCGAGAAAGAAACAGCTCATACCGACTCTGATCGCAGGAATCCAGCAGAAGAACGGAAAATAGGTGAATTATGGGAAAACAACAATGGAAACCAGGTAATATGCTCTATCCGGTTCCGGCAGTTATGGTAAGCTGTGCGCGCACGGGAGAGAAGCCAAATATTATTACGGTAGCATGGGCAGGCACGATCTGTTCCGATCCGGTCATGCTTTCGATTTCGGTGCGGAAGGAACGCTATTCCCACGACATCATAGCAGAAAGCGGTGAATTTGTCGTAAACCTTGTAACAAAGGACTTAACATTTGCAACAGATTACTGCGGTGTCCGGTCGGGCAGGGATATAGATAAGTTTGCAAAGATGCATCTGACTCCGGTTGCAGTAGATCATGTATCGGCACCTGCCATCGCAGAGAGTCCGGTCAATATTGCATGCAGGGTGAAAGAGATCAAGGAATTGGGCAGCCACGATCTGTTTCTTGCAGAAGTGGTCGGTGTGACGGTCGATGACCGCTATATGGACGCATCGGGCAAGTTCCACCTTAACAGCACAGGGCTTGTCAGCTATTCCCATGGGGAATACTTTTTACTGGGTGAAAAGCTTGGCAAGTTCGGATATTCGGTACAGAAGAAAAAGCCTAAGGACCGTACAAAGCAGAAGAAGACATCAGCCGGGAAAAGAAGATCGTAAAAGGTCTTAAAACAGAGAGAGAGGCATGATATGTTGTGGAAGTGACATATCATGCCTTTTGAATTATTGGGAACTGTAGAGCACATTTACAATTCCTGGTAGAGTATAAATACTAACAAGAAAATTATGCACAAAAACTGCACTTTTGTACAGGAAAAGGTCGTGAAATGTCAATTTTGGGTCGTGAATTATACGGAATAAAATTGTAAAATAGGTGAGGAAGAATTATAATAAATAGAGCAGATGAAGCAGACAGATGATTGAGGTTAGGTACGTGGAATGAAAAGCATTTTCTTATTTTGCATCATGACAGTAGAGAAGTTACTATATTATCAGTTTTTACGAAAACGGATGATGCAGAAGTCACGCATATTACCTGTTATAGGAATAGGAATTATATGCGTGATCCAGAGCCTTATTGCCTCCTTCGGATTCGGAGCGGGGGAACAGATTTTTGCAAAGATCATACTGAACTTTGTCTATATGTTATTATTCTTTGAAGCACCGGTGTCTCAGAAAGTGATATCAGCCCTGGTGGAACCGATCGTATCCATTGCTTCGAACGGACTTGCATACGGAGTTTTTTATCTCAGTGTCAAAGAGAAGCCGGGTATGATATTAGTGGAGTCGAATGCGGCAGGCTGTATCATATCTGCAATCTATCTTATCAATGCAGGGATTATCTATTTTATCTTACGGAAGCTGAAGAACCGTTCCGGTTTTCTGCCGGTTTATCTGATTCATGCCATGATTACCATTGTGTTAATTGGAATTTTTATACTGTCCCAGCTTTTTGAAGTAGTATTAGAAGTGCCGATCAAGACGGGGGAACTGCTGTTAGAAATGATCTGTCTTGGAATTTTTCTGATGATCGTACTGACGTTTTATCTCTTTGAAAAGATCGGCAAGGTAGCACAGGAAAAGGCAGAACTTGAGATTACCAACCGGCAGTATAAGATGGAAATAAGGCATATTGAATCCGTCAGTGATTCGATCCGTGCACTGCGGACATGGAAGCATGACTATAAGCAGCATCTGTCCGTAATCCGGCAGCTGCTGCAGGAGGAGAACTACGAGGCACTGCGTGATTACTGTGAACAGATCGATCATACCGGACAGGGCATGGATGAACTGGTTACTACCGGTAATGCAGTGATTGATGCACTGGTATCCGATAAGCTCATGCATGCAAGATCACAGCACATTGATATTCAGTATGAGATTATTCTTTCCACTGCGCTCCAGATACCGGATATGGATCTGTGTATCATATTAGGGAATCTTTTAGACAATGCCATTGAGGCGTGTGCAAAGATCAAAGAGGAAGAGAAGCGACAGATTCAGATCACCATGAAGCCGAAGCGCAATATGTATTATATCCGTATTGCAAACAGTTCGGATGGTATCTATCATTTCAGTGGAAAACGGGAACTGTTATCGACGAAGACAGGTGAAGATCATGGGATCGGACTAAAGAGAATGGAACAGGTAGTAGAGTCGTATCATGGATTTTATTCCTATGAGGCAAAGGAGGATACCTTTGCTGTTACGGTGATTCTGCCATAATATCCTTGGAGGAAACATGGAAGCTTTTTGTATTGCGATCATTGAGGATCAAAGCAGCTACAGGCAGCAGCTGCATGATAAGATCCGTGGGTGGGCAGCAGCCTATCATGTAGAGACAAATATCTGTGAATTTGTAAACGGAGAGGTATTTTTCCGATTGCCGATCCATTACCATATTATTTTTATTGATATTGAATTAGATCAGGGAATCAATGGTGTGGAGATCGCCAAGAAGCTGCGGAAGAACGGCTATCGGGGGGAGATTATTTTTACGACGAGCCATCGGGAATATATTTTAGAAGGGTATGATGTGCATGCGTACCAGTATCTGTTAAAGCCGATCGATCAGACGAAGCTTCTGCGTGCGCTTGAAAATATTTACAGCAGATACAGCGCGGACTTTTATACGATTTTTAACCGGGGGAATGTGATCCGGCTAAAGTACCGGAATATTCTCTATATTACGAGTTCAAATCATAATGTGGATATTCATCTGAATGGGGTAGATAAGACGTATTCCCCCAAGATCAAGTTCAATACGATCGTGAAGTCTTTTCCGAAGAATTTTAAGCAGTGCCACCGGACAATTCTGGTGAATATGGATTATGTGAGTCATATCAGTAAGACAGAATTAAGCCTGCTCGATGGGACAGTACTGCCGATCAGTGCAACGTATCTGTCGAATATCCAGCAGGCAATGATTCAGGCTTTAAGCGAATAAGCCTATTTTAACAGATAATCCATCAGACAGGCATAGACCTCGTCACTTTCCTTTTTCCAGTTCTGACAGATGGCTTCTGCCTGTTCCTTTGTCTTGACGGTGAGCGTCAGGTCAAGGCGGGAGACGCCTTTTTCCTTGATCTGGCACCGTGCAGCATAGGCACGGTCCACAGTCTTATAA